>Ga0187894_10000739_pt1 | contig 44071 bp, 38 predicted proteins | sample GBC1701081metaG_FD_136650 | JGI IMG/M metagenome (GOLD analysis project Ga0187894, IMG submission 136650) | White microbial mat communities from a lava cave in the Kipuka Kanohina Cave System on the Island of Hawaii, USA - GBC170108-1 metaG ... | reverse complement strand
TGACGACGTTTCTTTGACATGGGGATCGTTCTCCTGAGTTGGGGTTAACGATCCGCGGTGTCCAACTTTCGGGGTCCACCTCACTTGACCCAGAATTCGGTATGTCCGACTCCGGCGTAATCACCATCCATGCTATCGAATGCCTGGGTGAGCAACGACGTCATAGTTGAAACCTTCATGTCGGGCATGTTGGTCATGCGATGCATGAATGGCACAAAGAACCTGCAGAACAAATCGACACCGTTGTATTTAAAAAGGACCGTGGGTTCATCGGTCCCCAAGATGGTGGTGAGCGCTTTCCAATAGTTCAGGAAGATCTTCAGCTGTTTGTCGTCGTTGAAGGCTACGATAGGATTATGTGCCACGAGGACATATCGCTTGATGGCCTTCACAAAGCTCTTCTGGTTTACGGTGCCTTCGCTGTCTTCTTCGTTGGCAATTCGGATGCGATTCTTCCAAGGGCTTTCATCATCGTTGTTCAGGAAGTCCACGAACCGAAGCGCCTTTTCATCCTCACCCTTCTGCACCGTTTTCTGGATCCACTTTGGCAGACTAGGCATGTCCTCCACTTCGAGTGCCTGGGTCAGACGAGCAAAGATTCGTTGTTCCACACCTCGCTCCACGCTCTTCTGGGTGGTGTTAACAATCAAAAAATGACACATCTGCGCGATCCGGGGGAGCTTGATGGCGATATTCACTGGCACCTCAAAATCTTGAACACTTGGATCCTTTTCTGCCGCCATTTTTAGACCTTCTAGACGGTGCTGCCCGTCAACGACGCTGAAAGGGCCGATTTCGACGATGTCTATTTCGATGGTATTGTTCGCAGCGTTGAATGGGATATTCTTATCGGTCGCCAGAAAGACGCTGGTGGGAAGAAATGCGTCGCGCGTCCCTTGTCCCGCTACGATGTAGTCAGCCAATTTCTTGGCGCGGCCTCGGTTGAGCAACCGCTGGTATCCTTTGTCATTGGCGTTATCGGGATCAAGGGTTTCGATGCTGTAGAACTTTGGGAGCAAGAGGTCCGAAACCTTCAAGGAAGTTGTGTAGAGGACCAAATCACCTTGTCTGACGATAGCAGCAGGGCGCGTTATGTTCTTTGCCATAATGATTAAGCCTGCCGCCTGACAGTGGACTTTCAATCCAATACCCCATCTGGGTAACGCTCCAATCTGACAATTTGCTCAGCACCTTTGCTATTGAAGGCTGAGCCGCGGCTCCGGTTAGCTCGCGGCATGACCGACCCCCGATTGCCCAAGCTGGCCGAGGTGCTGACCGGCTTTTCCACCAACCTCAAGAAGGGCGAGCGCGTGCTGATCGACGCGTTCGACATCCCGGATGCGTTCGTCGTCGCGCTCGTCCGCGCGGCGCGCGCGCGCGGCGCCATCCCTTACGTCAACATCCAGCGCGCCCGCGTCACCCGCGAGCTGCTCAAGGGCGCGGTGGCCGAGCAATACGAGACCGCCGCCGAGGTCGAGCTGCTGCGGATGCAGAAGATGCAGGCTTACATCGCCGTGCGCGGGTCCGACAACATCTTCGAGACCTCCGACGTGCCGGCCGAGCGCGTGCAACTGGTCTCGCGCATCCTCAAGCCCGTGCTCGACCACCGTGTGAACAAGACCAAGTGGGTCGTGCTCCGCTGGCCGTCGTCCGCCATGGCGCAGCAGGCCGGCATGAGCACCGAGGCGTTCGAGGATTTCTTCTTCCGCGTCTGCACCTTCGATTACTCGCGCTACGGCCCGGGCATGAAGGCGCTGGCCGACCTGATGAACCGCACCGACCGCGTCCACCTGAAGGGTCCGGGCACCGACCTGCAGTTTTCCATCAAGGGCATCGGCGCCGAGGCTTGCGGCGGACAGCACAACATCCCCGACGGCGAGGTCTTCTCCTGCCCGGTGAAGGACAGCGTCGAGGGCGTCATCACCTACAACGCGCCCACCGTCTATCTCGGCACGGCGTTCGACAACGTGAAGCTCACCTTCAAGGCGGGCCGCATCGTCGAGGCCACGGCCAACAACACGAAGCGCCTGAACGAAATCCTCGATACCGACGCCGGCTCGCGCTTCATCGGCGAGTTCGCCATCGGCTTCAACCCGCACATCACCGAGCCGATGCGCGACATCCTCTTCGACGAGAAGATCGCCGGCTCGTTCCACTTCACCCCCGGCCAGGCCTATGAACGCTGCGGCAACGGCAACAAGTCCGCCGTCCACTGGGACATGGTCAGCATCCAGCGCAAAGAATGGGGCGGCGGCGAGATCTGGTTCGACGGCAAGCTCGTCCGCCGGGACGGCCTCTTCGTGCCGAAGCCGCTGCAGAAACTGAACCCGGATCAGTTGTTGAAGAAGGGGTAGGCCTCAACATCCCCAATGTGGAAGAGATTCGCAGTAGGTGTGATACTTGGCTTCATATTCGGAGCCGGGGCAGGCTTACCCTACGCCTTCGGAAGTTTCTCCAGATACGCTTTCTGGGTTTCGGTGACGACCATACTGACCGGACTCTTGCTTGCCTTGATTGGCGACCGACTGGTCGTGAAGCTCTTGATGTGGCTGGATAAACACCAAAATAGATTGCCTTGAAGGTAGGGCGGGGCGGCCCGCCCCGCCGCGGCGCACCGGGCCGGTGCGCCCTACCTGAAAACCATGTCCGCTGACCTCCACGCCTTCATCCAGTCGTTCCCGAAGACTGAGACGCATCTGCACATCGAAGGGGCCCTGCCGCTGGAGCTGTTGCGGCGGGTGCGGCCGGAGTTCGAGGATCCGCCCGCCTCGTGGACGCGGAGTTTCAAGTTCCGCGACTTTGCGCATTTCGAGAAGGAGCTGCTGGACATGGCGCTGTCGTGGCACACCACGCCCGAGCGCTACCATGAGTCGGCCAAACTCATCTTCAGCCGGCATCTGGCGCAGAACGTCCGATACGTCGAGACGAGCTTCGCCTCCGGGGTGATCGAGTTTCTTGGTTTGGACGGGAGGGAAATCCTCGCGGCCATCCGCGCCGCCGTGCCGGCCGGTTTGGAGGTGCGCGTCTTCCTCGGCATCCATCACAACGGCGCCGGACCGAAGATGAAGCCCATCCTCGAGGACGCGCTCGGCTGGAAGGATCTGGCCGGGATCGACTTGCATGGTCCCGAGGATCTGCCGTTGGAGCCGTGGACGGCGGACTATTGGGCGGCGGCGCGCACGGCCGGCAAATACACCAAGGCGCACGCGGGCGAGTTCATGGGCGCGGACTTCGTCCGGCGCATCCTCGACGAGCTGCAGCCGCAGCGCATCGAGCACGGCGTGCGCGCGGCGGAGGATCCCGCGCTCGTCGCCGCACTGGCGCGTCGCGGCATCGGTTTGGACGTGTGCCCGATCAGCAATCACAAGCTCATGCCCGGCATCACGCTGGCGAAGCATCCGATCCGCGAGCTGTTCGATGCCGGGGTGAAGGTGACGGTCAGCACCGACGACCCCATTTCATTCGGCAACACGCTCACCGACGAATACGCGGCCCTGGTGATGCAGCGCGGGTTCAACCGGGCCGAGCTGGTGCGGCTGGCGCGGAATGGATTCGAGCTGGCGCTGCTGCCGGAAGCGGAGAAGGCGCGCTGGCTGGCAGAGCTGGACAAGCTTCCGTTGTAGCGGCGCTCTGTGAGCGCCGGGTTTGTTCGCCGGCGGTCGTAGACCGCCGCTACAACTGATGCGCCTGCAAACACGACACCGAATCGTAATGCCCGGTTGGTTGACTTGCCGCGCAGGGCCGGTAGCCCTTGGGCACACACTCAACTTCGGAGGACAATCCATATGACAGCACTACTCATCGGCGGCCTGCTCCTGTTCGCGGGCATCGTGGCCTTCATCATGCGCGGCGTTTCGGACAATCCCGCCGCCAAGGGCTCCGCCGGCGGCGCGGGCGCGCTCCTGATCCTCGTCGGCGTGGGCGTGCTCATCTTCGCCTCGGCGGTCAACGTGGCCGAGGACGAGACCGGCATCGTGGTGAAGACGCTCGGCAGCGACCTGCCCGCCGGGCGCATCATCGCGCTCAACGGCGAGAAAGGCCCGCAGGCCGACGTGCTCGGGCCGGGCTGGCATTTCGGCTACTGGCCGTGGTCCTACGAGGTCCGCAAGGTCAACACCACCCTCGTGCCCGAGGGCCAGCTCGGCATCGTGACCGCCCAGGACGGACGGGTGCTCTCGACCGGCGATGTCTATGCGCCGGCGTGGCCGTCGGCCGATGACATGCTCAACGCGCGCAAATTCCTCGAGAGCCCCGACAGCCGCCGCGGCCCGCAGCTCACCATCCTCACGCCCGGCCGCTACCGCCTCAACCCGGCCCTGTTCAACGTGCAGATGAAGCCCGTGACGTTCATCCAGGCCGGCGAGGTCGGCGTGGTGAAGGCCAACGCCGGCCCGACCTACACCGGTGAAGACAAGACCACGGTCAACGGCGTGGACATCGTGCCACCCGGCCACCGCGGCATCTGGCACAAGCCGCTGCTTCCCGGCGCCTACAACCTGCACCCCGACGCCTTCCAGGTCATCAAGGTCCGCACCACCCAGCGCGTCTACACCTACCAGCACGTCGAGAAGACGGCCGCAACGGTCCAGCAGCGCGGGCAGCAAATCCGCAGCGAACCGGGCTATGACGACTCAGTGCGCGTGCGCTCCAAGGACGGCTTCACCTTCCCGGTCGAGGTCCGCCTCTCGCTCTCCGTCACGGCTGACAACGCCGCCTACACGGTCGCGCTCCTCGGTGATCCCGACCGGGTGATGCGGGACGAGCAGGAGGGAGAGGAACTCGAGATCCTCGAGGCCCGCCTCGTGCTGCCCACCGTCCGCGCCGCCCTGCGCAATGTCGCTGAGACGCTCGGTGCGCTCGAGTTCGTCGCCACCCGCAGCCGGGTCGAGGCCGCCACCACGCGGCAGCTCGCCGAGCAGTTCGCCGAGCACAAGCTGAAGTTCGAGGGCGCGTTCATCGGCGCGATCGGACTCGATGCCACCGATGCCGGCAAGCAGTTGCTTCAGACCCAGACCGACCGCGAGGTCGCGCTGAACCAGAAGCAGACCTTCCAGCAGCAGGAACAGACCGAGCAGACGCGCAAGCAGCTCATCCGCGCCAAGGAGGAGGCCGAGCAGCAGAAACAGCTCGTCGAGGCCGAGTATGCCGTCCGCACCGCCGCCGAGCGGGCCAAGGCGCAGATCGAGACCGCCAAGGGCGAGGCCGAGACCATCCGCATCACGTCGCAGGCCCGCAAGGAGGGCTACGAGCTGCTCGCCGCGGCCATCGGCCAGCAGGGCGTCACGCTGCTCGAGAGCCTCAAGCTCGTCAGCGATGGCAAGATCAAGATCACGCCCGACGTGCTCGTGCAGGGCGCCGGCGACACGTCCACCGTGGACGCGCTCGCCGCCACGCTGCTCCGCCAGGGCGCCGCCGAGGCCGCGGCGCCGCCGAAGCCTGTCGGGAAGTAAGGTTTGCCTTGAGCCGGGGCCGCGACCGCCATCGAGCGCTCGCGGCTCGCCTGCGCATATCGTAATCCTGAGCGTGGCGAAGGATCCAGTTTCGCTGCCACCGGAGATAGGGCTGGATTCTTCGCTTCGCTCAGAATGACATGCCAAGGGAGTGCTGACGACCTTCATAGTCCCCGACGGCGCCCGCCGCGCCCGCGCCGACAAGGCGCTGGCGGCGGCGTTCCCCGGGCACAGCCGGGCGGCGTTCCAGCGGGCGTTCGAAGCGCGGCTGGTGAAGCTCGACGGCAGGGTCATCGCGCAGAGCGACGAGGTGCGGGCCGGGCAGGCTCTGGAGTTCTCTCTGCCGGTGACGAAGCCGGCGGAGTTGAAGCCAGTCGAGATTCCGTTGGAGGTGTTGTTCGAGGACAAGCATCTCATCGTGATCAACAAGCCCGCCGGGATGGTCGTGCATCCGGGCGTCGGCACCGGCGATGATACGCTCGTGCATGCCTTGCTCGCGCACTGCGCCGGCAGCCTGAGCGGCATCGGCGGAGTGGAGCGGCCCGGCATCGTGCACCGGCTGGACAAGGAGACCACCGGCGTGCTCGTGGTGGCCAAGAACGACGCCGCGCACCGCGCGCTGGCCGATCAGTTCGCCACCCGCGCCTTGCAGAAGGAGTATCTTGCGCTCGTCAGCGGCTCGCCGAAGGGCGACAGCGGCACAATCGATCGGGCGATTGCGCGCCATCCGGTCCACCGGCACCGGATGACGGTGGGAGAGGGCGGGCGGCCCTCGCGGACGGATTGGACGGTGGAGGAACGCTTCGGCACCAAGGCCGCGCTTGTGCGCTGCCGGATCCATACTGGGCGCACGCATCAGATCCGCGTGCATATGAAGTCGCTCGGCCACCCGCTGCTCGGCGACGCGACCTACGGCTGGAAGCAGGCGTCCGGCCTGCCCAAACCGCCGCGGGTGATGCTGCACGCGGAGCACCTGGGGTTCGCCCATCCGGTGAACGGGAAGACGATGGATATCCGCGCGCCGCTGCCGGTGGATTTCAAGGCGCTGATGACAGAGTTACGGCGGCTGTAGGGTGGGATCGCTGACCCCGCCGCCTGCGTCGTCCTTGGCGGAGTCGGCGACCCCGCCCTACATTTTTTCCAGCAACTCCGCGGCGAGCCCCCAGCGCAGGTTGTGGAACGAGTGGCGGAAATCCTTGAGTCCGGCGGCGTCGGCCAGGGCGAGGAAGGTGGTCAGTGCGACAGGAAACACATCGGCTCGCGGCGGTGGCAGCCCGGGCACACGCTGGCGCTGGTCGAGGGGCAGGACCGCCACATGGTCGAGGAGCTTTTCCAGCAGCGCGACGGAGATGATCGCCGGGGTCTGCTCGGCTTTCTTGCCGGTGCCGGCCCCGATGATGCCGCGCACGGTCGAAACAGTGCCGCCCATCGCGACGCCCGTGCCGGCAGCAAGGCCGAAGCGGAATTTGTTCTCCGCGAGCACCGACCGCACATGCTCCTTCACGGCCGCGCGGGCCTCGGCGCTGAACGGCGCGCTGGTGTCGGGCACGAACAGCTCGGTCAGCCGGACGCAGCCGAGCTGGAGGCTGAGCGCCTGCCGGACCTTGCGATCCTTGAAGGCGAGACATTCGAGGCTGCCGCCGCCGAGGTCGAAGAGGTAGAAGTCGCGGAGGTCCGCCAGGGCGGGGTCGCAGGTGAGGCCGCGACCGATGGCGTTGGCCTCCTCATCGCCGGAGAGGACGCGGATGTCGTGCCTGGTGGCGGACTTCACGCGGGCGCGGAAGTCGGCGCCGTTGGTGGCGTCGCGCACCGCGCTGGTGGCGACGAGGATGGTCCGGGCCGGTCGGTAGGGCTCCGCCTCCATCAGCAGCTCGCGGATCGCCCCGAGCCCGCGCCGCATCCCGTCCTCGCTGAGTTTCGGCTTTTCGGCGCTGATGCCTTCGCTGATGCGGGCGTCGAGCGTGCGGCTGAGCAGCTGCTTCAGATTGCCGCGCGGATCGCGGGCGGCGACGAGCACCTTGATGGAATTGCTGCCGATATCGATGACGGCGACGGGACGTGACATGGCCGGAAGCTAGAGTCGGGACTCGGCGGCTGACAATCCCGCATGGAAGGACTCTTGCCTGCCGTGCCGATGTGGCCTTCGCTCGGGGCATGGACACGAGTCCGGCGGGAAACAGGCTGTGGGCGCGGGTGCTGGCTTGGCCGCGCGGGCTCTTCGCGCCGGTCGTGGCAGTGGCCGCCGTGGCCGTCACGGCGTGCTTTTTCCCTCCCCGGATGGAGGTCTTCGAGAAGAAGGACGTCCGTTTGCACGAGTGGGCCCGGGCGGAGACCTTTTTGAAGCAGGTGGCGGAGCCGCTTCGCGACGACGTGGAACCCGCCATGCGGTGGCGCTTGCTGCCGCCGCTGGTCAGCAAGGCGCTGGGCCTGAGCCCTGGCGCGGCGTTGACCATGCCCTGGCTTGGGCTGCTCGTCTTGATGATGGTGCTGGCGGCCCGGCTGGAATCGCTGACCGGGCGAAGGGACGTCGCCTTGGCCGGCACCTTGGGATTCGCGACGGCCGGCGGCCCGGTCACCATCGTGAACTGGCTCGGGATCAACGATGCGTGGTTCCTGCTGGCGCTGTTGGAGACCGCGACGGGCCGGTCGCGGCTGGGGCTGTTGCTGGCCGCGCTGCTGGGGCCTTGGGTGGCGGAGCACTACCTCATCGGCCTGCCGCTGGCTCTGGCGGTCAGGTTGAGTCTGGTGCCGGAACAAAAAGCGGACTGGCGGAAGCTGCTCCTGCCGGTCGGAGTCGGGCTGGCGCCTTGCGTCGGAATCCGGCTCGGGGTGACAATGTTGCGCGGCGATCCGGTTTCGGCGGGCTATCTCTCGGACATGGTGGCGGTCTTCAAATTCTATGCGGCGTATGTCCCGGCCGGCTGGGGCATGGGATTCCGCCTGCTCTGGCTGCCGCTGGGAATTGCACTCTGGCTAAACTGGCGAAACCGGGAAGATCGACCGGCCCTCGCGGCTGTCGCCTCGGCGGCGTTGCTGGCCTTGGGGGCGATCTCGGTGCTGGCGTGGGATCTCAGCCGGTCGTCGGCGATCATCCTGCCGCTCTACGTCCTCTGCGCAGCCGGCATGGCGAAGCACGACGGGTTGCGCAAAACCTGGTGGTGGTGCATCGCGGGCAATCTCTGCGTGCCCTACGCGCACATCGTGGGCTTCACCGTGTCATGGAACCGCGGTCCGCTCGGCTTGTGGCAGTGGCCGGCTTCGTGAGTTTCAGAGCGTGAAGTCCGCCGGGGCGATCAGGACGACGAACTCGCCCTTGAGGCTGGTCTTGGCGAGCCGGGCCTGCACCTCGCCGGCCGGGCCGACGAGAAAGGTCTCGTGGATCTTGGTGACCTCCTTGGCCACGCAGATGACGCGATCCGCACCGAGGGTGGCGACGATCTCGTCCACAAACTTGCCGATGCGGTGGCAGCTCTCGTAGAGCGCGAGCGTGTAGTCGAAACCGCGGTATTTTTCCAGGAAGGCGAGCCGGGCGGCGGACTTGGCGGGCAGAAAACCTGCAAAAAGAAAACCGTTGGTCGGCAGACCGGCGGCGGACAGCACGGCGGTGAGCGCGCTGGCACCGGGGACGGGCACGACGGGCAGCGCGCGCCGGCGGCATTCGCGCACGACGCGGAAGCCGGGATCGCTCAACGCCGGCGTGCCGGCATCGGTGACGATCGCCACGGACTTGCCCGCGGCGAGCTGCTCCGCGAGGCGCCCGGCGGCCTCGGTCTCGTTGTGCTCGTGGTAGGCGACCAGTTCCTTGCGCAGGCCGAGGCGGGTCAGCATCGCGCCGGTCGTGCGGGTGTCCTCGCAGGCGATGAGGTCCACGCCACCGAGGATGGCGCGGGCGCGGTCGGTCAGGTCGGCGAGGTTGCCGATGGGTGTGGCCACCGCGTAGAGGTGGCCGGGCTGCGGCGTCAGCGACGCGTTATCCGCGGGCACGGGCATGGATGCGCCTCGGCGCCGTGAACGATTGCGGGCTCAGGGACCGCCCAGGCCCGGGACGCGGCCTTCCCAATCGGCCGGCCGGCTCCACGGGATGGAGGAGTCGCGCGGGGGGGAGGTGCAACCGGTCAGGGAGGCGAGCACGGCGGCCGCGGCGAGCAGGGAAAGGATGAGTGAGCGCAGCTTGGGCATGTTTCAAGGGGTAGATACGACTAAATCGCCCGGCTGCAACTGTCCTTTCAGCGTGCCGGGCAGCACCTGGGCGACAGAGAAGCGCGGGCTGGCGTCGCTGACTTTGACCTGCGCCAGCGTGGCGGTTCCCCGGCGGATGAGCAAAATCCGGCCGGGGTGGGCACCAAGGTCGGCGCCGTAGTCCGTGATGACAAACGAGTCGTGCGGTCCGACCCGCAGCACGCTGGGCGGCATGGCTTCCGCCGAGGGCGGCGCGCCCCCGGCAGAGGCCGGTTCCTCCAGCGCCCGGGCCAGCAGGGCGACGAACTGCTGCGCGCGCTCGGCGAGCCGGGTGCGCAGCGAGTCCGCCTCGATGGAGGCCGGGCTGGCGGCGAGTTGCTGGCGGAGGGATTCGGCCTCGAAGCGCAGGTCGGCCTCGCGCCGGTCGCGCTCGCCGAGCGTGCGGGCAAGCTCGGAGGTCTTGGTCTCGCTGGCGAGGGCGCGGGTCTTGGCCTGTCCGAGCTGCGAATCCAGGCTGGCCGCCGCCTCGTGCGTCTCCTGTGCCCGGGCCTTCGCCTGTTTGAGTTCGTAGTCCAGCTCGGCGTTCCGACGGGCGAGAGCAGTGGCCCGGATCGTGGCCGCGGCAGCCTCTTTGCGGGCCAGCCACAAGGCGATGCCCAGGCCGATGACGGCGGCGACGAGCACGATCAGGGCGAGCTTCGCCTTCATGGCGGGGACGCGCTCAGCCGGGCAGGTTGTAGGTGGAGCCGAACCAAGGCTTGCGCGGCTGCTTCTTCACGCCGCTTGCCGGGTTGGCGGCGAGGTGCTCCAGGATCTTGAAGACATGCTCGGCGCGCTCCGGCTGGTTGAGCAGGGCGGCCAGCGCCTCGGCAGTGAACTCCCGGCCACCGGCGCCGCGCAGGGCCCCGAGGATCTTCGCGCGCAGGGCGATGACGCCGCCCGCGGCCTTCTTGCCGGCCTCGACGCCGGGCTGGTGGTAGGCGTTGACGCCGATGAGGGAGGCATAGAGCCCGACCACGCGCTCGTAGAGGGCGATGAGCATGCCGATGGCGCGCGGGGAAACCTCGTTGACGGTGATGGTGATGGAGTGCCGGTCCTTCTCGCTCAGAGCGTCGCGTGTGCCGAGCAGGAAGCCCTGCAGGTAGTCGCCGCTGGTCACGCCGCCGGCCTCGACCTCCATGGAGTCCGCGGCGCGATCCTTGAGCACCTCGATGAAGGTGACGAAGAAATTGTTCACGCCTTCGCGCAACTGCTGCACGTAGGCGTGCTGGTCGGTCGAGCCCTTGTTGCCGTAGACGGCGAGGCCCTGGTTGACGACATTGCCGGCGAGGTCGAACTCCTTGCCGAGCGACTCCATGACGAGCTGCTGGAGGTAGCGCGAGAAGAGCAGCAGGCGGTCCTTGTAGGGCAGCACGACCATGTCCTTCGCGCCGCGGCCGTCGGTGGCCCAGTGCCACATCAGCGCGAGCAGGGCGGCGGGATTGTCGGCGGAAGGCCTGCGGGTGGCCTCGTCCATGGCGGCGGCGCCGGCGAGCATCTGGTCGATCTTGATGCCCTGCAGGGCGGCGGGCAGCAGGCCGACCGCGCAAAGCTCGGAGGTGCGGCCGCCGACCCAGTCCCACATCGGGAAGCGCGCGAGCCAGCCCTCCTTTTGCGCGATCTGGTCGAGCTTCGAGCCCTCGCCGGTGACGGCGACAAAATGCTTCGGGTAGTCGAGTCCGGCCGCCTTGAAGGCCGCGGCGGCCTCCAGCATGCCGTTGCGGGTCTCGACCGTGCCGCCGGACTTGGAAATGACGACGGCGAGCGTCTGCTTCAGCTTGGAGCCGATGCCGGCGAGGACGTAATCCATGCCGTCCGGGTCGGTGTTGTCGAAGAAGTGGATGTTCATCTTGTCGCGCCGGCCGCCGGGCCGGCCGAGGGCGTGGCTGACGAACTGCGGGCCGAGCGCCGAGCCGCCGATGCCGATGACGAGCAGCTCCTTGAACTTGCCACCACCGGGCGCCGATATTTCGCCCTTGTGCACCTTGGCGGTGAACTCCTTCAGCGCGGTCAGCGTGCCGGTGATGGCGCCGCTGAGTTCAGGGCTGGGCGCCAGCCCGGGCGCGCGCAACCAGTAATGGCCGACCATGCGCTGCTCGTCGGGGTTGGCGATGGCGCCCTTTTCGAGGCCGGCCATGTCGGCGAAGGCCTGGTCCAGCTTCGGCTGCATGGATTCGAGCCAGCCGTCGGGGAAGGGCATGCGGCTGAGGTCGAGCGACAGGCCGAGCTTCGGGTAGTGGTGGTGGTGGGTTTTGAATCGTGCCCAGGTCATCGGAGAAAAAGGGGGGAGGTCGTCACCGTAGCCTCCGGCCCGCCGTCCGGCCAGCGCGAATAAGGGCATATTTTTAGGGATTGCTTGGGCGGTGCATCGCGGCAATCAGTCGGGCGTTATTCTCCATGGCCTTTGATCTCAAGCGCGTGTTGAAAGTGATGCTGTTCGCCTCGAACGGCCCGCTCTCGGTGAAAGACATCCAGACCGCCCTCACGCGGTTCCATGCGCAGGCCGACGGACTGCCCCTGACCGGCGAGTCCGAGACTCCGGCGCCCCCCCCCGAGGCGGTCGAGCCCGAATCCGCCGAGGCCGACCTGCCCCCTCCCGTCGAGGACGGCGAGTTCTATCGCGACGTGCCGAGCCTCGTCCCCGCCGTGCAGATCCGCGAGGCGATGGACCTCATCTCCACCGAGCTGCGGGCCGCGGACAGCGAGACCCTGCTGGCCGAGGGCCACAACGGCTGGCGGCTGGTCACGCATCCGCGGTTTGCCCGCTGGGTGCGGCTGCTGCGCAACGAGCCGCCGCCGGCGCGCCTGAGCCCGTCGTCGCTGGAGACGCTGGCCGTCATCGCCTACCGGCAGCCGGCCACGCGCGCCGAGATCGAGCAGGTGCGCGGCGTGTCGGCCGAGGCCGGCCTGAACAAATTGCTCGAGCGCGAGCTGGTCTACGTCGTCGGCCGGGCCGACCTGCCGGGCCGGCCGATCCAATACGGCACCACGGAGGCGTTTCTCGAGTTCGTCGGCATCAAGTCGATCGACGACCTGCCGGCCTCCGACGTGCTCTCGCCGCGGCAGATCGACGCCTGGCTGCAATCCGCCAACCAGCCGCGCGCGGCGACCGACGCCGACATGGGTCTCGACGAGAACGAGACGCCCGCCGAGCAGATGACGCTCGACGAGGGCGGCGGGGCCAAGACCACATGAGCAAGCCGTTGCGCATCGGTTTCATCGGTGCGGGCGGGAACACGCGGTTGCGGCACCTGCCCGGTTTCAAGGCCATGCCGGGATTGGAGCTGGTGGCGGTGTCCAACCGCACCAAGGCCTCGGCGGAGAAGGTCGCGGCCGAATTTGGCATCGGGCGCGTCGTCGAGACCTGGCGCGAGATCGTGGAGGCGCCGGACATCGACGCGGTGTGCATCGGCACCTGGCCGAACCTGCACGGGCGCGTGACCGTGGCGGCATTGCGCGCGGGCAAGCATGTGCTCACCGAGGCGCGGATGGCGCGGAGCCTGGCCGAGGCGGAGGCGATGCTGGCCGAGGCGAAGGCCCGGCCCGACCTCGTGGCGCAGATCGTGCCCGCGCCGATGTCGCTGCCGTTCGACAAGACCATCGCCGGCCTGCTGCTGCGGGGCGAACTGGGGGATCTGCGCGAGGTGTGCGTCACCTGCACGGGCGCGGGTTATGCGGACGCCTCCGCGCCGATGACGTGGCGGCAGGACATGGCGCTCAGCGGCAAGAACACGCTGTTCATGGGCATCTATTACGAGATGGTGCTGCGCTGGCTGCAGCGGGAGCCGGAGGCGGTGGTGGCGCAGGCGGCGGTGTTCACCCCGGAACGGCGCGATGCCGACGGCACGGCGCAGCAGGTGGTGATCCCGGAGAGCGTAAGCATTCTCGGAACCTATGCCCCTTCGACAGGCTCAGGGCAGGCGGGCGGCCTGCGGCTGGTGGCGCATTTCAGCGGCGTGGAGCCGGGCCTGCCGCGCAACGAGATCCGGCTGAACGGCGGCAAGGCCGGGCTGCGGCTCGACCTGGCGAAGAACGAACTGTGGTTCGCGCCGGTCGGCGGGGCGGAGAAGCCGGTGGATATTCCCCCGGAAAGGCGTGGGGCATGGCGCGTCGAGGCGGATTTCGTGGACAGCATCCGCGACAAGAAGCCGGTGCGGCTGACCGATTTTGCGACGGGCGTGCAATGCATGCGTTTCACCGAGGCGGTGTGGCAGTCGTGGAGCTCTGGCGGCGCACGGGTGGCGCTGCACTGAATCGGCGGCTCAAGCGGGCTGGTGTTGCAGCAGCCACCAGCCCAGGATGACCAGGCCGATGGCGACGAAGGCGCCGATGAAGACGATCCAGCAACCCCGCCTCACGTCGGATTGCGAGGACGTGGGGTCGTAGCCAAACTGGGCCATGAGGGCCTTGTCCTCGGGGCTGGGAGGAGTCTGGGCGATCGGGGTGGTCAGCGACGCCGGCGGCGTGGTGAGGAAAGTGAAGGCGGGCGGCTTCGGTGGCGGGGGCGGCGGAAGCGGGGCGGGCGGAACCGGCACCGGCGCGGCCGTCTTGCCGCCCGTTTCCCGCGCGATCTCGCGGTCGAGCCAGGCGAGGTGTTCCTGCAGGAGGGCGCGCTGGCGCTGGAGCTCGGTGAGCCGGGTGGACATGCCAGGGAGGGAAGGGGAAAGGAGCAGTGGGAGCAAGGATGGGCTGATTGAGGTGGGCGGTCCCGCGCAGCGGGATCACCCCGCATGTGCGATTCGCTTTCATTGCCGGGTGAGGGCACCCGGCCCACAGCAAAACATAAGGCGACCTTGCGGGTGCGCCTCGGAAATCGCGGAGCGGCGGTGCGCTCAGACGACGCTGACGGTGCGGTGGGCCTTGTCGAACTGGACGGTGCCGTCGCGGAGCGCGAAGAGCGTCCAGTCCCGGCCCACGCCCACGCCGTCGCCGGGGTGGTGTTTGGAGCCGCGCTGGCGGACGATGATGCCGCCGGCGAGGATCTTCTGGCCGCCGAAGATTTTCACGCCGAGGCGCTTTGACTGGCTGTCGCGGCCGTTGCTGGATGTTCCCTGACCTTTCTTGTGTGCCATGGCAGTGGTGGATTAGGCGGTGATGGACTCGATCTTGATGACGGAAAGCTCCTGGCGGTGGCCGCGCTTGCGTTTCGAGCCCTTGCGCTTGCGCATCTTGAAGACGACGACCTTGTCGCCGCGCTTGTTCTCGAGCACCTTGGCCTTGACGGAGGCGCCGGTGAGGAAGGGCTTGCCGACCTTGAAGGTCTCGCCTTCGCCCGCCGCGAGGACCTCCTTGATTTCGACCGTGGAGCCCGCCTCCGTCTTGGGATAGCGATTCACGGTGAGGATGTCGCCCTCGCTGACCGAGAACTGCTTCCCTTGGGTTTTGATCGTGGCTTTCATGAATTCAAAGGGGCGAAAAAAGGCTGCGGCTGGAGGTGAAGCAAGGATTATTTTCCATCCGGTGATGGCGACGAGCGGAAAGTCGGAAGCGAGCAGCGCAAGCATCCGCGGGCTTGCCACAAGCGCCTGCCCGCAAACCATTAGCCCATGCCCAGGATCATCAGCCCCGCCGAGTTCCAGTCGGCCGGAACCGTCAGTCTCGCCCGGTGGCTGCTGGGCAAGGTGCTGGTGCGGACCCGGCGGGGCAAACGCACCGCCCTGCGCATCACCGAGACCGAGGCCTATGTCGGCGAGCACGATCGCGCGTGCCACGCCGCCAAGGGCCGGACGGCGCGCACGGACGTCATGTATCGCCCGGGCGGCGTCTGGTATGTCTATCTCTGCTACGGCGTGCACGAGATGCTGAACCTTGTGACCGGGCCGGAGGACCGCCCGGCGGCGATCCTCATCCGCAGTGTCGAAGGCATCAGCGGACCGGGCCGCGTGACAAAGGCGCTGGGCATCGATCGCAAGCTGAACGGCGCCGCGGCGCATCCGGACACCGGTCTCCATTTGGAGGACGACGGCCTGGTTGTGCCGCCCCGTTCCATAAAGAAAGGCCCGCGCGTCGGCGTGGACTACGCCGGGCCGGTCTGGGCGAGGAAACCGTGGAGATTTAAATTGCGCCCGGGTTGACGGGCGTGTTTTCTGGCCGCGGGCCGATTCCCATGCGATTTTTTTGCGTTCTTGCGCTTGTGATTGCGTCCGCGGGCTCGCTTGCCGGTGAGCTGCCGCGCGTCAGCAACGGCGCGTTGCACATCGGCCCGAGCATCAAGATCGCGCCCCCAAACTCCGCTGCACCCTGGCAGTATGCCGACACCAGGAGGATCGGGAAGGTGACCCAGCGCACCTATCAGGCGGTGGTCTCGGATGAATGGATTCTTTACGCCATGCCGCTGGAGATGGAGCGGAGCGGGACGGCCGAGGCGATGGCGCAGTTGAAGGCGGCGACGGCGCGGGTGGCCGAGGAGTTGCGCGGGCGCGGCGCCAAGGTGCTGCCGCTGGAAGCGGGAATGCCCTTGGCGCCGAACGAGATGGTTCCGGCCAAATGCGCGTTCACCAAGGGCGACATCCTCGGCACGATAGCCTTTGTCATGTTTCCCAAACCGGAACCGTTCCTGCTCTTCACTTACTGCCGGTCTGCGAGCCAGGCGCTGAATTTCCAGAAGTTCGTCATGTTCGAGGTGACGATCGTTCAGCCAACAGCCCCCGACGAGCCGAAGCTGTGAGGGTGGCCGGCCGGCCGGCTACTTCCGCGCGGTGGCAGCTCCGGCTGGCGCCTTGTAGTCGCTGAGGAGGAGCGAGGCGGTGCCGTATTTCAGGACGAGCTGCATTTTCACGGGCAGCTTGGAGCCGTCCTGCGCGATCCAGACCTTGATCTCGCCGCCGCGCTTGAAGAGACCCTTGGGCTCGCCGGTCATGCGCGGCACGAGCACGAGGGTCTTGTATTTGCCCAGCGGCGTGCGCACCTCCTCGTAGCCCTCGGCGTGGATGACCAGCGGGTAGAGGTCGCGCCCGAAATGCACGAGCACGTCGCGTTTCTCGCCGGGCTTGAGGTCCCAGTCGCGCGTCTGCACGAGCGCGCTGATGAGGTCGAGCGGGTCGCCGTCGGGGATGGGCACGTCGGCCGTGCGCTCGGTGCGGACGCGGTCCATGTGGCGCATGATGCGCTCCTGGTAATCGAAGGTGGTCTCGGAGTCGCTGGCGCGCTTCGGCTCGGCGCCGCTCTCCTTCACGCTGACCAGCCGGCCGCTGGCCTTGTTGATGATCACCTCCGCCTGGTTGTCGAAGGCGTAGAGTCCCCGCACGATGCCGCGCGAGCGGGTCTCGGTGATCACGCGCATCAGGTCCGCGCCGTCCTTCCGCTCGTCGTCCGCCGTGATGGTGATTTCGCCGGCCTTGCTGAAGATGGCGAAGCCGACACGGTAGGTGAACGCTTCCCCGTCGCGGAAGGCGGTGTAGGGCGCGGCGGCGAGGAAGGCGGGCATGAGCGTGAGGAGGATGATCAGGCGGGTGCGCACGGGAGGACTGACACGAGGCATGGGCGAAAGTGCGGCGGGCGTCGAGGGTTTCGCGAATTCAGAGGGCCAGTTCGGTCTGGTTGGGCTGGCCGACGGCCCAGGCCTCGACGCCGCGGGCGCGGAGCGTGGCGGCGAACTCCCGGGCGAAGCCGTGGAGGGTATGGACGATCCTCGGTTGCACCAGCTCCACGAAGCGCAGCAGGTCGTTGAAGTCGGCGTGGTCGGACAGCGGGAAGGCCGCGTCGCAGCCGTAGCGGTATTTCGTGCTGGAATCCAAGGCCCAGCCCGTGACGGCGGCCGTGCGCTTCGGGTTGATCCAGTCGAGCAGCGGCGCCTGCGGCGGCGTGATGACGACATGGCCGGCGTGGCGCCGCTGGTCGAACTCGGCGAACGGGGGCATCTTCATGCCCAGTTCAGCGTAGAGCGCGGTCATCCGGTAGGACTGCGGATGCAACATCAGGGGCAGGCCGGCGCGACCGAGCAACCGCACCAGCTCCTGCGTCTTGCCCAGCGAATAGGCGTAGAGGACGGGTGTGGCCTTCTCGGCCAGAGTCTGCCGGCAGAAATCCACGAGGGCGGTGCGCACCTCTTCGACCGGAGGCATGACATAGCGGGGGAGGCCGAAGGTGGTTTCCATGATGAGCACGTCCGCTCGCGGCGTGGCGCAGGGCTCGGCGGCGAGCCCGGGCCGGAGCTTGAAGTCGCCGGTGTAGAGCAGGGTGCCGTGTTCGGTCGTGGCGTGGAATTGGGCTGAACCGAAGACGTGGCCGGCGGGGTATAGACGCGCCTCACAACCGAACTCGAGTTGGTGGGGTTCGTCGAAGCGCAGGACGGTCACCTTGCGCCTGCCGCCGAGCCGTTCCTGCATCAACCGGGCGGTTTCTGCCGTGCAAAGCACTTCGCGGTGGCGGGCGATGTGGTCCGAATGGGCGTGGGAGACGAACGACTGTGGCGCGCCGTGCTGCGCATCCAGCCACCAGCCGATCTGCGGCAGCCAGACGCCCTTCTTCAAAAAGACTTCCCACTTGGAACTCACCAAGCAGAGGAAGTCCGTGGCGGAGTGGAAGTCAAAGCCGCGGGAGGCGCGCTTTCAATCTGACGGGCGGATTCCACACTTGAGGCTGGCAGCCGGCAGGCGGCTGCTTTCATGGGGCGAGGGGTGCGGAGAACAAACCGGCCCTGCCGGCAGGGATTCAATCCGCCGCGGCAAAATATTTCCGCTGGGCCAGGCGCCAGGCGGTGACGAAGAAGGCGGTCAGCGGGACGGCCAGCACCATGCCGAGGATGCCGCCGAACGCCTGGCCCCAGAAGAAGATCGCGATGATGATCACCACCGGGTGCAGGCCCGTCTGTTGTCCCATGATGCGCGGGGTGAGCAGCCAGCCCTCGATCATCTGCACGACGATGAACACCCCCAGGCAGATGGCGGCGAGGCTCAGGCCACCCTCGGGTTGGAAGAACGCCAGCGGCAGCACCACGCTCAGGCCGAGGATGGAGCCGAGGTAGGGGATGATGTTCAGCAGCCCGATGAGCAGGCCCAGCGCGAGGCCGAACCGCAGCCCGGCGATCGAGAAGCCCGTCGCCAGCAGCGCGCCCATGATGAGCCCGATGAGCAGTTGTCCGCGGAAGAACGCCACGACGATCGCCAGGAACTCGCGCACGAGGAACAGCACGTCCTGGCGGTGCGCGTCCTTGAGGAAGGGCAGGTGGCCCGACAAGGCCTTCACCGGATCGGCGCCGGAGAGGAGGAAGAAGAACAGATAGACCGGGATGATGGCCAGCGACGCCACGAAGCCGAAGAACCCGAACAGGCCCGCGCCGGCGGACTTGAGTGTCGGCGCGATGTGGCCGACGAGGTCCTGCGCCTGCTCGGCCAGGCCCACGAGCGCGTTCTTGACGGCCGGGTTGTCGAGGTAGCGCTTGGCGACCTCGATCCACTCCGGGAAGTGCCGCTCGCCCCATTCCAAGGTCCGCTGCCAGAGCTTCGGCAGGTAGGCGAAGAAATCGAGGATCTGCGACACCAGCGCCGGGACGATGGCGAACAGCAATCCGGCCACCAGAAGCAGGAAGAGCCCGTAGAGCAGCACCACCGCCGATAGCCGTCGCAGCGTCAGCTTCTCCTGCAGCACGACCACCACCGGCCGCAGCACCAGCGCGAGGATGCCGGCCACGGCCAGCGGCCAGATGATGCCGGAGAAGGCGCCGACAAAGCGGGCCAGCCCGGCGAAGACCAGGTAGAAGCCCCCCGCGATCGCCAGCACCGAAGCGAAGCCGAGCGCGAAGCCGGCCAGCCGGCGCTGGGCGGGCGTGAGCAATGGCGTGGAATCGGCGCTCATCGGTTGGCCGGGAGAAAACAGGGGACTTCCGGTTCAGGCCAGCGCAAACATGCCGCTTGGAATTGGCGAGGCAGATGCCAAGCCGCGAGGACTCATCCGGAGGGTTGGGCGAGCTTGTCGTGGAAGAGCCAGCGGGCGAGGGCGGGCACCCCGAAGCCGGGTCAGATTCTTCCCGATAGTTGTTCACGGATCCATGCCGGAGTGCGCCGGGCATGGAAGACTCCGGCCACAAGCCACATGGTTTCGAGTTGCTTGTAGAAGAGCAGATACGTCCCGGATGCGAAGGATTAGATTCTCCATCCACCCTCGCGCTCATGAACCAGGAGGGGATTCAGTTTCAGCAGCGCGATGAGGCGATCGTATTCCGCCACGATCCTCTCCGCCTTCGCCACCGAGAAGTTCCGGTGATAATCATCGATCGCCTGCAGGTCATCCGGGACGACCCACGGAGCGATTCTCAGGGGCTTGCTCACTTCCGGAGCAGCGCGCGGGCCTGCGAGGGAGTCAGAGCGATGGCGGGATCTTCGTAGACCAGAGCGACCCGCCTTTCCAACTCGGCCAGATGGTCATCGCGCATCCGGACGGGGCCGGCACGCCGGACCGACTCCCAAAGCTCGTCGATCAAGGCGAGCTTCTCCTCAATCGACGCTTCGGCCAGGCCGGGGATGCGTATGGTGGGAGCGGCCATACGGGCAAAATGCGCGCCAGCTCGGCGGAGTCAATGGGCCAGCTTGTCGCGGAAGAGCCAGCGAGCGAGGGCGGGCATGAGGAGCATGGCGCCGAGCATGTTGAAGAAGAACAGGCAGGCGAGCAGGATGCCCATGTCGGCCTGGAACTTCAGGGCGGAGAAGGCCCAGGTGCCGACGCCGACGGCGAGCGCGCAGCCGGTGAAGACGACCGAGGCGCCCATGGTGGCGTAGGCGAAGCAGATGGCGTCCTCCAGCGTGTCGCCGGCGCGGAGGCGCTCCATGATGGCAGAGAAAAGGTAGATGCCGTAGTCCACGCCGATGCCGACGCCGAGCGCGATGACGGGCAGGGTGGAGGTCTTGAGGCCGATCTCGAACCAGACCTTGAGCGCGTAGCCGAACCACGAGACGACGACGAGCGGCACGATGACGCACACGGTGGCGCGCCACGAGCGGAAGGAGAGCAGGCAGAGCACGACGACGGCGGCATAGACCCACGCGATCATGGGGAACTGCGCGGCTTCGACGACCTCGTTGGTGGCGGCCATGACGCCGACGTTGCCGGTGGCGAGGAGGTATTTGACCCGGTCGGTGCCGTAGGCGGCGCGGAACTCCTTCACGGCGGCGATGACGCGCTTGATGGTCTCGGCCTTGTGGTCCTGGAGGTAGATGATGACGGGGATGACGCTGCCGTCGTGGTTGAGGAGGCCGGTGGCGGTCTCGACGGGCGAGACGGCCTGGGCGAGGGCTTGCGGGTTGCGCGGGAGGACGCGCCACTTGAGGCTGCCCTCGTTCCAGCCGGCGTTGATGGTCTTGGCCACCTCGGGGAGCGAGAGGGTGGACTGGACGCCCTCGATGTTGCGCATGTGCCAGGCGAAGCGGTCCACCCGCGCCATGACCTCGTGGTCAATGACGCCGTTGGGCACGGTCTCGACGAGCACGGTGATGATGTCCACGCCGATGCTGAACTTCGAGGTGATGACGGCGGTGTCGGCGTTGTAGCGCGAGTCGGGATGCAGCTCGGGCACGCCGGCGTGGGCGTCGCCGATGCGGACATGCTTCGCCTCGTAGAGGCCGATCAGGAACACCACGGCGGACAGGGCGATGACGACCAGCGAGGCGCGCGCGGCGGTGACGCCGACGAGCCGCCGCCAGGTCGGCTGGAGGGCGAAGCGCCGGAAGTTCACGCGCCGGCGGAAGTCGTCCGTCATCCGGGTATAGGTCAGCAGCACGGGGAGCAGGAACCGGTCGGTGAAGACGATGAGCACCACGCCGAGGCTGGCGGTGATGGCGAGCTCCTGGATGATGGGCACCTTGACCAGCCAGATGGTGAGGAACCCGACGGTGTCGGTGATGATGGCCACGCAGCCGGGCACGAAAAGGTTGGTGAACGAGGCGCGCGCGGCGTCGTATTCGCTCCGGCCCAGGTTGATCTCGTAGCGGAACGAGCGGAGCATCTGCGTGGCGTGGCTCAGGGCGATGGCGAACACCAGGAACGGCACGAGGATGGACAGCGGGTCGATGCCGAAGCCCAGCAGGTTGAGCAGGCCGAGCTGCCACACCACGGCGCAGAAGGAGGTGAGAAGAGGCAGGACGGTCAGGACGAGCGACTGGGCGAAGTAGTAGAGCAGGAGCGCGGTGATGACGATGGCGATGCTGAAGAACAGCAGCACGCCGCCCGCGCCCTCGGTGATGTCGCCGATGACCTTGGCGAAGCCGATGATGTGGACGCTGACCTCGTCGCTCTGGTATTTGTCGCGGATGTTCGCCTCCAGCGCGTCGGCGACCTTGACGTAGTCGAGCTTGCCGCCGGTGGCGGGGGCGACCTCGTGGAGCGAGGCGATGACCGCGGCGGCGGTGAAATCGTTGGAGACGAGCATGCCGACGCGGCCGGACTTGATGACGTTCTGCCGCACCTGGGCGAGGCCCTCGGGGGTGGGCGCGAAGTCGGCGGGCACGACGTTGCCGCCCTGCAGGCCGTCCTCGACGACCTCGATGAAGCGGACGTTGGGCGTGAAGATCGAGGTGACCTGCGCGCGGTCCACGCCGGGCAGGTAGTAGGCCTCGTCGGTGACCGCCTTGAGGGTCTTGAAAAACTCCGGCGTGAAGATGTCGCCTTGCTTGGAAACCAGGGCGATGACCACGCGGTTGGCGCCGCCAAACTGATCCTGGTATTTCTTGAAGGTCTCGATGTATTCGTGGCCGGTGGGGAGCTGCTTGAAGAAGCTGGCGTCCACGCGCGTGCGGGCGGCAAAGACGCCTAGAACGACCGTCGCCAGGGCGAACAGCACGAGCACGGCGGCGCGGTGGCGGAAGACCAACTCCTCGATGCGGGCGATCATGGGGCGTCCTTTGTCACTCTGAGCGAAGCGAAGAATCCAGGAGCACGCCCGCAGGCGTCCATCGTGATGGATCCTTCGCTGCGTTCAGGCTGACCGGCAAGAGGGGTGGAGCGGCTTGCCCCCAAGCCGCTCGAACGCGTTGAGGGCAACGCGTTCCACCTCAAGGCGGAGGCTCCTGTCGTCCTCATGGCAGTTTCAGGCGGACGGCGCCGCCTTCGCCGACGGTGACGAGGGAGCCGTCGGCGGCGGGGATGACATCGGCCACGCTGGTGCCGAAGTCAGCGGGTTTCCACGGAGTGAAGCTCGCGCCGGCGTCGCGGCTGATGAAGAGGTTGCCGCCCTGACCGGCGAGGACGACGGTGCCGTCCGGCATCCGGGTCCCACCCATGATGATGATCTTCACCTCGCTGTGGCGGCCGGCCCAGGAGGCGCCGCCGTCGGATGAAACCAGGATGTGGCCGCGGAGCCCAGCAACGACCAAGCCGCCGCGATCCGTGGTGGTCAGGGCGAAGAGGGAGCCTTCATAGGGCGCGTCGAGCTGCGTCCAGGTTTCACCCTTGTCCTCCGAGACGAGCAGCGTGCCGCTTTCGCCGGCGAGATAGAGTTTCCCGTCCGGGGCGGCGGCGATGCGGTTGTAGTGCAGCTCGTCCTCCATGGGCTTGCGCGGGCTCCAGGTCTTGCCGCCGTCGGTGGTGACGATGAACTTGCCGTAGGCCCCGGCGGCGAAACCGTGCTCCGCGTCGAGGAACAGCACGTCGAGCCAGACGGTGCGAAGATCGTCGCCGGAATCCTGCCGGGTCCAGTTGGCGCCGCCATCGGAGGTGGCGAGGATGACGCCATCGTGGCCGACGGCCCAGCCGTGGCGGGCGTCGGGGAAGGAAACAGCGGTGAGCAGCGCGCGCGTCGGCGCGATGGCCTGTGTCCAGGTGACGCCTTCGTCGGCGGAAACGACGACATTGCCGTGGGCGCCGACGGCGACGAGCCGGTCGCCGGCGCGGGCGATGTCGAGGAGCAGGGCCTTGGCGGCCAGCGGGGCGGGCTCGGAGGTCTCGGCGGCGGGGAGTGTGAGAGTGAAAGTGAGGGTGAAAGCCAGGAACAGGCAGTGCAGTCCGGATGAACCCCGGTCCCTCCATTGCGGGAACGGGTTCAGAGCGCGTCCGGAGGCCGCGCTCCACCAAGATACAGCGCTGTAGCGGCGGTCTATGACCGCCGGAGGAAGAGGTCGGCGGTCATAGACCGCCGCTACATAAGATGCCGGGCGCAGCATGGCTGGGGCGGCGGGATTCTTCGCTGGCAGGCTGGAGGCAGGCAAGAAAAAGGGCGGCCCTTGCGGGGCCGCCCGGAAGCAGGGCGGGCTCAGCGCACGCCTTCCTGGCGCAGGGCGCTGGCGGTGTAATCCGCGGGCGCGCGGGTGATGTTGAAGTCATACATCGCGCGCTCGTTATCGAGGCCGATGGCGAGGTAGCGGCCGGCCTGCAGGTCGGTGTGGACCTCGAGGGTGCTCCAGAAGAGCTGCGCGTCGTAGTAGTTGATGCAGTGCGCCTCGGAGACGCGCCAGAGCTGGCCGCGGCCGTCGTATTGGTCGGCGGCGAGGATCTGCCAGGAGTCCTCGTCCACATAGAAGGTGCGGCGCGAGTAGATGTGGCTGGTGCCGGGCTTGAGGGTGGCGTCGACGACCCAGACGCGGTGCAGCTCGTAGCGGGTGAGATCCTGGTTGATGTGGAGCGGCTTGAGGATGTCGGAGAACTTCAGGTCGCCGCGGTGGAGCCGGTAGGAGTTGTAGGGGACATACAGCTCGCGCTTGCCGACGAGGTTCCACTCGTAGCGGTCGGGGGCGCCGTTGAACATGTCGAATTGGTCGGAGGTGCGCATGCCGTCGGCGGCGGTGCCGGGGTTGTCGTAGGCGACGTTGGGGGCGCGGCGGACGCGGCGCTGGCCGGTGTTGTAGACCCAGGCGCGGCGGGGTTCCTTGACCTGGTCCATGGTTTCGTGGACGACGAGGATGGTGCCGGCGAGGCGGGCCGGGGCGGTGACGGCCTGCTTGAAGTAGATGAGGACGTTGTCGAGATCCTCCTCGCGGATGCCGGGGCGGGTGTAGTTGAAGAGAAACTCGTCGTCGAAGTCCACGAGCTGGTAGGAGCCGTTGCGCTGGGGCGCGGCCTGGGCGATGGTGCGCGAGGCGGCGACGCCGCGGTAACGGGTGAGATGGTTCCAGATGACGTGCAGGCCGTTCTCGGGGATGGGGAAGGGCACGCCGACGATGCTGCCGGCGACACCGTTGCCGCCCTCGGACAGCCGGGCGGTGGCGGCGTTCTGCTTGGTGGCGTCGTAGATGCGCTGCGGGTTGGAGGCGGTGCGGTGGGAGGGATAGACGGGCATCACGTAGGCGGGATAGGCCGCGAGGAGGGCCAGGTGCCCGGCGGTGAGTCTGGCGGCGTATTGCCCGGCGTTGGCGGCGGTGATGGTGTGGAGCGGCTGCTCGCCGGCGAAGGGATCGGGGTGGTGCATGCCGGGCGAGTAGCCGGCGGGCGGGGTGGTGAGGCCGCCGGTCCAGGCGGGGATGGAGCCGTCGGCGTTGCCGGCTTTCTCGCCGCCGAGGGGCGTGAGGTCGCGGCCGAGCCGGTCGAAGTCGGCGGGGAGGGCGGGGGCGCCGAGCAGGAGGGAGAGGGAGAGCAGGGGAAGGGTGCGTTTCATGGCGGGGAACAGGGCGCGGGTTAGAAGGAATACCGGATGGTGGCCGAGACGTAGTCGCGGTCGCCGAGCAGGTTGAACCGGCCCGCGCCGAAGAAGTTGACGTAGCGGAGCTCGAAGGCCCAGGCGTTCTGGTAGGTGAAGTCGGCGCCGAGGGTGAGGGTCTTGCGTTCTTTCCGGAAGTTGGCGACCGGGGCCGGGCTGTTGCCATCCACGTCGTGGCCGAAGACCACGAGGGGGGAGAAATTCGCGCCGGCGAAGAAGTTGTTGTAGTCGAGGCGGCCGACCAACTGGTAGCCCCACGAGAATTCGTCGGCGAAGGAGTCGGCGGGGTCGGCGCCGACGGCGGCGTTGCCGGTGGCGATCATGGCGGCGAGGTTGCCGCCGCGGAAGGTGCCGGGGCCGTCGTAGCGGAGGACGCTCTTCGGGGGCAGGTCGGCCTGCACGAAGCCGGCCTCGGCGAGCAGCGTGGTCTGGGAGGCGCCGAAGAAGCCGCGGGCGACCTTGGTGGCGGTCAGCTGGCCGGTCCAGACCTTGTGGCTGCGCCAGCCGGGGATGCGGGTGCTCAACTGGCCGAGGAAGCTGCCAATCTGGTTGTTGCCGGCGAAGCTCGCGTTGATGGAGCCGAGCGCGGCGAAGAGCAGCTCGACGTCGTCGATCTGCAGGGGCTGGTTGTTGCGGTAGCTGAGTTCGCCCTGGAGGGCGATGCCCTTGATGCTGGTGTTGAAGCTGGCGCCGAAGAGATGGATGTCCTCGGGGAACTCGATGAGATACTGCCCGGTGGCGGCGGAGACGAGGAACTCGCGCTGGGCGACCTGCCCCGAGACGCCGGCCACGGTCGGCAGCAGGGGCAGCAGGGCGGCCGGCACGGAGGAGGCGGGCACCGCGCCGAGCGAGGCGCCGATGAGGAGCGAGAGGGCGGTGGGAACCGGCACGCCGGCGGCGCCGGCGGCGGGGACGAGCGAGGCGAGGAAGGCGGGGTTGGCCTGGAGGATGGCGCCGGTGTCGCTGCCGATGAGGGCGGTGTTGATCGGGGTGCTGGGCGTGCGGGCCGAGATGGCGGGCAGCCGGCTGTGGTAGTTCATGTAGTAGAGGCCGAACTCGGTGTCGTTGAGTCCGGGGGCGAGCCAGCGGAGATTGACGCCCCACTGGCCGCTCTCGCCGGGCTCGCCATCCGGCCCGCGGTTGATGGCGCCCAAGGTGGCGGTGTCGGCGATGGCGCCGAAGCCGAGATAGACCCGGGTGCCGCCTTTGGCGACAAAGTCGTTGGTGCTGAAAAAGGTGCCGGGCGGGTCGATGCGGGTGCGGTCCCAATCGAAAAGATAGAAGCCCTCCAGCGTGAGGTTTTCGCTCACGCTGAGCGAGCCGGAGACCATCTTCAGGGGGAGCAACGCCTCCTTCAGCTCGGAGCCGGGGGTGCGCAGCTTGGAGACGTCGACCGGGTTGATGGAGTTGATGCCGTTGGGGATGAAGGTGCTCTCACCCCAACTGAGAACCTGCTGGCCGAGGCGGAGGCTGGCGGGCCGGCCGGCGATCTCGGGTTTGAGGTAGAGGTAGGCGTCGAGCAGGTCGCCGCCGCTGCCGACGAGGCTGCGGGCTTCATCGCTGAGCGCGATCTTGGAGCGCTGGCCGTTGGTGTTGGTGAAGTCGCGGAAGTAGAAGCCGCGGGCGAAGAAGCCGGCGCGGCCGAACTCGACGAGGAGGTCGTGGTTGGCCTTGATCAGCGTGGAGACCAGGTCGTTGCGGTAGTTCAGGTTGCCGTCGTCGGCGTTGACGGAGCGCTGCTGGCCGCCACTGGCGAGGCCGAAGAGGGCCGGGTCGGGATCCTCGGTGCGGCCGAGGACGCCGAAGGAGACGGTGGTGTCGAAACTGCCCTTGAGGCCGGACCATTCGAACACGATGGCCTGCGACACGGGCGCGGTTGCCACGGCCAGGGCGAGCAACGCGATGGTCTGCAGACGCAGACGGACGAGGACGCTATTGGAGGGATGCATAGCAGTTTGGTTGGGAAAGCAGGCCGCGGGCGGAGCCTGGGTGTTGGGTATGGGGTAGTGCCCGGCGTTGTGCTGGCGGGATGAAGCGGGGATTCCGCCGGGGTTTCAAGAACTAACGGGCGCAAGCCGGTGGAGGCGCGGCCATTAGCGTTTTGACGGGGCGGACAAAACGGCAATGGTTGCGGGTTTCCCGCATGGAGCCGGCCACGCACATCCACATCAAGGGTGCCCGCGAGCACAACCTGAAGAACCTCGAGCTGCGCCTCCCGCGCGGGAGGCTGGTCGTGGTCACCGGTCCGAGCGGCTCGGGCAAGTCCTCGCTGGCCTTCGACACGCTCTACGCGGAGGGGCATCGCAAATACATGGAGAGCCTGTCCACGCAGGCCCGCCAGATGCTCGAACAGCTCAAGCGACCCGACGTGGACTTCATCCACGGGCTGTCGCCGGTCCTCGCCATCGAGCAGCGCATCGGGGGCGGCTCGCCCCGCAGCACGGTGGCGACCGTCACCGAGGTGGCGGACTACGCGCGGCTGCTCTGGACGCTGTGCGGCGAGCAGCGCTGCCCGAAGGACGGCGGGCGCGTGCTGAAGCGCACGCTCGACGATTGCATCGCGCAACTGCTGCGCGACGCGCCCGGCGAGCGCGCGGTGCTGCTGGCGCCGTTCATGCGCGCCAAGCCCGCCGTGCTGCGCGACGAGCTGCCGCGGCTGCGGCAAAGGGGCTTCCAGCGCGTGCGGATCGCCGGCGAGATCAAATCGCTCGACGAGCCCAAGCTCGGGCCCGGCGGCGCGGGCGAGGTGCCGGTCGAGCTGGTGATCGACCGGCTCGTGTTGAATGCCGATCAACGCAGCCGGCTGGCCGACTCGCTCGAGCTGGCCTTCCGCGAGGGGCAGAGCCGCGCGCTCGTGCTCGTGCAGAAGACGGCGGAGGCGCCCTGGCGGGAGGTCGCGCTGAGCCAGAACCTCGCGTGCGAGGTCTGCGGCGACGTCTTCGAGGCGCTGACGCCGCGGCATTTCTCGTTCAACCACCGCGAGGGCGCCTGCCCGGACTGCGGCGGGCTGGGGCGCAAGATGACCTTCAGCCCCGAGCTGGTCGTGCCCGACCCCGGCAAGTCCGTGCGCGAGGGCGCGCTCAAGCCGTGGCGCATCGGCGGGAAGAATCTCATCATCAAGCACAATGCCATCCTGCGGCAACTGGCCGAGCAACTGCCGTTCGACGCGGAGACGCCCTGGCGCGAGCTGCCGGCGGAGGTGCGCGCGACGCTGCTGCACGGGGCGGGGGAGCGGTTGTTCGCGTTCAAGCTGCGGCGCATGCGCGAGCCCAAGGCGATGCCGTTCGCGGGCGTGCTGCCGATGCTGGAGCAGAGCTGGCGCGAGACGAAGAGCCCGGGTTTCCACGCGAGATTGACGACCTTCATGGTGAGCGGCGACTGCCCGGCCTGCCACGGCGCGCGGCTGCACCCGCGCAGCGCGGCGGTGGCTTTGGGTAGGGCGAATCCTCCGGATGAGCCGCGGCTCGTCGGGACGATTCGCCCTGCCAGCATTTCCTTTCCCGATTTCATGTCCATGGGCATCGGCTCGGCGCTTGGCTTCGTGCAAAGCTTGCCCACCGCACTTCCGCAGACCGATGCCGTGAGCGAGGTGCTGGCCGGGGTGGAACAGAGGCTGCACTTCCTGAACGAGACCGGCCTCGGTTACCTGACGCTCGAGCGGGAATACTCCACGCTCAGCGGCGGCGAGGCGCAGCGCGTGAGATTGGCAACGCAGCTCGGCATGGGCCTGGTCGGCGTCATCTACGTGCTCGACGAGCCGAGCATCGGGCTGCACCCGCACGACAACCAGCGGCTGCTCGGCACGCTGCGCGAGCTGCGCGATCGCGGGAACACCGTCGTCGTGGTCGAGCACGACGAGGACACGCTGCGGATCGCCGACGAACTGGTGGAGCTGGGCCCCGGCGCCGGCACCGAGGGCGGCAGGATTCTGTTCCAAGGCACGCCGGCGGATTGCATGAAACTGCCTTCCGGCCGCTCACGCACCGGCGACTGGCTGGCGGGCCGGCAGGGCGTGCTCAAGGAAGCGAAGACTCTCTCCCCGGACGGTCGCTGGCTGACGGTCAAGGGAGCCGCGCAGCACAATTTGAAGGGCTTCGACGCGGCTTTCCCGGTCGGGTTGCTCACGTGCGTCACGGGCGTCTCCGGCTCGGGCAAGAGCACGTTGGTGAACGACATCCTCGCGGCCGCCGCGGCGCGGAAGCTCAACGGCGCGAAGATGCTTCCGGGCCGGCACAAGGGCCTCGCCGGGCTCGAGCACTTCGAGAAGACGGTGCAGGTGGACCAGGAGCCGATCGGGCGCAGTCCGCGCTCGAATCCCGCCACCTATGTCGGGCTGCTCGACCAGTTGCGCGACCTGTTCGCGCAGGTGCCGCTGGCCAAGGTGCGCGGCTACAAGGCCAGCCGCTTCTCCTTCAATGTCCGCGGCGGGCGTTGCGAGCGCTGCCAGGGCGACGGGCAGATCAAGCTCGACATGCAGTTCATGGCCGACGCCTACGCGCCGTGCCCGGCGTGCGGCGGCCGGCGGTTCAACCGCGAAACGCTCGAGGCGCGTTTCCACGGCCGCAACATCGCCGACGTGCTCGACCTGACGGTGCGCGAGGCGATGGAGCTGTTCCGGGCATTGCCGCGCATCATGGAGAAGCTGGCCACGCTCGATGCCGTCGGCCTCGGCTATGTGCAACTGGGGCAGTCGGCCACGACGTTGAGCGGCGGCGAGGCGCAGCGCATCAAGCTCTCGCTCGAGCTGAGCAAGCGCGAGCAGGGCCGCACGCTCTACCTCCTCGACGAGCCGACCACCGGCCTGCACTGGACCGACATCCAGCGGCTGCTCGACCTGCTCCTCAAGCTGCGCGACGCGGGCAACACCATCGTCATCATCGAGCACAATCTCGATGTGATCGCGCACGCCGACTGGCTGCTCGATCTCGGGCCGGGGGGCGGCGCGGCGGGCGGGGAGCTGGTGTTCGCCGGCCCGCGGGCGGGGTTGGAGAAGGAGCCGCGTTCGCTCACCGGCCGGGCACTGCGCGGGTGGCGGAAGCCGGTCAGCCGGTGATCAGGTGGCGGTCCGCGCCGCGGAGGACGTTGGCGAGGACCTTCTGGATGGCCTTGGACTTGAAGTAACCGCTGTGGAAGTCGCGCTCCTTGGGCGGGAAGAGGCTGCTGCAATCGAAGTCCCAGACGTTGTCCGGCACGGCGGCGCGGTCGGCGAGGCCGGAGCGGCCGAGCCGGCGCTTGCCGAAGTGCTTCAAGCCGGCGCTGACGCCGAGCACGGTGTCCTTGCCGCTGTAGAGCGCGGTGATGCGGTAGCAGAGGTTGGCGATGCCCTCGGAGCGGCCGGCGGTGATCTCCTCGCCGCCGGTGAAGAGGTCGTTGTCCACGTCGGCCGCGACCATCACGCACTGGTTGATGAGGCTGACGAGGAGGGGCTTGTTGTGGCGTTCCCAGGTGTAGTAGAGCGCGTTCTGGAGGACCCAGTTGCCCATGCTGTGGGCGATGACGCTGACCTTGGCCTTGCAGACGGCGGTGCCGTCGGCGGCCTTGCCCTGCATGAGGAGCGCGTGCTCGTAGAGGGTGTTGAAGGCGTGGGCGAGGGCGGGGCCCGAGGCCCGGGCGTCCTCGCGGTCGGCGAGGTAGTGCGCGGTCTGGCCGTTGGAGGGCCAGGTGAAGAGCACGCAGATGCCCAGGCCGCCGGGGCCGTAGAGGTCGTCGGCGATCTGCCGGTAGCGCCGGGCGGCGTCGCGCCAGTCGTTGTTGTAGCCGTGGACGAAGACCGTCACGTGTTTCTGTTTCTCGTGCGCGGTGTCCGGGAAGAGCTGGAAGTCATCCGCAGCGGCGGTGAGCTCCGTGCGGAACTGCTTCGCGGTGCGCGGGGTCCAGGTCGAGAGATCGTCGATCGGGCCGCCGTCGGCGGTGAAGAAGCTGAGCGCGGCGATGCGGTCGCCGCTCAGGTGGGAGTTGGCGACCTTCCGGTTGGTGATCATCCAGTATTTGGGCATGGCGGGGGGAGTTGAGGTTGACTGCCGGTCGGGCGATGACCGGCGGGGCAGGTTGGCCCCGGGGCGGGTGCGGGCCAAGGCAAATGCCGGCCGCCAGGGGGTAATGTCCTGCAACCGCGGGGGGTGCTCCGGTGTGCTGGGAGGGAAACCAGTCCGCCTTGACCCCCCGCTCCATGAAAAACCTCCTCCGCTCCGCCTTCGCCGCCGCCGTCCTCGGCGCGGCTGTTCCCGCCTTCGCCGCCGATGACGCCGGCTACGTCGACTTCGGCAAGCTCACCGCCGCCCCCGGCGCCGAGTTCGTCGAGGTCAATCTCAAGCCCGGGCTGATCAGGTTCGCCGCGAAGATCGTGGCCACCGAGGAACCCGAGGTCGCCGAGCTGCTCCGCAACATCAAGCACGTCCGCGTGAACGTGGTCGGCCTCGACGATTCCAACAAGGGCCCGACCCGCGAGCGCATGGAGGCCATCCGCGCGGACCTCGAGAAGAAGGGCTGGGAAAAGGTCGTGACCGCCCGCGAGGGCGACGAAAAGGGCGGCGACGATGTCGCGGTCTTCATGAAGATGAAGGACGACGAATCCATCGACGGCATCGTCGTGACCGTGCTGGAGAAGAAGGGCAGCGCGGTGTTCGTGAACATCGTCGGCAACATCCGCGCCGAGCAGATTGCCAAGCTGGGCGACGAACTCGACATCAAGCCGCTCCGCAAGATCAAGATCCGCCGCCACACGGGTGGGACGACAAGGAAGCCTGAGGGATTGCGCAATGCTCATCGCCTATCCCTACTCCGTTACATTTACCCCGTCCGGACACCACCGCCAGAATGTCACCTATTAGGTGACATCTCCTTTGGGAGACGGAGCGGGTTCGACCGGGAACTTAACGCAGTAACGCTATCGCTTGTTGGCCGATCGCCGGAGCCAACCCTGCCGGGTTTCCCTGGCTTGGTCTCGTGGCGTCTTCAATGACCCACTGGGCGATAGCCACTGACAAATAAGCAATGAACCCCGCCCTGCCTCCTCCCGTCTCTCCCCCGCCCGTCCCGCCCCGCCGCCGGCTCGTCTGGCCGTGGGTGCTGGGGGCGGTGCTGCTCTCGCCGTTCCTGTTCGTCGCGGTCGCCGCCTACGGTTACCTGACGCTCGAGCGCGATGCGTCGGTGCTCCGCCGGGAGATCATGCGCGCCACCAACGCCGACTGGCACACCAAGGCGCAGGTCAGCGTGGGGCGGCCGACCCTCGCCGTCGCGCGCAGCTGCCTGGCCTTCGTGAAGCATGACAAGATCGACGAGGCCCGGATGGCGCTCGCGGCGGTCAAGAGCGCGAGCGTCGGCGTCTATGAGCTGCAGCGCAGCGGCGCGAAGTGGTCCGGCTCACGCGTGATCAACGAGGCCGACAAACTCATGGCCCGCCGCGGCTGGACCCGCTTTATCGGCGTGGCGGACGGCCGCGAGGTCGTGCTGGTCTATGCCCCGAAGGCTGCCGGCGAGCCGCGCGAGTTCTGCCTCGCCGTGGTCGGCGACCGCGAGCTGATCGTCGTCTCCGCCGAGATCGACGCCGGCTCCCTGGGCCGTCTCGTCGAGAAGGTCACGGACGGAAAACTGCGCACGCCCTGGCGGAACCTGAGGCTGTGAGGTTGTGGGTGGGGCGCGTTATCCCTAACGCGCCGTTGATCCGCGAACGACGATCAGAACGGCGGATCATCGGGGTTCGCGGAATAGCCTGACAACTAGAGTTGGAGCGGACTGACCTCAGTCCGCTCTGAACGCGTTGAGGTCCACGCGTTCCACCCGTGTCGGTCTGAAGTGCTAGGCTCGATAAGGATAATCCGCCCTACCCGTTGCCAAACGGGCGCGGAGGTGCCACCACTGGCGCATGGCCGCATTGCCCACGATTGTGCCCACTCCGGCGTTGCCGACCGTGGTCCACCTCGACGCCGATGCGTTCTTCGTGTCGTGCGAGCTGGCGCTCAAGCCCGGGCTGCGCGGCGCCAAGTGCGCCGTGGGCGGACGCGAGCGCGGCATCATCTCCTCGGCCAGCTACGAGGCGCGAGCCTGCGGGGTCTATACCCCCATGCCGACCAAGCTCGCGCTCAAGGTCTGCCCGGACCTCATCATGCTCCCGCACACCTCCGGGCTCTACAGCAAGGTGTCGCGGCGGATGTTCGACCTGTGCGAGACGCTCACGCCGGTCGTGCAGCGCAACTCCATCGACGAGGGCTACGTCGACCTCGCCATGTGCGGCTTCAAGTCCGTCGCGGAGATCGAGCGGGCGGTCCGCGGCCTGCAGCAGCGCATCCACGACGAACTGCAGATCACCGCCTCCTTCGGCGTGGCGGCGAACAAGCTGGTGGCCGCCATCGCGAGCAAGGCGCACAAGCCCCGCGGTTTCAAGCTGGTGCCCGCCGGCACCGAGGCGGCCTATCTCGCGCCGTTGCCCATCGGCGTGCTGCCGGGCGTGGGCAAGAAGACCGAGCCGAAGCTCAAGGCGCGCGGCCTCGAGCGGGTGGGGGACATCCTTGCGCGACCCGAGCACGAACTGGAGGGGCTGTTCGGCTCGTGGTGGCGCGAGGTCGTCACGATGGCGCGCGGCGAGGACGATCGCGTCGTCCACACCGAGCACGAGGATGCCAAGAGCTACTCACAACAGGAGACCTTCGGCACGGACATCGGCGAGTTTGCCGAGATCGAGCGCATCGCCAAGCGGATGGTGGACGAGCTGATGCCGAAGGTGCGCGAGGACGGGAAGCGCGTCCGCACCATGACCGTGAAGGTGCGCTACCCGGGCATGGAGGACAGTGTGTGCGGGCGCAGCCTGGAGGCGGCCACCGATCTCGAGGCGCCGTTCTACGCGCTGGTGCGGCCGCTGCTGAAGGCGGCGTGGACGAAACAGCGACCGCTGCGGCTGGTGAGCGTGCGGTTCTCGGGGGTGGAGGAACCCGCCGCGCAATTGGAGATGTTTTCCCAGACCGACGACAAGAAGCGCCGGCTCGCCGCCGTGCTGGACAAGATGAACGACCGCGGCCGCAAGGCCGTCGTCCGGCACGGGCATCAGATCAGGGCAGACTGATTTTTGACAGAATGAACAGAATTATCAGAATCCACTCTTCAGGGATTGGTCCTTTATTCTGTCCATTTTGTTAATTCTGTCCTTTCCGGTATGCCGATCTACGAGTTCTACTCGCCCGACACGAACACGATCTACTCGTTCTTCGCCAAGACGCTGGCGCAGGGACGGCTCATCCCCAAGTGCCCGGACAACCCGAAGGCCCGGATGCAGAAGCTAGTGAGCACCTTCGCCGTCACGGGCAAACGCGGCCGGAAGCTCGGGCCGGGCGAGGAGGGCGCCAGCCCGCCGCCCGGCGATGATCTGCCGGCGGGCATGGACGACGCGAAGATGGAAGCCGCGATGGGCGCGATGGAGAAGGAATTCTCCAGCGTGGACGAGAACGACCCGAAGGCCATGGCGCGGATGATGCGCCGCATGTCGGAACTGACCGGCGAGAAATTCGACGAGCCCATGGAGGAGGCCGTGCGCAAGCTGGAGGAGGGCGCGAATCCGGATTCGCTGGAGGACGAGATGGGCGGGGCGTTCCCCGATGATCCCGACGGCGAGGGCCCGCCGCCCGCGCCGAAGGATCCCCTTCGACAGGCTCAGGGCCTGCGGCGTGGCAAATCGAAGCCGCGCCCTCCCGCGATCCGCGACCCGAAGCTGTATGACTATGATTGACCACGAATGAACACGAATGGACACCAAAGAGAATTTCCCAGGGGGAAATCGAATCGCTTGCCCGTGGTAGGGCGCGACCGCCGGGCGCGCCGCGAATGAGTTTCGGCGGGCCCAGCGGTCCCGCGCTACCTGCCGTGGAGAGCACTCTTCTCGTGGGATTAACTAATGGCTTGGTAATTCGTGCCCCTTCGTGTCCATTCGTGGATTCATGAATTTGTTTGAGACCGAGCAACGGATCGAAGCGGCCAAGGCATTGGTCGCCGCGCAAGCGGAGCTGATGCACCGGGAGTTCGGCCGGGCCAAGGCCGAGATCAAATACGACGGCACGCGCGTCACCGCCGCCGACATCGCCATCTCGCAGGCCATCCAGCGCGGGCTGGCGGAGAAGTTTCCCGGTGACCAGTTCTTCAGCGAGGAGCTGGCGCCGGACGACATGCCCGTGCCGGTGACGTCGCGGTTCTCCTGGGTGCTCGACCCGATCGACGGCACCAACAACTACGCCAACGGCATCGTCTATTGCGCCATCTCGCTTGCGCTGCTGGAGAACGGTTCGCCGGCCTACGGCGTCATCTACGATATGGCCCGGCGGATCTTGATTCACGGCGGCCCGGGCCGCGGGGTGTGGGACGGCGAGCGCCAGGCGCATGTCCGGACGGAGCCGCCCGGCAGCCTGAGCCTCATCGGCTTTCATTCGCCAGTGGAGAAGCACTTCGCCGCCGACGGCAAGCGGCTGATCGAGAACTTCAAGATCCGCGGGCTCGGCAGCAGCACGCTGCATCTCGCCTACGCCGCCATCGGGCTGCTCGACGGGGTGGTGGAGCACAACAACCGGATGTGGGACATCGCCGCGGCGTGCGCCCTGCTGCCCGATGCCGGCGTGGAGATCCACTACCTCACGCCCGCGCCGTTCCCGCTGAGGGAATTCACCCTGAAGTCCCCGCGCGTCCGCTACGTCGCCGGCAACAAGGCCACCTGCGAGGCGTTGTTCGGCCTCATCGCACAGCAATGAGTAATTTGCGCGAGCGTTGTAGCGGCGGTCTGTGACCGCCGAAAGGATAGGACGGCGCTCATAGAGCGCCGCTACACCAAAGACTGTTTCCGGATACTCCGCTACTTCCGCTTCTTTTTCCCGCCGTTCTTGAGCTCGATGTTCAGGTAGGTCTTGGCGAGCATCTGCGATTCGTAGAACTCGACGAGCCGCACGCCTTCGCGGGGCTTGACCAGGTCCTTCTTGGTGGCGTGGTCGATCTGCGTCTTGATGCGGCGGCAGAGCTCCTCCCACTGGTATTGCACGCCCTCGATGACGTCGGCGACGCGCGAGCCGGCGAGCGCCTCCTCGATGTAGTAGCCGTCGGGCTCGTCGTCCTCGAGGAAGACGTGGACCTCGTTGACGCGGCCGAAGAGGTTGTGGAGGTCGCCCATGATGTCCTGGTAGGCGCCGGTGAGGTAGATGCCGAGGTGGTAGGGCTGGCCGTTGAGCGGGTGGAGCTGGAGGTAATCCTTCGTGTCCTGCAGGTCGATGAAGCTGGCGATCTTGCCGTCGGAGTCGCAGGTGATGTCCACGAGGATGGCGTTGACCGAGGGTTCCTCCTTGAGCCGGTGGAGCGGGGTGACGGGGAAGAGCTGCTTGAGCGCCCACGCGTCGAGCAGCGACTGGAAGACGGAGAAGTTGCAGACGTATTGGTCGGCGAGGAGGGTCTTGAGGTCGTGCAACTCCTCGGGGACGTAGCCGGCCTGGCTGCTTTCCTGATCGATGCGTTCGCAGATCTGCCAGAACAACTGCTCGGCGGTGGCGCGGTTCTCGAGGTCGAGGTAGCCGAGGTTGAAGAGCGAGAAGGCCTCGTCCTTCTTCTGCTGGGCGTCGTGGAAGCGCTCGAGCGGGCCGAGCCGGGCGCGGTTGCGGAGGAGGATCTCGAGGTCGGTGACGACCTTGTGCTTGGCGCGCGGGCGGTGGCGCTTGCCGAGGGATTCGCGCTTGTTGATGCGCTCGAAGACCTCGACCACGAGCATGGAGTGCGGCGCGGCGACGGCGCGGCCGGACTCGGTGACGATGTCGGGCACGGGCACGCCGGCGGCGGTGCAGATCTCGCGGATGTTGAAGACGACGTCGCGGGCGTATTCCTCGAGCGAGTAGTTCATCGAGGACTCGAAGTTCGTGCGCGAGCCGTCGTAGTCCACGCCGAGGCCGCCGCCGACGTCGAGGTAGCCCATGGGGAAGCCCATCTTGGCGAGCTGGCAGTAGAAGCGCGTGGCCTCGACGACGGCGTTCTTGACCGTGAGGATGTTCGGCACCTGCGAACCGATGTGGAAGTGGACGAGCTTGAGCGCGGAGGTGAGTTTCGCGGCCTTTATTCTCTCGATGGCGAAGAGGATCTCGGCGGTGTTGAGGCCGAACTTGGCGCTGTCGCCGGTGGAGGTGGCCCACTTGCCCTCGCCGCGGGTCTGGAGCTTGATGCGCAGGCCGATGAGGGGCTTGACGCCGGTTTCCTTGGCGATGCGGATGAGGCTGTCCACCTCGGAGAGCTGCTCGATGACGAGGATGACCTTCTTGCCCAGCTTGCGGCCGAGGAGGGCGAGCCGCATGTAGTCGTCGTCCTTGTAGCCGTTGCAGATGATGAGGCGCTGGCTGCCCTCGTGCATGGCGAGGGCGATCATCAGCTCGGGCTTGGAGCCGGCCTCGAGGCCGTAGTTGAAGTCCTTGCCGGCGGCGACGATCTCGTCGACGACCTCGCGGAGCTGGTTGACCTTGATGGGGAAGACGCCGCGGTAGCCGCCCTTGTAGCCCTCGTCCTTGATGGCGGCGGCGAAGACCTCGTTGAGCTGGACGACGCGGTGGCGGAGCTTGTCCTGGAAGCGGATGACCATCGGCGCCTTCAGGCCCATGCCGACGGCCTCGTTCACCACGTCCATGATGCGGATCTGCCGGCCGTCGGCGAGCGGCTGCACCTGCACGAAGCCCTCGGAATCCACGGAGAAGTGGTTGGCGCCCCAGCGTTTAAAACCGTAGAGTTCCTCCGAGCGGGCGGCCGACCAGTTGGATGCGTTTTTTTTCTTCAAAAAGGTGGGGGAAAGCGACCCGGGTTAGGCTTGCTTTTTGTTGGGGTGCTTCGATTAATCGCCGTTTTCCTTTTTCAAAACCAGCCAAGAATCAATGACCAAATTCTCCGCACTGCTCGCCCAGGCCGCGCCCGCCCCCGGTGGCGGCGCCTCCGGCACCTTCCAGTTCCTGTTCTTCGTGTTCATGATGGCGGCGATGTATTTCCTGCTCATCGCGCCGCAGCGGAAGAAGCAGAAGGAGCACGAGAAGATGATGGCTGCGCTCAAGACCGGCGACGAGATCGTGACGACCGGCGGCATCTACGGCGTCATCTCGGGCATCAAGGAAGACCGCCTTATCGTGCGCATCGGCGACAACAACCTGAAGGTCGAGGTCGCCAAGGGTTTCGTTCACGGGCTAGTGAAGAAATCCGACGCCTGAACGCCGCTCCCGCGTAGCGGGACGGCGCGCCAGAATTTAACAACCAACACCCATGCTAAGTCGTAATCTCTGGAAACTGGCCCTGTGCTCCGTGATCATGGGCTGGGCGGTCTACACCCTGCTCCCGCTCAAGGACCGTGAATTCGGCTCCTACGTGAAGGGAAACGCCACGGCCCAGCCGGCGGCGTTCACCGACCTCCTCAAGAAGGTCGATGCGCGTATCACCGCCGCCAAGGCCGCCGGGCAGAACCTCAGCGTCTATTCCGCCCTCAAGCAGATCGGCCGCGAGGAGCGGCTCGACCTCTCGCGGTTCTTCCCGCAGATCCGGCTCGAAAGCTCGCTCAAGAACGTCGAGAAGCGCAACAACCTCGTGCTCGACGAGCTGCTCCGGCGCTCCAAGGGCCGGCTCCAACTCGGCCTCGACCTCAAGGGCGGCGTCGCCTTCACCCTCGAGGTGGACGAGACGGCGGCTTCGGGCATACCGGCCGACGCCCGGCAACAGAAACTCACCAAGGCCGTGGAAATTCTCGGTGACCGGTTGAACGGTCTTGGCGTTTCCGAGCCTATCATCCGTCCCGTGGGCGAGAACCGCATCGAGGTGCAACTGCCCGGAATCTCGACGAAAGATAATCCCGATATCATCACGCACATCAAGAAGCCCGCCCGGCTCGACTTCCGGCTCGTGATGCAGGGCACCGGTCCGATGAACGAGCTGCCGCCGGGTGCGCCGCCTCCGGGCTACGAGTTCATGAGCGAGGAACGCGAGGATCAGAAGACCGGCACCACCTTCTACTCGTATTACGTCGTCAAGCAGCTGCCGGAGATGAGCGGCGAAGGCATCGAGAACGCCTACGTGCAGATGGACGAGTTCGGGCGCTACCAGATCCACCTTTCGTTCAATGCCGAGGGCAAGAAGCAGTTCGGCGACGTCACCACCGCCAATGTCGGCCGGCAGCTCGGCATCGTGCTCGACGGCAAGCTTTACTCGGCCCCGACCATCCAGGGCGCCATCACGACCGGCAGCGCGCAGATCACCGGCGTGTTCACACAGCGCGACGCCTTCAACCTCGCCAATGTGCTCAATAACCCCCTCGACCTGCCGCTCCAGGTCAAGGAGATGTATGAGGTTGGCCCCTCGCTGGCGGTGGACGCCATCAGCAGCGGCGTCAAGGCCTCCATCCTCGGCACGGTGCTCGTGTGCGCGTTCATGATCACTTACTACACGGTGGGCGGCGTGGTCTCGATCGTCACGCTGGCGGTCAACCTGCTCGTCATCCTCGGCGTCATGGCCAGCTTCGGCGCCACGCTGACGCTGCCCGGCCTCGCCGGCATCGTGCTGACCATCGGCATGGCGGTGGACGCGAACATCCTCATCTTCGAGCGCATGCGCGAGGAGCTGGCGCAGGGCAAGTCGCTCGTCGCCGCCCACAATGCCGGCTACGACAAGGCCTTCATCACCATCTTCGACGCGCACATCACGCAGCTCATCATCTGCGCCGTGATGATCTGGCTCGGCACCGGCCCGATCAAGGGCTTCGGCGTCACCCTCGCCATCGGCGTGTTCTCCACGCTGTTCAGCGTGCTGCTCGTCGGCCAGCTGGTGCTCAGCTTCCTGATCGACGGCGGCGCCCTCAAGCGGATGCCGATGATGCACTTCCTCCGCAAGGTGGACATCGACTGGGTCAAATACGGCAAGCCCGCCTTCATCCTCTCCTGGAGCATCGTGCTGCTCGGCCTCGTCGCCCTCTTTGTCCGCTCGGACAAGGCGATGGGCATCGACTTCACCGGCGGCGACCAGGTGACGCTCAATTTCGCGCAGCGCGTGGATATCGCGCAGATCCGCGCCGCCGCGGCCGCCGCAGGCATCACCGACATCAGCCCCTCCTATCAGAACCCCCTTGGTGGGGGACACCCGGAGCTCAAAATCGAGCTGCCCTACAACCAGACCGATGCGCTCGTCGCGGCCCTGCAGGCTAAGTTCCCCGCCGCGCAGTTCGAGAACGTCGGCGTGGCGCAGATCGGCCCGACCATCGGCGCCGAGATTGCGCACAAGGCCGCCTGGTCGCTGAGCCTCTCGCTGCTCGCCATCCTCGCCTACATCGCCTTCCGCTTCGAGTTCGGCTTCGGCATGGGCGCCGTGGTCGCGACCGTGCACGACGTGCTGATGACCGTCGGCATGTTCGTGCTCTTCGGCGGCCAGTTCAACGCCCCCATGGTCGCGGCCATCCTCGCCATCATCGGCTACTCGGTGAACGACACCGTCGTCGTCTTCGACCGCATCCGCGAGGAGCTGAAGGCGAGCCCCGTCGGCGACCTCCGCACCATCGTCAACCTCGCCATCTCGCGCGTGTTCTCGCGCTCGGTCATGACGAGCTTCACCACCTTTCTCGCCGCCATCGCCCTGTTCATCGCGGGCGGCGGCGTGCTGCGCGACCTCGCCTTCACCTTCCTCATCGGCATCATCACCGGCACCTTCTCGTCGGTGTTCATCGCCGCGCAGGTCTTCTTCTGGTGGCACAAGGGCGACCGCAAGCACGTCGAGGCCCACCACGACATCGCGCCCAAATACGAGTGGGCCGGCTCCTCCCGCGCCTCGGAGTAACCCTCATCCGGGGACGCTCCGATGCGCTGGAACCACACGCCGGCCCCCGCTGCGAGTGTGGAGGCCCTCGGCCGCGAACTCGGCTGCGACCGCATTGTGGCCGAATTGCTCGTCCGCAACGGCCTCGCCGAACCCGCCGCGGCGCGGGCCTTCCTCAATCCCGCGCTCGCCACGCTCTCCGATCCGTTCGCGCTGGCCAACCTCGATGCGGCCGTCGCGCGCCTGCGGCGTGCGCTGGCCGGCCGCGAGGCGGTCGCCGTGCTCGGCGATTACGATGTGGATGGCGTCAGCAGCACCGCGCTGCTCGTGGGCATCCTGCGCCGGCTCGGGCTCGCGCCCCGCTACATCGTGCCGCGCCGCGCCGAGGAGGGCTACGGCCTCACCAGCACCGCCATCGACCGCGTGCTGGAGGCCGGCAAGCCGGACCTGTTCATCGCGCTCGATTGCGGCACCAACTCCAGCGCGGAGGTCGCCGTGCTCCGCGCGCAGGGCATCGATGTCATCGTCATCGACCACCATCGCCCGACGGAGGCGCCGCAACTCGACGCCGTGCTGATCAACCCGCACGTCTTCACCCGCGAGGGTGACGACGCCTGGCGTTATCTCTGCACCGTCGGGTTGGTGTTCAAGCTCGTCCATGGGCTGCTCAAGCGACTGCGGGATGAAAATCTTCCCGGGGTGCATGACATCCGGCTGAAGGACTATCTCGACCTCGTGGCGCTCGGCACCGTGGCCGATCTCGTGCCGCTGACCGGCGAGAACCGCATCTTCGCCCGTCACGGACTCCAGGTGCTCGGCGAGACCCGCCGGCCGGGCCTGAAGGCGCTGATGGGTGTCGCTGGACTGAAGGCCGGCGAGGAGCTGCGGCCCATGGACATCTCCTACCGCCTCGGCCCGCGCATCAACGCCAGCGGCCGGCTGGCCGACGCCGCGGTGTCGGTGGACCTGCTGTTGAGCGAGGATCCGAGCTTCTGCGAGTCTGCCGCGCGCGAGCTCGACACCCTCAACCGCGAGCGGCAGGACATCGAGCGCGGCATCACCGAGCGGGCCGAGCGCTACGTGGAGGAGCACTTCGCCACGGCGGGCGGTTTCGTGCTGTTCGACGAAGAATGGCATCCGGGCGTCGTCGGCATCGTGGCCGGGCGCATCTCGCGCAAATACAACCGGCCCACCATCGTGCTCGGCAACGAGGGCGAGCTGGCCAAGGGTTCGGGTCGGGGCATCCCGGGCATCAACCTCGTCGAGATCCTTGGGGTCTGCGGCGAATGCCTCGAAAGCTTCGGCGGGCATCCGATGGCCGTGGGCGTGGCTCTGCGCAAGGAGCGGCTGGGCGATTTCCGCGCGCTCTTCGACCGGGCCATCTGCGAGGCGCGGGGCGGCGGGGCGGACGAATGCCCCATCGAACTCTCCGGCTGGCTCGAGGGCGAGGAGGTGGGCGAGCCGCTGCTGCGGGAGTTGGACCGGTTGCATCCGTTCGGCCAGGGCAACCCCGAGCCGGTCTTCGGCGTGCGCGGATTGCGGCTGGCGCGCCCGCCGGAGGTGTTCAAGGAGCAGCATTTCCGTTTCACCGCCGCTGACGCGCGCGGCCGGCGGATCAGCGGCGTGGCCTGGAAGCAGGCGCACAGGCTGCCGCCCGCCGGCGTGCCGCTGGAGCTGGCCGTGCAGTTGAACTGGAACAGCTACAACGGCCGGCGCACTTTGCAGATGGAGCTGCTGGACTGGCGACCCGTCTGAGCACCGGAGCGAAGCTCCGTGGGCTGAGGCGGGCGGCGACCGGTGGCGCAAGCCGCGGCGTCGGGCCGGGCTGGGTGCCGAGAAAAATCTTCTTGAACCCGCCCGGGGCAGACCGTTTGTTCGCCGTTCTTTCACGCACCCGTAGCTCAATTGGATAGAGCATCTGACTACGGATCAGAAGGTTTGGGGTTCGACTCCCTACGGGTGCGCCACTTTCAAAAGCGCCTTTCTCCCCGCGGGAAAGGCGTTTTTCGTATTAGCGGAGGCTCAATCGCCCAGGCAGGTGCCGACACGGCGGGCGGCGAGGACCCAAGGGTGGCGGACGGGCACGAGCTTCAGGTTGCCGGCGACCTTCTTGATCGGCACGGGCACGGTGCCGGTGCCGCGCGAGGCGACCATGCGGCCGAATTTCTTCTCGTGGATGAGCTGGACGCAGGCGGTGCCGAGGCGCGTGGCCAGCAGGCGGTCCACCACCGAGGGCGTGCCGCCGCGCTGCACATAACCGAGGATGGAGACGCGCGCCTCGAGGCCGGTCAGCTCTTCCAGTTGCTGCGCGAGCCGCATGGTGTTGCCCGCGTGCTCCTCGTCGAGCCGGCGGAGTTCCTGCTTGGCCTCCTTGCGCTCCTTGGAGGTGCGGGCCTGCTGCTTGCGGCGCTTGGCGGCGGCGAATGCGCGCGCATAGTCTTTGGACAGAGCGCCCTCGGCGACGGCCACGATGCTGAAGTTGCGGTTCTTGCTCGCGCGGCCCTTGATGGCCGCGGAGACCTTGGCGACATCGTAGGGAATCTCGGGGATGAGGATGACGTCCGAGCCGCCGCTGATGCCCGCGCCGAGCGTCAGCCAGCCGGCGCGGTGGCCCATGATCTCGGCCACGATGATACGGTGATGGCTGTGCGCGGTGCTGTGCAGCCGGTCGAGCGCTTCGGAGGCGATGCCGAGCGCGGTGTCGAAGCCGATGGTGGCGTCGGTCAGCGCCACGTCGTTGTCGATGGTCTTGGGCAGGGTGACGATGTTGAGGCCGGCCTTGGCGAGGCGGAGGGCGTTCTTGTGCGTGCCGCCGCCGCCGATGCAGACCAGCGCGGAGAGCTTGTGACGGCGGCAGGTCATCACGATGTCCGGGATGCGGTTCTTCACCACGCCGCCGATGTTCATCTTGTGCGGTTTTTCGCGGCTCGTGCCGAGGATGGTGCCGCCGACGGTCAGGATGCCGGCGAGGGTGCTCTTGCCGAGGTGCATCCAGCGGTCCTGCGCGAGCCCGAGGAAGCCGTCGCGAAACCCGATGACCTCCCAGCCGTGCTCGCCGATGGCTGCC
>Ga0187894_10000738_pt1 | contig 44111 bp, 34 predicted proteins | sample GBC1701081metaG_FD_136650 | JGI IMG/M metagenome (GOLD analysis project Ga0187894, IMG submission 136650) | White microbial mat communities from a lava cave in the Kipuka Kanohina Cave System on the Island of Hawaii, USA - GBC170108-1 metaG ... | reverse complement strand
TCGCCCCGCGCTTGCGGAAGTGATCGATCACGGCCATGCCAAGCGCGCCGCCTTCAATGGGATCCGTGCCTGCGCCCACTTCGTCCAGCAGCACGAGCGCCGGGCCGATCAGCGCGCGATCCGTCCTGGCGAGATTCGTGACATGCCAGGAAAACGTGCTCAGATTCGCGGCGATCGATTGCTCGTCTCCGATATCTGCGAAAACGGAGCAGAATACGGGCACCTGCGATCCTTCTTCGGCCGGAAGATGCAACCCCGCTTGCGCCATCAGCGACAGGAGTCCCGCGGCCTTCAGCGCGACGGTCTTCCCGCCGGTGTTGGGGCCGGTGATGACCAGCACGCGCGTTGGCGGGATCAGCAGGACGTCGACGCCGACGGGTTCCGAGGACCGCTGGACGCGGTCTGCGCGCTCGCGGGCCTCGTTCGTGCGTGAGGCGACGCCTTCGATGAGCAACGGGTGGCGCGCGCCGCGCAACTCCAGGCGACCGTCCTTTGAGGGGACTGGAGCGCTGGCTTTGCAGACGTAGGCGAATCGGGCTTTGGCCTGGACGACGTCCAGGTCTGCGGCGGCGTCCAGGGTCTGTTCCAGTTCCTCGGTGCGGAGTCTGAAGGCGTTCGTGAGTTCCAGAAGGATGCGACGAACTTCCTCCTTCTCCTGTTCCTCGACGGCGACGACCTCGTTGTTGACCTCGACGGTGCTGAGCGGTTCGAGGTACACGCTGGCGCCGCTGGAGGAGGCGCCGTGGACGATGCCGGGGATGGAACCGCGGTGTTCGGCTTTGACGACCAGGACGTAACGGCCGTTGCGGTCTGTGACGACGAGGTCCTGGAGGTAGCGGGAGGTTTCGCGGCCGCGGACGTAGGATTCGAGGGTGCCTCGGAGGCGGCTGCGCAACTTGCGGAGACGGTCGCGCAACTGGCGAAGCGCCGGGCTGGCGTTGTCGACCACTTCGCCGGCGGGATCGATGGCGCGGCGGATGTTGGCGACTTCGCGGTCGAAGTTGGATGAGCGGTCGACGATCCGCGAGAGCAGGGGAAACGTCTCGCGGGACAGGCGGCGGATGCTGCTGCGGGCCTGTTCCATCGATGCGAGGAAGTCCGCGAGAGCGACCAGGCGGACGGGTTCGAGCGGGCGGCCTTCGACGTCGAGGGCGGCCAGGGTTTCGAAGAAATCGGAGGGGGCTTTCAGCGGAATCTGGATGCCGCCGCCGATGATCTTGACGCCTTCGGTGGTTGCGGCCAGGGCCGTCGCGACTTCGCCCGGGTCTGCGTAGGGTTCGAGGGTTGCGAGGCGCGCCGACCCGAGCGGGGTCAAAGCGAAGGTGGTGAGCGCCTCCACAATCCGGTCGAACTCAAGGGCACGCAGGGCGAAGTGCATTGGGGTGAACGTAAGGCTGACGGTTGGCGGGATCCGGGATGGTCGACCCCTGCCGCCAGTCAGCGAGGTAACCGCGAATTATAGCACGTCGGCCTCCGGCGAGCCGTCTGTGACCACTCCGGTTGCCGATTGGACATGCATTGGACATGCAGGCGAGTGGACGGCTGCCAGGCGGTGACGTGCGTCGTAGATGATTGTCGCGCGACGCGTCAAACGCGCGTTGCGGATGTGAGCGTCGTGCTGCGACCGCGTTCTGTTGCGGCACGCGCGCGGGCGCGGCGCGGGGGCGATGCGGTTGCCTCCGTCGCGAACGGCGGGTCAGATGGCGAGGTGGTCGTGCTGGAGGCGTTCGGTGAGGCGTTGTTCGAGCACGCCGAGGCGGACGCGGAACTTCGTGCGGTCGCCGCGATAGTAGTCGACCGCATATTCGACCGGGACGCCGCTCGCGTAGCCCACCCGTCGGATCAGCAGCGCGGCGGACCCCGTTTCCACTCCGAGCAACTGCGCGTCCTCCACCTCCAGCGTCACCGCCTCCATCGTCTGGACCGCGTCCGTCGGCTTGTAGCCCGCCGCTTCCATGATCTCGTAGACCGATCGGCGCTCGAGGTTCTGCTGCAAGACACGAGGAAACCGCGCGGCCGGCAGCCAGGTATTCGCAATCACCAGCGGCTGCTTGCCCCCGAGGCGCAACCGGCGGATGTAGACCACGTTGGCCCCCGGCCGGAGACGCAGATAGTGCAGGACGGGCGAGTCGGGGTCGTCGATGCGCTGGACCTCCGCCGCCATCAGCTTCGACCCGGGCTTCATGCCGCGATAGACCATGAACTCCGTGAAGCTGACGAGCTGGTCGAGATCCTGTTCGACATGCGGATCCGCGACGAAATGGCCGACCGACTGCCGCGAGTAGATCAACCCTTCACGCTGCAACGTCGCGAGCGCCCGCCGGACCGTCGCACGCGCCGCGCGAAACCGGCGGACCAGATCCGGCTCCGACGGCAGACGCGTATGCGCCGCCAGCTCGCGCGACACGATGTCGCGGCGAAGAGACTCGGCGATGTCGAGATAGAGAGCGAGATTCTTGCGCATGGGACCGTCGCGGACTGCTCCTCGATGTGCCGCGGCTGCGTGTCTGCGCGACGCACGCCTCGATTCTATCGCGCTCCCACAATTGTCTAGACAGCATCGCGTCCACGCGCGTCCAGGCGCGGACTCCCTAGCGCACGAACGTCACGATTTCATGACGATGAACGCGAGCGGCTGTCCTTGACTCGTTCGAATGCCGACGCGATAGTCTCTTCCTGTCTAGACATTCAGGACCGCGCTGCGCGCCGAACGGCAGCGCTTCGAACGACGGCGAGGACACTCCAAAGGAGGCGGCCATGTCAGGAATCGGCAAGCGATCCGCAATCTGGGGCGCGATCTGTCTGGCAGGAATGACCATGTGGGGCATCAGGGCCGTGACCGGCGCGGCTACCGCCGAAGGCGATCCCATGAGCGTCGACGCGGCCAGCGCCAGTTGCCTGCAGTTGCGCGACAGCAACACCTGGACGACGTACACGAACAACCTCAGCGGCGTCGGTACGCCCTGGACGCTCGCCAATCTCGTCACGAACGGCATGAACCGGCAGGGCCCGATTCTCACGAGCGCGACGCGGCCCTTCGCGCCGTCAACGGCGGTTGGCTACAAGGGCGGCTTCCAGTGGGACTCCGGCGATCAAGCCGTCACCTACTGGATCCCGCAAGGCATGACCGCCGGCGTCTCCGGCGGCCGCAACGTCGTCATTGTCGCCTGGCATTACCCGCTCAGCGGACCCGACAAAGGCGTGCGCGTGTCCATCGCCGACGTTACCGACATGGGCGCGAGCCACGTGCCTTATCGCCACGCACTCCTCGTCGAACCGTCAACGTCAGGGAACTACGTGCCCGTTCCTGTCCACGGCGGTGGCCTCGCGTGGGTCGGCAACTATCTCTACATGGTGGATACGGCGAACGGCATCCGCGTCTTCGACCTGAACCAGATCCGCGAAGTGGACACGCCCGCCGCGTGCGATGCCGCCATCGGCGACACCGGATCGCTATGGTGCGCGTACGGCTACCGATTCATCATTCCGCAGGTCAGCCGTTACGCCGTGCCTGCCACGAAGAGCGATGGCACGCCGATTTCCGCAAGTTGTAAACCGAAGTTCTCGTTCATGGGGAAGGACACGCGCAACAGCCCCGTGCTGCTGACCGGCGAGTTCTGCAACACGACCGATCAGCCCTGCGTGCAGGATCCGGCCGGCAGCCCCGGCATGGGCGGACGCCTCTATCGCTGGGCGTTGAACGGCACCACGAACCGGCTGCAGACGGTGAGCACCTACATTTCACCGTCGAAGGCCTACAAGATGAACGAGCGCAACATCCAGGGCGTCGCGCCCGTCATGCTGCAGTTCGGTGGCGCGTACGCGCCGGACACCTACTGGTTGAGCGCGACGCGGCGATCTGGCGCGCTGTTCTCGGTCTCGCAGACGGATCCCGTTCGCGCGTTGTATGCGGACCAATCGGAGTGGCCCTGGGTACCCGAAGGCATGCATGCGACGTCGACCGGCACGAACCTCTGGACCGCGACGGAAGGACGTGTCGTCAGCGGCACGCTGGTGACCGATCCGCGGACCGGCGGTCGCGTCGTGGTCTTCATGGATCAAGCCGACGTCCATTGATGCTTCCTGGCGTTGCCGGCGGGGACGATCGGATCGAGCGCGCCGTCAGTCGCTCGTCCGTTCGTCCTTCGACATCTGGTGTCGTGTGCGGACGATGCGCGTGGCGAGGGCGGCGGCGCCGAAGCCGTTGTCGATGTTCACCACGGCAACGCCCGTTGCGCAGGAGTTGAGCATCGCGAGGAGCGCGGCGAGGCCGTTGAAGCTGGCGCCGTAGCCGACGCTTGTGGGGACGGCGATGACGGGAGCGCTGGTCAGGCCGCCGACGACGCTGGGCAGCGCGCCTTCCATGCCGGCGACGACGATCAGGACGGCGGCCTCTTCGAGGCGGCGGCGTTCGGCGAGGAGGCGGTGGAGGCCGGCGACGCCGACATCGTAGACGCGTTCGACCGTGCCGCCCATCGCGTCGGCGCAGATCGCGGCTTCCTCGGCGACCGGTGAGTCGGACGTGCCGGCCGAGACGATCAGGATGGGATGGCTGGACGGGGCGTCGGGTGACGCTGGTTGTCGCGCCGGGGCAGATGCCGGGGCGGAGGATGGCGCCTTCCGGACGATCACCCGTCCCATTTCGTAATAGCGTGCGTCTGGAATCTGAACACGGACCGCCTCCCATGCGTCCTGGGAGGCGCGTGTTACGAGCAGCGTCTGGCCGGCCGCAACGATGCGTTCGGCGATGGCGGCGATCTGCGCGGGGGATTTTCCCTGGCCGAATACGGTTTCCGGCCAGCCTTGGCGGACGGTCCGGTGGTGATCGACGCGTGCAAACGCCAGATCCTCATATGGGGCGGCGCGCAGCGCGGCCAGCAGACGCCGGGTCGCCTCGGCTGTCGGGATCGATCCTTGCTGGACCTCGGCTAAGAGTGCTTGCAGGTCAGCCTCGGTCATCTTGCCAGGCCATCCGTTGACTTTGCGAACTTGCGCACAGTACACTCACCATTTGGTTTGCTGACGGTTGTTCAATCTATGACGCCACTTGAGACAGCCATCCTCGCGTCGTATTTTTTCATCCTGTGCATCCTCGCGATGTACGGGTGGCATCGATATTACCTTGTGTATCTCTACATGAAGCACAAGGACAACGTCCCGAAGCCGCTGCCGCCGCTCGATCCACTGCCGGCCGTGACGGTCCAACTGCCCATCTACAACGAGATGTACGTGGTGGACCGGCTCATCGGTGCCGTCTGTGCGATGGACTATCCGAAGGACCTGCTAGAAATCCAGGTGCTGGACGATTCCACGGATGAGACGACGGAGATCGCGGAGCTGGCGGTGCGGCGCTACGCCGCGCAGGGCTTCGACATCAAGTACCTGCACCGCACGGATCGGACGGGCTACAAGGCCGGCGCGCTCGACGTCGGGCTCAACGTCGCGCGCGGCCAGTACATCGCAATCTTCGACGCGGACTTCGTGCCGCCGGCCGAGTTCCTGCGCGAGACGCTGCCACAGTTCGTGGACCCGAACGTGGGCATGGTGCAGGCGCGCTGGGGCCACATCAATCGCGACTACTCGCTGCTGACGCGCATCCAGTCCATCATGCTCGACGGGCACTTCGTCCTCGAGCACGGCGGCCGCAACCGCGCGAACTGCTTCTTCAACTTCAACGGCACCGCCGGCATCTGGCGGCGCGAAGTCATCAATGACGCCGGCGGCTGGCAGCACGATACGCTCACCGAGGATCTTGACCTGAGCTACCGTGCGCAGCTTCGCGGCTGGCGCTTCGTCTTCATGCAGGACCTCGTCGCGCCGGCGGAAGTGCCGGTCGAGATGAACGCGTTCAAGTCGCAGCAGCATCGCTGGGCGAAGGGCTCCATCCAGACGTGCCGCAAGCTGCTGCCGCGCATCCTGCAGGCGGATCTGCCGTTTTCGGTGAAGGCGGAAGCCTTCATGCACCTCACCGCCAACTTCAATTACCTGTTGATGGTGGTGTTGTCGCTCCTGATGTTTCCGTCCATGTACGTGCGCTACAACATGGGCTGGTCGGAAATGCTGCTGATCGACGTGCCGCTGTTCCTCGCGGCCACGATGTCGGTCGCGAATTTTTACATGGTCTGTCAACGCGAGTTGTTCAAAGATTGGACGACGAGGTTGAAGTATCTGCCGTTCCTGATGTCGATCGGCATCGGCCTGTGCATCAACAACGCGCGGGCGGTGATCGAGGCGTTGAGCGGCAAGCAGACCGAGTTCGCGCGGACGCCGAAATACGGCATCGAGCGCAACTCGGACGACTGGATCGGGAAGAAGTATCATCAGGCCGTGTTGACGCAGCCGCTCATCGAGGTCGGTCTCGGCCTCTATTTCACGGTCACCGTCTTCTACGCGCTGGCGAACCAGATTTACGGCACATTGCCGTTTCTCGTCCTGTTCCAGGTCGGGTTCCTCTATACCGGTCTTCTCTCGCTCGTGCAGCAGTTCGGCGGAGACGATGTGGCGTTGAGCACCCAGACGGCGGGCGAGTAGCGGCGGGCATCCACCGCGGTTTTACTCGGCTTTTCGTGTTATGACCACCGAAGCCAAGCCCAAAGGCGGGCTTGAAGATGTTGTTGCGACCTCGTCCGCCATCTGCTACCTGGACGGCGATCGGGGCGTACTGGCCTACTGCGGCTACGACATTCACGACCTCGCCCAGAAGGCGACGTTCGAGGAAGTCTGTTTTCTCCTGTGGCACCGCCGGTTGCCGACGCGGGCGGAACTGGGCGACCTGCACTCGGCCCTCGCGGCCGGGCGGCCCCTGCCGGAGGCGGTCCTCCGGCTGCTGCGGACGCTGCCGCCGTCGAACGGGATGGACATCCTGCGGACGGTCTCGTCCGCGCTGGCCCATTCGGACCCGGACGCGGATGACCACTCGCCGGCCGCGAACTACCGGAAGGCCGTCCGCCTCACCGCGCAGATGGCCAGCCTTGTCGCGACCTACGGCCGCCTGAACGCCGGCGGCGCGCCCATCCAGCCGGACCCGGCGCTGGGCCACGCGGCGAACTTCCTCTACATGCTGACGGGCGACCGGCCCAACGCGACCGCCGTCCGCGCCTTCGATATCGCGCTGACGCTGCACGCGGACCACGAACTGAACGCCTCGACGTTCGCCGCGCGCGTCACCGCCGCCACCCTCTCCGACATCCACTCCGCCATCGTTGCCGGCATCGGCGCGCTGAAGGGCCCGCTGCACGGCGGCGCGAACGCCGACGTCATGCAGTTGCTGCTGGAACTCGGCGAGGACGCGTCACCGGACCGCGTCGAATCCGCCATCCGCGCCAAGCTCGCGCGGAAGGAGAAGATCCCGGGCTTCGGTCACCGCGTGTATAAGACGGAAGACCCACGGGCGACCCACCTGCGGCGCATGTCGAAGGAGCTTGGTCAGCGCGCGGGCCATCCGCGCTGGTTCGAGATCTCCGAACGTATCGAGACGCTGGTGAAGGGCGAGAAGAAGCTGAATCCCAACGTCGACTTCTACTCCGCGTCGACGTATTACACGCTCGGCATTCCGATCGATCTGTTCACGCCGATCTTCGCCGTCAGCCGCGTGTCGGGCTGGACGGCCCACGTGCTCGAACAGTATGCGAACAACCGGCTGATTCGTCCGCGCGCGGACTACATCGGCCCGGCCTACCCGCAGACGTTCACGTCGCTCGAACAGCGCTAAGCGGTTCCGGCGGACGCACTTACCAGGATGAAGGGGCGAGCGACCACTCGCCTCTTTGTGCGTACGGGGAGCGGACGAAAATAATCCGGCGTCCGGCCGGCTGACACCGCGCGGCGGGGCGTGTTCCCGTATAATCCCTCCGACGTTGACACAGGTCGTGGGGATACGGAGACGCGTTTCAGAGCAGGAAAGGCGTCCGGCGGCCGCACGCGGTCCGCGGGTTGAGATTGCGGTGATTCCGAGCGAGCGATACGGAGAGCAGTTCAAAGCCGGCCGTGGCGGCGCTGCGGGAGCGGCCCTGCTGCTCGGCCTGGTCCTGGTGACCCTGGGCGGCGTGATCTTTACCGTCGCCAGAGGCAGCGAGTTCATCCGGCCGTACGTCCTGCCAGGCGCGGCGACGCTGGCCATTGCCGTGCTGGCGCCCATCGCCTATCTGTGGCGCCGCGGCCAATGCGACGTCTTCAGCCCCATCGTCCTCGCGGGCTGGACCTATTTCTTCCCGGCCTTCGCGCTCAGCGGACTCCTCCTCGCCAGCGGCATCTCGTCGCCGGCGTTCCTGGATCGCATTCCCGATCCCACACGCGACATCCCCCGCGCGCAGCTCTTCATCATCCTCGGCTACATCGGACTCGTCGCCGGCTTCGCGCTGCCGTTCGGCCGCACCGCCGGCTTCGCGATCGGCCGACGCCTGCCGCGGCTCGACTGGGACCCGGCGCGCGTCATGACGCCCGCCCTCGTGCTGCTCACCTTCGGCCTGCTGCTGCAACTGCAGGCGTTCGCGATGGGGCTGATCGGCTACCAGCACGTCGCGAAGGCGTCGGTCCTCGACGCGGCCGTCTACTTTCTCAGCCTGACCATGACGGTGGCGCTGTTCGTGCTGTGGTCGGCCATCTTCCGCGCGGGCCGTCTGGATGCGTTCGGCAAAGTCGTCCTCGCGCTCCTGCTGCTCATCATCCCGTTCATGATGGTGATGACCGGCAGCCGCGCGATGCCGGTGATGATGGTCATCACGATCGGCGTCGCCTTCTGGTACTCGCGATCGCTCGTCCGCTGGAGCGCGGTGTTCGCATTCGGCCTGATGATTGCCAGTGCGCTCGCGCTCGGGATCATCTATGGGACGACCTTCCGGGAGACGAAATTCGCGGCGCAGGTCGAGAAGACCGCGACGGTGATGTCGACGGAAACCGAGAGCGCGACCGTCGCCGAGAACCGCGTGACCGTGGCGGAGCAGTGGACACAGGCCATCGAAGCGGTCAACGAGATCGGCCGGCGTGGCATGACGAAGAACGCGTCGTTCGCGTCGCATCACCTGGCCGAGCGGCTGGACACGACCAGCTCGCTCGCGGTGATCGTCGGCAACCACGAACGGCTGGCGCCGCGCGAGCGCGAGATGGGACTCACGAACAACATCTGGACGGCGACCTGGACGTCGTTCATCCCGCGCTTCGTCTGGCCGGGCAAGCCGGTCATCTCGGACCTTCGCAAGTACGGGCTGCTGTATTACGGTGTCGCCACCAGTTCGCCGGCCATCACGCCGATGGGCGATCTGCTCCGCAACTACGGTCCCTGGGGCGTGCCGATCGGCATGGCGCTGCTGGGATTCTGCCTGCGCCTGCTCTACGCGGCGCTGATCGAAGGGTCGACGCCGTCCATCGGCCGCGCGGCGGCGTATTACCTGATCATCAGCAAGGTCTCCTACGAGGCGCTGTACGGCACACTGTTCCCCGAAATGACGCGCGCGGCCGTGGTCGTGGCGCTGAGCCTCGCGTTTATCGCCGTCATCCTGTTCCTCACGAAGCGGCGGGCCGCCGCGCGTGCGTAGGCGTCCGCACTCGTCATGACGACCGATCGTCGAGTGCTGATCTGCCTGGACTCCTATCTGCCGGGATCGCGTGGCGGCGCCCTGCGCTCGGTCGTCAACACGGTGGAGACGCTGGGTGATCGGTTCGACTTCCACATCCTCACGCGCGATCGCGACGCGCCTGACGCGCCGCCCTACGACGGCATCACGCCCAATACCTGGACACGCCTCGGCCCGGCCCTCGTCCAGCACCTGACGCCGGATCGCCTGACGCGATCGCACCTCGCCCGCCTGACGCGCGACACCGCGCCCGGCCTGCTGTACGTGAGCAGCGTCTTCTCGACGCTGAGCATCCGCATGCTGATGGAACGGCGCTTCGGCACGCTGCGCGATCTGTCCGTCGCTCTCGCGCCCGATGGCGAGCTGGCGGCCTGGGCGCTGGCAACCAAGCGCGCGAAGAAAGCGGCGTATCTGACGCTGGCGCGGCTGCTTCGCCTGTACGACGGCCTGCTCTGGCGCGCGTCCTCCGAGCGGGAGCGCGACGACATTCTCCGCGTCATGGGGGCGCAGGCCGACGTCCGCGTCGCGCCGAACCTGCCCGCCGTCCACGCGCCAGCTCCGACGGCAACCGCGCACGCCACCGCCGCAGCCGCGACGCCGGTCAAGCGTCCGGGCGAGATCCGGCTCGCACTCCTCAGTCGTCTCGGGCGCAACAAGGGGTTGCTCTTCGCGCTCGATCGCGTCGCGGAGCTGCGGGGCGAGATCACGCTGGACTTCTACGGACCGATCGAAGATCGCGCGCACTGGCTCGAATGCGAAGCGCGCGTTGCGCGGTTGCCGCCGAACGTCTCCGTGCTGTACGGCGGAAACGTGCCGTCGGGAGACGTGGTCTCCACGCTGCGGCGGTATCACGCGTTCATCCTGCCGACCGCGGGCGAGAACTTCGGTCACGCGATCCTCGAAGCGCTCGAAGCCGGCTGTCCGGCGGTCATCAGCGACCAGACGCCGTGGCGTGACCTCGAAGCCGCGCACGCCGGCTGGCAGATTCCGCTGACCCGCGAGGACAGGTGGCGCGGGACGCTCCAGCGGCTTGTCGACATGGACGAACCGGAGTACCGGACGTGGTCCGACGGCGCCGAGCGCTTCGCGGCGGCCTGGACCGTCCAGTCAGCCAGCGTCGACGCGCTCGTCTCCTTCCTGGATGAAGGACTCAGTCGTGGCGGACTCAGTCGTGGCGGTCTTGGGCGTGGCGGTCTTGGGCGTGGCCACGCGGCGCGCCGGCCATGACGGTCGTCTTCTACCATCGCAAGCCGCAGCACTGGCACTTCAGCCTCGAAGAATACTTCGCGACCGTCCGCGCACATCTGCCCGAGGACGTGCGGTGGCGCATCGCCGAGTCGAGCCACGCGAGCCGCGGTTTGTGGCGCCGCGCCGCAAACATCCTGGAAGCGTCGCGGCGGCAGGGTGACATCAATCACGTCACCGGCGACATCCACTACATCACCTTCGGACTCGCGAAGCGGAAGACGGTCCTCACGATCCTCGACTGCGCCTTCGAACAGCGTCTGTCCGGCCTTCGGCGCGAGCTGTTCCGCACCGTGTGGTTCAAGTGGCCCGAGCGTCGTGTGACGAGGCTGACGGCCATCTCGCAGTTCACGAAGGACCGGCTCGTCGCGCTGCTCGACTGTCCGCCGGAGAAGATCGACGTCATCCCGGTCTGCGTCCCGTCCGGCGTTGCGCCGCAGCCGAAGCCGTTTGCGTCGGGACGACCGGTCGTCCTGCAGGTGGGGACGACGCCGACCAAGAACGTGGAGCGGCTGGCGCAGGCGCTGCGCGGCCTGACGTGCGACTTGCGGATCATCGGGAAGCTGGACGAAGCGCAACGCGCGTTGCTCGCGGGAAACGAGATCACCTACACCAACGCGGAGGAGCTGTCGCGCGAGGCGATCGTGCGGGAGTACGAGCGGGCGGACGTCGTTGCGTTCGTGTCCACGTACGAAGGCTTCGGGATTCCGATCCTGGAAGGGCAGGCGGTCGGCCGACCGGTGTTGACGAGCACGGTGGCGTCGATGCCGGAGGTGGCGGGGGACGCGGCGCTGCTCGTGGACCCTTACGACGTCGAGGCGATCCGCGACGGGCTGCGCCGGTTGTTGACGGACGCGGGGCTCCGCGCACGGCTGGTTGAGCGCGGCTTTCGCAACATCCAGCGATTCACGCCGCAGGTCGTCGCGGACGCCTACGCGCGGCTGTACCGATCGCTGGCGGCCGGCGTCCCGCGCTGACGACACGCCGGGCAGGCTCGCGGGCCGGGCGCTGGCCCTTCCCAGGTCGCCGGCCTTGGCGGGACGGGTCTGGCGGTCCGGTCGAGACAGGCCCGCGGCCGGCGGCGTCAGGCGCCCGGTTCGTCCGACTGGGTTCGTCCGGCTGGCGGGCGGACCGGCGGCCGATAGAGTACAATTGTCTGATTTATCAGTCAGATGGAACAGCGCTTCATCCGGAACTTCTCAATCATCGCCCACATCGACCACGGCAAGTCGACGCTGGCGGACCGTTTTCTCGAGCTGACCGGCGCGCTGCAGGCCCGCGAGATGGAAGCGCAGGTCCTCGACAGCATGGACCTGGAGCGGGAGCGGGGCATCACGATCAAGGCGCACGCGGTGCGGCTGCAGTACGCCGCGGCCGACGGGAATACGTACGTCCTGAACCTGATCGACACGCCGGGCCACGTCGATTTCTCGTACGAGGTGACGCGGTCGCTCGCCGCGTGCGAGGGGGCGCTGCTGCTCGTCGACGCGTCGCAGGGCGTCGAGGCGCAGACGCTCGCCAACGCGTATCTCGCCGTCGACAGCAACCTCGAGATCATTCCGGTCATTAACAAGATTGATCTGCCAGGTGCGCAGATTGAGGAGAGCAAGCGGCAGATCGAAGAGATAATCGGCCTGGATGCCAATGGCGCGGTTCTTGCTAGCGCGAAGGAAGGCATCGGGACGCGCGACATCCTCGAAGCGGTCGTCAAACGGCTGCCGGCGCCCGGTGGTGATCCGGCCGCGCCGTTGAAGGCGTTGATCTTCGATTCGTGGTACGACGCGTATCGCGGCGTGATCATCCTGATTCGGCTCATCGACGGCGTGATTCGCCCGGGGATGAAGATCCGGCTGATGATGCTGGGGCAGGAGTACGACGTCGAGCAGGTAGGCGTCTTCTCGCCGAAGCCGCTGCCGGCGGACGAGCTCGGCGTCGGCGAGGTCGGCTTCCTCATTGCCGGTATCAAGAAGGTGACCGACGCGAAGATCGGCGACACCATCACCGAAGTCGCGCGGCCGACCCTGGAGCCGTTCCCCGGCTTCAAGGAGATGAAGCCGATGGTGTTCGCCGGGCTGTACCCGGTGGAAAGCCACGCGTACGCCGAGTTGCGTGAGGCGCTCGAAAAGCTGCGGCTGAATGACGCGGCGTTCGTCTTCGAGCCGGAGACGTCACTGGCGCTCGGGTTCGGGTTCCGGTGCGGGTTCCTCGGGTTGCTGCACATGGAGATCGTGCAGGAGCGGCTGGAGCGCGAATTCAACCAGGACCTGGTGACCACCGCGCCGGGCGTCTTGTATCGCGTGCAGACGACGGATGGGGAGACGATCGAGGTGGACAATCCGGCGCGGCTGCCGGACGCGGGACGGATTGCGCGGTTCGAGGAACCGGTGATTACCGCGATGATGCTGACGCCGTCCGAGTTCGTCGGGCCGCTGATGCAGTTGTGCCAGGAGAAGCGCGGCTTGCAGAAGAGCATCGAGTACCTGGCGGCGGACCGCGTCATGGTGACGTACGAGCTGCCGTTCAACGAGGTGGTCCTCGATTTCTACGACCGGCTGAAAACGATCTCCCGCGGCTACGCGTCGCTCGATTACCATGTCAGCGGCTATTGGGAATCGCCGCTGGTGAAACTGGACATCCTCGTGAACGGCGAGCCGGTCGACGCGCTTTCCGTCATCGTCCATCGCGACATGGCCTACAACCGCGGCCGCGCGCTGGCGGCGAAGATGCGCGAGCTCATCCCGCGGCAGATGTTCGAGATCGCCATCCAGGCCGCGATTGGCGGCCGGATCATCGCCCGCGAGTCCGTCAAGGCCATGCGCAAGAACGTGCTGGCGAAGTGCTACGGGGGCGACATCTCGCGGAAGCGGAAACTGTTGGAGAAGCAGAAGGAAGGCAAGAAGCGGATGAAGCGTGTCGGCAGCGTGGAGATTCCGCAGGAAGCGTTCCTCGCCGTCCTCAAGGTCGGCAGCGAAAGCTAGCGAGGCCTGAGACACTGAGGCCTGAGACACTGAGACAGCGGGCGCCGGCCGGTCCGGCGCCGTACGAGGCCGCATGAGCGCGTATCAGAAATCTACCGCCCGCGAGTACTTCGAGTCGATCGTCATCGCGATCATCCTCGCGCTGTTCATCCGCACGTGGGTCGTGCAGGCGTTCAAGATCCCGACGGGGTCGATGGAGAACAACCTGCTCGTCGGCGATCACCTGCTGGTGAACAAGTTCGTGAACGCGCCGACCGCGTGGGGCTTCGAACGCGCGCTGATGCCCGTCCGCGAGATCCACCGCGGCGACGTGATCGTGTTCAAGTATCCCGAAGACCCCGAGCGCGATTTCATCAAGCGCGTCATCGGTCTGCCGGGCGAGACGCTCGAATTGCGCAACAAGGTGGTGTACATCAACGGCAGGCCGCTCACGGAGCCGTACGTCCACTACCTGCTCGCCGCCGGCGCCGTGCCGCCGAGCGATCCGCGCGAGAACTACGGACCGGTCACCGTGCCGCCCGGCTACTATTTCATGATGGGCGACAACCGGGACAACTCCACCGACAGCCGCTGGTGGAGCTTCCTGTCGAAGGACTACGTCAAGGGCCGGGCCATGATGGTCTACTGGTCATACGAGCCAGGCGAAGGCGGTTGGGGATCGGTCGTCACCGGGACGCGCTGGAACCGCCTGTTTCATCAGATCCACTGAGCGCCGCGTCAGCGCCGCGGCCGCCGGAGCGTCGGGGCAGGGTAGGCACGACATGATTCGGACGGTTATCAAGCTCGCCATCGTCGTCTTGCTGGTACACGCGGTCGTGAAGATCGTGCCCGTCTTCTGGACCTACGTCCGCTTCAAAGACGCGCTCGGCGAGACCGCGAAGTTCGCCGCCAAGCTGTCGCCGCAGGAAGTCGAAGAGAAGGCCCTCGGGATCGCCAGCCGCATGGACGTGCCGATCGGTCCCGCCGACGTCGACGTGCAGAAGCAGGGCGACGTCACCATCATCGACACCCGCTACACCGGTCAGCTCGAATACTTCCCCAAGCGCTTCTATCCCTGGGAATTCGTCATCCACGTCGCCGAACAGCCGCCGCGCTACGACAGCGTCCTGCGTTAGATCGTGTGCGTGCGCATTCAGCGCGTCCGCGGTCGTGACGCGGCGCGGCGCGGCTTGATGTGCTTCAAGGCCTCGCGCTGACTTAGCGGGCTGAGGCGATCGCGGTGCGCGTGGACGTAGCGGGCGACGTCCGCGGGGTTCGTCTTCGCATACTCGCGCAGCGCCCAGCCGATCCCCTTGCGCAGGAAGAACTCCGGGCGATCCAGCGACGGCTCGATGCAGGCGTGCAGCAGCGCAACGTCCGTTTCCACTTTGAAGCCGAGCTGCGCGAGGATGGCGGCGCGGCGCAGCCAGATGTCGTCCGCCCGTGCCCACCGTTTGAGCACCGCCTTCATCTCCCTGGGATGATGGTGCAGCAGCGTACCGATGCGGTGCGACGCGATCGCGTCGACGTAGTCCCACCACGCGCCCGAGACAATCAGCTCCTTGTAGAGCGGCAGCGCCCGCATGTCCTGGTAATCGCTGTAGCGCGACTGGCCAGCCAGGCCCATCGCGGCGTAGCGTTCTTCGCGGACGCGCGCGCCGCGCCAGAGCGCCAGCACGGTGTCGCGCCAGATCTCGAAGCGGTCCAGCGAATGCCGCTGGAACAGCGCACGGCAGGCGCGGACGATCTCCGGCTGCGTGACGCCGTGGAACGGCAGTGTCGACTTCATGTACGCTTGCATCGCGGCCGCCCTGACAGGATTGGCATGTGCCGCGAGCGCCGTGCGGACGGAGGAGACAAGCGTGGCATGCGCGGACGGCGTGCCGGCGGATGGGCTGTCGGTGGATCGACGGTCCGCCGACCGCGGTGTCGTCGCTCGTGAAGGCGTCGCACGGGCCGTCGTCGACTTCGGGCGCGCGGCGCGCGTGGCGGTCGTGGTGGCGCTGGTGCCAGTGCTGGCGGTGGATCGGGATCGGGCGGCGGAAGAGCGGGCGGCCCGCTGGACGGTCGCGGCTGGAGACATGCGCCTATGTTACGCGCCGACGGGCAACCCGTCGATCCGTCCTTCCCAGTGTCTTCTTGGAGGATGGGTCCTCTTGGACGGGGGGATGTCCTCTTGAAAGGGCGGTCCGCTTGAAGGACGGGACTCTTTGAAGGGCGTTATGCGACCCGGCGGGGCCCGTCCGACCCGCGCAGGCGCTCGAAGACCTCGGCGAACTGCGACGGCGTGAACGGCTTCTGCAGGTACGCGGCGGTGTCGGGCATCGCGGAGCCTTTGAAGGCTTCGGCCGGATCGCAGGCGGACACGAACAGCGTCGGCAGGTTCGGCCGCTGGCGGCGGATGGTATCGCAGACGGCGGGTCCGGGGAGCCCCGGCATGAGCACGTCGGCGACGAGCAGATCGATCGGCCCGGCGAATGCGGTGGCGAAGGCGACGGCCTGCGATCCGTCGGCCGCTTCAATCACCGTACACCCTTGTAATTCGATCAGCATCCGGATGGCTTCACGGACCTGTTGATCATCCTCGGCGAGAAGCACCACCGATTGACGGCCCGCGGGACGCCGCGTGGCCAGGTGCAAGGACTCGGAGGACACCACGTGCCGAGCGGAGGATCTAGGGGCCATAGGCTCGGGTTGAACCGCGTCTAACATCCTTGTGTGGGCTCCAACCTTCTCAACGTCGCGCGTCCCGAAACCGAACATGTGTTCGATGCCGCATCGGGCGCGCGTCCGTTCTGCCAGCACTCTTCATGCCAATGACAAAAGTCGGTGTTGAACGATCGGTCTCCGCTGGCGCTGACGCTATACTCGTGGCGTGACGGCTTTCCGGAACGCCCGGCCATTCCTGAAATGGGCGGGCGGCAAACGGCAACTGCTCCCCGTTCTACGGCGGTTCTACCCCGTTCGGTTTTCGACGTACTACGAACCGTTCCTGGGCAGCGGCGCCGTGTTCTTCGATCTCTGCGCGGCTGGACTCCTCGATGACCGATCCGTCCTGCTGACCGACATCAATCCGGACGTCGTCGGCTGTTATCTCGCCGTTCGCGACGATCTGGATGGCGTCATTTCAGAGCTCCATGCGCTGGCGCAGGGCCACGCGGCGCGCGGCGCCACGCATTATTACGAAATTCGCGAAGAGCGGTTCAATCCGTGGCGCCGCGAGCTCTTCGCGTCCGCCGCGTCCGCGAGTGATGCGAAGCCCGTGCCGTATCCCGCCGCCCTCGCCGCGATGCTGATCTATCTCAATCGCACCGGCTACAACGGTCTCTTCCGCTTGAACCGGCAGGGCGCGTTCAACGTGCCGGTCGGACGCTACGCGAATCCCACGATTTGCGACGCGGACACGCTGCGCGCGGTGTCGTTCGCGTTGAACCGTCCGGGCGTCGAGCTCGCGCACGCGTCATTTGACGTCGTGGCGTCGCGCGCGGCCGCGGATGCGTTCGTGTATTTCGATCCGCCGTACGCGCCGCTAACACCAACGTCTCGATTCACCAGCTACACGCGAGACGGATTTGACGACGTTGCGCAGGCTCGTTTGCAGCGCTTGATCCTCGCGCTGGCCAGACAAGGCTGTCACGTCCTGCTGAGCAACTCGACGGCGCCCTCGATCCGCGCGCTGTACGACGACAACACGGAAGCGAGCGAGGCTGGACTCCGCGCGTTCCGCGTGCCGGCGCGGCGAGCGATCAATTCCAACGCGCGAAAACGCCGCCCGATCGGCGAGTACGTCGTCACCAATATTCCGAAGCGCCGGACGCTCGCGGCCCGGCGCCAATCGGTGTAGACTCAACGATTGCAGGAACGTCACCAATTCTTTGGAGGGACACATGATACGCGCCAACGCTGGCCGTCGTGGATGGTGGGGAGCGCTCGCCGGCTGTCTGGCCTTGGTCCTGGCGCTGAGCGGATCCGCATCCGCCCAGTCGACCGGCATGGTCAAAGGCAAGGTCGTTGACGGCCAGAACAACGTCGTCACGGACGCGAAGGTGGTCATCGAATACAAAGATGGCATCAACCGGAAGTTCGAGACCAAGACCAACAAAAAGGGCGAGTACATTCAGATCGGCCTCCAGCCCGGGAACTACGCGATCACGGCCTCGAAGGACGGCGTCGGCACGGCCACGAAGTCGACGCGCGTCGCGATCGGCGCGAGCGAGCAGATCGATCTGACGCTGGCCGCGGCGGGCGCCGCCGCGGCGGGCGGGGAGATGTCGAAGGAAGAAGCCCAGAAGCTGCAGGCCTTCAAGAAAGCGTTCGAAGACGGCCTCGCCGAAAGCCAGAAGGGCAACCACGACGGCGCGATCGCGAAGTTCGGTGAAGCGCTGACGATGCGGCCGGACTGCTACGCGTGCCAGTACAACGTCGCCGGATCGCACGCGCAGAAGAAGGAATACGAGAAGGCCGAAGCCGGCTACCTGGCGGCGGCAAAGCTCGACGCGAACAATCCCGAGCCCTACAACGCGCTCGCGAATCTGTATAACACGCAGAAGCAGTTCGACAAGGCCGCGGCGATGACCGCCGAAGCGACGAAGCGCGCGGGCGGCGCCACGGGCGGAGCCGGCGGTAGCGCCGAGACGCTCTACAATCAGGGCGTCATTCTGTGGAACGCGGGCAAGATTGCCGAAGCGAAGACGCAGTTCGAGGCGGCCGTGAAGGCCAAGCCGGATTACGCGGACGCGCACTATCAGCTCGGCATGGCCAACCTCAATGAAGGCAAGCTGCCGGAAGCCGCGATCGCATTCGAGAAGTACGTGGAGCTGGCGCCGACCGGCCAGTACGCGGAGCAGGCCAAGGGCATCCTGGGCCAGATCAAACCGAAGTGAACGACGCGCTTCCAGACGATCGGATCGCCGAGAACCTGGCGGCGGTCCGTTCGCGCCTCGCGCAGGCGGCCGCCGCAAGCGGCCGCTCGCCCGATCAGATCACCCTCGTCGCCGTCTCGAAGACGTTTCCGATCGAGGCCGTTCGCGCCGCGGTGGCCGCCGGTCAACGCGATTTCGGCGAGAACCGCGTCCAGGAAGGCCTGACGAAAATCGATGCGCTCGGCGACATCGCGGGCGTCCGCTGGCACCTGATCGGACACCTCCAGTCGAACAAAGCGCGCAAGGCCGCGCGGCCGTTCGACGTCATCCACTCGATCGATGCCCTCGAACTGCTGGACCGCATCGACGCCGCGGCCGTCGAACAACGCCGTGCGCCGGAGCTCCTGGTACAGGTCGATCTCGCCGGAGAAGCGACGAAATTTGGCGCTGTGCCGGCAATTGTTCGTCGTCTCCTCGATCGCGCCCCCTCCCTGCAAGCCGCGCGCATCGTCGGGCTGATGCTCATCCCTCCTTACTTCGATAACCCTGAAGACACGCGGCCGTACTTCCGCCGGCTGCGCGAAGCGAGAGAGGAGTGGCTGCGCGACGGTGTCGATCCCGCGGCGCTCCGCGAGCTGTCGATGGGCATGAGCCACGACTTCGAAGTCGCCATCGCCGAAGGCGCGACGATCGTCCGCGTCGGCACGGCCATCTTCGGACGCCGCCAGGCCCCGACGACCTGACCGCCACTCCGCTCTGCCTCGCGTCAACCGATCGCCGGACGGATGACCGACACGCTTTCGTAATCGTTCGCTCCAATTCTGTAAGCGGACGCCGCGATCGCGGGCCGGATGTCCGGCGGATCGCGCCTGCGCGAGTGGGAACGCAGGTTGCTTTACGACAGTTTTCGTCACCGCAACGTACGTTGCCCGAGAGCAGGAGTCTTCAATGAAAGTTACGCCGCTGGATATGCGCCAGGCTCAGTTCCGCGCCAAAATGCGTGGGTACGACCCAGACGAGGTCACGCACTTCCTGAGCGAAGCGGCCTATGAGCTCGAACACGCTGTCCGGGAAATCGACCGCCTGCGTCAGGATCTGGTCCGGTCCGAGACGACGTTGAACGAGCACCGGGAGCGGGAGGCGGGGCTGCGCAACACGCTATTGACGGCGCAGCGGCTGGCCGACCAGATCAAGGACAACGCGGAGCAGGAAGCCAAGACGCTGATCCGTGAGGCGGAGGGACGCGCCGATTTGATCCTGCAGAAGGCGCAGCACCGGCTCGTCGAAGTCGAGCGCGACATCCACGAGATGAAGCTGCGGCGGCGCGACGTCGAAGGACAGCTCGAAGCGTCGATCTCCTCGCTGACCTACGCGCTCGAGTTCATGCGCGCGCAGGATCAGGCCGAGCGGGACGAGAAGACGCTGCTGCACCGGCCGAAGGCGGCGGAGTCGTCCACGCCCGCGCTGCGCCCCGTCGAACCGCGTCCACGCGTCGCCGCCGAGGCGCGGCCACAGGTTGCGGTCGCCGCCGGACCGCAGGTCGTGCCGCCCGTCGCACAGGTCGCCGAGAAAGTCGGCTAGCCCGCATCTCGGCGTGAATCCGCGAGCGCGCGACGACTCGCGCTACACTCGCCGGATGGAGCCGACGGAACCGGTGGTTGACGTGCCTGGCGGGTGTCAGGTCAGCGTGCGCGTCATCCCCCGGGCCGCGCGTTCCGCCTTTGCCGGCCGCCGCGGCGCGGCCCTCCTCGTCCGGCTCGCCGCGCCTCCCGTGGACGGCGCGGCCAACGCCGCTCTCCTCGACCTCTTCGTGGACACCTTCCACGTGCCGAAGCGCGCCGTGCGTCTCGTCAGCGGCGAGCGCGCACGCGATAAACGCATCGCGATCGACGGCGTCAGCGCGGCCCAGGCCTCCGCGACACTCGCGCCATTCCTCGGCGAGTCGACATCCTGACAGAACATTGACACGCGCGGCGCGTGCCTCAAGCGCGGTGCAGCTACGCGCGGCCTTTGCGGACCAGCAGGTGGAATTCGTCCGCGTCCGGGCTCATGGCCGGTCCTTCGATGACGGTCATGGGCTGGACGTGCTGATCGATCCAGCCAATCAGGCGGACGAGGTCTTTCGGCAGGAACGTGTGGAAGTGGATGCTGTAGTCTTCCTGCTCCAACTGCCGCGCGTACGCAATCGCCTCGTCCCCAGGCTTCTGGTGGACGTGGTGCGCGAAGTCCAGGAAGTGTTCGAAGTCCCGCTCGCGTGACGGCTGACGGTAGTCGAGGACCAGGTGTTCGAACATCGTCCGGACGCGGGCGCGGTCGAAAGTGCGCCGCTTGTCCGGGACGACGAGGTAGAGCGTCCCGCCTGGTTTGAGCACGCGCATCCAGTGGACGATCGTCCCGATCGGATTGCGCATGTGCTCGATGACGTGCGCCGCCACGAGGAAATCGTACTGCGCCTCGCCGACGCGGCCCAGCGTCTCCGCATCGTCCACCACGTCCACCGGGACCATGTACGGCGCCAGCTCCGGCATCTCCTGCTTCAGCTGTTCGAGCGGATGCCGATCGACGTAATGCATGCGCATGCCGTCGTGCGTCGGCATCGGCCGGTGCAGCGCGCCAATCTCCAGGCCCTGCCCCTGCAGCCGCCGCGAGAAGTGCTTGCGCCAGTCGCGATGCTCGTACTGCGTCAGCGAATGATCGAACAGTTGCGCTTGCGGAATCTGATCCGCCAGGCCGGGCACGGCCATCGCCAGCTCCGGCCGGTTGCAGAGCGCGTCGAGGATGAAGCGATCGCCGACGGATCCGCCGAACAACGTCCGCACCGCCAGCCGCGCGTCGCGCAGGAACGGCACGATGCGGATGGTCTGGCCGAAGAGGCGAGTCGAATACAGGCGGGCGCGCAGGTGCAGCATGACTACCGAGCGGTCGGGTCCGACGATCCTATCGCAAAGAAGCGCTCGATGTCCGTCAGATTCCGCGTGATGGGCGCCGGCGGCAGCGAGGCCAGGAACCGACGCCCGTAGCCCATCGTCTGCAGACGCGGATCCAGGATCGCCAGGACGCCGCGATCCGTCCGATGACGCAGCAGCCGGCCAATGCCCTGCAGCAGCGTCAGAATCGCGAGCGGCACCTGATATTCGACGAACGCATCGCGCCCGCGGGCGTTGATCGCCTCGATGCGCGCCGCCGTCACCGGATCCGAGGGGGACGTGAAGGGCAGCTTGTCGATGATGACGCAGCTCAGCGCTTCGCCGACGACATCCACCCCCTGCCAGAAGCTCGACGTCGCCAGCAGCACCGCGTTGGCCGTCTGCCTGAAGCGTTCGAGCAGCCGCGCGCGCGGCGCCGTGCCCTGGACGAAGAGCGGATACGGCAGCGCCGCCGCGGCCCGCGCTTCGACGGCGCGCATCGCGGCATAGCTCGTGAACAGCACGAACGCGCGTCCTTCCGTCCGGCTCAGAATCTCGATCACCTCGTCGCCGACGCGCGAGGTATACGACGGATCGCGCGGATCCGGCATGCGGCGCGGCAGGTAGAGCAGCGATTGCTGCTTGTAGTCGAACTCCGATTCGAGCCGGATCTCGTCCGCGTCGAAGATGCCGAGGCGTGACCGGACGTAGCCGAATGACCCGTTCACCGACAACGTGGCCGACGTCAGCACGGTGCCGTGCATGCGGTCGAGCACGCGGTGGCGGATGATGTCGGACACGTCGATCGGCGCGGCGCGCAGGAAGACGCCGCGTCCGCGCAGCTCCAGGAAGTAGACGAACGTCTCGTCATTCGCGTCGAGGACGAAGCGGAGGTGCTCGCGCAGCTCCGCGGCGCGGCGTCCCATCGCGGCGACGTCTTCCGCCGGGTCGCGCACGAGCGCGAGCGTGCGTTCCAGCGCGTCGAGCGACCCGAGCAGCGCCGGGCCGCTTTCCTGGACGACGTCGAGCACCTCGCGCGAGAGCCGCAGGCGCTCGTCGAAGAGTCCGCCGCCCGCGGGCGACGGCAGGCGCGTCTCGTTCTGCGGACGCTTGAACTGCAGGTCGCCGAAGAACGCGCGCGCGTGCGTCTCGACGCGGCCCAGCGCCGCGGACAGATCCTGCGCCTGCGCGCGGTCGGGCAGCAGCCGCATGCGCAGCGCGCGATCGCCGTCGCGCACGAGGTCTTCGACGCGGTAGTTGCTGACGGTGAAGCCGAAGTACTGCGTCGCGACTTCTTCGAGCTGATGCGCCTCGTCCACGACGAGCAGGTGCGCTTCGGGGATCACTTCCCCAAAGGACTGATGCCGGACCGCCGCGTCGGCGCAGAGCAGGTGGTGATTGACGATGACGACGTCCGATTCGGCGGCGCGCTGGCGCATGCGCGTGACGAAGCAGTCGCCGTACTGCGGACACTCGCTGCCGAGGCAGTGCTCCGCCGTCGCGGAGATCTCCGGCCAGAACGGCAGGTCGTCCGGCAGCTCTTCGATCTCGCCACGATCGCCGGTCTGCGTCCGACCGGCCCAGTCTTCGATCAGGGTCAGGTGGATGTGGTTCGCCGGGGCCGACGTCGTTGCCGTCGACTGGCGGAACTGCGCGAAGCGGTGCAGGCAGAGGTAATTGCCGCGCCCCTTCATGTACGTCGCCGTGAACGGGACGCCGAGCGCCCGCCGCAGGATCGGGATGTCCTTCGTGTAGACCTGCTCCTGCAGGTTTTTCGTGCCCGTCGAGACGACGACACGCTGGCGCGTGAGGATCGCGGGGACGAGATAGGCGAGCGTCTTGCCCGTGCCGGTGCCGGCTTCCGCGAGCAGGACGCCGCCGTCGCCGAGGACGCGTGCCACGGCGCCGGCCATCGCCTGCTGGCCGGGCCGCGGCTCGAACGCCGTCAGGGTGCGGGCGAGCGGACCGTCGGCCGCGAAGACGCGATCGACGGCGGCGCTCAGCTCGCCGGGTTCGGATACAGCGGGAACGTCCGGCACAGCGCCTCGACTTCGGTCTTGACCATCTGCAGGACGCGGTCGTCTTCGGGCGACGCGAGCACGCGCGTGATGAAGTCGGCGATCTGATCCATCTCCGCTTCACCCATGCCGCGCGTGGTCACGGCGGGCGTGCCCAGCCGGACGCCGCTCGCGACCATCGGCGGATTGGTGTCGAACGGGATCGCGTTCTTGTTCACGGTGATCCCGGCCTTGCCGAGCACCGCTTCCGCCTGCTTGCCTGTGATGCCCTTCGAGAAGACGTTCAGCAGGACGAGGTGATTGTCCGTGCCGCCGCTCACCAGCTTGAAGCCCGCCGTGTTCAACGCCTCGGCGAGCCGCTTCGCGTTCGCGACCACCTGCGTCTGATAGGCGACGAACGCCGGTTCCGACGCTTCCTTCAGGCAGACGGCCTTCGCCGCGATGATGTGCATCAGCGGTCCGCCCTGGACGCCGGGGAACACCGAGCGATCCAGCTCCTTGGCCTCGGCGGCGCGCGAGAGCACGAGGCCGCCGCGCGGGCCGCGCAGCGTCTTGTGCGTCGTGGACGTCACGAAGTCGGAGTGCGGGACCGGCGTCGGGTGCAGGCCCGCGGCGACGAGGCCGGCGATGTGCGCCATGTCGGTCATGACCTTCGCGCCCGTCTCGCGCGCGACGGCGGCGATGCGGGGGAAGTCGATCACGCGCGAGTAGGCGCTCGCGCCGACGATGATCAGCTTTGGCTTGTGCTCGTGCGCCAGCCGCGCCAGTTCCTCGTAGTCCAGCCGCTCATCGTCCTGGCGGACGCCGTACGGGACGATCGTGTAGAGCTTGCCGGAGAAATTGAGCGGGTGGCCGTGCGTCAGGTGGCCGCCGTGGGCGAGGTTCATGCCAAGGACGACATCGCCCGGCTTGAGCGCGGCGAGGCAGACGGACATGTTCGCCTGCGCGCCCGAGTGCGGCTGGACGTTGGCGTGTTCGGCGCTGAAGAGCGCCTTCGCGCGGTCGATGGCCAGCGTTTCGACGACGTCCACGAACTCGCAGCCGCCGTAGTAGCGGCGGCCCGGATAGCCTTCGGCGTACTTGTTCGTGAGGACGGAGCCGGCGGCTTCGAGCACCGCGGCGCTGACGAAGTTCTCGGACGCGATCAGCTCCAGGCCGTGGTTCTGCCGGTCGAGCTCGTGGGCGATGGCGCGGGCGACATCCGGATCGACGTCGGCAACGGAGCGATGGACGCGTGGAGAGAGCGTGGTCGGCGGCATTACTTCACGTCCTTTGACGGCTGCTGTTCGAGAGCTTCAATCTTGAGGAGGCGGCGTTCGTGGCGTCCGCCTTCGAAAGCGGTGCGCAGGAACGTGCGGACGATGTCGAGCGCGCGCTCGGTGGCGGTGACGCGGGCGCCCAGCGCGAGGATGTTGGCGTTGTTGTGCTCGCGGGAGAGTTTCGCCGACTCGAGGTCGACGACGGGCGCGGCGCGGATGCCGTCCACCTTGTTGGCGGCGATGGCCATGCCGATGCCGGTGCCGCAGACGAGGATGCCGCGATCGAACTCGCCGGACGCGACGCCGTTCGCCACCTTGGCGGCGAAGTCCGGATAATCGACGGAGTCCTCGGAGAACGTCCCGAAGTCCTTGTACGGCGTCTGGAGCTCGTCCAGCGTGTGCTTGACGATCTCTTTCAACTCGTAGCCGGCGTGATCTGCCCCGATCGCAATGCGCATACAACCGCCGATTGTACTCGGCCGCCGGCCCGGCCGGCTAGGGGCGGACGCGTCATTCCGACAATGTCGGAGAGAAAAAGCCAAAAATCGACGGAGATGTGCCTGGACGGCGGACCTGTGCGCCAGGGCCGGCCCGGGGGACATGGACAGAGGAAGAAGGGAAGGAGAACCAGGCGGAGGAGGAGGGGGAGGGTCGGGTCCGCGCGGCGGTCACCACTGCTCGACGCGGATGCGTTCGGCCGCAACGCCCAGCTCACGCAGCCAGCCGGGGACTTCGTGGACCAGCGATTGCGGTCCGCAGATGAAGCACAGCGTGTCGGGACCGGCGATGGCCGAGCCGAGCAGGTGGCGGTCGATGCGTCCGCGGCGGCCGGTCCAGCGATCGCCCTCGACCGTGCGTGTCACCGTCTCGGTGACGCGGACGTGTCCCGCGCGCGCGAGGCCGGTCAGCTCCTCGCGATACGCGAACTCGTCCGGCGTCCGCGCGCTGTAGACGAGATCGATCGTCAGCGCCGGACGCGCGCGCAGCGCGTGGTGCAGCATCGCCCGCAGCGGCGCGATGCCGGCGCCGCCGGCCACGAAGAGCACGCGCGTCTCGTCCACGCGCTCCGGGAAGACGAACGCGCCAAACGGTCCTTCGACATCGACCAGCGAGCCCGGCGCCATCGGATCCGCGTCGCCGATCGATTCCTCGCCGCCCCGGATCAGCAGTTCGAGCGACTGGCGCTCGGCCACTTCCTCAGGCGCGCAGGCAATCGAGTACGGACGCCGCGGACGTCCATGCGGCGCGACGCGGACCGCCTGCCCCGGCCGGAACGCGAACGGCGCGCCGACCAGCTCCAGCCGCAGGATACGCGACCGCGGTGTCGCGCGGACGCTCTCCCGCACCCGCAAGGTCCGCAGCGCCGCATCGCCGAGCGTCCCCGCCATCCGCTCATCCGTCGTCATGACGCCCTCGCGCGCCGGCGCAGATCGCCCGCCGCCAGCTTCTTCGCGCCGAGCCGCGCGTCGCCTGCGGGCGCGTCGGCGAAGAGCATCGACGCGGTCCGCGCCGGCAGCAGGCCGTGCTCGCGCGCGAAGCGGACGGCATCGCGCCGGCTTTCCAGCTCCAGGTTCTGCAGGATGTTGTGGACGTGATTCTTCACGGTCTGAATCTCGATGTTCAGGCGGACGGCGATTTCCTTGTTCGTCAGCCGTTCCTCGATGAGGGACAGGATCTCCAGCTCGCGGCGCGTCAGGTGCGGCACGTCGAGCGCGCGCAGCCGCCGGAGCTGGCGCGCGCTGTCGCGCAGTTGCGAAAAGAGGAAGCCCGCGACACGCGGCGCGCACAGCGCCTCGCCCGCGGCCGACGCGCGGATCTGCGCGAGGACGTCGTTCAGCGAGGCTTCGTCGAAGAGACAGGCGGTGGCGCCGGCTTCGCAGCAGTCCATCAGGTCCGATTCGAGCTCTTTCACGCCGAGCATCAGCACGGCCGCCGACGGCCAGCGGCCCGTCAGCTCGCGCGCGTGATCGAGGCCGAGGCGCGACGGCGGCGCGAGGTCGACGAGGACGACGTCGGGCGGACGATCGACGAGATCGCCCAGGTCCTCGGGCGTCGCGCCGAGGCCGACGACGATCAGGTTGTCCTGGCGCGTCAGCACGTGCGCGAGGCTTTCGCGCAGCAGCCGGCTCGCATGGAGCACGACGATCCGGATGGCGCCGCCTTCGTCCCTCCCCATCTCTCCTCCCAGGCTGTGGACCGGCACGCCGGCCACACGATATCGAAGCGCTGACGGTTGTGCGGCGCCTGGTACTCGCCGCGGGCTGGACGCGCGATCGGAAACGCACACGACAGGGTGGACTCAGGGGCGTGGCGCGAAGGGCAGGGGATGGCCACGGCGCCGGTCAGACGCACGGATGCAGGAGGAGCGTGCCAATCGACGCGTCCGCGAGCCGATGTCCTGCGCGAAAGCCGACAGGGACGCGGACGAAGGATGCGCGAAAGGCGCGCGCGAGATGGTCTGCCGACCTTGAACTCGCGCGTCTTGTAGACGCTGCCGCTGAGTGTTTCTTGATTATCGGTCTATTCCGTCCGCAGTCAAGCGCGATCCGGCCGGGATCCGGCTTTTGGGTGTACCTGGCCGCGCCGCGTGACGCGCGCGTCGCGCGCGGGTCACACGCCCGTCGACTGGACGCGTACCGCCGACTTGGGGCGCCGGCTTACGGCGCCGGCACCGCCGTCGCGATGACGCCTTCCCGCACCACCGCGCCGCGCGGCCGCCGGACGTGCGCGAGCCACAGGGAGACGCCGCGGATCGCGCTCACCGCCGCCAGCGCGATGAACAAGCCATAGACGATGTGCAGCACGAAGAGCGCGCCGTACATCGCCGCCACCGCGAGACCGAAAATCACCTGCCGCTTCGGCTCGATCGGCGTCGTGGCGGGATCGGGAATCATGAAGAGCGTGAAGAGCGTGAACGCGGCGCTCGTCATCGGAATGAACGGCACGACGAGCGGGATGTCGAAGAGCCACGACCGCACGACCGCCTGCGTCGCGAAGCCGGCGAGCCACGCGAGCACGAGCGGCAGGCGACCGGTGGACGTTGCGTGGACGAGGATGCCCGCGGCGAGAATCACGCCGGGAAGGATCCAGTGCCACGCGCCCGTGACGTTTTCCGTGAACTGATACGGCGGCGCGAGGCCGATGGCCGGCATCAGCAGCAGCGTCATGGTGATCCCGAAGTTGGACGGATTGAAGACGTGCTGCGTCTGCCCGCCGCCGATCGGCGCGCGGAACAGCACCTTCGACGCGATCGAGAGGCCCGCCGTGAACGCCGTCGGCGCGAGCCGCTCGTTGCCGTACGTCAGCATCGCGCTGGCGAGGCCGGCAATGATGGGTGCGGGCAGCGTGTTGAGGAAGGCGACGAGCCCCCCGGCGAAGCGCGGACGGCGGCCGGTGGCGCGCGCGTCGATCCCGTCCAGCAGCAGTTGCATCGCGCACGCCGTCGCGACGCCGACGATCGGGTGCGCGTACGACTGTTCGAAGCCGAGGATCGTCGCGCCCGCGATGTTCCACGCGGTGATCAGCGCGCAGAAGTACCAGAGCGCGAAGAGCCGCAGCCTCGGGTTCCTGTTCGGATAGAACTGCAGCGTCGTGAGAACGCCGTCGCGCCGTGTCATGACGTGCCTCCCCGTGCGGGCCAGCCGAGCACGACGGTGTGCCAGCCCGGTTCGAGTCGAAGCGCCTCGGTGTGGACCCGTCCGTCGGGATCGCGCCAGGTCAGCTCGACGGTGAGCGCGCCGCCGGCCGCGGCGTCCGCGTCCGCGTCGGTCGATCCCAGTCCGATGTGGACGTCGGGGCTGCGTTTGCCCGAATGTCCGCTGCCGCCGTCCACCTGCGCGATCAGGATCGATCCGTCGCGCCGCCGCACGCGCGCAACCGCGCCAACCGCCGGCCGTCCCGCGACATCCCCGGCCGGATGTCCGCGCCGGTGCGTGGTCGCACGGCCCGGCTCCAGCGGCAGCAGCAGGTGCAGCCCCAGGAAATCGCCGCCGCGCGGGCTCTCGTTGCGATAGAAAAAGGACGGCTCGAACTGGTTCGCCACCGCGAAGTCGAGCCGTCCGTCACCGTCGGCGTCGGCCACCGCCACGCCGCGGCTCAGCATCGGCTCGTCGAAGCCAATCGCCGGACCGATGTTCTCGAAGCGTCCATCGTTCGTGCGCGTGAAGACGTTGAAGCGATTGTGCCCGCTGAGGTCGTCGCCCGGACGGAAGCCCGGCCAGTACCGCGGGTTCGTCATCATGCGATCGTTGGCGGTGCCCAGCGCCTGCAACTCCGGCCAGCGATCGACATCGCCCCGCAAAAAGCCCGTCGCCTGCAGCGCGTCGAGCCGGCCGTCGTTGTCCAGGTCCGCGAGCCGCGTGTCCCAGCCCCAGCCGCCGCGCGAGAGGCCCAGCCGCTCCGAGCCATGGACGTACGGCGCGATCCCGTCGCGCATCCGCGATGTCTCGCCCGTGCTCAGCCAGAGGAAGTGGCTCTCGACGAGCGCGAACGTGTCCGCGATGTTGCTGACGTAGAGGTCGAACAGCCCGTCGCCGTTGACGTCGCCGACGTCCACGCCCATGCCCTTGAACGAATCGTGTCCGAGGACGCAGGACGCGGGCGTCGTGAACGATCGCTCGCCTTCGAGCCGCGTGAAGCGCGGGCGGCCCGGTGTCGAGTCGTTGCGCAGCAGGCGATCCGGCCCGAAGTCGTGCGCGAAGTAGATCTCCGGCTTGACGTCGCCGTCCAGGTCCGCGGCGGCGGCCGCGAGCAGCCAGCCCCGGTCGACGTCCTCCTGGAAGACGTCCGGCACTTCGCGGAAGCGGACGGCTGGCGCCGGCGCGGCCGCGGCGCGCTCCCACAGGAAGAGGTGCTTGCGTCCGCCGTTGAAGGATTTGGATTTCGTGCTGTGCATGGCCTCGACGCCGTCCGCGTCGGCATCGAGGATCCGCGCGCCGTCCTGGAAGTAGTTGCCGACGAGCAGATCGGTGTGGCCGTCGCCGTCGAGGTCGGCGAAGAGCACGGCGTTGGTGTACCAGCGCTCGCCGGACGAGACGATCTCCGCGGCCACGTAATCGCGTGCGGCGAGCGGTGCGGGCGTGCTCGGCGCGCCGGTCGCGCGCAGGAACGCGACGGGCGTGCGTCCCCAGTAGTACACGAGCGCGTCCATCAGCCCGTCCTCGTTCATGTCGTTCGGCACGCAGCCCATCGGCGCCATCGTCTTCGCGTCGTACGGCAGCGCGCCGGCCCCGCTGACGTCCACGGGGGAATCCACAGTTGCGGGCGTGTCGACGGTCAGCAGGAAGGCCGCGTAGCGCGCGCCGGTGCCGGGCGCGGGCGAGACGATGACGGCGTCCGTGCGGGCATCGACGTGACAGAGGTCGTTGGAGAGGCCGTCGCCGTCGAGATCGGCCAGGGCGACGGCGGCGCCGAGCGTCGAGATCCACCCGTCGATGCGGCGCAGGCTCGGGTGGACGTTGCGCACGGTCTGGTACGCGGGCAGTCCCGCCGGTTCGGCGAGTGTCGTCCGCGCGAAGCGGAAGCGCGCGGCGAGCTGCGCGCGCTCGTCGACCGACGTGCGCGGCGGCCGCGCGAATCCGTACAGCAGTGCGACGAGCACCAGCGCGGCCAGGAAGGACGCGCGCATCCGAAGGCTGCTGGCCCAGGCCCTCATAGCCACCTCCAGGAACGGCGCGAGATCGGACGTGTGTGAGGCGGTGCGCCGCCGGCACGAGCGGGCGCATCCCGCGAAAAACGAATCGACCTGCAGACGCGCGCGTCGCACGGACATCGCGCGCGCGGTCGAACAGCGGCTGTCCGGCGGAATCGTTCAGAGTGTCGACAATGGGTGCGAGCCAGTCAAGGAGTACGAGGTTCCAGCGGCAGGGAGTACTTTTTTGAGGTATCTCCTGGTCCTTCTCGTGGTTCCCCGGTTCAGTGCAGTCCTTGCTGTGCGCAGCTATCGTGTCGTGTGCGAGGCACACCGACCCGGAATCCTGCCCCTGGATGCCGGCCACGCATGTCCATCCCCATGAGCGCGAGGCGCATTTGTGATCGAGCGCACGGCAACATCCCGCGGCAGCGTGCAGCGCGTGCCGGCACGGCTCGCGAAGTGGGCGCTGACGATGTCGCCGCTCGAAGCCACCGTCGCGCGTCGCGGGTTCGCGGTGCGCCGGCCCGAGGTGCGCGCGCGCGTCGAAGCCATCGGCCAGTCGTTTCTGTACGGCTACAACAGCGCGCTCGATGAACAGGCGCCGCTCGCGCTTGCGCGACGGCTGGATCGTCTCGACAGCGAGCGTCGCGGCTTTGCGTACGAAGGCGCCGCGATGGGGCTTGGACTGCTGGAGCGCGTCATGCCCTGGCGGCGCGGGCTCGTGGCGACGTTCCTCGCCGGCCCCGGCGGTCCGCATCTGTACATGATGTTCGTCGGGCTGGGCTGGGCGCTGGCGGTGATGCCGTTCCGGCTGGACGCCGCGCTGGCGCGGCTGGATCCGCTGCTGCGCGGCCTCGTAATGGACGGCTACGGCTTCTATCACGGCTACTTCCACTGGCCGACGTCCATCCGCCGCCGCCGGACGCCCCGGACGCTGCGCGGCTACGCGCGGCGCGGGTTCGATCAGGGGCTCGGTCGATCGCTCTGGTTCGTGGAAGGCGCGGAGGTCGCGGAGATCGCGCGGACGATCCAGACCTTCCCGGACGTCCGCCGCGCGGACCTCTGGAGCGGCGTCGGCCTGGCCTGCGCGTACGCCGGCGGCGTCCGCCGCGAGGAGGTGCGCGCGCTCGCCGCGGCGGCCGGTCCGTACTATGCGCACCTCGCGCAAGGCGTGTGCTTCGCGGCGAAGGCGCGCGAGCGCGCGGGCAACCCGGCGCCGCACACGGACGCTGTGTGCGACGTCATCTGCGGCATGACGTCCACCGCCGCCGGCGCGATCGCGGATCGCGCGCTGGGCGACGTACCGCTGCAAGATCCGGATCACGCGTACGAGGCGTGGCGCGCCGGAGTCCGACGCCAGTTCCTGGCAGGGCGGGCGTGAAAGACGCCTTATGGACTCCGCGATTGCCATCGTCGGCATGGCCTGCTGTTATCCGGATGCCCGCACGCCAATCGAGCTGTGGGAGAACGTCCTCGCGCAACGCCGCGCGTTCCGCCGCCTGCCGCCCGAACGGCTGTCGCTGACCGATTACTTCTCCGCCGATCCCGGCACGCCCGACGCCATCTACGCCGCCGACGCCGCGCTCATCGACGGCTATACGTTCGATCGCACGCGCTTCCGCGTGGCGGGACCGGTCTATCGCGGCGTCGACCTCGCGCACTGGCTCGCGCTCGACGTCGCGGATCGCGCGCTCACCGACGCCGGACTCGCCGACGGCCGCGGCCTGCCGCTGGACACGACCGGCGTCCTCGTCGGCAACACGCTGACGGGCGAGTTGTCGCGCGCGTCGGCGTTGCGCCTCCGCTGGCCATACGTACAGCGCGTCGTCTCCGCGCGGCTGCGCGAGGAAGCCTGGGACGACGCCCGCCGCACGACGTTCCTGCGTGATCTCGAAGCGCTCTACAACGCGCCGTTCGAGCCGGTGAGCGAGGAGACGCTCGCGGGCGCGCTGTCCAATACGATCGCCGGCCGCATCTGCAATCACTTCCACTTCGGCGGCGGCGGCTACACGCTCGACGGCGCCTGCTGCTCGTCCCTGCTCGCGATCGCCCGCGCCTGCTCCGCGCTCGCGGCGGGCGAGCTCGATGCCGCGCTCGCGGGCGGCGTCGATGTGAGCCTCGATCCGTTCGAGCTGGTCGGCTTCGCGAAGGCCGGCGCGCTCGCGCACGGCGAGATGTGCGTCTACGACCGCGACGCGAGCGGCTTCCTGCCCGGCGAGGGCTGCGGCTTCGTCGTCCTGATGCGCGCCGCGGACGCGATCGATCGCGGCCTGCGTCCGTACGCGCTCATTCGCGGCTGGGGCGTCTCGTCCGACGGCGGCGGCCACATCATGCGTCCCGAGGCGCGCGGCCAGACGCTCGCGCTCGCCCGCGCGTACGCGCGCGCCGGTTACGGCGCCGACAGTGTCGCGCTGTTCGAAGGACACGGCACCGGGACGCCGGTCGGCGATGAAGTGGAATTGACGACACTGTCCGCCGCGCGGCGCGGCGCGCGCGCGGACCTGCCGCGCGCGGCGGTGGGATCGATCAAGGCGAACATCGGCCACACGAAAGCGGCCGCCGGCGTCGCCGGCCTGATCAAAGCGGCGATGGCGGTCCATCAACAGGTGCTGCCGCCCGCGACGGGCATCCGCCGGCCGCGGCCCGAACTGGAAGGCGATGACGCGACGCTGCGCGTGCTCGATGCGCCGGAGCCGTGGCCATCGCCTGCGCCGCCGCGCGCCGGCGTCAATTCGTTCGGCTTCGGCGGCATCAACGTCCACGTGACGCTGGAAGGCCAGTCGGCGCGCCGCGCGTCTGGCCTCTCGCCGCGCGAGCGCGTGCTCGCGTCGACCGCGCAGGACGCGGAGCTGTTCCTCTTCGCCGCGTCCACCGCGCCGGATCTGATCGCGCGGATCGACCGCGTCATCCCTATCGCGTTCGCGCTGTCGGCGTCCGATCTCACGGATTTCGCCGCGACGCTGGCCGGCGCTGCTGCGTCTGCCCCCACAAGCGACACCATCGCGCGTGCGGCCATCGTCGCGGCCACGCCGTCACAACTGGATGCGCGGCTGCGGCGCCTGCGCGCGTGGCTCGCGGAGGGCACGACACGCCGCATCGATGTCGAGGAAGGCATCTGCGTCGGCCTCGGCGCCACGCCGCCACGTATCGTCTTCCTGTTCCCGGGACAGGCCTCGCCCGTCCGTGTCGCTGCCGGCCTCCACGGCCGACGGTTCGCGCTCGTCGCGGATGTGTATCGCGCCGCGGCGCTGCCCGCCGACGCCGATCCCGCGTCCCCCGATCCCGCGTCCACTGCGACCGCGCAGATCGCCATCATCGCTGCGGAGCTCGCGGGGCTGCGTCTGCTGGACGCGCTCGGGATCCAGGCGGACGCTGCGATCGGCCACAGCCTCGGCGAGCTGAGCGCGTACGCGTGGGCCGGTGCGCTGGACGATCGCACGCTGCTCGACGTCGCCCGCGCGCGCGGGGCCGTGATGGCGCGGCTGACCGGTCCGCCCGGCGCGATGGTCAGCATCGCCGCGTCGATGGACGAGACCGCGTCCATGATTGCGGCCGGCGATCCGGTGGTCATCGCGTGCGTCAACGGTCCGCGTCAGACGGTGATTGCCGGCGCACGCGACGCCGTCGCACGCGTCGCCTCTCGCGCGAACGCCCGCGGCTGGCCCGCAAGCCTCATCCCCGCGGCGCACGCGTTCCACTCGCCGCTGATGACGCCCGCGCGCGCACCGTTCGCGGACGTTCTCGCGTCGAACGACGTGCGTCCGCTCGAACGCGAGGTCGTGTCGACGATCACGGGAGCGGTCCTGCCGCACGACGCGGATCTCCGGTCGCTGCTCGCGCAGCAGTTGACGCGGCCCGTGCGGTTCCTGGATGCGCTGCGCATCGCCGCGCCGGGCACGGATCTGTTCATCGAGGTGGGACCGGGCCGCGTCCTCTCGCATGTGACCTCGCAGATCGACGAAGCCCGTGTGGCGGACGAGGCTGGGGGCGCCGTCGCGAGGATTGCGCTCGATATCGCGGGGCCGTCGTTGACCGGCGTGCTGACGGCGGCCGCGGCGGCCTACGCGCTCGGTGCGCCGCTGCGGATCGAGGCGTTGTTCGCGGACCGCTTCACGCGTCCGTTCGACGTGGATCGGCGTCCGCGCTTCTTCGTCAATCCGTGCGAGCTGGCACCCTCACCGGCCAGCGCGGATGACGAGGTGACGCAGCGCCCGTCTGGGACCACAGCGTCGCGTGTCACCCCTGACGCACACGACCAGCGCTCGTCCGTGAGCGAAGCGGCCGGGCCGGCGATCGATGTCCTCCGCGACCTGGTCGCACGCCGCACGGAGCTGCCGGCGTCCGCCATCGCGGATGACGCGCGCCTGCTGCGCGATCTGCACCTCAATTCGATCGTGGTGGGTGAGCTGGTCGCGGCCGCGGCGCGGCGGCTGGGGCTTGCGCCGCCGGGCCATCTCCTGGCCTTCGCGGACGCGACGCTGGGGGACGTAGCGCGCGCGCTGGATCGGCTGCGCGCGACAGGTGTGGACGAGAGCGCGGCCGCCCGCGAGCAGGTGGTCAGCGGCGTCGGCGACTGGGTTCGCGCGTTCAGGGTGGCATGGCGGCCGCGTATGCGCGCGCCGCGTGCGATCGTGCCGCGCGCGCCCGGTCGGTGGCGCGTGTTCGCGCCGGCCGATCATCCGTTGACCGGTCCGCTCACGGAGGCGGCGTTCGCGGGAGACGGCGTCCTCGTGTGCCTGCCGCACGCGCCGCCGGAGCTGTCCCCGGACGGACAGGTGGACCTGCTGCTGGACGCCGCGCAGGCCGCGCTGCGGCTCACCACGTCCGACGTGACGTTCTGCGTCGTCCAGCCGGCATGCATCGCGGGGTCGTTCGCCCGCACGCTGCACCTTGAACATCCGCGCGTGCGGACGCGCGTCATCGACGCGCCGCCGGACGCGCGCGTCGTGGCGTACGTCCACGCCGAGATCGCGAGCGGCGCACCGCACGTCGAAGCACAGTACGACGCGGACGGCCGCCGCAGCGAACCGTCCTTCGAAGCGGTCGACGTCTTTGATGCACCGGAACGGCCCGACGTTCCGGCAGACGATCCGCGAACGGATCTGCCGCGAACGGATCTGCCGCGTCGGGGCGAGGCGGTGCTGGTCAGCGGCGGAGGCAAGGGCGTCGCGGCGGAGTGCGCGCTGCAACTCGCGCTCGATACGGGCGCGCGGCTCGTGCTGCTCGGGCGATCGCGACCCGAGGAGGATGACGCGCTCGCCGCGCACCTGCGCCGCGTCAAGGCGCTGGGCGTGGACGCGATCTACGTCCGCGCGGACGTGACCGACGCCGCCCGCGTCCGCACCGCCGTGCGCGAGGCGCAAGCCGTCTGCGGTCCCATTGTCGCGATCCTGCACGGCGCCGGCCGCAACGAACCGGCACTGCTGGCCGATCTGGACGCCATCGCGCTGCGCCGCACGCTCGCCCCGAAGGTGGACGGCCTGCGCCACCTGCTGGCGGCGATCGACGTCGATCGCCTGCGGCTGCTGGTGACGTTTGGATCGGTGATTGGACGCGTCGGACTGCGCGGCGAGGCGGACTACGCGCTCGCGAACGCCATCCTCACGAAGCTGACGCAGGATGTCGCGCGCGATCGTCCGGCCTGCCGCTGCCTCGCACTCGAATCGTCCGCGTGGGCCGGCGTCGGCATGGCTGAACGCCTCGGCCGCATCGAGGCGCTGCGCCGCGAGGGCATCGCGCCGCTGCCGCTCGACGCCGGCCTGTCCTGGTTCCGCCGGCTGCTTGCGCACTCGTCTTCGGATGTGGCCGCCATCGTTTCCGGCCGCCTCGGCGCGCGCGCACCGCTGCCCGTCGACGCGCCGCCGCTGCCGCTGCTGCGGTTCATCGAACGTCCACAGGTGTCCTATCCAGGCATCGAGCTTGTCGTCGACGCGGACCTCACGACCGGATCGGATCCATACGTGATGGACCACGTCTTCCACGGCGAACCGCTGATGCCCGCCGTGCTGGGACTCGAAGCCATCGCACAGACGGTCTTCGCCCTCGTCGGCCGCGACGTGCAAGCGCCGACGAACGCGGTGCCCGCGCCGATGCGATGCCCGGTGCTGGAGCTGGAACGCGTCCGCTTCGAGCGGCCCATCGTCGTCGAACAGGGGCAGCGCGTGACCGTCCGCATCGCCGCGCTCGCACGCGAAGCCGGTCGTGTCGATGTCGTCGTCCGCAGCTCGCAGACGTCCTTCCAGGTCGATCACTTCCGCTGCGTCTGCCGCGTCACCGCGACGCCTGACATGTTCGCGGATGTCGTCGCCGTGCCGGCGCCCGAGCCGCGCGTCGCGGGCGCGATCGATGCCGCACGCGATCTGTACGGCGCCCTGCTGTTCCAGCGCGGACGCTTCCAGCGTCTCGCGGGTTATCGGCGTCTCACCGCGCGCCTGTCGTGGGCGGACATCGCGCCAGGCGCGGAGCCGGCGTGGTTCAGTCCCTATCTGCCGTCCACGCTCGTCCTTGGCGATCCGGCCGCGCGCGACGCGGCGCTGCACGCGATCCAGGCCTGCGTACCACACGCGGTGCTGCTGCCCGTTGCCGTCGATCGTGTGCGCCTCGGACGCTTGCCGGCCGGCGAGGCACTCGTCGCGCATGCGCGCGAGCGCTGGCAGGACGGTGCGACGTATTGCTACGACCTCGATGTGCGAACGCCGGACGGCGTCCTGTGCGAGCGGTGGGAAGGCCTGCAGCTTCGTCAAGTCGCGCGGGCCGCGTCGCCGCGCACGCTCGATCGCGGCTGGCCCGACGCGTTCGTCGCCGCGTCCCTCGACTGGCGTCTGCGGGAACTGCTGCCGCAGGCGCGTGTGACGCTGGCGCTCGAACGCGACTGGACGGGCACGACGGATCGCCGGCGCCGCAGCGAGCGCGCGATCCAACAGGCGCTCGGCGAGCCGTACACGGTCCGCTGGCGCGCGGATGGCAGGCCGGATGTCGACGCGTCGCCCCTCGCGGTGTCCGCCGCGCACGCCGGCCGTCTGACGCTGGCCGTGGCCGGTCCGGATCTCGTCGCATGCGATCTCGAGTCCGTGCGCGCGCGTCCCGAGTCCGTCTGGCGCGATCTGCTCGGCGTCGATCGCTGGAGCCTCGCGCGGCTGCTGGCCACGCAGGCGGATGAGGACATCCACACGTCCGCGACGCGCGTCTGGACGGCGATGGAGTCGCTGGCCAAGTCCGGCGTCTCGACGGGCAGTCCGCTCGCGTATGTGTCGACGTCCGCCGATCGCGACGTCGTCACGCTGAGCGCCGCGGGCGTGACGATCGTCTCCGCCATTGTCCGCGTCCGCGACGATCCGGCGCCCGTGGCCATCGCCGTGCTGGCCAGGAGCGAGGAATGCGCCATTACGAGTACCGGCACCGAATCACGCTCGACGAGACCAACATCGTCGGCAATGTCTATTACGTGAACTACATCCGCTGGCAAGGCATCTGCCGTGAGTTGTTCCTGTTCGAGCACGTCCCCGAGCTCGTGCGCGATTTCAGCCACGGTCTGGCGCTCGTCACGACGCGCGTGTCGTGTGCGTACCACCAGGAGCTCGCGGCGTTCGACGAGGTCGTCGTCCGCATGCGGGCGGCGGCGATCACGCCGAGCCGTCTGACGCTGGCGTTTGCGTACTTCCGGGTGGCGGACGGGGCGGAAGAACTGGTGGCGGACGGCGAGCAGGAGATTGCCTGCCTGCGGCGCGCCGGCTCGCGCCTCGAACCGATTCCGCTGCCGCAGGCGCTGCGGGACGCGGTGGAGCGATACAACGGATCGACAGGCGCGCCCGAGTCCGCGCGCACGGAGCGACCGCGATGAACGCGCACGACTTGCCCGATCGGTCCGATCCCTCTGATCCCGCCGATCGAGCGTCGCGGCCGGCCACCGACGTGCTGCACCGGCAGATCGTCGAGCGCGCGGTCCACACGATCCAGAGCCGTTTCCGGGAGGAAGACCTGCGGCTGTCCGTGCTGGCGGACGCGTCGTTCAGCAGTCCGTTTCACCTCGCGCGGCTCTTCCGCCGCATCGCCGGCGTGCCGCCGGGACACTTCCTCACGGCGGTCCGCATGCAGGCGGCGAAGCATCTGCTGGTCCGCACACGCCTGAGCGTGATCGACGTCTGCCTCGAAGTGGGCTACAGCAGCGTGGGCACATTCACGCGCCGCTTCCGCGAGCTGGTCGGGGTCTCGCCGCGCCGGTACCGGCGCGCGGCGGCAGGACAATCATCCCCAGCGGCGCCGTCGACTCTGGCGGACCCTCTCGCCGCGGAGCCCGCGGCGTCGGTGTCATCACTGTCGACGGTCGAAGGGACCGTCGATGGACCCGACGCGAGCGGTCCGATCTTCGTGGGATTGTTTGCGTCCGCCGTGCCGCAGGGACGTCCCGTCGCCTGCGCGCTGCTGACGCGCTATGGCACGTATCGCATCACGCAGGTTCCCGAGGGACGCTATCTCGCGCTGGCGGTGGCGCTGGACGTCGACGCCGATCCCGCGTGCGAGCCGGATCTGCGCGGCGCGGCCGCGGCGCCGGTGACGGTCGGGTGCGACACGCACACGCGGCGCGTCGACATCCGCCTGCGGCATCGCCTCGTGACGGATCCGCCGATCGTCATCGCCCTGCCGCTGCTCATCGCCGAGGCGCACGCGCGCGACGTCCTGTCAGGCGCGGCGGAGGCGCCTCCACATCCCGCTCGCACCCCTGACCGCCGCGGCCCTTCACCGCGGGCGGTTTAGAGCTTCCGCAGGATGAAGCACTTCAGATACTGGGTTTCGGGGACGCCGAGCAGGACCGGGTGATCGCGTCCCTGGACGCGTTTCTCGACGATGGTGACCTGCGCGCCGGCGTCGAGGGCGGCGCTCGTGAGGACGTCCGCGAAGGTGTACTCGTCCACGTGGTGGGAGCACGTGCACGTGACGAGGATGCCGCCGGGCGAGAGCAGCCGCAGCGCGCGGAGATTGATCTCCTTGTAGCCGGCCAGCGCTTTCGGCAGCGCGGCGCGGTTCTTCGCGAAGGCGGGCGGGTCGAGCACGATGGTGTCGAACCGCTCGTCTGCCCGGTCGAACTCGCGCAGCTCGTCGAACACGTTGGCCGTCCGCACGGTGACGTGCGTCAATCCGTTGCGCGCGGCGTTCGCGCGGATGCGCTCCGCGGCGTCCTCGGAGGCTTCGATCGCCGTCACCTCATGGCATCGCGCGGCCAGCGCCAGCGCGAACCCGCCGTGATAACTGAAGCAGTCCAGCAATCGGCCGTGCGCATAGCGGGCCGCGGCCTCGCGATTTTCCCGCTGATCCAGGAACAGGCCGGTCTTCTGTCCCGTGTGCAGGTTGACGTGATAGACGATGCGGCCTTCGCGGACCTCGACGTGGTCCGGGACGGCGCCGAGCAGCGTCTCGGTGCGCATCTCCAGGCCTTCGAGCGTCCGCACCTTTGCGTCGTTGCGGGCGAGGATGCCGGCGGGCGACAGCAGATCGCCGAGCGCGCGTGCGTAGACGTCGCGCAGGCGGTCGGTGCCTTGCGAGAGGGTCTGCAGCACGAGGTAGTTGTCGTAGCGGTCGACGATCAGCGACGGCAGGAGGTCTGCTTCACCGTGGACGACACGATATGCGGACGCGTCGATCGCGAGGCTCTCGCGGTAGGCGAACGCGCGCGCGAGTCGCGCGCGCCAGAAGGCCTCGTCGACCGTCTGCTGATCGCGCGTCAGGAAGCGCAGCGCGATCTGCGAGCGATCGCTGAAGAACGCCATGCCGAAGAAGCGGCCGCGCGGTCCCATCACCTGCACGACGTCGCCCGCGTTGGCGCGGACGGACGTGACGTCGCTGCGGTAGATCCAGGGGTGACCGATTTTCGTACGCTCGACGCCGCGCGGCGTCAGGGTCGCGGTTGGGGTCATGAGGCGATCACAGCGTCAGCCACCACGCGCCCACGACCAGTGCGGCGACGGAGCAGGCGGACAGCAGCAGGCGTACGGCCTGCGGTCCGGTGTCGCGGGCGAATGAGGCCATCCATCCGAGCGCGAGCGAGAATCCGCTCATGGCGACCACCGTCCCGGCGCCGTAGCCGCCGAGATACGACAGCGACGCGGCCCAGCCAGGCAGCGCGAGCGCCGGGAGCACGGCGAGGAAGTGCGAGCTGCCCGCGAAGCCGTGCAGGATGCCGACGGCGAAGGCGGCGTGCGTGTGGCGGTGCGGCCTCGCGTCCGGATCTCCCTGGGTATCCGCCTCGCCGGGCGCGTGCGTGTGTGCGTGGAGATGCGTATGCGTGTGGCCGTCGGCGTGCGTGCCGTGGACGTGGGCGTGTGTGTGGACGCGTCCCGCGAAGGCGCGGCGCAGGCCCCACAGGCCGATGCCGATGAGCACGATGCCGACGAGGCGTTCGCTCCAGGCGGAGACGGCGTCGATGGGGAGCCAGGAGCGGAAGAGGAGGGCGGCGACGCCGACGACCATCACGCCGCTCGCGTGGCCCGCGCCCCACAAGGCGCCGGTGCGCCAGGACCCGCGCGGCGTGGCGCGGGTCGCGTCCTCGCTGGCGAGCGGTGCGATGGCCGCGAGATGGTCCGGACCCGAGAGCACATGCAGCGCGCCCGCCATTGAACCGGCAAAGAGTGCAACGATCACCGAACGATTATCCCGGTAAAGCCGGCTGGACCCTACACAAAAAGGGCCGCGCCCGGCCCGGCGAGCCGCGGGCGGCGGCGCGGCGATTTGTTATAGTAGGTGTCGGCAGCCGCCAGGGGTATCCCGCTCGCGGGATTGAGATGAGACCCTTGGAACCTGAACCGGTTCAGACCGGCGGAGGGAGCGCGGCACCGGTAGTCCTGTCTGCCCTCGCTCGCCCTCTCTTCCCGGATTCTTCCCGGGCGTTTCTGGCCGGATGTTCCGGCCGAACGTACTCGGACCCGTTCTCCGGACGGTTTCTCAGGTCGCTGTCGGTCTTTGTCCCAGCAGGAGTGTGTCCATGTCTGCCTCGTCGTCCCGAGAAGCCGCCGTTCGCTCCACCGCCGCGACGCCGGCGTCGACTTCGCCGTCCCCCGCGACGTCGATGTCGCTGGTCGAAGCCTTCCCCAACTCGCACAAGATTTACGTCGAGGCGGACGGCGTCCGCGTGCCGATGCGGCAGATCGTCCTGTCGGGCGGCGAACCGCCGCTGAACGTCTACGACACGAGCGGTCCGCAAGGCCACGAGGTCCGCGACGGCCTGCCCGAGCTCCGGCGCGACTGGATCCGCACCCGCGACGTCGTCGAGGCCCCGCGCGTCTACCAGCCCGCGCTGACGAAGGGCGCGGAAATGTCCGCCGCGCTCGCCGCCCGCACGACCCGCGCGCTCCGCGGCCGCGGCGGCGTGACGCAGTTGCACTACGCGCGCAAGGGCGAGATCACCCCCGAGATGCAGTTCATCGCGACGCGCGAAGGCTTCGACGCCGAGTTCGTCCGATCCGAAGTCGCACGCGGCCGCGCCATCATCCCCGCGAACATCAACCATCCGGAACTGGAGCCGATGATCATCGGCCGCCATTTCCTGGTGAAGATCAACGCGAACATCGGCAACTCCGCCGTCACGTCGTCGATCGAGGAGGAAGTCGACAAGCTGCGCTGGGCGACGCTCTGGGGCGCGGACACGGTGATGGACCTCTCGACCGGCAAGAACATCCACGAAACACGCGAGTGGATCGTCCGCAACGCCGCCGTCCCCATCGGCACCGTGCCGATCTACCAGGCGCTGGAGAAGGTGGGCGGCCGGCCCGAGGAGCTGACCTGGGAGCTGTATCGCGACACGCTGATCGAACAGGCCGAGCAGGGCGTCGACTATTTCACCGTCCACGCCGGCGTGCTGCTGCGCTACATCCCGCTTACCGCCCGCCGCGTCACCGGCATCGTCTCGCGCGGCGGATCGATCCTCGCCAAGTGGTGCCTTGCGCACCACAAGGAGAACTTCCTCTACACGCACTTCCGCGAGATCTGCGAGATCATGCGTGCGTACGACGTGTCGTTCTCGCTGGGCGACGGCCTGCGGCCCGGCTCGATCGCGGACGCGAACGACGCGGCGCAGTTCGGCGAGCTGCAGACGCAGGGCGAGCTGACGCAGATCGCGTGGGAGTACGACGTCCAGGTGATGAACGAAGGCCCGGGCCACATCCCCATGCACCTGATCAAGGAGAACATGGAGAAGCAGTTGGAATGGTGCAAGGAAGCGCCGTTCTACACGCTCGGTCCGCTGACGACGGATATCGCGCCTGGCTACGATCACATCACGTCGGCCATCGGCGCCGCGATGATCGGCTGGTACGGCACGGCGATGCTGTGCTACGTCACGCCGAAAGAGCACCTCGGCCTGCCGAATCGCGACGATGTGAAGGCGGGCGTGATTGCGTACAAGATCGCCGCGCACGCGGCGGACCTCGCGAAAGGCCATCCGCGCGCGCAGGCGTGGGACGATGCGCTGTCGAAGGCGCGGTTCGAATTCCGGTGGCGCGATCAGTTCAACCTGGCGCTGGACCCCGTGACGGCGCGCGCGTTCCACGACGAGACGCTGCCGGCCGACGGCGCGAAGGTCGCGCACTTCTGCTCGATGTGCGGGCCGAAATTCTGCAGCATGGAGATCACGCAGCAGGTGCGGGACTACGCGGCGCGGCAGGGCCTCGCGCCCGAACGCGCGATCGAGACCGGGCTGGAGGAGAAGTCGAAGGAATTCGCGGCGGCGGGCGAGATCTACGTGAAACGAGTCGTCAGTCGTCAGTAATCAGTTGTCAGTAATCAGTTCTCACTCGTCAGTGTTCCGTCGTGCGTGCAGACCGTAGGATCCCTACTGGTAACTGACGACTGATAACTGACGACTGACAACTCGTTTTTCACGGCACGACCGGGACGATCTGGATGATCGTCGGGAAGCGCGCCGGCTGGCCGCCCGGTTTGGGATTCAGATAGCCCTTCATCTGGCCCCACGTATAGTCCTTGACGGTCACGCCTGGCGGGAACGCCATTGCGTCCTCGCGGAAGCGGCCCACTTCGAACATGTGCGTGGCGGGCTGATCGAAGACGAGGTCGCCGCGCTGACGCAGCGCCGTCCGATAGTGGTTCACGACGTCGACGAACGTGTCGCCCGTCCCGAACAGGTAGTAGCGCTGACCCTGACCGGCGTCGTAGGACGCGAGGAACTGCGCGCCCGGATAGATTGGCACGCCCAGCATCGTCTCGCTCGGCGCACCCGATGCCGCCGCCGCGGGATCCTGTCCTTCACTCACCACGGCCGGCTCGCGGACCGGCGTCGCGCGATCGGGCGGCGCGGCCGGGGGCTGCGGACGTGTCTGGCCAGGCCGCTGCGGATCGCTCGGCCGGGGAAACGGCTGCGGGACGGCCTGCGCGTCGACGCGCACCGCGTCCGCCAGCAGGCCGACGCCCGCGAGCGCCGGAAAGGCGATTGCCATGATCACGGCGGATACGACCGAAGCACCTGCGCGCAGCATGGGACTATTATAGGTTTTGCGTGACATCCACTCCAACCCACTTTCAGGACTACTGCCGCGCCGAACTGACGTGGCAGCTCGACACCATTGAAACGCTCGCCCGCGTGGAATCGCCGAGCGACAGCCGGCCCGCGCTGGCGCGCTGCGCCGCGGAGCTCTCCCGCCGCCTGACCGAGATC
>Ga0187894_10000737_pt1 | contig 44115 bp, 47 predicted proteins | sample GBC1701081metaG_FD_136650 | JGI IMG/M metagenome (GOLD analysis project Ga0187894, IMG submission 136650) | White microbial mat communities from a lava cave in the Kipuka Kanohina Cave System on the Island of Hawaii, USA - GBC170108-1 metaG ... | reverse complement strand
GCGCACGCCATCGATCCTGTGCCGCCAGCCGGGTGGCGCGAATCCGCGCCGCCATGATTCCGTTGGTTGTGAACTGGCGCTCCCAGAGGGATTCGAACCCTCGTACCAGCCTTGAGAGGGCTGTGTCCTAGGCCTCTAGACGATGGGAGCGTCGGGACCCGCAAAAGGGCTGGTATTATATCGGCCCAGTTTTCCCCCACAACCGGACCCTACACTCCTTGGATCCCCATAGCGGCGGCGCTCCGTCGCCGGTCATCGTCGCGCGCGCGGACCATCCCGTCTCGCGCTCGCGGATTTCTGGCAATGCCCTCAAGGTCCTCTATCGACTCAAGGACGCCGGCTACCAGGGCTTCCTCGTCGGCGGCTGCGTCCGCGACCTCCTGATCGGCATCGAGCCGAAGGATTTCGACATCGCGACCGACGCCTCGCCCGAGGACGTGCGGCGCCTGTTCCGCAACTGCCGCCTGATCGGCCGGCGTTTCCGGCTCGCGCACGTGCGTTTCGGGCCGCAGATCATCGAAGTTGCGACCTTCCGCGCGGCCGGCGCGCCGATGGCACCGGAGCCCGACCTCGACGGCATCACCGACGAAGACGCGGACATGGAGGCGGACGACCACGGAGGCATGCGCCTGGACGAGCAGGGCGACATCGACGGCAACGTTGCGCCGCCCGGCGAGCACGAGGGCTTCGATCGCGCGCACGATGAGCGTGGGCGCCTGCTGCGCGACAACGTCTACGGCACGATCGACCAGGACGTGTGGCGACGCGACTTCACCTGCAACGCTCTTTATTACAGCATCGAGGACTTCTCGATCTGGGACTACGTCGGCGGCGTCGAGGACGTCCGTGCCCGGACCATCCGGCTGATCGGAGATCCGGAGACGCGCTACCGCGAAGACGCGGTGCGCATGCTGCGCGCCGTGCGCTTCGAGGCGAAGCTGGGATTCGAGATCCACGAGTCCGCGCGTGCGCCGTTCGCGACGCTGGCGGAGCTCCTCGCGCACATTCCGCCGGCGCGCCTGCTCGACGAGTTCCAGAAGCTGTTTCTTGCCGGCTTCGGCCGGCGCGCCTTCGACCTCCTGCGCGAGCACGGCCTGTTCGAGCCGCTGTTCCCCGCGACCGCCGCGCACCTCGCCGCGGAACCCGACGGCATGGCTCTTGCGCTCATCCACGCCGGACTTGCGGACACGGATCGCCGCGTGGCGGAAGGTCGCAGCGTGACGCCGATGTTCCTGTTCGCGGTGCTGCTGTTCGGCCCGGTATCCGCCGCGGCGCAGAAGCGCTTCGACGCCGGCCTGCCGCCCGCCGCCGCGATTGCCGACGCGGTGGACGAGGTCGTCAGCCAGCAGAACCGGCGCATCGGCATCCCCAAGCGGTTCTCGTATCCCATGCGCGAGCTGCTCGCGCTGCAGCCGCGTTTCCATCGCCGCGAGGGGCGGCGGGTGCTCGGCTTCCTCTCGCATCCGCGGTTCCGCGCCGCTTACGACTTCCTGCTGCTGCGCGCGCATGCAGGCGCCGAGGACCCGGCGATCGCGCGCTGGTGGACCGAGTTCCTGGCGCTGAATCCGGAGCAACAGCGCGAGCGCGTTGGCGCCGAGGGAGGCACCGAGGCAGGCGCGGGTGATGAGCCGGGCCCGCCGCGTCGCCGGCGCCGTCGTCGCGGCGGCCGCCGCCACGCGTCGCCTCCCGCCGAGACCTGAGCGCGGCCGGTGGCCTGGCGTCCCGCCTACGTGGCGCTTGGCAGCAACCTGGCTGAACCGGCGCAGCAGGTGCAGACGGCGTTTGATGCGCTTGCCAGCCTGCCGGGATCGCAACTCATCGCCCGTTCCGGGCTCTGGCGCAGCCGGCCGATGGGTCCGCAGGACCAGCCGGACTTCGTCAACGCGGCCGCCGGACTCCTGACGACAGTCGATCCGCGAACGCTGCTCGCATCACTGCAGGCGATCGAGCGGCGGCTCGGGAAGACGACGCCCGTAATCCGCTGGGGTCCGCGCGTGATCGACCTCGACCTGCTCGTGTTCGGCGATTTGCAGATTGACGAGGACGGGCTGGTGCTGCCGCACCCGGCCCTGCACCAGCGCAATTTCGTCCTGTATCCTCTGGCTGAAATCGCCGCGGAGCTCCAGGTGCCGGGACTCGCTCGCGTCCGCCGGCTGCGTGACGGGGCTCCGGCTGCGGGAATCGAGCGGCTCGCGGCACGGGGTTCCGGTGACGACTGAGGAAAGAGAACAGGAGCCAAGCTGGCCGCATCGGCTGGTGGTCGTCGAAGGCCTGATCGGGGTCGGCAAGACGAGCCTCGCGCGCAAGCTCGCCAACGCGACCGGCGCCGGCACGGTGTTCGAGCAGCCGATGGACAACCCGTTCCTCGAACGCTTTTACAAGGAGCGTCGCGCGGCCGCCTTCCCGGCCCAGCTCTACTTCCTGTTTCAGCGCTCGCGCCAGCTCTCGGAGTTGCGCCAGCACGACCTGTTTGCCCAGGTGCGCATCGCCGACTACATGCTGGACAAGGACCGGTTGTTCGCCCGCATCGTGCTGGACGATGAGGAGTTCAAGCTCTACGACCAGGTGTACGCGCGCCTCGCAATGGATGCGCCGACGCCGGACCTCGTCGTGTTCCTGCAGGCGCCGGTGGACGTTCTGCTGCAGCGCATCGACCGCCGCGGCGTCCCGTTCGAGAAGTACATCGACGCGGCCTACCTCGAGCGGCTGAGCGAGGCCTATACGCGCTACTTCCACCAGTACACGGCGTCGCCGCTCCTGATCGTCAACACGGCTGAAATCGACCCCGCCAACAATTCGCGCGACTTCGAGGACCTGTTCCAGACGATTCGCCGCACCACGAGCGGCAGGCACTACGTGAACCCGGTACGGCGCTAGCGCCCGGCCTGGCGCGCTAGCGCCCAGGCGACGTGCTCGCGAACGACGCCATCCGTGTCGTCCGCCCGCGCCGCCAGCGCCGTCCTGGCCGCCGCGGAGCGGGGCGCATTGCCGAGCGCGACCGCGAGGTTCCGCAGCCACCGGACGAAGCCGAGGCGCCTGAGCGCGCTGCCGGCGGTGTTCGCGAGGTATTCCCCCTCATCCCAGGCGAACAACTCGACGAGGTCCCGGCTGTCGAGCCGGTGACGTACGCGGAAATCCGGCTCGGCGGCGACCCCGGCGAACTTGTTCCAGGGACAGACGAGCTGGCAGTCGTCGCAGCCGAAGACACGGTTGCCGATCGCGGGCCGGAGCGACTCGGGAATCGGGCCGTGGTGCTCGATCGTCAGGTAGGAGATGCAGAGCCTTGCGTCGAGCTGGTACGGCGCGGTGATCGCGCCGGTCGGGCAGGCGGGCAGGCAGGCGGTGCAGCTCCCGCAGCGATCCCGGGCCGGGGCGTCGGCCGGCAGCGGCAGGTCGGTCAACAGCTCGCCGAGCATGAACAGCGAGCCTGCGCGCTCGTTGATGAGGTTCGTGTGCTTGCCGATCCAGCCGAGCCCGGCATTGCGCGCGAGCGGTTTTTCCATGACCGGCCCCGAATCGACGAAGGCGCGGTAGCCGAAGGGCCCGAACTCGGCGGCGAGCCGCGTCGCGAGTTCCGCCAGCCGGCCGCGCAGCAACTTGTGGTAGTCGCGGCCGAGCGCGTAGCGGGCGACGTAGGCCTTGGCGCCGTCGTCCAGCACCTCGGTGGCGGACCTGGCATCAGGCGCGGAGCTGCGCATGCGCACGCTGATGACCCGCAACGTGCCGGGAATGAGTTCCGCCGGCCGGCTGCGGCAGCGGCCGTAGCGCGCCATATAGTCCATGCCGCCGTGGCGCTGCTCGGCAAGCCAGCGCTCGAGGTTCGCCTCGTCCGCGGCGAGGTCGATATTTGCCACCCCCACCTGGTCGAAGCCGAGTTCGCGCGCAAGCGTCTCGAGCCGCGCGCGCAGCTTCGCGAGGTCGGCGTCGGTGAGGGGCGTGGCCATGCAGGGGGCTCGGCGGAGCGGACAGTATAATCGCGACGATGGAGCCGCTGCCCGTCGAGGTCTACTCGGCCGCGTCCGTGCGTGCGATGGACCGGCACGCCATCGAGGGTGGCATCGCGGGTTACGCCCTGATGGAGCGCGCGGGGGAAGCGGCATTCGCGGTGCTGCGTCGCCACTGGCCTGGCGCGAAAACCATCGCCGCGGTCTGCGGTCCCGGCAACAACGGCGGCGACGGCTACGTCGTCGCGCGCCTCGCCCGGGCGGCCGGGCTCGACGCGCGTGCCGTCACGGTGACCGACCCGCGCAGGCTGAAAGGCGACGCGGCGCGGGCACACGCCGATTTCATCGCGGCCGGCGGGCGCACCGAGCCGTTCGGCGACGGCCGGCTCGAGCGCTGCGACGTGGTGGTCGACGCGCTGTTCGGGACGGGCCTCGACCGCCCGCCCGAAGCTCCGTTCGTCGACGCGATCCGCGAGATCAACCGGCTCAAGGGCCCGGTGCTCGCGATCGACTGTCCTTCTGGACTTCACGCGGACACGGGTGAGCCGCTGGTAGCTGCTATCCACGCGACGCGCACGCTCACGTTCATCGCCTTGAAGAGCGGCTTGTATCTCGGCCACGCACCGGACTACGTGGGGTCGCTTGGCCTCGCTTCTCTCGACTTGCCAGTCGGCACGCGCACGGCAGATGCTCCGGTGCTGCGCCGGGTGACGGACGTGCTGGCCGCTTTGGCCCTGCCGCCCCGGCGCCGGTCGGCACACAAGGGCGAGCACGGCCGGGTCCTCGTCATCGGCGGGTTCGTCATGGCGGGCGCCGCGCGCCTTGCAGGCGAGGCCGCGCTGCGAAGCGGCGCCGGGCTGGTCACCGTTGCGACCGGCGACGAGGACATCGAGCCCATCGTGGTGTCGCGTCCGGAGCTGATCGCGCGTCCGGCCGCCTCCGGCGCCAATCTCAAGTGGCTGCTGGCCGCCGCCGACGCAGTCGCGATCGGTCCCGGCCTCGGCACCGGCCGCGAGGCGCGCGAAGCGCACGACGCGGCACTCGCTTCGGACCGGCGGCTCGTCGTCGATGCCGATGCGCTCAACTTGCTGGCTGCCGACCCGCGCCGACGGGATGACTGGATCCTGACACCGCACCCCGGCGAGGCAGCGCGCCTGCTCGGGACGACGCCGGACCTCGTGCAGCGCGACCGGCTCGGCTCAGTGCGGGCAATTGCCGAGCGCTACGGCGGCATCTGTGTGCTCAAAGGGGCACACACGCTGGTTCACGGACCGGCCGACGTGCCCTGGGTCTGCGACCGCGGCAATCCCGGGATGGCGACCGCCGGGAGCGGCGATGTCCTCACGGGAGTCATCTCGGCGCTTTTGGCAAAGGCGCCCGATCCGGTGCTGGCCGCGACGGCAGGCGTGCTCCTGCACGCCGAGGCCGGAGATCGGGCCGCGCGCGCCGGCATGCGCGGCATGATCGCGAGCGATATCGTCGCGGAGCTTCGCGGCGTCGTGAATCATCCGTGGAATTGAGCCTGCCGGACGAGTCGGCGACCACCTGTACGGGTGCCGCCCTTGCGCTAGGCTTGCCCGGCCTCGGACAGCGCAGCCTGCTGCTCGCGCTATCCGGCGAGCTTGGCAGCGGCAAGACGACGCTCGCGCGCGCACTTCTGCGCGCGCTCGGGGTCGTGGGTACCATCCGCAGCCCGACGTTCACCTTGGTGGAGCCCTACGAAACGTCGCGCGGCGCGGTGCACCACCTCGACCTTTATCGCCTGTCGCCGGGCGCGGCAGCTCTCGAGGGACTCGGATATCGCGACCTGCGCGGCCAGCCGGGGCTCGTGCTGGTCGAATGGCCTGAGCGTGCCGGCGCCGCGCTCGGCTCGCCGGATCTCACCGTCCAGCTCGCACACGGGGGAAGCGGCCGGCAGGTTTCACTCGCTGCGGGCAGCGAAAGTGGGCGGGCCTGGCTCGCAGCGAGTCGTCTCCTACTCGAAGAGTGTGGCGTATCTCGCTGAAAAACTTGAAATAAAAAAACTTGGTCGCTACAGTAGCCGCGGGGTACCTCAGCGCACGGCAGACATGCGTCCCACGCGGACAATCGGCCTTTTCGTCCTGTTGCTCGCTTCGGTCTCGGCGGCAGCGGATTCGCCGGCACTGCGCGACATCCGCGTCTGGGCGAGCCCCGATTCCACCCGCGTGGTGCTCGATCTCGGCGCACCGGCAAGCTATACGGTCTTTTCGCTCGACGGCCCCGACCGCGTCGTCATCGACTTCGAACGTATCCAGGTCGACTCGTCGGCGATCCGGGTTCCAGACGGCATGGGAGTCGTGAAGTCCGTGCGCATCGGCGCGCGCGGGCGCGATGGCCTGCGTGTCGTGCTCGACGTCGATTCGAAGGTCGAGGCCAAGGCATTTCTCACGCCGCCGAACGAGACGTATGGGCACCGGTTGGTCGTCGACCTCGGGCACGTCGCCGCGCCGGCCGTGGCATCCGCAGCGGCGCCGGCCGCGACGCCGGAGGCGCCCAAGCCCGTCAAGATCGCGGGCGGCGACGGCGAGCGCGAACTCGTGATCGCGATCGACGCCGGCCACGGCGGCGAAGACCCGGGCGCGATCGGCAAGTCCGGCACGCGCGAGAAGACCGTCGCGCTCGCCGTCGCGCGCAAGCTCGCCGACCGCATCAACGCCGAGCCGGGCATGAAGGCGGTATTGACCCGCACCGGCGACTACTTCGTGCCGTTCCGCGAACGGACGCGCCGCGCGCGCGTGCAGCAGGCGGACCTGTTCGTCTCGATCCATGCGGACGCATTCATGGACCGGTCGGTGCGTGGCTCCTCGGTCTACGTGCTGTCGACGCGCCGCGCGAGCAACGAGGCGGCGCGCTGGCTCGCCGAGCGCGAGAACGCCGCCGACCTGATTGGCGGGGTCTCGCTCGACGACAAGAGCGACGTCCTCGCCTCGGTGCTGCTCGACCTGTCCCAGAATGCGACGATCAGCGCCAGCCGCGAGGCGGCAGCCCGCGTACTCGCAGAGCTCGACCACGTCGGCCAGCTCAAGAAGAGCGACGTGCAGCACGCGAGCCTGATCGTCCTGACGTCGCCGGACTTGCCTTCGATGCTGGTCGAGACCGCATACATCTCGAACCCGGACGAGGAAAAGAAGCTCCGCGACCCGGCGCACCAGGACCGGCTCGCCGGTGCCATCCACGCGGGCGTGCGGCGCTATTTCTACGACAATCCGCCGCCGGGCTCGCGCGTGGCCGGGCTCGCCGCCGCCGAGCGCAGCCAGGCGCTGCGGCAGACTGCAGCACAGGGCGAGATTCCCGTCGCCGGTACGTGAACCAGTACACTGGCGCGGCAGTCCGCGCCATGTCCATCCGCACCCTCGAAGGCCCGCTCGTCGACCAGATCGCTGCGGGCGAGGTCATCGAGCGCCCGGCGTCGGTCGTCAAGGAGCTGGTCGAGAACGCGCTCGATGCCGGTGCCCGCCAGGTGTCGATCGATGTCGAGCACGGCGGCGTGCGCCTGGTCCGCGTGCGCGACGACGGCGCCGGCATTGCCGCGGACGAATTGTCGCTTGCGCTCGCGCGTCACGCGACCAGCAAGATTGCCTCGCTCGAGGACCTCGAGCGTGTCGCCACGCTCGGGTTCCGCGGCGAGGCGCTGCCGTCCATTGCCTCGGTGTCGGCGCTGCGGCTCGCCTCGCGGGCGCGGGGCGCCGCGGGCGGTGCCGAGATCGAGTGCGTCGACGGCGTGCCGCGACGCATGCGGCCGGCGGCCCATCCCGAGGGCACCACCGTCGAAGTTCGGGACCTGTTCCACCGCGTGCCCGCGCGCCGCAAGTTCCTGCGCGCGGAAGCGACCGAATTCCAGCACCTGCAGAAAGCCGTGGTGCGGCTCGCGCTGTCGCGTTTCGACGTGGCGTTCGCGTTGACCCACAACCGGCGTGAACAGTTCGCGCTGCCGGCGGCCGCCGGGCGGCTCGAGCGAGAGGCGCGCATCGCACGACTCGTCGGCGCGGACTTCGTCGCCGCCTCGCGCTTCGTTACGCATGCGCAGGCCGGCTTTGCCGTGGAGGGCTGGATCGGGTTGCCTTCGGCCTCGCGCGCCCAGCCGGACCGGCAGCACCTTTTCGTCAACGGCCGCATGGTCCGCGATCGGCTGCTCGCGAGCGCCGTGCGGCTCGGCTACCGGGACGTGAGCCATGGCAGCAGGTACCCGGCGTGGCTGCTCTACCTCACACTGGATCCGCAGCGGGTGGACGTCAACGCGCATCCGCAGAAACTCGAGCTGCGCTTCCGTGACAGCCGCGGCGTGCACGACTTCCTGTTTCGCACGGTCGAGCGGGCGCTCGCCCGAGCGGGGCAGGGCGAATCGGGTGCGGCTCCGGTTGCGGCGGCGGCGCGCTGGTCTGCGACGCCTGAGATGCACGGTGCCGCGCTTGCGCTCGGCGAGCCGATGACCGGGCAGTTTGCGGAGCGGGCGCCGCGCCTGGCCGCAGCCCTCGAAGGTCCGGACGCGGACCATCCGCTCGGGCACGCAGTCGCGCAGCTGCACGGAATCTACATCGTCGCGCAGTCGGCCGAGGGCATGGTGCTGGTGGACATGCACGCCGCCCACGAGCGGATCCTCTACGAGCGGCTGAAGTCGGCGATGGACTCAGGGACCGGTCCACGCCAGTCCCTGCTGGTGCCGGCTCTGCTCGAGTGCACGGAGGCCGAGGCGTCGCTTGCCGAGCAGCACATGGACGTACTCGCCGCAGCTGGATTCATGATCGACCGCGTCGGCCCAGCGACGCTTGCCGTGCGCGAGGTGCCGGTCGCGCTTGCAGGCGAGGATGTCGCGGCCATCCTCGCCGATGCGCTCGCCGACCTCGGGGCTGGTGGCACGGCGCACCGCATCGACGGCAGCCAGAACGAGCTGCTCGCAAACATTGCCTGTCGCAGCGCCGTGCGCGCGCACCGCCAGCTCACGCTGCCAGAGATGAACGCGCTCCTGCGCGCCATGGAACGCACGGAGCGCTCGGGCCAGTGCAGCCACGGCCGCCCGACCTGGACGCGGCTGACACTGGCCGAGATCGACCGCATCTTCCTGCGCGGGCGCTAGCTCCATGCGCTGCAGCGCGGTACTCCTGATGGGCCCGACCGGAGCGGGCAAGACCGACCTCGCGGCCGCGCTCGTCGAGCGATTGCCGCTCGAGATCGTGAGTGTCGACGCCGCGATGGTGTATCGCGGCATGGACATCGGCACGGCCAAGCCCTCGCGCGAGCTGCGCGCGCGCGCCCCGCACCATCTCGTCGACGTCGTCGACCCGGCGGAGCGCTATTCCGCTGCGCGATTCCTGGCCGACGCGGGCGACGCGATGGCGGCGATTGCCGCGCGCGGCCGGGTGCCGCTCCTTGCCGGCGGCACGATGCTGTACTACCGCGCGCTGCAGGCAGGGCTTGCGCCGCTGCCGGCCGCGGACGCCGCGGTGCGCCGGCAGATCGACGAACGCGCCGCCGCGGAGGGCTGGCCGGCGCTGCATGCGGAACTCGCGCGGCTCGACCCGGCGTCCGCGATGCGCATCCGCCCGAACGATCGCCAGCGGATCCAGCGCGCGCTGGAAGTGATCGAGCTCAGCGGCCGGCCCCTGTCGGCGCAGCTCGCGCAGGACCTGCGCGGCGCGGCGAGCCGGGATGACCTGCCGCTCGTGCTCGCGCCGTCCGACCGCTCGGCGCTCGCCGACCGGCTGGCGACAAGGTTTGACGACATGCTGCGTCGCGGACTGCTGGACGAGGTGCGGGCGCTGCGGGAACGCCGCGACCTGCACGCGGAACTGCCGTCGATGCGCCTCATCGGTTACCGGCAGCTCTGGGCGCACTTCGAGGGCGCCTTGACGCTTGCCGACGCGTCGGACAAGGCCGTCGCCGCCACCCGCCAGCTCGCGCGGCGCCAGCTCACCTGGCTGCGGGCCGAGCCGCGCGCGGAGTGGTTCGACGCCGCGGATGGGAAGGCGCCCGAACGGATCGCCGCGCGCGTTGCCGAATGGCTGGAGAAGCAAGGATTCGCGGCACGGAGGTGCTAGACTCATCGCTTGCGGGCGACGCCACTTGCGTCTTGAAATAACCCGGAATGGTCCGAATTTATAGCCGCCGGACACTTTTAGAGCGGCATGAAAGCGCTAGAAAAAACAAGGAGTTACCATGGCCAGAGGTCAATCACTGCAGGATCCGTTCCTGAATGCGCTGCGCAAGGAACGCGTGCCGGTGTCCATTTATCTCGTCAATGGCATCAAGCTTCAAGGCCAGGTCGATTCCTTTGACCAATTCGTGGTGTTGCTGAAGAACTCGGTCAGCCAGATGGTCTACAAGCACGCCATTTCGACCGTCGTGCCGGCCCGGAATGTGCGATTGCCGTCGGCCGAGGGCGCAGACGAGGAAGCGACCGTCGCGGCGGAGACCGCTTGACCGGAATCCCGGCAGGACGCCTTGTTCGAACGGCCTGAGCGCGGCGAGCGCGCAATCCTCGTTCGCATCGGCCTCGGCCAGGCACCTGACGCCGACGAGCTCGCCGAGTTCGACGCCCTGGCGCGCTCGGCAGGCGCGATCCCGGTTGCGACCATCACGGGCAGCCGACGCACCCCCGAGCCACGCCATTTCATCGGCAGCGGCAAGGCAGAGGAAGTCCGTGATCGCGCGCAGGCCGAGTCGGCGGAGCTGGTGCTCGTCGACCATGAACTGTCGCCGTCCCAAGAGCGCAACCTCGAGAAGCTGACCGGCCGGCGCGTGCTCGACCGCACCGGCCTCATCCTCGACATCTTCGCGACCCGTGCCCGCAGCGCCGAAGGAAAGCTCGAAGTCGAGCTCGCGCAACTGCGCCACCTGTCGACGCGCCTGGTCCGTGGCTGGACCCACCTCGAGCGCCAGAAGGGCGGCATCGGGTTGCGGGGACCCGGCGAAACGCAGCTCGAGACCGACCGGCGCCTGGTCGGCAAGCGCATCCGCACGCTCACCGCCAAGCTCGAGAAGCTTGCCCAGCGCCGTGACACCGGGCGCCAGGTGCGCAAGCGCGTGCCGGTACCGGGCGTGGCGCTGATCGGCTACACGAACGCCGGCAAGTCGACGCTGTTCCGCGCGCTGACCGGCGCCGACGCCTACGTGGCCGACCAGCTGTTCGCGACGCTCGACCCGACGGTGCGCAGGCTCCGCCTGCCGCATACGCCGGACATCGTCGTCGCCGACACCGTAGGGTTCGTGCGCGACCTGCCGCACGAACTGGTCGCAGCGTTCCGCTCGACCCTGATGGAAGCGCGCGAGGCGGACCTCCTGTTGCACGTGGTCGACTGCGCCGATCCCGAGCGCGACCAGCGCATCGCCCACGTCCAGGAGCTGGTCGAGGGCATCGGCGCGGGCGCGATCCCGCAGCTGCGCGTGTTCAACAAGATCGACCGGCTCTCGCGCCGGCCCGAGCTGTTACGCGACGCGACAGGCCGGCCTGCGGCGGTCTGGCTGTCTGCATCGACCGGCGCGGGCGTCAGCCTCCTGCGGGAAGCGTTGCAGGAGACCTTCGGGCAGGCCGCCATGCGGCTCGCCATCGTGCTGCCGCCATCGCTGGGGCGGCTGCGCGCGCGGCTGTACGCGCTCAAGCTGGTGCGCGCGGAAGAGGCGATGCCGGACGGCCATTCACGCCTCGTGGTCGAAACCTCCCACCCGCTGCTGGAGTCGCTATGTCGCGAGGCAGGCCTCGATTTCGCGTCGGCAGTCTCACCTTGTCTGCCTGCGCCCGGCTTCGTAGAATTCCCGCGCGACGCCGCGAGTTCCGCGGCCTGACTTCCCGAGCCCGCTGAAAGCATCCATGGCCTGGAACGATCCTGGCAAGAAAGACAATCCCTGGCAGCGCCGGCCCGAGAAAGGCCCGCCTGACCTCGACGAGCTGCTGCGCAGGCTGCAGAAGCGCCTGCGCGGGTTGTTCGGCGGTGGCGGCGCGCCTGGCGGCGGTGCCGCCGGCGCCGGCGGCCGCGCGGTCGGAATCGGCTCGCTGCTGCTGGCCGCCGCCGCGATCTGGATCCTGTTCGGCAGCTTCTACCTGAACGGCGCGGCGGAGCGATCCGTCATCACCCGCTTCGGCGCCTACGTCAAGACCACGGCCGGCGGGTTCAACATGCGCCTGCCATGGCCGATCGACAGGCGCACCGTCATCAACGTCACCGAATTCGTCAGCTTCCAGGACCGTACTCGCATGCTGACGCAGGACGAGGCGCTGGTGGACATCGATCTCGCGGTCCAGTACCGGCGCGCCGACCCGGTCAAGTTCGCCTTCAACGTGCGCGACCCGGAGGCCACGCTCGGCGAAGTGAGCGAAAGCGCGATCCGCGAGGTGATCGGGCAGAGCAAGCTCGACTTCGTGCTGGAGGCTGGCCGCCAGGAGATCAGCGCCAAGACCAAGGAACTCGTGCAGCGGACCATCGCCGCCTACAACACGGGACTCGAGATCATCAGCGTCAACCTGCAGGGTGTGAGCGTCCCGGAGCAGGTCGCCCCGGCGCAGAAGGACGCGATCAAGGCGCGCGAAGACAAGGAGCGCGCGACGCTTTCCGCCGAGACCTACGCGAACGACATCGTCCCGAAAGCGCGCGGTGCCGCCGTCAGCGTGGTCGAGGGGGCGCGCGCCTACCGCAGTCGCGTGATCGCGGACGCGGACGGCCGGACGCAGCGCTTTCTCGCGCTCGCGGCCGAGTACCAGCGCGCGCCGGCCTTGACCCGCGAGCGCCTGTACCTCGAAACGATCGAGGAGGTGCTCGGAAAGTCCGCGAAAGTGCTGGTCGACGTCGACGGCACCGGGAACATGATCTACCTGCCGATCGACAAGCTCATGGAACAGCGAAGCCCCTCGCGCGGCTCCACCGATACGCCGCCCACGATCCGCCTCGAGGACGGCAGCGAGCTCGAGTCCGAGGACCCGCGCGCCAGGAAGGAGCGTTGAGATGAGCCGCAACGCATTGCAGGCCCTGGCCGGCCTCCTGCTCGTGGCGTGGCTGGTGTCCGCATCGGTGTTCACGGTCAGGGAAACCGAGCTCGCCATCAAGTTCCGCCTGCGCGAGATCGTCGCGACCGACTTCGAGCCGGGCATGCATTTCATGATCCCGTGGATCGAGAAAGTGCAGAAGTTCGACCGGCGCGTGCTGACGATCAACTACCCGGCCGAGCCGTTCCTGACCAGCGAAGGCAAGATCCTGAACGTCGACTTCTTCGTGAAGTGGCGAGTCTCGGACGTCGGCCAGTTTTACCTGGCCACCAACGGCGAGGAGGAGGCGGCTGCCGGGCGCCTCGCGGAGATCGTCAAGGACGGGCTCAAGGGCGTGATCGCCAGGCGCACGATCCAGCAGGTCGTCGCCGCCGAGCGCGCGGAGTTCATCGGCGACATCCTGCAGTTTTCGGGCACCTCGGTCGGCCAGCTCGGCATCACGCTGGTCGACGTGCGCGTCAAGCGCATCGACCTGCCGGAGGAAGTCTCGGAGTCGGTTTACAACCGCATGCAGCAGACGTTCCGGCGCCAGGCCTCGCAGTTGCGCGCCGAGGGCGACGAGCAGGCGCAGCGCATCCGGGCGGAAGCGGAGCGCGAGCGCACCGAGCTGCTCGCCAACGGCAACCGCGACGCGGACGTGATCCGCGGCGAGGGCGACGCGCAGGCGGCGGTCACCTACGCGCGCGCCTACGGGCGCTATCCCGAGTTCTTCTCGCTGCACCGCAGCCTCGAGGCTTATCGCAACTCGATCGGCCAGCCGAACGACGTGCTGGTCATCGCGCCCAAGGGCGAGTTCTTCAAGTACTTCAAGCAGTCCGGTCGCTGAAAGGCGCGCATCCTCCATGCACATCGCATGGCCTGACCTCGCGGCCGCGCTCGGCCTCCTGCTCGTGAGCGAGGGCATCCTCCCGTTCCTGAACCCGCGCGCCATGCGGGCGGCGCTCGAGCGCATCGCCGCGCTGGAAGACGGTGCGCTGCGCGCCGCGGGCGTCGCCAGCATGCTGGCCGGCGTCCTCGTGCTCTGGCTCTCCAGATCCTGAGGCGAAGATGGGCCGGTTCGTCGTCGTCGTCGGTGCCCAATGGGGCGATGAGGGCAAGGGCAAGGTCGTCGATCTCCTGACCGAGCGCGTGGCCGCGGTCGCCCGCTTCCAGGGCGGCCACAACGCGGGCCACACGCTCGTGATCGGGGGCGTCAAGACGGTGCTGTCGCTGATCCCGTCCGGCGTGCTGCGCGAGGGCGTGCGCTGTTGCATCGGCAACGGAGTCGTGGTCTCGCCAGAGGCGCTGCTGTCCGAGGCGGACATGCTCGCCGCGCGCGGCGTGCCCGTGTTCGAGCGGCTGCGGGTCAGCGGCCAGTGCCCGCTGGTGCTGCCCTCGCACGCATCGATCGACCGCGCGCGCGAGCGCGCGAGCGGCGACCGCAAGATCGGCACGACCGGCCGCGGCGTCGGCCCCGCCTACGAGGACAAGATCGCGCGGCGCGCGGTGCGCGTCGCCGACCTCGCGGACCCGAGGCACTTCGAGTCGCGGCTGATGGAGCTGCTCGACTGGCACAATTTCCTGCTCGAGGAGCGCTACGGCGAGCCGCCGGTCGACCTTCGCCGTGCACTCTCGGACTGCCTCGCCCAGGGCGAGCGCATCCGCCCGCTGGTCGCCGACGTGACCGCGGAGCTGAAGGCGCTGCGAGCGCGGGGAGCCAACGTCCTGTTCGAGGGCGCGCAGGGGACGATGCTCGACATCGACCACGGCACGTTCCCGTTCGTGACGTCCTCGAACACGGTCGCCGGTTACGCCTCAGTCGGCACCGGCCTCGGGCCCTGCGATATCGACGACGTGCTGGGCATCGTCAAGGCTTACACGACGCGCGTCGGGGCGGGTCCATTCCCGACCGAGCTCGACGACGAGGTCGGCCGTCACCTGTCGCGCGTCGGCCAGGAGTTCGGCGCCGTGACCGGGCGGCCGCGGCGCACGGGCTGGTTCGACGCCGTGGCGTTGCGGCGCTCGATCGTCAACAACGGGATCTCCGGCCTGTGCGTCACCAAGCTCGACGTGCTCGACGGCCTCGATGCGGTCAAGCTCTGTGTCGCCTACGGGGAGGACGGCGCGCCGAGCTACGAGACGATGCCCGGCTGGCAGTCGCGTACCGCGGGCCTCAAGTCGCTGGCCGAGCTGCCGGCCACGGCGCGCGCCTACCTCGCCCGGCTCGAGTCCGCCTGCGAAGTGCCGATCACGATGATTTCGACCGGCGCCGAGCGGGACGAGACGATCGTTTCACGCCATCCGTTCGGCTGACGCCTGCACCGAGCGAGTCCACACGGCGCTCGAGCGCGGCGAATTGCTCGGCCGAGGGCACGCCGAGCTGCTGCAGCGCGCGCTGCACGCGCGACTGGAAGATCTTCTCGAGGTTGTCCCAGGTTTCGCCGGCCTGCGCCTGCACGTTGTCGATGCGGCGACCGACCGTCCGCTGCGCGCCCTTGAATGCCTGCATGACAGCCTGCTGCGCGGCATCGAGCGCGCCGCCCCGGAGCTTCGCGCCTTCACGCATCAGGTCCTCGAAAGCCTTGGGCGCTCCGGCCTGGGCCCGGGCCAGGGCCCCGAGGCCGGCCTGCCAGATCTGCTGCGCGGAGTAGAGCAGGTCCTGGTCCTTTCCCGGCGCGGCACCGCCGCCGAGCTTGCCCTTTTTCCTGGCCGCCATGATCCTCTCCTTGCCGCGGTCGCGAGCCGTCTCCGTTGGCCGCAGAATACCGCGTTCCCCGCAGGAGTCCACGATGGCCGCCCCGAAGATCCCGGATTTCCCCTATGACGCCGCGGCGTACGAACATGCCGGCGATGCGCTCAAGAAGTCCTGGGAACGCCTGCATCGCGGCGACCGTGAGCCTTTCCCGGCGGACCCGAGATTGCAGGCTGCCTGGCGCGCATTCCACCGCGGAGATTTCGCGAGAGCGATCGTCGAGGGATCGAAGCTGAAGTCTGCCGGCGCAACCGTTGCGAACAAGGCGGCTGCGGTCGCTGCGACCTACCTCGTGGACGACGACAAGGCGGCCATCCGGCTGCTGCTCGAGGCCGCTGCGCGGGCGGATGCCGCGACGCGCGCGTCGCCGGACGACGCCAATGCCTGGTACATGCAGGCCTTCGTGCTCGGCCGCTACGCGCAGGGCGTCTCGGTCGTGAAGGCGCTCGCAGAAGGCATCGGCAGCAAGGTCAAGCGGGCGCTCGACCGGGCGCTCTCGCTCGAGCCCAGGCACGCGGACGCGCACATCGCGCTCGGCTTGTACCACGCGGAGATCATCGACAAGGTGGGCGCGCTCGGCCGCATCACTTATGGCGCGGATGCCGGTGCGGCCGTGAAGCACTTCGAGCAGGCGCTGAAGCTGAACCCGGGTTCGGCGATCGCGCACATGGAGTATGCGAACGGGCTCCTGATGCTGCATGGAAGTGCAAGGCAGAAGCAGGCAGTCGAGCTGTACCGCAAGGCGGCGGCCTGCAAGCCCGCCGACGCGATGGAACGGCTCGATGTCGAGCAGGCGAAGGCGGAGCTGGAGTAGGGGAGCGTCAGCTCCCGCGCTGCAGCCAGGGGCCGAGCAGCGCAGCAAGTACGACGCGCTCGAACTCCTCGCGGAATCGCGCCGTCACGGCGTCGGGATCCGGCACGCGCAGCGCGTCGGCGATCAGGCCGAACTGCACGTTGCCCGCATACGAAAGAATGCTGATGCCGAGGCCGATGTCGCCCGACTGCGGCACCCAGAAGATCAGCCGGCCGATGCGACCGCCGGCAAGGTAGAGCGGCTGCTGCGGGCCCGGGACGTTGGTCGCGACCGCGGTCGCCTTCGTGGACAACAGGTCGATGGCCGCGGACTCGACGCTGGCGGGCAGGCGGCCGAGCGCGGCCATGAGGCCGAGCGTCAGCACCGGCTGGTAGGAGCCCTTCAGCTGCTTCATCGCCGCGTGCACCTCGAAGAGGCGCGCGAGCGGGTCGCGGATGCCGATCGGCAGATCGAGGAACACGAGGCCGAAGTAGTTGCCGAGCGCTGCCGCGGCGTCCGGGTCGCGCAGGTTCACCGGCACGGCGGCCCGGATCACGAGCCCGTCGGTGTCCTCGCCGTGCTGCCGCAGGTAGCCGCCGAGCGCACCGGCGGCGGTCGACAGCAGCACGTCGTTGACGGTACAGCCGAGTGCGCGCGCGAGCGACTTCACTTCCCAGAGCGGAAGCGGCTCGGTCCACGCGGCGATCTTGCGCGGACCCAGCGTGCCCTTGAAACGCGTCGGCGGGTCGTCGGCGAGCAGCGCGACACGCGTCAATTCGCCCGCAATGCCGAGTGCATGGCGGGCGAATTCACCGGCCTGCTCGGGATTCTGGGCGACCTGCACGGCCCGCTCGAGAAACGCCGCGCCTTCCTGGTAGGCCTGGCGCAGTAGCCCCGCGCCCGGGATGCCGAGCCGGCTGAACCAGTCGCCGTCGCCGTCGAGCGAACGGCGTGGCTTGCGGGGTGCGACGCCCTCCCGTGCGGCTGGTTCAGCCTCCGCGTCCGTGAGTGACAGGAACACACGGATCATCGCCATGCCGTCGGCGTAACAGTGATGGATGCGCAGGATGGCAGCGCTGCCGCCCTGGAAGCGCTCGACGAAATGGAATTGCCAGGCGGGGCGATCGCGGTCGAGGTCCGCGCTTGCAAGAGCCGACACCAGGGCTTCGAGCCCGGCCTGGCCGCCGGGCGCCGGCAGCGCCGCGCGCACGACGTGGCGGTCGAGGTCGAAGGCCGCGTCCGGCTCCCAGTCGGCAGTCACTGCGTCCTGCCGCGCGCGGCAGCGGAACCGGTCGAAGGCGAGGAAGCGGTCGCGGATCGTGCGCCGGAATCGCCGGAAGTCGACGCGCGAGTCGAATACGACGACCCCGACGATCATCATCAGGTTGGTCGGGCGGTCCATCCGCAGCCAGGCGGCGTCGACGGCGGACATTCGTTCCGTTTCGCGAATCATCGGATTACAGTAAAGCACATGGCGTATTTCGTCACCGGCGCGACCGGCTTCATCGGCCGTCACCTCGTCGAGCGCCTGCTCGCGCGAGGCGAGCGCGTTTTCGTGCTGGTCAGGCCGCAGTCGGCGGAAAAACTCGAGGCGCTGCGCGGATTCTGGGGTGCGCGGGCGAGCCGCGTGGTGCCCGTCCACGGCAACCTCGCGGAATCGAACCTCGGCGTCTCGAAAGCGGAACTGCGCAGGCTCACGGGCAAGGTCGACCACCTGTTCCACCTGGCCGCGGTCTACGACCTGCAGGCTTCTAGCGAAGAGCAGGACCTCGCGAACATCGCAGGCACGGATCACGCGCTGCAGTTCGCGGCGACGGTGCAGGCCGGATGCTTCCACCATGCCAGCTCGATCGCGGCCGCCGGTCTCTACCAGGGCAGCTTCAGGGAAAACATGTTCGAAGAGGCGACCGGCCTCGAGCATGCGTACTTCCGCACCAAGCACGAGTCGGAAGCCCTGGTGCGCGGACGTTGCCAGCGACCCTGGCGGGTGTACCGACCCGGCATCGTGGTCGGGCACTCGCAGACCGGCCAGATCGACAAGATCGACGGGCCTTACTACTTCTTCAAGATGATCCAGAAGCTGCGGCAGTCGCTGCCGCCCTGGTTCCCGCTCATCGGCCTCGAGGGCGGTTACATCAACCTGGTGCCGGTCGATTACGTGGCTGCGGCCATGGATCACCTCGCGCACCTGCCCGGGCAGGACGGGCAGTGCTTCCACCTGACCGACCCGCGCCAGCGCCGCGTGGGAGAGGTCCTCAACCTCTTCGCGCGCGCGGGCCACGCGCCGACCATGGCATTCCGGCTCGACCCGAAGCTCGTCGAGCTCGTGCCGGCGGGTGTTACGGGATCGCTCGCGAATTACCGCCCGCTGCGGCAGGTGGTCGACACGATCCTGCGCGACCTGCGGATCCCGCGCGACGTGCTGCAGTTCTTCAACTGGCAGACGCGCTTCGACTCGGCGCGCACGCAGCTCCTGCTCGAGGGCAGCGACATCCGCGTGCCGATGCTGGAGGACTACGCCTGGCGCCTGTGGGACTACTGGGAACGGCACCTGGACCCGGAACTCTCGCTGGACCGGAGCCTGGCCGGCGCCGTGCGCGGGAAGGTGGTCGTGATCACGGGCGGTTCCTCGGGCATCGGGCTCGCCGCGGCCGAGCGCTGCGCCGACGCCGGCGCGACCGTGGTAATTGCCGCGCGCGATGCGGAGAAACTGGAAGCCGCGCGTGCGAAGCTCGCCGAGCGCGGCGCCGTGCACGCCTACACCTGCGACCTGGCGGACCCCGGCGAATGCGACGCCTTCGCAAAGCGCCTGCTCGGCGAGCACGGCGGCGTCGACTTCCTGGTCAACAATGCCGGGCGGTCGATCCGCCGTTCCATCGACCTGTCCCACGACCGCTTCCACGACTTCGAGCGCACGATGCAGCTCAACTACTTCGCGGTCGTGCGCCTGACGATGGCGCTCATGCCCTCACTGCTCGGCCGCGGCGGGCACGTGGTCAACATTTCGTCAATCGGCGTGCTGTCGAACGCGCCGCGGTTTTCGGCCTACGTTTCGTCCAAGGCCGCGATGGAGGCCTGGACACGCTGCGCGGCAGCCGAGTACGCGGACCGCGGCGTGACCTTCACGATCATCAACATGCCGCTGGTGCGGACGCCGATGATCGCGCCGACCAGGATCTACGAGCAGATGCCGGTCGCGACGCCGGACGACGCCGCCGACATGGTGGCGGAGGCGATCATCGCGCGCCCGAAACGCATCGCGACGAAGCTCGGGATCGCGGCCGAGGTCCTGCACCTCGTCGCGCCGCGCGTGACCGAGGTCGTGATGAACACGGCCTACCGAATGTTCCCGGATTCGGCCGCGGCACAGGGCGGGCAGGGCGAACGCAAGCCGGACGCAACGCCCACGAAGGAGGCGGTGGTGTTCGCCTCGCTGCTGCGCGGAGTGCATTGGTGAGGGCGGGTCAGAACGACGCGCTGTAGAACAGGATCGGCCCCTGATACTTCCAGTCGAGCTTGCCGCTGTCGTCGTCCGCTTCCTCGTCGACGTCGACCGCGAAACGGTTGTATCCGATCCCGAATCCCAGCGCGCGGCGCGGCTGCCAGGTCAGCGCCACGCGAAAATCCGTGATCCGGCCCGTGTACTTGTCGATCGACAGGTAGAAATACTGCGCGCCCGCGTCCAGCCAGAACGACCGGCCCAGATTGACGGTGGCGCGCAGACCGGCGACGGGTAGCGGCGCATCGACTGCCACGTCGTCGCGGATACGGACTGAGCCGGCCTGCCCGGGCGACGTGACTTCCGCCTGGAGATCGGCCTCGAGCTCGGTGTAGTGCACGCCGAACGAGCCGGAGACCTCGTAGTTCGGCCGGCGGAGCAGCGCGTAATCGTAGGCGAGCTCGTAGACGTCGAATGCAAAGCGGCTGGACACGGCCACGCCGAGCGGGAAGGTGACGTCTCCCCAGCGTATGGTCTCGTCGATGGCCTCGGTCGCGAGGCGCTCGGTACCGAACCACATCGCACGCAGATTGTGGCGCTCGGCAAAGCGCCATTGGGCGTCGAGGCGAAAACGGGTGATGTCCCCCTTCCCGAACTTGTCTTCCCAGTTGAATTCCGTCCCCAGATCAGTGCCGTTCGCGTCAAAGCGCAGCGTCGTGTCGGTGTCGAGGATGAAAACGCCTCCCGCGAGGTTGAACCGGCTCGTCAACAGGTTGGGCTCCGGTTCGGCGGCCGCTGCGCCCGAGGCGAGCAACAGGAAAATCTCGCAGCTTGGACGCATGTGCGTCGAGCATCGCACAAGCGGGCAGCGGGTTGAAGGCGCCTGCCCGCTGCCGGAGGCTGCGCACGCCTACAGACTGCGCTTCTATCGCTCTGTCCTACTGGGCCGACGACGCCCAAGGAAAAACGGATGGCCAGGAAATACGGCAAGAAAGCGCAACGCAAGGTCGAGAAGGCGATGCACGAACGCAAGCGCGGTACGCTGCGCAGCGGCCGTTCAGGCAAGAAAGTGACCAGCCGCAAGCAAGCCATCGCAATCGGCCTGTCGCAGGCGCGGCGCGCCGGTGCCCGGGTGCCGCGCAAACCTCGGCGCAGGAAGCGCGCGCGGCGCCGTTGATGGCGACGCGTCGACAGGCCCGGCGCGCCCCGAAAGCGCGGTCGTCCGTGAAACGCGTCGTCGCGAGGCAGCGCGCCATCCAGCGCCGGGTCGCGCGGGCCGACCGAAAGCATGCGCGCAAGCCAACGGCGCGCGCCATGCAGGCGGGAGCCCGGCACTATCCCGAGCCGCCCCTGCCGCGGCAGCACCAGACGAAGCCGGGCACCGAGGGCGCGGTCAATCCGGCCCCGATGTACGAGGCGCCGTTCTACCTCGGCTCGGGCAAGCTGTACGGCAAGGTGGCCCTGATCAGCGGAGCCGATTCGGGTATCGGGCGCGCGGTCGCCGTGCTGTTCGCGCGCGAGGGCGCCGACATCGCCATCCAGTACCTCTGCGAGCATGCGGACGCGCAGGCCACGAAGGTTGCTGTCGAAGCGGAGGGACGGCGTGCAATCCTGATCCCGGGCGACGTGGGCAGCCGCGCATTCTGCCGAGCCGTCGTGCGCCGCACGGTCAAGGAACTCGGCCGCCTCGACATCCTCGTGAACAACGCCGCCTTCCAGTCGCACGTGCCGCGCCTCGAGGACCTCAGTCGACGGCAGTTCGAGCTCACGCTGCGCACCAACCTCGGCGGGCTGTTTTTCCTGACCCAGGCGGCCGTGCCGCACTTGGGCGAAGGCGCCGCGATCATCAACAACGGCTCGGTCACCGGCATCCACGGCAGCGGGCACCTGCTCGACTATTCCATGACCAAGGGCGGCATCCACGCTTTCACGCGCTCGTTGGCGGCTCACCTGATGCCGCGCGGAATTCGCGTGAACGCGGTTGCCCCGGGGCCGGTGTGGACGCCTCTCAATCCGTCGGACAAGCAGGCGGGCGACGTGGCACGCTTTGGTGCGTCTGCGCCGATGAAGCGGCCTGCGCAGCCGGAAGAAATCGCACCGGCCTTCGTCTTCCTCGCCTCGGCCCAGTGCTCCGGTTACGTCAGCGGCGAGGTCATTCCAGTCGTCGGCGGCTACAGCGGCAGCTGGTAGGGCGCGCCCGCGACATCGCGTAAATGTCGGTTGCAAAGGCGGGCCCGTCGCCACTGGCCTCTTCGGCATCGCCATGGCAGGGTAAACGGCTGCGATGGCCCGCAACCCGCGAGGACCCGCGATGAAGATACGGGCTGTGATGGCAGCTGCCATTCTTGCCGTTTCCTCGAGCACGACCGCGTTCGCAGAGCAGCCGGCCGCCAGCGCCGATGGCGAGAAGCCGGCTACGGCGACCGCGGCCGAAGAGAAGGCGAAGGCCGACAAGGACGCCCTGCTGCGGGCGCAGGCAGCGGGCTACAAGCTCGTCAACAAGGACGGCAAGGAAGTCTTCTGCAAGAAGGAATTGGTCACGGGCTCTCGCCTTGCGACGCGCACCCGCTGCCTGACGCTGGCGCAACTCGAGGAGCAGCGCAACGCGAACAAGGACATGCTCATGGACGTGAACCGCAGGTCCGTCAACCGCCCGGACGAGTGAGGCGGCCCCGGCAGGCCGCACTCCCGCGTCCTAGGCGGCCGCGCGCGCGAGCAGGGAGTCGAACGGCGCGCGTTCCGGCCAGCGCATGCGATCGCGGCGCACGATCATCGTCGTGACGAGCGCGAACTGGCCCGCGAGGCTCGCGTGGCTCACGCCGTCCGTGAAGACCATCCAGGCCGAATGCGGCGGGAAGCGGATTTCCTCGTAGCCCGCCGAGTCGGCCCGGAACTCCGGGTCATCTTTCATGTAATTGTGCAGGCGGCGCATCGCACGGTCGTACGGGCTCGTGTCGAGCACCGTGGCGAGCGGGTTGAGGTGCGCGAGCCCGGCGACCAGCGCGGACACCATGCGGTCGCCGCCGCGCTTCTCGATGTTGAGCCGCAGCCGGCCCGCGTCGTCGAGCAGGCCCGCACGCGCGCCATAGCGCGCAAGCAAGTCCTCGAAGCTGCCCTTGGTCGCCCAGACCCGGTCGCGCTCGGGATTCACGTTCACGAAGAAGCGCAGGATGCGGTCGCCATCGGTGGCGCCGTAGGCGCCGGCATCCACGTGCACCAGCTCGTTGCTCGCATGGGGCTTCAGGTCGCGGCCTTTTTCCTCGATCGGGCGGAAGCTGCAGGTCCCGACGCGCGCGCCGTCGGTCAGGTCGCCGGTCACGCGCCGCAGGAAGGCCTGGACCTCGTCGAGGTGCGAGCGCAGCGTCTCGGTCACGCGCCGCGTCGTGTCCTCGTCCGCCTCCAGCCCGCTGACCTTGCCGGCCTCCGGGTGGTAGCTGATGTTCTTGAGCTTCAGGCGCGCGGGCAGCTCGCGCCGCAGGAAGTCGAGCGTCTCCGCCGGCGGCAGCGGCAGCGGGCAGGCGGGGAAGTGGACGATGCGGTTCGCTTCGAGCGCGTCACGCACCGCTTCCGGGTTCGCATGCCAGGCGGCTTCGTCAAAAGTTGCAGGCACCTGGAGATCCTCGTCTACAATGCCGCACGCGGAGAGAAGAAAATGGTGCCCAGGAGAGGACTCGAACCTCCACGCCTCTCGGCACTAAGACCTGAACCTAGCGCGTCTACCAATTCCGCCACCTGGGCACAGGTTGCGACCGGGGCGACCCCGGCTGAGGGCGCGTCAATTTACGCAGGCACCCGTTTCATGTCAATTTGCAGCGTCCCATGACCCGCAAGCCACGCTGGCAGCAGGAGGACCCGCGCTTCCGCGAGGAATCGGCGCGGTATCCGCAGCCGATTCCGAGCCGCGAGTTGCTGCTGGCGAAGCTGCGCGACGCGCACAGGCCGCTCGGATTCGAGGCGCTCGCCGAACTGCTCGGCATCCGCGACCCGGGCGAGCGCGAGGCGCTCGGCAAGCGGCTCGGCGCCATGGCGCGCGACGGCGAGCTGCTCGTCAACCGCGCGAACGAGTACTGCCTCATCGACCGCCTGCCGGTCGTGGTCGGCACTGCGAGCGGCCACCGCGACGGCTTCGGCTTCCTGGTGCCGGATGACGGCGGCGACGACCTGTTCCTGCCGTATCGCGAGATGCGCATGCTGTTCCACGGCGATCGCGCAGCCGCGCGCGTGACGGGCCGGGACGAGCGCGGCCGCCCGGAAGGCGCGATCGTCGAGGTGCTCGAACGCCGCACGCGGCAGGTCGCCGGCCGCTTCTCGCTCGAGGGCGGCGTCGGGTTCGTGACGCCGGACAACCGGCGCATCAGCCAGCGCATCGTCGTGCCACGCGAGGCGACCGGGGCGGCGCGCCACGGCGACCTTGCGGTCGTCGAGATTGCCGAGCAGCCGAGCCGCAGCCGGGATCCGGTCGGGCGCGTGCTGCGTGTGCTCCCGGACGGCGGCGGCGCCGATACGGCGATCGACCTCGCGATCGCCTCGTTCGGGCTGTCGCATGCGTTCCCGGCGGAAGCGCTGGCCGAGGCGCGCGGCCATGGCCGCGACGTCACCGCGAGCGCGCGCGCGGGCCGCGAGGATTTGCGTTCGCTGCCGCTCATGACCATCGACGGCGAGGACGCGCGCGACTTCGACGATGGCGTGTTCGCGGAACCGTCGGCCAACGGCTACCGGCTGGTCGTCGCGATCGCCGACGTCAGCCACTATGTCCGGCCGGGAACCGCGCTCGACCGCGAGGCGCGCGCGCGCGCGACCTCCGTGTACTTCCCGAGCCGCGTCCTGCCGATGCTGCCGGAGGAGCTGTCGAACCATCTCTGCTCGCTGATGCCCGAGGTCGACCGGCTGTGCATGGTCTGCGAAATGGAGGTCTCGCGCGCCGGCGCCGTGGCGAAGAGCCGCTTCTATCCCGCGGTCATGCGCTCGCAGGCGCGCTTCACGTACACGCGAGTCGCCGCGCACCTGGACGGCAGCGACCCGCTCGGGCGCGGCCCGCAGGCCCGCCTCGCGCCGGTCGTCGACTGCCTGCACCAGGTCTACAAGGCGCTGCGCCGCGAGCGCGAGAAACGCGGGGCGCTGGATTTCGAGGCCCCGGAGGTCAAGGTGCTGGTCGATGCCGCGGGCCGGCCGGCGGACATCCGCGCGTACCCGCGCAACGACGCGCATCGCCTGATCGAGGAATGCATGATCGCGGCCAACGTCCAGGCCGCCGGTTTCCTGAAGAAGAAACGCCTGCCGGCCCTGTTCCGCATCCATGGCCAGCCTGACGAGGACCGCATCGAGGATCTGAAGCGCTTCCTGGCGATGCGCGGCGTGCACCTCGAGATCTCCGGGGACCTGAAGCCCGCACGCCTCGCAAAGGTGCTCGCCGGGATCGCCGGCCGTCCCGACGCGGCGGTGCTCGAGAACGCCATCATCCGCTCGCTGCCCCAGGCGCTCTACCAGCCGGCGAACATCGGTCACTTCGGCCTCGCGCTCGCCGAGTACGCGCACTTCACCTCGCCGATCCGGCGTTACCCGGACCTGCTCGTCCATCGCGGCATCCGCCACGCGCAGGGTGGCGGCACGGCCGCGCACTTCGCGCATTCGGCGCGCGAGATGGAGGTGCTCGGCACCGAGTGCTCGTTCCGCGAGCGGCGCGCCGACGAGGCGGCACGCTCGGTCGTCGCCTGGCTCAAGTGCGAATACATGCGCCCGCGGATCGGCGAGGAATTCGATGCCGTGGTCACCGGCGTGACGGACTTCGGCCTGTTCGTGCAGCTGAGGGCGATGCAGGTCGACGGACTCGTGCACGTCACGTCGCTGCCCGCGGATTACTTCCACTTCCACGAGCGTGACCGCACGCTGGTCGGCGAGCGCACGAAACAGCGCTTCTCGATCGGCGACGAGCTGCGCGTCCGCCTGGTGCGGGTCGATTCCGCCGAGCGCAAGATCGACTTCGAGCACGTCGCCAAGACGGGTACCCACCACCATCCGCGGCGCCGCGGCAGCAAGGCGCCGGCGAAGCACAAGTGAGCGGGTCGCCGGTTTTCGGGCTGCACGCCGTGCGCGCGGTGCTCGCCCGCCGGCCGAAGGACGTTTTGCGACTCTCGATCGCCGCGGGCCGGGACGATGCGCGCGTCCGCGAGCTGCGCGCGCTCGCCGCGGCCCAGGGCGTCTTGGCAACCGCCGCGAGCGCCGAAGCGCTCGACCGCGAGACCGGCGGCGCGGTGCACCAGGGCGTCGTCGCCGAAGTGCGCCCTAGCGCGCCGCTCGATGAAGACTCGCTCCTCGACCTCCTCACGGCCGCAATGGAGCCGGCCCTCGTGCTGGTGCTCGACGGCGTGTCCGATCCGCACAACCTGGGCGCCTGCCTGCGCACGGCGGACGCCGCCGGAGCGACGGCCGTGGTCGCCCCGCGCGACCGTGCCGCCAGCCTGACCCCGGTGGTGCGCAAGGTAGCCGCGGGCGCCGCAGAGACTGTCCCGTTCGCGCAGGTGACCAACCTCGCGCGGGCTCTGCGCGACATGAAGGAAGCCGGCCTCTGGATCGCGGGCACGGCGGAGGACGGTGAAAAGGAGCTCTTTGACGCCGATCTTGGCGGCCCGCTGGCGATCGTCATGGGCTCGGAAGGGCGGGGCCTCAGGCGCCTGACCCTGGAGTGCTGCGACTTCAGCCTGCGACTGCCGATGCGGGGCGCTGTCGCGAGCCTCAACGTCTCCGTCGCGGCCGGCATCGCCCTGTACGAGGCCGTGCGCCAGCGCCGCCCGCAGGTTGCCAAACGCGAGCCGGTCCGGTAAGTTACGCGGCCCTTCCCCGGGCTGCCGGGGTGTATTTCTCCTTGCTCCACCGCCATCGCGTCAGCGGGGGGCCACTACCACAAGGAGCACAAGATGCGGCATTACGAGATCGTCTTCCTGGTCCATCCCGACCAGAGCGAGCAGGTTCCCGCCATGATCGAGCGGTACCGCGGCCTGATCGCCGCGGACGGCGGCAACGTCCACCGTCTCGAGGACTGGGGCCGGCGCCAGCTCGCATTTCCCATCGCCAAGATGCACAAGGCGCACTACGTGCTGATGAACGTCGAGTGCAGCGGCAAGGCGCTCGAGGAGCTGACCGGATCATTCCGCTTCTCCGACGCGGTGCTGCGTCACCTCGTGGTCAAGATGGAACGCGCCGTGACGGATCCCTCGCCGATGGCGAAGGAGCCGGAAGAAGGCGAGCGCCGTGAGCGTGGCGATCGCGATGGAATCGGCGACGTCATGGGCATGGACTGAACGGGAGGCGACGATGTCACGTTTTTTCCGGCGCAAGAAATTCTGCAAGTTCACGGCCGACGGCACCGACCAGATCGACTACAAGGACCTGGCAACGCTGAAGGCGTACGTCACCGAGACCGGCAAGATCGTGCCGAGCCGCATCACCGGCACGCGCTCTTTCTACCAGCGCCAGCTGGCGGTCGCGGTCAAGCGCGCGCGCTACCTGGCGCTCTTGCCGTACACCGACCAGCACTGAGCCGGCGGGCGCACGAGCGCGCCCCGACGCGATCCGATGACGGCGCTGCTGCAATGGATGACCGCAAACCCGCTCCGTGCCTTCCTGGCCACGGGCTTCGCCGCGTTCGTCGCGATGATTGCCCTGCCGCTGGCCGCCTGGCTGCCGGCCGGGCTCGTCGTGCTCGCCGTGCTTGCGGCCGGGGAGGCGACCGTTTTTGCGGCTGCAGCGGGGGCGGCGACCGTGCTGGTCTGGGCATTCACGCCGATGTTCGGCGCGGGCCCGGCGCTGGCGATTGCCGTCGCAACGCTGCTGCCGGCGACCGGGGCGGCATTTGCGCTGGAGCGCAGCCGCAGCCTCACGTTCGTGTTCCAGGCGTTGACCGTGGCGGCCTGCCTGCTGGTGCTGGCCATCCATGGCCTGCTCGGCGATCCGGTGCGCGCGCTGGCTCCGGTCATCGACCAGCTCGAGCCCATGCTGCGCCGAACGGCGGAAACGCTGTCGCAGCTCGGCATCGAGAGCTCGGCGGCGGAAATCGGGGTCGCGACCGCGCGCGCCGCCTGGGAGACACTTGGCTGGATGGTGCTGCTGCATGCCTTCGTCGCGCAGTGCGCGGGGCTCTGGGCGTTCGGACGGTTGCGTGAGCCGGGGCTTTTCGGCCGCGAGTTCCGGTGCCTGAAGCTCGGGCGCTTCGTCGCCTGGCTGCTGGTTGCAGCGTTCGTCGCGAGCTTCCTGTCGCACCGGTTGTCGCCCGCGGGCTGGCAGGCGGTCGACGATGTCCTGTTCGTGCTCGCTGCCGCGTTCCTCGTGCAGGCGCTTGCGGTCGTGCACGGCCTGCGCGAGCTGCAGGTGATCGGCGTCTTGCCGGTCGTTCTCGCCTACGTGGCGGTGCTTTTGGTGCCGATGGCCCTGGTGGGCATCGGCTTCGCGGATACCTGGGTCCGCTTTCGCGAGCGCTTTGCGCCGCGGCAAGGAGTGTAAGTCGATGGAAGTCATCCTGTTGCAGAAGATCGCGAACCTCGGGGACATCGGCGACCGCGTGCAGGTCAAGCCCGGTTTCGGCCGCAACTACCTGCTGCCGGGCGGCAAGGCGACGCTCGCGACCCCCGACAACATCGCCCGGTTCGAAAGCCGTCGCGCGGAACTCGAGTCCCGCGCGGCGTCCGAGCTGGCGGCGGCGCAGACGCGGGCCACGGCCCTCGAGGGCTTCAAGCTCAGCATCTCCGCCAGGGCGGGCAATGAGGGCAAGTTGTTCGGCTCGATCGGCACCGCCGACATTGCCGAGGCCTGCCAGAAGGCTGGCCATGCGATCGAACGCGCCGAGGTGCGGCTCCCGGGCGGCCCGATCCGGACGATCGGCGAGCACCTCATCACCCTGCACCTGCACGGCGACGTCGATGTCCAGCTGCCGCTGACGATCGTCGCGGAGGAAGCAGCGGGCGACTGACGCCGCGCGTGCCCCGGCAGTATGCTGGGGCAGGGGCATTCCGGGGGTTCCGTTGGTCGCAATGATCCGTCAGGACGAGGTCCGCACGCCGCCCCATTCGGTGGAGGCCGAGCAGGCCGTGCTGGGCGGACTCATGCTCGATGCCAACGCCTGGGACGCCGTCGCCGACGTCATCACGGCCGCTGATTTCTACCGCCGCGACCACCGGCTCGTCTTCGAGGCCATCGCGGAGGTCGTGGAAACCCGCGGTTCCTGCGATGCGGTCACGATCTCCGAGCACCTCGAGCGCAAGGGCCGGCTGGAGGAGATCGGCGGGCTCGCCTACCTCGGCACGATCGCCCGCGATACTCCTTCGGCCGCGAACGTGCGCGCCTACGCGGACATCATCCGCGAGCGCTCGATCCTCCGGCAGCTCGTGTCCGCCGGCGGCGAGATTGCCGCGGCCGCGACCGACAGCCGCGGCCGGGCCGCGCACGAGCTGGTCGACGAGGCCGAGCGGCGCGTCTTCGAGATCGCCGAGCGCGGCAGCCGGGGCAGGTCGGGATTCGTCGCGGTTCGCGACGTCCTGCCGCAGGCGATCGACCGGCTCGACACGCTGCACCAGAATCCCGGCGAGATCCGCGGCGTTCCGACCGGCTTCACGCTGCTCGACAAGAAGACCGCCGGCCTGCAGCCCGGCGACCTGGTCGTGATCGCGGGCCGCCCTTCGATGGGCAAGTCGACGCTCGCGGTGAACATCGCCGAGAGCGCCGCGATCGCCAAGGGCGTGCCGGCTGCGATCTTCACGATGGAAATGTCGTCCGAGCAGCTGACGCTGCGCATGATTTCCTCGCTCGGGCGCGTCAGCGCGACCCACCTCAGGACCGGCAATTTCACCGACGAGGACTGGTCGCGGATCCAGGGCGCGATGGCGCAGCTCTCCGGCGCGCCCATTTACCTCGACGAGTCGCCGGCACTCACGCCGACCGAGCTGCGCGCCCGCGCGCGGCGCCTGAAGCGCGAGCGCGGGCTCGGCCTCGTGATCGTCGACTACCTGCAGCTCATGCAGGTGCCCGGCACCAAGGAAAACCGCGCCACCGAGATCTCCGAGATCTCGCGCGGCCTCAAGGCGCTCGCCAAGGAGTTGCAGGTCCCGGTCATCGCCATCTCGCAGCTGAACCGCGCGGTCGAGCAGCGCACGGACAAGAAGCCGGTCATGTCGGACCTGCGCGAGTCCGGCGCGATCGAGCAGGACGCGGACCTCATCCTCCTCATCTACCGCGAGGAGGTCTACGACCAGAACACGACGCGGCGCGGCGTGGCCGACATCATCATCGCCAAGCAGCGCAACGGCCCGATCGGCGAAGTGAAGCTGACCTTCCTCGGCGAGTACACGCGCTTCGAGAACCTGGTCGCCGAGTCATACGGCGAGGGCGCGTTCTGAGCTCGAGGCTTCGCGCCGTGATCGACACGGCGGCGTTGCGGCACAACCTCTCGCGGGTCCGCGAACTGGCGCCTGGCTGCCGGGTTCTGGCGGTGATCAAGGCGAACGCCTACGGCCACGGCCTCACGACCGCCGCCGAGGCGCTGGCCGGCGCGGACGGCCTCGCGGTCGCGCGCATCGCCGAGGCGCTCGCACTGCGTGAAGGCGGCTGCCGGGCGCGGATCGTGCTGCTGCAGGGCGTGCGCGATGCCGGCGAGCTCGATGCGGCGGCGCACCACGACCTCGAGCTGTTCGTGCACCAACCCTGGCAAGTCGCACTGCTGGAAGACTTCCGCGGCCCGCAAATCCTGCGCGTCTGGCTGAAAATCGACAGCGGCATGCACCGGCTCGGCTTCGCCCCCGCGGAGGTCCCGGCCGTCGCTGCGCGGCTCGCGGCCTGCCGCGCAGTCGCCCAGCCGATTGCGCTCGCAACCCATCTTGCCGACGCCGAGCGCACGGACCTGCCCGTGACCGCCGCGCAACTGCGCGCTTTCGCCGCAGCGACTGCCGGCCTTCGCGGCGATCGCAGCATCGCGAACTCGGCGGGCCTCGTCGCCTGGCCCGACGCGCGCGCCGACTGGGTACGTCCCGGCATCCTGCTCTACGGCATCTCGCCGTTCGCCGACCGGACCGGCGCCGACCTCGCCCTCCTGCCCGCGATGACGTTCGAGACCGAAGTCATCGCAATCCGCGGCGTCACGGCGGGCGAACGCGTGGGTTACGGCGGAACCTGGACGGCACCGCACGACGCGCGAATCGCGGTCGCCGCAGTCGGCTACGGCGACGGCTACCCGCGCAGCGCCGCGAACGGCACGCCGGTCTCGGTCGCCGGGCGCCCGGCCGCCGTCGCGGGCCAGCCGTCGATGGATATGCTGACGATCGACGTGACGGATTTCGCAGGCGGCCTGGCCGTGGGCGACCGCGTGGAGCTCTGGGGCCGCGAAGTGCCGATCGAGCGGGTCGCGGCGGCGTCCGGGACGATCGCCTACGAGCTCACCTGCCGCGTCGGGCGGCGCGTGACTTTCTCGACCCGCGGCGCGTGAAGGTCGTCGTCACCGGCTCGTCCGGGCGGATCGGCGGTGCGATCGCGGCGCGGCTCGCGCTGCGCCATCGGATGACTGGCGTGGACGCGAGGCCCGGCGCGCTGACCGCGGAGGTGGCCGACGTGCGCGACACGGCGCGGCTCGCACCGCTCCTCCGGGGCGCGGACGCGGTGGTGCACACGGCGTCGCTGCACGTGCCGGATCTCGCGGCGCACGGCGCTGAGGAGTTCCGCGCCGTCAACGTCGATGCGACGCGCGGGCTGCTGCAGGCGGCGGGAGAGGCGGGCGTCCTGCGCTTCGTGTACACGAGCACCACTTCGTTGTACGGCGACGCCATGCTGCCGGCAGCGGGCGAGGCGGCCTGGGTGACCGAGGCGATCGAGCCGCGGCCACGCGACATCTACGACGAGACCAAGCTCGCCGCGGAAAGGGCGTGCGAGCAGGCCGCGCACGCCGGCCTCGCCTGCACCGCCTTGCGCATGTCGCGCTGCTTCCCGGAGGAGCCGCAGCTCGTCGCCGCGTATCGCCTCTACCGCGGCGTGGACGCCGAGGACGTCGCCCAGGCGCACGAGCTCGCGCTCGCGCGTGACCACGGGGGCTACGAGGTCTACAACATCTCCGCGCCGTCACCCTTTGCGCGTGCGGATTGCCGCCGCCTGTTCGAGGACGCGGCCGCCGTCATACTGGAGCGCCATCCCTGGGCTGAAGCCGAGTTCCAGCGCCGCGGCTGGCTGTTGCCACGCTCGATCGACCGTGTTTATGTAGTCGAGAAGGCGATCGCAGGCATCGGTTACCGGCCGGAGCACGGATTCGCCGCGCTGTTTCGGCGGCCGCTGGCCTGACCGGACGTCCAGGAGGAATCGAAATGTCGAGCGTCGGCTACCACGAACCCGTCGAGGAGCTCTCGGACGAAACCCGCGACATGCATCGCGCGATCGTTTCGCTGATGGAGGAACTGGAGGCGATCGACTGGTACCAGCAGCGGGCCGATGCCTGCAAGGACCCGGAGCTGAAGGCGATCCTCGGGCACAACCGCGACGAGGAGAAGGAGCACGCGGCCATGGTGCTGGAATGGATCCGGCGCCGCGACGCGGTGCTCTCGAAGGAGCTCAAGGACTACCTGTTCACGACCCGCCCGATCATCGACGACCACGGGCACGATTGACCCGCCGGCGCGGAGGGGAAGCCATGGCCGTCGTCTGGCCCGCATTCGCACTGTTCGCGCTCACGATGTTCCAGGTCGCGCGGCTCGCCCGCATGCGCTTCGCGGCGGCGAGTTCAGGACGCGTGGACCCGCGCTACTACAAGCTCTTCAGGGGGGAGGGTGAGCCTCCCGAACTGGCTGCCATGTCGCGCAACGTCATCAACCTGTACGAGATGCCGACCCTGTTCTACGCCGGCACCGCGATTGCGCTCGCCGGCGGCCAGGCGGGCGGACTTCTCGTCGGCCTCGGCTGGGCGTACTTCGCACTGCGATGCGTGCACACCGCGGTGCACGTGACCTCGAACAAGGTGATGTGGCGCCTGCGGGTGTTTGCCGCGAGCTGGCTGGTACTGATCGCGTACTGGGTCGTGCTCGGTGCCGGCCTCGCGCAAACCGCGGGCTGAAACACGACGGCGTCCGGGGCGGAGCAACGACGGTGTGGAAGGCATTCGTTTTCGGCGTGATCGTGTCCGGCACGGTCGGCCCGATCGCGCTGCTGATCTTCGGGACGGGTGCCCGCCAGGGTCTTGCGGCCGGCACGGTCGCTGCACTCGGCGCCGCGTTCGCGGACTTCCTGTACGCGCTCGGCGCCTTCCTGCTCGGCGCTATCCTCCTGCCATTCGTCGCGGGGCATCGCGCAGCGATCGAGGTCGGCTGCGCGCTGCTCCTGGTCGGTTTCGGCGGATGGATGCTCCTCGGCCAGCTGCGACCGGGACTGGCCACCGAGGCACCAAAGCCGGCCGCAAGCCTCTTCCTGACGACGTTTCTGCTGACGCTCCTGAACCCGATGACGCTGGTGATCTTTGCAGGGTTCGTGCCTCAGCTCCCGGTCGCCGGCTCGCTTGCGATGGCGGCCGGCTTCGCGCTTGCACTCGCCGCGGGTAGCGTCGCCGTCGCGACCGGTTTCGCCGGGGCCGGAGCGGCGCTCGGTCAGGCGCTGCCGGGCGAACGCCCGCGGCGCGCGATCAGCGCCGCAGCCGCGCTCGGCATCCTCGGATTCGGCCTTTACGGGCTCGCCGCGGCTTTCTAGCCCTCGAAGAACCCCATCTTCACGCCCGCGAGTGTCAGCACGTCATTGTCCTGCAGGCGGCGCGCCTGCGGGCCGATCGGCTGGCCGTTCACGAGCGGGTAATCGTTGGGCCGCGCGCTTTCGACGTGTACCACGTAGTAGCCGTCGGCACGCCGGCTGATCGCCGCGACCTGCACGCCGGGGCGTCCCAGCGTCGTCAGTGTCTTGGCGAGTTCGAGCTCGCGGCCCGCAAACTGGCCGGACAAAACCTGCAGCTTGGCGGGTCTCGCCGGCGCGCCTTTCTCGGACGGTGCGCGCACGCCCGGGGATGCCGCCGGTGCGGCAGGCGTGGGTGCAGGCGCCGGTGCTGCCGTCTCGGTTGCAGCCCTGAGTCGCGCCTCGTTGACCTGGCCTGGCTGGATGACCAGCGTGCGCTCGAATTCGTCCTGCTCCGAGCTCTCGACCTGGCTGTCGACGAAACGCAGGTGGTGGTGCCCGACCGTGATCACGTCGCCGTGCGTCAACGCATGCTTCTTGATCAGCTTGCCGTTGACGTAAGTGCCGTTCGTGCTGTTCAGGTCCTCCAGGAACGAGTCGTTGAGGATGTTGATGATCAGGCCGTGATGACCGCTGACGGCGGCGTTGTCGATGCGCACGTCGTTGTCCGGGAGGCGGCCGACCGTGTACCGCTCCTTGGTCATGTTGTATTCGGCCAGGACCTGGCCATCCAGACTCAAGATAAGGCGCGCCATCGTCTCCCTCGCAGTCCGTTATCCGAACCAGGCCAATATTCTGTCAAGTATGCCCCGCCGCGCGGGGAAAAGTTCGACGACCTGAGTCAGAACCACCGAGATGTTGTCCCGGCCGCCACTGTCGTTGGCGAGCTGCACCAGCTGCCTCGCGACAGTGTCCAGATTACCGCCGAACGTGCTGATTGTTAAGTGAATATCTTCGTCCTCGACCATGTCGGTCAGGCCGTCCGAGCACAGCACCAGCCAGTCCCCGGACTCGACCGGCAACTCATGTACCTCGACCTCCACCGTCGCTTCCACGCCGAGGGCGCGCGTCACGTAGTTCTTGTTGGTGGCGCGCTGGGCTTCTTCTGCCGAGTAAAAGCCGCGGTCGACCAGTTCCTGGAGCAGCGAATGATCCATGGTCAGCTGCTCGAAGTTGTCTTTGCGCAGGCGATACATCCGGGAGTCGCCGACGTGCGCGACGCTCAGCTTGTTGTCGTACAGGAGCGCCGCGACCACGGTCGTGCCCATGCCCTCGCATTGGGTCTGGGTCTTCGATGTCTGGTGGATGATCTTGTTGGCCCGGGCGATGGCGTCGCGCAGGATGATGCTCGGCCGATGCAGACCGGTCGACTTGTCGCTGCCCTCGAGTTCCTGCGCCAGGAAGGCCTCGCGCACCAGGTTGGTGATCGTCTTGACCGCAATACCGCTGGCAACCTCGCCGGCGTTGTAGCCGCCCATGCCGTCGGCCAGCACGAACAGGCCGACGTCGCCGTCGAGCGAGATCGAGTCTTCGTTGTGCTCGCGCACCTTGCCGGTGTCGGTCAGCCCGACGGCCTGCACGCGATTGCGGAGCGAGACGTAACGGCCCATCAACGCAAGCTCGGATCGATGTCGCGCGCGCAGTCGCGGAGCGACTGCGCCATCTCGGCGCCGCTGCGGTACCGGGCTTCCGGGTCCTTTTCGAGCGCGCGGTCCAGGATCGCCGCCAACGACCCGGGCAGGTCCGGGCGTACGACCCGCAGGGGCGGGTGGGGCTCGGCGGAAATTTTCTGCATCAGGCCGGGTATCGAGTCCGAACGGAACGGCAGCATACCGGTCAGCAGCTGGAACAGGCTGACGCCCAGGGAAAACAGGTCGGATTGCGGCGTGACCGGACGTGCATCGAGCTGCTCGGGCGCCATGTACGAGGGACTGCCGAGGATCACGCCGGTGCGCGTCGCGCGGCTGTTCTCGAGCCGCGCCACGCCGAAATCCATGACGCGCACGCGGCGGTTCTTCTGGTCGAACACGATGTTCGCCGGCTTGATGTCGCGATGGATGATGCCGCGCTGGTGCGCAAAATAGAGGGCATCGGCGACGCGCGCGCACATCTCGCAGACCAGGCGCGGGGGCAGCATCCGGCCTTCGAACGCGTGGGTCGCGAGATTGACGCCCTCGACGTACTCCATCGCCATGTACACCTGGCCTTCATGCTCGCCCGCCTCGCGGATTTCGACGATGTCGGGATGCGCGAGCGAGCCGGCGGCTTCCGCCTCGCGCAGCAGCCTGAGCTTCGCCTCATCCAGCAGGTCGTCGGGCCAGTCCTCCGCGAGCGACAGGAGTTTCAACGCGACGACGGCATTGGTGCGCTCGTCGATGGCGCGGTACACGGTCGCGGTCGCGCCGCGCCCGAGCTGCTGCTGCAGCCTGAAGTGGTGGAACAGCTGGCCGGGGCGGAAATTGCTGCCGCGCGAGGCACGGTTTGGCACCGCCTGCCCGGTAGGCGACGGCTTCTCGCCCACCGCAACGGACAAGGGCTTGCCGATCCGCGGGCTGGCCGCGTCGGATTTCCGCCCGGAACCGCTGGATAGTCCGCGCAGCCACCCGTTGCGGCTCGTTTCGTCAGCCATGCAAGGACCGGCCCATTGCCACCCTGATCCACGGATCATAAACGGGCAGTCGGCCCTCAGGAACCGGGGAGGGTCGAATCTTCAAAAGCTTATGGCCGAAACCGCGACTTGTACCCCAGTCCCGGTGTGACCAGCGGCCGGCAGACCGCATGCTAGCATCGCCGCTTCCCGGCCCGGACCCACCCATGGCCAAGCCTCGCACGGTATTCGTCTGCTCGTCCTGTGGTGCCGATGCACCGCGATGGAGCGGCCAATGCCCGTCGTGCGGCGAATGGAACACGCTAACGCAGTTCGCGGAGCCGCGCGCACGTGCGGGCGCGCTGGCCGCGCGGGGCGGGAGGCTCGAGTCGGTCGGGCACCTCGCGGCCGTTCCCGAGTCGCGCTGGGTGACCGGCTTCGCGGAGTTTGACCGGGTGCTGGGCGGAGGGCTCGTGCCGGGGTCCGTGACGCTCATCGGCGGCGAACCGGGCATCGGCAAGTCGACGCTGCTGCTGCAGTGCGCGGCCTCGCTGGCTGCGGGCCGGGGCGTCCTTTACGCGACTGGCGAAGAGTCGGTACGCCAGGTGGCCGAGCGCGCGCGCCGGCTCGGCGTCGACGCCGGCAGCCTCAACCTGGTTGCCGAGACGGCCGTCGAGCGCATCGTCGAGCTCGCCACCGGGGCAGGCGCGGCGGTGCTGGTGATCGACTCGATACAGACCATGACCGTGGCCAGCGTGGAATCTTCCCCGGGCGCCGTGACGCAGCTGCGCGAGTCGACGGCGAGCCTCGTGCGTCACGCCAAGGCGAACGGCACGGCGGTGTTGCTGATCGGCCACGTGACGCGCGAGGGCGTCATCGCCGGGCCGCGCGTGCTGGAGCACATGGTGGACACGGTGCTCTATTTCGAGAGCGATTCGGGCAGCCGCTTCCGCGTGATCCGCGCGGTCAAGAACCGCTTCGGCGCGGTCAACGAGATCGGGGTCTTCGCGATGGAAGAGAAGGGGCTGCGCGAGGTCCGCAACCCGTCCGCAATCTTCCTCTCGCGCGGCACGGAAGCGGTGCCTGGTTCCGCCGTGACCGTGGCCCGCGAGGGCACGCGGCAGATGCTGATCGAGGTGCAGGGGCTCGTCGACGCCAGCCCGCTTGCAAATCCGCGCCGCGTCGCGGTCGGTTTCGAGTCCAACCGCCTCGCGCTCCTGCTCGCGGTCTTGCATCGTCATGCCGGCATCGCGCTGCATGGGGAGGACGTTTTCGTCAACGTGGTCGGCGGAGTCCGGCTCGCGGAGACGGCCGCGGACCTCGCGGTAGTCGCCGCGCTCGTCTCGAGCCTGAAGGCTGCGCCGCTGCCCCAGGATCTCGTGATGTTCGGCGAGCTCGGCCTCACCGGCGAGATACGGCCCGTGCCCTACGGCGAGGAGCGGCTGCGCGAAGCGGCCAAGCACGGGTTCCGGCGCGCCGTCGTGCCGCGGGCGAACGCGCCGCGCCAGGCGCCCGATGGCATCACCGTCGCGGCCGTGTCGAGTGTCGCGGAAGCGCTCGCCGCGTCCGGATAGCTCAATCCTCCACGGGCGGGATGCTGAGGCGCGCCGTGCGCACGGCGTTGCCGGCAACCTGCAGCACTTCGATGGTCGCCGGGCCGACGCGGAGCACCGCGCCGGGCTCTGGAATCGATTCCAGCCGCTCGACGATGAGTCCCGACAGGGTGCGCGGTCCGTCCACCGGCAGGGCCGCGCCGAGCCTGCGGTTGATCTCGCGCAGGGCGAGCGCGCCGGGGACGATGTGGCTCCCGTCCACGTGCGCGTCGATCCGCCCGAGTGCAGGGTCGGCCTGGGTCGTGAATTCGCCGACCACTTCCTCGAGGATATCCTCGAGGGTCACGAGGCCCTGCAGGTCGCCGTACTCGTCCACGACGAAAGCGATGCGGCGACGCAGGCGCCGAAAGCGGAGCAGCTGCTCGTAGAGTGTCGTGCCTTCCGGCGTGAACAGCGCCTCGCGCCGCACCGCAATCTCGCGCAGCCGCTCGCGCGTCAGGCGGCCCGCGGCGAGCTCGTTCGCGACCAGGCGCATGTGCACGATCCCGACCACGCGGTCGAGCTCGCCGTCGAACAGCGGCATGCGCGTGTGCGGCGTGACGCGCAGACGCCCTGCAATCTCGTCCCAGGGCGCGGCGACGTCGATCGCGTCGATCTCGCTGCGCGGCACCATGACGTCCTCGACCCGCCGCCGCTCGAGGCCGAGCAGGGCCTCGACCATGCCCTGGCGTTCCGCGGGCTCGGCGACCAGCGCGTCGGCGAGGTCGGCGACGGAGTCCCCGGCGTCGCGCGGGTCGGCATCGACGGGATCGCGCATCGGCAACAGCAGGAAGCAGGGGGCTACCAGCCAGGCGACGACGCTCGCCGCGCCGCGGCGCACCAGCCCGTCGCGGCGCAGCCAGCCGAGGCCGCCCAGCACCAGGACCAGCCCGAGGCCAAAGGCTGCGACGGCCGCTACGGATGCGCGCTCGTCAGCCGGCACGCGCGCGATGCAGGCGAAAAGCGCGGCCAGCACGAGCGCGCGCAGCAGCACCGCCGCCAGCCGCGTCCGGCGTGGCTCGTCGGCCATGCGGCGACGCAGCACCGCGATCCAGGCTTCCTCGCGCGAGGCGGGCGCCGCGTGCCGCGCCCGAAGCTCCGGCATCGCCGCCTCGATGAGGGCGGCCAGCGCGACGAGCGCAAATACGATGGCGATGGACATGGGCTCAGCCCCAGTGCCGGCCGAGCAGGATCTCCAGCACGAACTTGCTGCCGAAGTAGGCGATCGCGAGCACGACGAAACCGGCGATCGTGTAGCGGGCGGCGAGTCGGCCGCGCCAGCCGAATCGCCAGCGGCCGAACAGCAGGCAGGCGAAGATCGCCCAGGCGAGTAGCGCCAGCACTGTCTTGTGGACCAGGTGCTGGGCGAACAGATCGGTGACGAACAGGAGCCCCGCGAGGATCGCGACGGTGAGCGCCGCCGTGCCGATCGAGATCACCGAGAACAGCGCGCGCTCGAGGCTTTCGACCGGCGGCAGCGTCGCGAGCCAGCCCCCCGCGCGACCGCTGCGGATGGCGGAATCCTGCAGCGCCAGCAGCACGACGAGAATGGCGGCGATCGCGAACATGCCGGCTGAGCCCATGGAGAGGATCACGTGCACGGCGAGCGGCCAGCCCGCCGTCGCGATTTCGTGCTGGGCGTGGAGGCTTCCGGTGCCGGCCGCGAGCAGCGCCGCGAACCCGAGGCAGACCGCCGCAACCGTGCGAAAGCGAGGCGCGAACACGGCGCAGATGCCGCCGGCGCCGATGGCGAGCCCCATCAGCGAGGCGCTGTCCGCGATCCCGAGCGAGAGGCCACCCGTGATCTCGAGCGTGTCGTAGAGCCAGGCCGCATGGGCCGCGAGTGCGGCGGTCGCGAGGTATAGCGCGCTCTCGTGGAACGCCGCCCGGGGGGACTCGCGCCGCGCCGCGTGTAGCGCGGCCGCGGCGGCCAAGAGGTAGAGCAGGACGACGAGGTATCCGCTCACGTACGAAAGCTCCCGGATGCGCCGATTCATTGTACAGGGGCGGGGACCGCGATCGCCGGGCCCCTATAATCCGCGCTGGCGGCAGGCAGTGCCGCGCAACCGGGGTGCAGGGATTCCCCAGATGTTCGACTCGCTCGCGGAACGGCTGGGAAAAACTGTCGACTCGCTGCGCGGGCGCGGCCGGCTGACCGAGGACAACGTCGCGGACACGTTGCGCCAGGTGCGCATGGCGCTGCTCGAGGCCGACGTCGCCGTGCCGGTCGTGAAGTCATTCACGGACGCCGCGCGCGCGCGCGCGATCGGCGCCGAGGTGGCGAAGAGCCTGACGCCCGGCCAGGCCTTCATCGGCGTGATCCACGAGGAATTGACGCGCGTGATGGGCGAGCCCGGCCGCGGGCTCAACCTGCACGCGGCGCCGCCGGTCGTCGTGCTGCTCGCCGGGCTGCAGGGCGCGGGCAAGACGACGACCGCCGCGAAGCTTGCGCGCCACCTGATCGAAAGACACCGGCGCAAGCCGCTGCTCGCGAGTACCGATGTCTATCGCCCGGCGGCGATGACCCAACTCGAGCGGCTGGGCGCACAGGTCGGCGCGGATTACTTCGCGCCGCCGGCCGACGCCCGGCCGGTCGCGATCGCGACCGCGGCGCTCGGGCACGCGCGCCGCCACCAGAATGACGTGCTCATCGTCGACACCGCGGGCCGCCTGCACGTGGACGAGGCCATGATGGACGAGGTGCGTGCCATCGACGCGGCGGTCGGCGCGACCGAACGGCTGTTCGTGGTCGACAGCATGGCTGGCCAGGACGCGGTTCGTGCCGCCCAGAGCTTCAACGCGGCACTCGACCTCACGGGCGTCATCCTGACCAAGGCCGACGGCGATGCACGCGGCGGCGCCGCCTTGTCGGTGCGTCAGGTCACCGGCAAGCCGATCCTGTTCGTCGGCGTCGGCGAGAAGACCGAGGCGCTCGAGCCCTTCCACCCGGAGCGCATCGCTTCGCGCATCCTCGGCATGGGAGACGTACTTTCGCTGATCGAGCAGGTGCGGGAGACGGCGGACCACGAGAAGGCCGCGAAGCTCGCAGAGAAGCTGACCAAGGGCCAGGGATTCGATTTCACCGACCTGCGCGAGCAGCTCGCGGAATTCAACCGCATGGGCGGTTTGCAGGCGCTGGCCTCCAAACTTCCGAACCAGGCGCTGCCGCCGGGTGCGCTCGCCCAGGCGGATGAAGGCGCGATCCGCCGACAGATGGGAATCATCGACTCGATGACCCCGGGTGAACGCCGCCGGCCGGCGATCATCGCGGCCTCCCGCAAGCGCCGGATCGCGGCCGGCGCGGGGGTGCACGTCCAGGAAGTGAACCGGCTCCTCAAGCAATTCATGCAGATGGAGAAAGTCATGAAGAAGATGAAGGGCGGGGGGCTGAGGAAGCTGATGCGGAGCCTGTCGGGGCAGTTTCCGGGGGGGCTCGGCCCGCGCTGAGGCCCTCGGTCCGGAATCCCATAAGCCTTTCATCCAAAGGGGGATTTGAGTAGAATGCGCGGCTCTTTGCGGGCGCCGGAAGCCCCACGGAAATGACGCAGCGAGTCTGCGAGGAATTCAATCGATGGTCACGATCCGACTGACGCGCCGCGGCGGCAAGAACTCGCCCTTCTATCACGTCGTCGTCACCGACAGCCGCAAGCGGCAGGGTGGCACGGTGCTCGAGCAGGTCGGGTTCTTCAACCCGGTCGCGCGCGGCAAGGACAAGAAGCTCGAGCTCGACCTGACCCGCATCACGCACTGGACCGGCAAGGGCGCGACGATGTCCGATCGCGTGCGCACGCTGGTGTCCTCGGCGCGGAAGCAAGCGGCCGCCTGACCGGCGCTGCGGGCGCGATTCCGGTGACACGGATCGTGCTGGGCCGCGTGACCGGGCCGTTCGGCGTGCGCGGCTGGGTCAAGATCGTTTCCTACACGGAGCCTCGCGAGCAGATCCTCGAGTACCCGCGTTGGCGGGCCGAGCAGACGAATGGCGCAAGCCGGGATTTGCGGCATGCGGAAGGCAGGGCCCACGGCAAGGGCATGGTCGTGCGGCTCGAGGGCATCGACGATCGCGATGCGGCGATTGCGCTCGGCAAGCCGGAACTCTGGGTCGAGCGCGGCGAGCTGCCGCAGCTCGGGCCGCGCGAGCACTACCAGGCGGACCTGGTGGGCTTCGAGGTGGTCAATCTGCAGGGTGCGTGCCTCGGCCGCGTGGATCATTTTCTCGACCTTCCGGCGAACCCGGTGATGGTCGTGGTCGGGGAGCGCGAGCGCTGGCTGCCGGTGGGACCGGGCCGGCTGCTCCGGGTGAATGCGGAGGAACGCCGCGTCACGGTCGACTGGGACGCGGAGTTCTGACCGATGCGGATCGAGGTGGTGACGCTCTTTCCCGCGCTGGTCGAGGCGGGGCTTGCCGCCGGCGTGCTGGGACGTGCAGTGGCGACGGGCACGCTCGAGGTGGCCCTGGAGAACCCCCGCACGCACGCCGCCGACCTGCACCGGACGGTTGACGACCGTCCATTCGGGGGCGGGCCCGGGATGGTGCTGAAGGCCGAGCCGCTCGCGAAGTCGATTGCCGTGGTGCGTGCCCGGCTGCCGGCGGGTGCGCCGGTGATCGGGCTGGCCGCGCACGGCACGCCGTTCGACCAGGCAGCGGCGAAGCGGCTCGCAGGGATTGCCGGCTTCGGGCTGGTGGCCGGGCGGTACGAAGGCATCGACCAGCGTGCCTCGGAGGCGCTGATCGACGAGGAACTCTCGATCGGCGACTATGTGCTTTCGGGCGGCGAGTTGCCGGCATTGGTGGTGATCGACGCGGTCGCCCGACTCCTGCCGGGGGTGCTGGGCGACGAGGCGTCAGCGGCCGAAGATTCGTTCGGCGACGGGTTGCTCGACTGGCCGCAGTACACGCGGCCCGAGGTCTGGGACGGACGGCCGGTGCCGCAAGTGTTGCTGGGCGGCAACCATGCCGCGATCCGGCGCTGGCGCCTGATGCAGGCGCTCGGCCGGACCTGGCAACGCCGGCCGGACCTGCTCGCGCGGCGCAAGCTGTCGAGCGACGAGCAGGCGCTGCTCGAGGAATATTGCAGGGCGGCCGGTGTCGAACCGCCGCGGTGAGAGGATCGGAGTCCGACGTCAATCGGGAATGTGAACATGAACAAACTGATGCAGGAACTGGAATCGCGCTTGCAGAAGCGCAAGCTGCCCGAGTTCGGGCCCGGTGACACGGTCGTCGTGCAGGTCAAGGTGCGCGAGGGTGACCGCGAGCGCGTGCAGGCCTACGAAGGCGTCGTGATCGCGTGCCGCAACCGCGGCCACAACAGCTCGTTCACGGTGCGCAAGGTGTCGCACGGCGAGGGCGTCGAGCGCGTGTTCCAGACGAACAGCCCCGCGATCGCGGACATCGAGGTCAAGCGCCGCGGCCGGGTGCGCCGCGCGAAGCTCTATTACCTGCGCGACCGCTCCGGCAAGTCGGCCCGTATCGAGGAAAAGCTCGGTAACTGAGGCATGCCGGTGCTGAGCGCTGTCTGGTCCGTCCTGAAGGGCATCTGGCTTGCCCTCGACGGGCTGCGCAAGTTCCTGCACCTCATACTCCTGCTGGTCCTGTTCGGGCTGCTGCTGCTGGCGGGTCAGGCCGAGCTGCCGTTCATTCCTGAACGCACCGCGCTCGTGTTGTCCCCCGACGGCTATTTGGTCGAGGAACTCTCGGGCGACCCGCTCGAGCGCGCGATCTCGCGCGCCAGCGGCGAGCTGCGCGGTGAGACGCGCCTGCGCGACCTCGTCGACGTGGTCGACGAGGCGCGCGACGACGACCGGATCCAGGCGCTCGTGCTCGACCTCGACGGCCTCGCCGGCGCCGGCCTGCCCATGCTGCAGGACCTCGCACAGTCCATCCGCTGGTTCCGCGAGAGCGGCAAGAAGGTCTACGCCTACGGCGAATCCTATTCCCAGCGCCAGTACTTCCTCGCGGCGCAGGCCGATGAGGTGTACCTCGACCCCATGGGCTATATCCTGCTCGAGGGTTTCGGCTACTTCCGCACCTATTTCCGCGGCACGCTCGACAAGCTCGCCGTGGATATCAACGTGTTCAAGGCGGGCAGCCACAAGTCCGCGCCGGATGAATGGACGCGAACCGGCATGTCGGACGAAGACCGCGAGAACGCCGGCGTCTGGCTCGGTGCGCTCTGGGACGCTTACAAGGCCGACGTGGGCGCGGCGCGCAAGCTCGAGCCGGGATTGATCCAGGCCTATTCGGACGAGGCGGCCGAGGGCGTGCGCGCGACGGCCGGCGACCTTGCGCAGTACGCTTTCGCGCGCGGGCTCGTGGACGCGCTCAAGACGCGCCATGAGTTCGAGGAGATCGTTGCCGCG
>Ga0187894_10000736_pt1 | contig 44150 bp, 33 predicted proteins | sample GBC1701081metaG_FD_136650 | JGI IMG/M metagenome (GOLD analysis project Ga0187894, IMG submission 136650) | White microbial mat communities from a lava cave in the Kipuka Kanohina Cave System on the Island of Hawaii, USA - GBC170108-1 metaG ... | reverse complement strand
GAAGACCGGATTGAAGCTGGTGAACGGATCCTGCGGCACGAAAGTGATGGCGCGGCCGCGTATCGTCTGGTTGACGACCGCGGGGTCGGCCTTCAGCAGATCGGTCCCGCGGAACCGGACCCGGCCGCCGGTGATCCTGGCCGAATCCTGCGGCAGGACACCCAGGATGGCGCGCGCCAGCGTGGTCTTGCCGCAGCCGCTTTCGCCGACTAGGCCCAGGACCTGGCCGCGTTCAATCGACAGGCTGACGCGGTCGAGGACCGAGGCGAAGCCGGCCTCGGTTGCAAACCCCAGCGACAGGTCTTCGACCGCCAGCAGTGTCGTCACTTTCCGCCGGCTCCCCGCCGTATGCGTGGGTCAAGGAAGTCGCGCAGCCCGTCGCCCAGCAGGTTGAAGCCCATGACCACCATGAAGATCGCGACCCCGGGCACGGTTGCGTACCACCACGCCTCGGGCAGGAATTCGCGCGATTCGGCAATCATGCGGCCCCATTCGGGCGTCGGCGGCGGGGCGCCGAGCCCCAGGAAGCCCAGCGCCGCCGCGGTCAGGATGGTGCCGCCCATGCCGATCGACGTGCGCACGATGATGGCCGAGGCGATGTTGGGCAGCACGTGCAAGGTCATCACGCGCCACGGCGAGGCCCCCAGGGCGATCGCCGATTCGATGAACACCTCGTTCTTCAGCGAGCGCGTTTCGGCGAACACCAGGCGGGCCCAGAACGGCCAGTAGGTGATGCTGAGCGCCAGGATGACGTTTTCGATCGACGGGCCGAGCGTCTGGGCGATGGCGATCGCCAGTACGATCTGCGGCACCGCCAGGAATACGTCGGACACGCGCATCAAGAGATTGCTCGGCCAGCCGCCGTAGTAGCCGGCGACGAGCCCGATCGGCACGCCGACCAGGACGGCAGATCCGACGGCGACAACGGCGATGGTGATCGTGATGCGGGCGCCGAACAGGATGCGACTCAGCAGGTCGCTGCCCATCCGGTCGGTGCCCAGCCAGTTCACGGTGTCGGGCGCGCGCAAGCGGTTAGCGGTGTGGAAATCGGCGACGTCGCCGGGAAACGGGGCCAGGATCGGCGCGAACACCGCCGCGACGATCAGCACAAGCAGCAGCGCCAAGCCCAGTGCCGAGGCGCGGTCCCCCGCGAACCGGCCCAACCCCCGCCGCCAGCCTGACCTCATCGTGTTCCCCGGGGGTCGATGAACGAATGGGTGATGTCGACCAGCAGGTTGACGATCACGATCAGGGCGCCGATCCAGATCGTGAAACCGATGATCGCCTTGTGGTCGGACTGCAGGATCGACTGCACCGCGAACGTGCCCATCCCGGGCCAGTCGAACACCGTCTCGACGATCACGGCGTTGGTCACCAGCACGCCGAAGATCAGGCCGATCTGGGTGACGGTCGAAATCAGCGCGTTGCGCAGCACGTATTTCCAGACGATCAGGCCTGGCGGCAGGCCCATGGCGCGCTGGTAAAGCACATGGTTGCTGTTGATTACGTCCAGCACCCCGGCCCGGGTGAAGCGGACAATTGTCGCGGCCGCCGGCAGCGCCAGCGTCAGAGCCGGCAAGGCTATGTGGGAGAGCGCGCTGTGCAGGGATTCCATGTCCCAGTCGAGCAGCGAGTCGATGATCATGAGCCCGGTCACGGGGGTGGGGCCAAAGCCGTCGATCCGGCTGTTGAGCGGCGCCACTCCCAGCTTCATCGCAAACAGGAATTGCAGCAGCAGCGCCAGCCAGAACGCGGCGATGGCAAGCCCGGAAACGCTGACCACCCGCAGGATGTGGTCGAGCAGCGAATTGCGCCTCAGCGCCGATATGACGCCGAGCGGAATGCCGAGCGCGATCGACAGCGTGATGGCCGTCAGGGTGAGTTCCAGGGTGGCCGGCAAGCGCTGTGCCAGGTCCTCCGATATCGGGCGCTGGCTGTAGATGCTGATGCCGAGATTGCCCGACACGATGTCGTGGAAGTGCCGCGCAAGCTGGACCCAGAGCGGCTGGTCGTAGCCGAGCTTGACGCGCATCGCCTCGATTTGCGTGGCCGTGGCGTTCTCGCCCAGGAGAACACGCACCGGATCGGTGGGAATGACGTTGGAGATCAGGAAGACGATGATGACGAGTCCGGCCAGCGTGGGCACGAACCAGGCCAGTCGCGAAAGGATCATCTCTAGACGGCGCATCGAACGGCCTCGTGCACTTTTCCGGACCGCGAGGCGAGGCTCGCGGTCCGGAAGACCCTGAACGGCTTACTTGTAGTAAGCCCAGCGCATGTCCTGCCCGCTGCCGATTGGGCTGAAGCGGATTCCGCCGACATTGGCAGCGTAGGGACCGTACCACTTCGTGTTGTAGACGAAGATGCCCATCGCCTGCTCGGTCACCTTTGTCGCCGCCTTCTCGTACAGCACGCGTCGCTTCTCCTGGTCGTTGGTCGCGAGCGCCTCGTCAATCCACTTATCCAGCTCGGCATCCTTGGTGTACGAGGAGTTCCGCGTTCCGATGTAGCGCGAGCCGTAGAGTTCGCCGACCCAGTTGTTGGGATCGACGTAATAGGTGCTCTTCCACAATGGCACCATGTCGTAGTTCTTGTCGCGGTCTTGCATGCGGCTTTGCACGACCGGCCAGGGTGCCGATTCGATCTTGATCTCGATGCCGATCTTCTTGGCCCCATTCTGCAGCAGCGTGGCTGCCTGCTCCGTCTCGCTGAACCCGGCCAGCGTGCCGATCGTGATCGGCCGCAGCGGCTCCTTCACCTGGGCGAGCTCCGCCTTTGCCTTTTCCAGGTCGTAGGTGAAGCCTTTGAGGTCCTTGGGCGCGCCCCACAGGTTGTTCGGGTTCGGGCTGGGGTTGCGGGCGACCGCATCCTTCAGGATGTCCTTGATGAAGCCGTCATAGTCGAAGGCATAGGCCAGCGCCTTGCGGAAGTGCACATCGTTCATCAGCGAACGGCCGTTGTGCATGGAGAAGTAGAAGACGCGCATCGACTCCGCCTCGAGGATCTGCACGTTCTTCGCCTGCTTCAACCGCAGGATCTGGTCATAGGGCAGGTATCCGTCGGTGCCCTGGAAGTCGCCCTTGATCATCCCCTGCACGCGGGTGTTCGTCTCCAGCACGGTGCGGAATTCGATCTCGTCGAAGGCCTTCGGGCCCCAGCCGGCGAAATGCTCCTTGAAGCGCTCGCCCACGAAGCCGATCGCCGGATCGTAGCGCTTCAGCTTGTAGGAGCCGGTGCTGGCCACGTTCTTTGCCAGCCAGGCCTGGCCCCAGTCGCCGTCCTTCTCGTTCTTCCTCACCAGCTTGGAGTTGACGATCAGGATTTCCGGTACGGTGGCCAGGAAAATGGCGGACGGCTCCTTCAGCGTGAACATGACCGTATACTTGTCGGGTGCCTTGGTGCTGCCCGGCTCGATGATGGGCAGGAACAGCGACGCGGCACCCTTCTTCATCGCCAGCATCCGCTCGATGCTGTAGATCACGTCGTCGGCGGTGAACTCGCTGCCGTCGTGGAATTTTGCCCCTTGGCGCAGCTTGAAGGTCCAGGTCTTTCCGTCGGCCGAGGCGGTGTAGCTTTCCGCCAGCCACGGGATCATCTTCGGCGGATTGTCGACCCAGCGATACAGCCCGTCATAGAAGTTGATGCGCGATGCGGCGCGGCCGACGTCGAAGATGGCGTGCGGATCGAGATTGTCGTAGCCGCTGTTGTTGGCGTGCACGTACTTGCCCTGCGCCCAGGCTTCGCCTGCAACGACGGGTGCTGATGCCGCGGCGACTGCGGCCAGCAATGCCAGAATTGTCAGTTTCATGCCCAGCCTCCTCTGTCGTTCTTTGCCGTTCAGCCCTTCTGCTTGACGTAGCGCGCGACGTCGGCATGCGTCGCGAACCAGATGCCGGTATGCGCGCGGATATGCCGGATCAGCTCCTCCAGGACCATCATGCGTGAGCGGTGACCGATGATGTGCGGATGCATCGTGAGCTGATAGAGCCCGCCCTCGGCATAGGCCGCGTCGAACTCGCGCCGGAAGATCTCCAGCACCGCCGAGGGCGGCGTGTAGGGGCGCAGCGAGGCGAAGCGATTCATGTTGAAGTAGACCGCGTCGTCGCGGATCCACTCGACTGGCAGCTCGACGACGCCGGTCGGCTGACCGTCGAGCAGCAGCTCGTAGCAATCGTCGTCGGCCATCAGCGAGGAGTCGTAGAGCAGGCCCATGTCGCGCGTGATGGCGAGCGTGTGCGGCGAGAAATCCCACGACGGTGTGCGGATGCCGACCGGGCGCTGGCCCGAGACTTTCTCCAGGATGTCGGCCGAGCGCATCTGCAGGTCGCGTTCCTGCTCCTCGGGCAGGATCGAGTTGCGCTCGTGGATCCAGCCGTGAATGCCGATCTCGTGGCCTTCGGCGGCGACTCGGCGCTGCTCGTCGGGATGCAGTAGGGCCGAGACGGCCGGCACGTAGAAGGTCGCGGGGATCGCGTATTTCTGCAGCAGCGCCAGGATGCGCGGGATGCCGGCGCGGTTGCCGTACTGGCCTTGGCTCAGGCGGCCGATCGACTCGCCGCCTTCGCGCAGTTCGCCGGTCTCGTGGTCGGAGTCGAACGAGATGGCCACGGCACAACGCGCACCGTCCAGCCATACGTCGGGCCGCAGCGTCCGGCCGGCGCGCACGCGCTCGACGATGCCGCGCCAGCGCTGCTCGGACCATTGCCAAGGCTGCTCTGGCTTCTGCTCCTGCTCGTCTTGATTGGGAACGATGGTCGGGCGCGCAGCCATGGTTTTCTCCTCCTGAGGTTCAGGCGAGCGGTGAGCCGGTCACTGGCAGCACCTGGCCCGTGATCCACGATGCGTAGGACGAGGCCAAGAACATCACGGCATGGGCGATGTCCTGCGGCTCGCCCAGGCGGCGCATGGCGACGCGCTCGATCATCGCCTTCTGGCCGTCTGGCCCGTAGGACTGCCATTGCCGCTCGTAGTCGGGGCTGGTGCGCAGGAAGCCCGGTGCCACGGCGTTGACCGTGATGCCGCTCGGCCCGAGCTCGTGGGCGAGCTGACGTACCAGGCCGAGCTGGGCGGCCTTAGCCGTGGCGTAGGACTGGATTCCGGTCAGGCTGACGCCCAGGCCCGCGCGGCTGGCAATCACGATGATACGACCCTTGGCCCTCTTCTTCATGCCTGACGCCACCGCGCGGCTAGCGAAGAACGCGCCTTCGACATTGACGGCCTGGATTGCGCGCCAATCGTCGTCGCTGACCTCTTCGACCGGGCGCTTGGCCTGGCCACGCACGCCGCCCGCGACGTGCACCAGCACGTCGACAGCGCCGCAGACCCGCTCGACCTCCCGCACGAAGCCGTCGACCTCAGCCGACTGTGTCAGGTCGACCTTGCGCGTCTCCAGCGTGCCGCCGCGCCTGGGCCTCGCCCGTGCTTTCAGCGCCGCCAGCTCGCCCTTCAGGACATCGCAGGCCCACACCTGGGCGCCGCGTTCGACGAAGCCCTCGACGATGCCGCCACCGATCCCGCGCGCGGCGCCGGTGACGATGACCGCCTGGTTGTCGAATTGGATGTCCATCAGCCGCTCATTCCGCCGCTTGCGCCGGCCTGAGCTGCGGGAACTCGCTGACCGCCAGCTCGAAGGCGCGCCGCACCTCGCTGCCGTCGCCGCGGCGCTGATGCGCCGGCACTTCCCCCAGGGCGGCGAATATGCGTTTCTTCATGTAGTGGCGCCAATTGATGGGCAGGGTGGCCAGCACCTCGGTCAGGACGGCATAGTTGGCGTCGGTCCATTCGCGCTCGTATGCCTCGCGCTGCTCGTTGAAGGCGAAGACGCTGGGCTTCGCGTTTATCGCCAGCCGCGCGCGGCGGGCTGCCGTCGCCGTCTCGTCGATTGTGCCGTCGCGGATGACCACGCCGTAGTCGTCCTCGGCGGACTGGATGGAGACCTTGCCCTGCTGCACGTCGAACAGCACCAACCGGGCGTCGCGTTCCCAGGCCGGTCCCCAGCCACCACCACCGCACGCCGTCGTCAGGATCACGTCGCCGGGGTCGAGGGCCACTACATCAGTATTGCCCAGATCGATGGCGCCGCTGGTCTCAGGGTTGCGCCAGAAGCTGGAGGTGGCGCCCGGCTTGCCGCCGTTGCTGCCCCAGGCCGAAAAGCGCGTGCGGTCGCGGTTGCGCGCCGTCACCACGGTGTTAGGGGCGAACACCTTGAACTCGAGTAGGGTGCCAAGCCCGCCGCGATGCTTGCCGGCACCTCCGGTGTCAGGCACCAGACCATAGCGCAGCACCTTGATCGGCACCTCGGTCTCGTTGATCTCGACCGGCGTGTTCTTGAGGAAGCTCGAGTTGGCACCCGAACCGTCGGCGCCGTCGCCGCCCGACCAGCCGCCGGCGCCGCCGGTGATCGGGTCGATCGAGGCCATGATCGTGCGGCCGGTGCGGTTGTCGGTGGTCTTGACGTTCATGATGGCGCTGCTGCCGGCGGGTCCCGCTGGCAAGAGGTCGGGCACCGCCGCCTGGAACGCGCCGATCGTGACGCCCTGCAGGCGGCCGCAGGTCATGCTGCGCATGCCGACGGCGGCCGGGAATTTCGGGTTGAGGATCGTGCCTTCGGGAATGACGCAGCGGGCTGGCCGCGTGATGCCGCCGTTGAGGAGAATCGTCGGATCGATGCTGTAGAGGCAGTAGGTGTAGCCCACCATCAGCAGGATGTGGCGCTCCGCGCCACCGGTCGGCACGTTGAGCGACGATTGAAGCTGGGCGTCGGACCCGGAGAAGTCGAGGATGGCTTCGTCGCCGCGGATCTTGAGGTTGAGCGCCAAGCGCACGGGCACCCCGCCCGGCGCATCTTCGTCGAGGTAGTCGGCAAAGAAATAGTCACCATCGGGAATGCGGCTGAGCAGGGCGCGCGCCTGCCGCTCGCCCAGGTCCAGCAGGTCCTTGACGCCCTGGCGAAATATCTCAACGCCGAACTTGCGCACCATGTCGTGGACCTTGCGCTCGCCGGTGTTCATGGCCGCGATCTGCGCCTGCAGGTCGCCGTAGTTCTGCTCCGGCATGCGCACATTGGTCAGCATCACATCGAGCAGCGGCTGGTTCAGCTTGCCCTGGTCGTAGAGCTTGTTGGGCGGGATGCGGATGCCCTCCTGGTGAACCTCTGTCAGTTGTCGCGACAGCGATGCCGGCACCGCCCCGCCCACGTCCGTGTTGTGGATGTGGCTGACCGAGAAGGCGACCAGCTCGTCCTCCCAAAAGATGGGCTTCCACATATGCAGGTCGGGCGTGTGGGTGCACACGAACCCGCTGTAGGGATCGTTGGTGATGCAGATGTCGCCCGGCCGGTAGTCGCCGACCATGCCAAGGGCATTGGCGTAGTCGAGCCCGATGAACCAAGTGGCGCCGAGGTCGCGCGGGCTGGCGAAGGTCATGCCGTCGGGCGTGGCGAGGCCCGTGGTGAAGTCCTCGGTTTCCTTCACGAAGGTCGAGTAGGCCGTGCGGAACAGCGTGAACGCCATGCTGTCGGCGGCCGCTTGCGCGTGATTGGCGAAGATCTGCAGCGTAACCGGGTCGATGCGCATCGCGTGTCCCTTCATTGCCGAGCGGCCCTCATCGCCCCATCGGAACGTGATCGAGCGACAGGAGAATGTTGCCGTACGCGTCGATCGCGCCGGTGAAGCCTTCCGGAACGCAGATCGTCGTATCCTCCTGCGCCACGACGCACGGGCTGCCAAGGCGGTGCCCGTGTTCCAGATCGGCACGCCGGTGAAGCGGCACGGTGCGCCAGGCACCGTCAAGGTACACCTCGATCTGCTTGGCGGGTATCGGTGTACCGGTGCGTCGCGGCTGCGCCGGGAACTGCGGCTGTGGCGACGCGCCCACCACCACCATGCGCAGGCTGATCAGAGACACCGGCGCGCTGGCGGAGCTGTGGCCGTAGAGGCGGTCGTGCTGGGCATGGAAGGCCGCCGCGATCCGCTCCCAGTCGCCCGCCGCAATCCAGTCCAGTTGCAGCGGCACCTCGATTTCGAACGATTGGCCGTGGTAGCGCATGTCGGCGGCGGGCTGCAGCATGTAGGGACCGGCGAACTTCTGCTCCTCGGTGATCCAGGCGGTGGCGCGGCGCGCGAGATGGTCGAAATCCGCCTTCAGGCGCGGCAGCTCGGCAGCCGACAATGGGTAGTAGGCCGTGCTGATGAAGTCGTTCTTGACGTCGGCGACGAGGCCGCCCAGCGCCGAGAGCACGCCCGGCGCCGTGGGGATCAGCACTTGACGCATGCCCAGTTCGCGCGCCAGGAAGCAGCCCAGCATCGGTCCAGCGCCGCCGAACGCCAGCAGCGTGAAGTCGCGTGGGTCGATGCCCTGGCGCGAGGCGAGCTTGCCAACCTCGCGGTACATGCCGGAGACCGCCACCTGGATGATCGCTTCGGCGGCCTGTTCGAGTCCGCGCCCGAGCTTCGCGGCGACCATGCCGACGGCGGCGCGCGCTTTCTCGACACCGACGGCAACCGCGTCATAGCCGATGTTGCCGTGGCCGATGACGCCGCAGACGGCGAAGGCATCGGTCATGGTGGCCCGCATGCCGCCACGGCCATAGCAAGCCGGGCCGGGTGTGGATCCCGCGCTCTCAGGCCCGACCGTCAGGATGCCGAACTCGCTGACCGCGGCGATCGAACCGCCACCGTCGCCGATCGACGTAACCGAAACGGTCGGGATGTAGATCGGAAAATCCCCCACCATTTCGCCCGTGCCGTAGGTCGGCGTGCCATCGACGATGACCGCGACATCGGCCGAGGTCCCGCCGATGTCGAGGCTCAGGACCTTGTCCAGCCCGGCCTGCCGCGCCACAAAGCCGGCGCCGATGACGCCGGCAGCCGTGCCGGAAAGCAGCATCTGCAGGCACGCCGACTTGCCGAGCTCGGCCGTCATGACCCCGCCGTTCGACTTGGTCACCATGGCCTCGGCGGCAACGCCGGCCTGTTTCAAGGCCGTCTGCAGGGCCGCGAGGTAACGCGCCACGGCTGGTTGCACGTAGCCGTGGATCGTGGCTGTGGCGGTGCGCTCATATTCGCGAATGATCGGCCACACGTCGCTGGAGCAGAATACGGGCATCCGCGGCGCCCATTGGCCGATAAGCCGTTGCGCCTCTCGTTCGTGTGCCGGATTGCGATAGGAATGCAGCAGCGCAAGGACGATTCCCTCGGCTCCCAGCGCGGTCGCCTGGTCGAGCGCGCGGCGCAGGCTGGTCTGGTCGAGCGGCCTGTCGACAGTTCCGTCCGCGAGTATCCGTTCATGCACCTGCAGCACGCGGTCACGCGTGACCAGGGGCTCAGCCCGTTTCGACATGAGGTGATACGGATCGGGCATCTTGAGCCGCGCCAGTTCCAGCACGTCGACGAAATTCTCCGTCGTGAACAGGCAGAGGCGAATGCCCTTGCGTTGGATCACCGAGTTGATGCCGACGGTCGTTCCGTGCGTGAAATATCCGATGTCCTGCGGGTGGATCCCGAAGCGGCTTCCGAGCTCCGCCAGGCCAGCAATGACCTCGCGCCCGGGTTCCTGCGGAGTCGACAACACCTTCAGTGTCGCCAGGCGACCGGTTGTTTCGTCCAGGGCGCAGAAGTCCGCGAAGGTGCCCCCGATGTCGACGCCGATGCGATAGCTCACTGCGTGGATCCCTTCCGTTGTGAGACCTATGCCGCGCACCGATAGCCGAGACGCTGGCTGATGGTAGCCGCCGCACGGACGACGCCCTGGATGATCCGGGATTTCGCGGCAGGGTAGCGCGCCGAGACGGTTCCCACGTTCAACGCAGCAACAACCGCACCATCGCCACCGAACACCGGCGCCGCCGTCGCCGATCCGCCGAGCAAATACTCTTCCTCGAGAACGGCGTAACCGTCGCGCCCTACCTTGGCGAGGATCGCGCGCAGCTTGCCGACGTCGGTCACGGTCTTCGGCGTGTGGGCGCGCAGCCGAGTGCGCATTAAGTAGGCATCGGTCGACTTCTTGTTCCAGAATGCCAGCAGGATCCGGCCCATTCCGGTGCAGTAGCCGGGCCGCGGACCGGGATCGTTGGAATCGTAACGGATTTGCGCGCGACTGACTGACTTGGCGATAACCCTGACGTCGCCGCGGCCAACACGGACGCCCAGGAACACGCTTTCGTCCAATTCGTCGCGCAGCCGGTCCATCACCGGCCGGGCAACGGCCGCGAGGTGTGCCTCGGGCCCACCGATCCAGCCCGACGACTGACGCAGGGCCCCGTTCAGTGCGTAGCGGTCAGCAGCGTCGCGCTCGACATAGCCGCGTGCCTGAAGTGTTCGCAGTAATGCATGGGCACTGCTCTTGGGCAGCGCCAGGATCGAGACGAGGTCCTTCAGAGCCATCGGCTCGTCGCTACGGGCCAGCAATTCGAGGATATCGAGCACTCGCGCCGCGGATTTCACACTTTCGTTCATATATGTGAACCCCGTTCCAACCACTAAACTCAATCAAAAACTGTGCAACAGTCAAGCCGGCGTAGGCGAATATCCAAAGCGACAAGGGACCTCGCCGGAGGCGCGGTCATCAGGCGAGCGGCCGGTCGACATCGTCGGGCGCATAGGAGACGTTCTGTTGCTCGAGTAGCACGCGCTCAGCGAGGTAGCGACTGGCTAGTTGTGAGCCGCTCCCTCGACGTGAACGGATCAACGCCAGCTACCAGAAGGTCAGAACCGCTTTCGCGCGCTCCGGCCGTCGAGCCACGTAGCGCGTGATTTTTCAATCAGTGGCCAAACGCCAGGAACGTTAAAGGGCCAACCTTTGACGATACGGGCATCCGGATTGATGGTCAGCGTGGTGAAGGCGGGCAACAGGTCGCCTTTGGCTTCGCGCTAGAGGCGCGCGTGCGACCCGATCCATACGAGGCCCACAAGGTTTCGCAGTGCTTCCGGCGGCGGCCTGTCGAGGCAGACATAGACGTTCTCGGCCGCATCATGGCCAGCGCAAAGATCTGAGATGATTTCCTGGTGCGACAAAAGTTCCAGAAAACCTAATGATACCATTGGAAATTCGATTGTCTCACCGATCCCGTGGGCGTTGATATCCCTTACAAGTTACCGTCCGCCTCTGGACTCCATCCTTGCCGACTGCGCTCGGAGTACGCACTTGGCCTTCGTCCTCAGCCAATCGGAGGCAAAGCGAAATTTAGATGAAGGGGCCAATGCGAGAGGCGCCAAAGGGCAAATATTGACGGTACGTGTGACGGCATCTTTTTCGCCGCTCAGAGGAAGGGGCAAGCAGATCAATGTGTTTCCGGCCTCGTTGATGATCGAGTGGGAGTGAGGGGGGAGTACTTTGGGATAGATCAGTACACAGTGGGCTGTTATTGGCGAACTTTAGATGCCGATAGTTCTCGATAGCTGTTGTTTGCTTGTTCAATTGTCCCGAGCCAGCAGGCAGTCGATGAATGCCCGCAGCGCCGGATGCGGATTGCGCCTGTCCGAATAGTAAAGGAAAAGGCCCGGGAGCGTCGGCGACCAGTCGGCAAGGACGCGCTTGAGACGGCCCGCGGCAATCGACTCATGAACGCGATCGTCGTCATAAGCATAAAGGATGCCCAGTCCCTGTAGTGCGCCTTCAAGCACGACCTCTTGAAGATTGGAAATCAACGGGCCGCTCACCTCCAACTCGATTCTCTTGTTCTTCTTCTCCATCTGCCAGCGATAGACCGCGCCGCTCCCCGGGAAGCGCCAGTTGATGCAAGCGTGTCGGTGCAGGTCGGCTGGGACTTTCGGCTCGCCGTGCTGGGCCAGGTATTGGGGCGATGCGACCGCGAGCATCGGGATGTCGGGTGTGAGCCGAACCGCGATCATGTCTTTCTCCAGGCGCTCGCCGATTCGGATGCCGGCATCGAAGCGGCCGGCGACGATGTCGCTGAGGCCGTCGTCGATGACGATGTCGAGCACGACATCGGGATAGGCGCGATGAAAGCGGCCAAGCCGGGGGGCGATCAGCTTCTTGGCAGCCATGCCCAGCGTGTTGATGCGCAACGTTCCGGCAGTGCGGCCGGTCGCCGCCACGGCCTCGGCCACTGCCGCGTCCATTTCCTGCATCATTGGCATGATGCGATCATAGAGGCGGGCACCCACCGCCGTTGGCGCCACGCTGCGCGTTGTGCGGTTCAGCAATCGGGCGCCGAGGCGCGTCTCAAGCTGGCGGATCGTCTGGCTCAACGCGGATGCGGACAGTCCGAGATGATCGGCGGCGCGCGCGAAGCTGGCGTGCCCGACGATCGCCGCGAAAGCCTTCAATTCTGCGAATTCCGACCCACGCATTATGCATCATTCTCTGAACAGGTCATCCACATTATAGTCGATTATCTTATCTCCCGGAAATCACGATCTTGGTCGCATCGAATTGATGGAGACCGCACATGACGATCCGACTTCCAGAGCCGATCAAGGCATACTTCGCAGCCGACAGGCTCGATGGCGACGCTGTCGCGCGGTGCTTCACCAGCGGTGCAATCGTGAAAGACGAAGGCCGCACCTACACTGGTGTCGCCGCCATCAAGCAGTGGAAGGCGGAGACGGCCACAAAATACACCTACACCTGCGAGCCGCAGTCCGCCGAGCAAAAGGATGGAACGACCGTTGTGACGTGCCATCTGGAAGGTGATTTTCCAGGCGGTCGAGCCGACCTGCGCTTCTTCTTTCGCCTGGAGCGCGGGAAGATCGCCAATCTGGAGATCATCCCTTGAGCTTCGATCTCGGTCTAACCGACCGTCGGGCGCTCGTCACCGGCGGTACCAAGGGCGTGGGAGCCGCTGTCGTGGCGGCCCTGCGCGAGGCAGGCGTGAAAGTCATCGCCACCGCGCGCTCGGCGCCGGCCGACGCCATCGAAGGCGTGCACTATATCGCGGCCGATCTTGCGACGGCCGAGGGATGCGGGGCCGCAGCCGACTCCGTCCGGCGGCAGTCGAGGGGTGTCGACATCCTGGTCAATGTGCTGGGAGGCTCGAGCGCTCCCGGCGGCGGTTTCGCTGCGCTCGATGATGCCGAATGGTTGAAGGAGCTGAACCAGAACCTGATGCCCGCCGTTCGCCTCGACCGCGCGCTGCTGCCGGCGATGATCGAGCAAGGTTCCGGCGTCATCATCCATGTCACCTCGATCCAGCACGAGTTGCCACTTCCCGACTCGACGACCGCCTACGCCGCCGCCAAAGCCGCGCTTTCCACCTATAGCAAGAGCCTCTCCAAGGAGGTGGCGCCCAGGGGCGTCCGCGTCGTGCGGGTTTCGCCCGGCTGGGTCGAGACCGAGGCATCCGTCCGCCTCGCTGAACGGCTCGCCGCGCAAGCCGGGACTGACTACGAAGGCGGTAAGCAAATTATCATGAAGGGCCTTGGCGGCATTCCGCTCGGGCGACCGGCTAAGCCGCGGGAAGTGGCGGATCTGATCGCATTCCTGGCTTCTCCGCGCGCCGCGTCCATCACGGGCACTGAATACGTCATCGACGGAGGAACGGTTCCCACAGCATAATATGGGAATGAGGGGTATGGGATACTGCGGAGGGGTTTGGAGGGGAATAGCGTAGGAAAAATAGAGGGTTACGGGATAGCTCGTTGATCGTCCGCGCTCCATCGTCAATTGAAACGCCAATTTCCTTAAGCCATTGTTTTTGGATCGGTTCGTGATCTCGTGATTCGACCAAGCTGAAATTCTTGACGGTGTTTTTGACGGCGCCGTGCGTGGGCATTGGCGAGTCGTCAGAAAAGACCGTCAGGCATAAGCACAGTGGATGACGGTCTTTTTTCGGGAGATGAACGCATCATTGTGCGGCAAGCGCCGCATGGATCGCTCTGGAAATCGACTGATCGCCAAGATATGCAACAATGTCATGTTTGTCGGGATTGCCGCTATTGGTATCGATGTTCTCGATTCCGTCGAAACCGATCGTCGCTTTCTGCAATATCCGGCCTAGCGTAACGAAGTCGTCTCTCTGTGCGCCATTTATCCACTTCCGAATGGGCGGCATTGGAAAGTTCAGCCCCCTGCCTACGTAGTTTGCGACAATACGCACGGCGAGCGGTGAGCCGAGCGTACAGAACAAGGGAACCTCGGTCCTGGAAGCCGCCTGTTCCTTGAGGAGTTCGTAGGCAATCACTGTTCCCAGCGAATGGGCTACTACAACGATGGGAGAGTCATCTTCGAACATTCTGTCCCGAACTATCTTCTTTATTCTGTTTTGAACGCCTTTCCTTTCAATGTAGATCGCTGCTTGGCGGAGAAATACGCGGGCGAGATATTTTCCTCGCGTGGGAAGAATGTTTTCGAGCGCGCGTGAGGTTGCAATTAGCCAAGCTTCGTGTGGCAAACCAGCCTCGACGGCCGACACATCGATGCCCTCTGCCTCAGCCGCAGCGACGATTTCCTGCTGCGTGATTCCGGATTCAGTCGCATATTCTTGCAACAGATCGAACTCGACTTGTGAGACTGTTTGAGCGGCCCCTGCCGCAACAGCATCTCGTGCTCTGGTGCTCAGCTCCGCGAGTTCCTGAGCGTAATAGGTGGTCGTAATATTTAGATTCCCCAGCGGCTCAAGGCTTTCCCTCTGCCATGCCGCGCTGATAGCACTCATCCAGATGGCTTCAACTTCGGCGGCCGAATTGTTCTCGTTGTTGATGCCATGAACCAGCACAAGCCTCATGATCATTGCCCCCTACGCTTCATAGCATCCCTAATTGACGCAGTATTACGGTCGCACGGTCCCTTGCATCGCCGCCCATCAAGGTTGCAATCGGGGAGTTGGTCAGCGTGTCCGCCAAATCTCCAAATTGCCTTAGCGTTGCGTCCTCATGCGTTGCCAGCCGAGACCAACCTGCTCGAACTAAAGGGGTCGTACCGGCGACGCGGCCAATTCCCTTTGGAGTCGATCGCCAAAGATAGCTGGGTCCTTGGGATACAGCCCGTCGCGTATCTTCCTGTGCTGCTGCGTATGAGACGTCCCATCCAGCATGATTTTCAGCCCGATGAAACTCTGCACCGGAAAGGAGCGCGATGTCGAAAGGAATCCCTTGATCGTGCTGAACGTAGAAGTGGCAAAGCCGCGATAGGCTGTCCAAATCACCCACTAAATCGTATAAATACGCACAGACTATACCGATCATGGGATTAAGGTGTTTCTCGTCACGCAATCCGTCAGCAATTGGTATTGCGTCCGCAGTCACAAGCTTTCCATTCGTGAGCGAAGTGAGAGCGTTCCAAGCGGCTATCGTCTTCGCTGAATATAAGTGAGACGTATAATCGGGTGACCATGAAAGCTGTCTGCAGCCACCGTCGATGTCACTCTCACCGTCGTCGACCAAGTGTACGGTGGCGATTAGACCCTCGAAAATTGGTATTATAACGAAAAACTCGGCCCCTTCTGCTTCCCAGCGGGTGCTCCATGATATTGATAAGACTGATCCCGGCTGGCGCCCTTCATAGGGGATAACTCTATCAAGGTCGGAGACCAAAATCGGATACCAAACGGAGCGATCGTCGGAGCCGCGGAGTGGCCCTGTAAAGAACCCCGTCGGAGCCTCGTTGATAATGATTCCCCACGACGATTTGGAGCCCTCACGATGGATAAGCGCCGTCAAGCGCTCGTTCCAGTGAAAGGCCTCAGCTTTCAACCGCTCGATTTGCACATCCTCAAGCAGCTGAGGAGTGGGATCTGCGCTCGATGTTGCGCGCTCATTGAAAGGAATCGAGTCTCGCAGGTAACGCCGCGCCACTGTGTCGGGCGGCCCACCTCCATCGGGAGGCTGAGATGCGTGTTCGGCGCCGCCGGGAGGATGTGAGCCGATCGAGACACCCGGCTTTGCGAATGATGAATAGACGTCGTCTCCTTGTGGGAAGCCTGGCTCCACGCGGGGCTCTTGGTTGACGCCGTGGCCTGCGCCGCGCTCCAGTACGGCGTCCGGCAAATTCCAGTACAGGGTCTGTGTCGTGACGTTCGGAAGAACCCCATTCGCCAATCTGAAAGCGCGCTCGTCCTCTCCGTTAAGAAAATCCACCAAAACGGAAGTAAATAGGCAAAATTCAGAGGCAATGTCCTTACCGCGAAAAAAGAACGACGGATCGTTGGGCAAAGTAGAGAAGATATTGTCGACGAAAACTCTCCGGCGTGGTCCGGGCGCATCGTAAATTACCGGTACCGTACCGCTCTGGAAATGTCGCGCTTCTAAACAAGCATCGGCGATCATCGATATTTGTCGGGGGCGGTAGGTGGAAATGCTTGCGCGAAGTGCATCCCGCGAAATCCGACCTGTGTTCACATCCGGTCCGTCGCTCAGGATCCATATCTGATCTGGCGAGTTGAGAAATCCATGCCCGACAAAATATATGACGATCCTGTCGATCTCGTCCTCTAGGATTGGACGCAATTGCTCGGCGATGCGGGGAGCGGTAACGGGGGCTGCCTTGTCCGTGATGGCCTTTACAGTAGAGTAGCCCTCACGCTTCGCCCATCTCGCCATCTGGTCGATGCTGTTGTTGACGCCGGGTAGGGCCGCCATACCGAGTGGTCTAGCGACACCAATCCCGATGAAAACGCGCTGCGCCATCGCCTGCCCCCGGAAAAGCTGACCTTGAATCTATCCTACACTTCCGCGTGTATCCGGGGAATTGTGACCACTGTTGCTAGGAAGCCTCGCCGTCGGACAGGTCGAGGTCGAGACGACCTGGCAGTGCCGTTGCAGGCGATGTCGCGGACGATCGGGCTGGTCGGGCGCCTTGAGCTGTCAGTTCGGGCCCCTATGCGTTTCGCAAAGGACCTGTGAGATACGCTCCGGGCACGTGCGTCAGACCGTGCGCCGCCATCGCCATGGAATCTGACCGCTGCTCCTCTTCGCCTGGGATGCGCTCGCGCACATAGCCGGCACAGCGAGCGGCTTGTTCGTGCGGGTGACCCTCGTGGTGCCGGCATTGACGGTCTTTTTTCGATCGAGACGATCCGATCACTCTCGTGAAGACTCCGAAAATCGACCGATCGATGCCGATAGTCGCTGAAACCGAGCAGATCGCGGATCGTCGAAATTCGTGTTTGAAATCAAGAGCAGAAATTTCTGACGGATCGGCGAGACGGTATTTCGTGGTGCGCAGAAAAAATTTGCGCTGCTAAATCAGCACGTTACGATGGCTCAGAATGATCGAGTGGGAGTGAGGGATAGTAGAAACGGCGGCTGTCGGCGGGAACAGAGTACGGTGGCGTAAAGTCTGTCTTCGATAGATATCGAACGTCAGCAAAGTTCACACGTAGAAGCCTAGTCCATCAGCACGAGCTCGGCTGCATCCATGGCATAGCGGGCGAAGACGAAGTCGCGAATGCCAACGACCCGCTCGCCGACCCAAGCCAACAGCACGAAGTATTTCACCCGCTGATCGGGATCGTCGGCATCATAGACCAGCATCGCCGGACGGCGGTCGACGAAGCCAGGAACTAACCGCCAATGCGGTCGCGTGGCATAGTTGCTGAAATAGGGTGCCACGTTCTTCTTCCCGTCGAGACGTACCCGGTTGACGATTTCGAGGCGCACGTCCTCGGCCAGCATGGCCCTGACCGCGTCGAAGTCGTGCGCGTTGAAGCGCTCGACATAGGTCTTGAGCCGTGTTCGCTCCGGCTCGGCCAGAGCCGGAACGTGGGTGTCGTCGGGCTCCGCGGCGAGCGCGCGAAGGCGGTCCCGTCCTCGCTGCAGGGCCGCCTTGATCGCCGGGACGCTGCCGCCGACGATCTCGCAGGTCTCTTGCAACGAATAGCCCAGCACGTCGCTCAAGATGACGCTGCTGCGCTGAGACGCCGGCAGCCGCATGAGGGTCCCAAGGCTGGCCGCCGCGATCTGGCGATCTTCGATGGGGTTCCTCACGGCCGCGATCATGTCCATATCCTCGTTCGAATGCTCGGCGTTCTTACGCGTGCATCGACGCAGGAAGTCCAGAGCGGCGTGGTGGGCGATGCGAAACAGCCAGCCCTCCGGATTGGTGATCGGCCCTGCCGCCGGCGCCGCCTCCATCGCCTTCAGTATTGTTTCCTGAACCACATCCTCGCCATCGATGACCGAGCCGGTCATCCGCGCGCAGTAACGGTGCAGTCTAGGCCTGAGCTCGCCCAGGAGCTGTTCCAAGGGCTTTTGGGGCGCCGTGTATTGCGCGGCGCCTCTTGTGCCTTCCGACAAGGCTGATCCTCCTCAGAATTGGTCCCCGCGACTATGCCTTGTCGCCCACACTCGGCGTAAGGGCCGGGCTGCTTGCGAGTGCAATGCGCCCCTTGCGAAGACTTCGAGGCATAAACAGCCCGGCGGCTGCGCCGGCCAGCGAGAGCATGGCGGCGACGCCATTGGCGGCGGCGAAGCCTTGGCTGAACGCCATGGGCGTTCCATGACTCCCGGCCTGGGCGAAGACAGCCACCGTAAGCGCCACCCCGAACGCGCCGCCGAGCTGGCGGATCGTGCTGAGCGTGCCCGACGCTTTGCCGATGTCGGGCATCGCAACCGCGCCGACGACAGCCTTCTGCGTGATGGTAACTGCCACCGCGAAGCCGGCGCCCGTCAGGATCATCGGCGGGATCATTCCGGCATAGGCTATGCCCGGGTTGGCGATGAGTGCGATCCAGGCCAGGCCTGCGGCCTCCACCGAGAGGCCAAGCGAGATCGCGACCGTATCTCCAAACCTGTTGGCAAAGCCGACGGCGCTGCGCGCACCGACGATGACCGCGACGCCCCAGGGCAGCAGCCTGAGGCCGGCAGTCAGCGGGTCGGCGCCGAGAGCTACCTGCTGGAATTGCGCCATGAAGAAGAGCGCGCTCATGAACGCGCCGTTGAGCAAGAACATCGCGGCATTGCCGGCGGCGAAGGCACGAAGCTTGAAGAAACGCATGGGGATCATGGGGTCGGCAGTGTGGAGTTCCCAAGCCACGAGCAACAAGACCGACATCGCGCCACCCGCCAGCGATGACAGGATTTCGAAGCTTCCCCAGCCCACCCCGTTGGCACGCACCAGCCCCCATACCAGGCCGAAGGCGCCGCCGGTGGCAAGCAACAAGCCGGGCAGATCTATGGCCTCGTTCGCGCCGAACGTCTCACGCAATTTGGCGACAACCAGTGCGGCGACAACCAGCCCAATCGGCAGGTTCACCCAGAAGATCCACTGCCACGCCAGGCCCTCGGTCACAACGCCGCCGACGATCGGGCCCAGCACCGTCGACAGTCCGGCGGTGCTGGCGTAGATCCCGAGCGCCCAGCCCCGGCGTTCCGGCGGAAACGCCGCGCTGATCTGCGCGAGGGCGAGCGGCATTACGATGGCCGCGCCCGCGCCCTGGACGGCGCGCGCAGCGATGAGCCAACCGATGTTGGACGCAAGTGCGCAGGCGGCCGAAGCGGCGACGAACAGCACCAGTCCCGCGGCGAACAGACGTCGGCGCCCGAAGCGATCGCCTAGGACTGCGGCGGTCAGCAGGAAGGCGGCGAAGGTGAGGGCGTAGGCATTGACGGTCCATTCGAGAGCTTCGATCGAAGCGCCAAGCTCACGCCCGATCTCCGTCAGCGCCGTCGAGACTACGAGCGCGTCGAGTCCCACCATCAGGTTGGCCGCGGATGCGAGCACCAGCACCCAAGTGCTATCGGAGCTGCTTGCCGGTATGGCCATGGTTATCCCCCTACTCAGGCGTGGAGGCTGTAGGCAACGTCGCAGGTGAACGCCTCGTGCTTGGCCAAAGCGCCAAATTGTTGGAAATAGGCCTTCAACTGGGGATCCTGGCGAAAGGCATCTATATCTTTCTCGTCTCGCCACTGCGAATAGACGACAACCTGTTTTCCGTCCCGACTCTTGAGGAGGTTGGTCGAGATCCATCCCGGCATCTTACGAAACATGGTCTCGATGCCCTCCTGGAGGAGGGCGAGCACCTTCGGCTGAGTGGCGGGCTCAACGGTGAAGACGTTGACGAGGGTGGTGACGGCGCGGTCGACGCGAATGGTGGTCTCCATGGTAGGGCTCCGTATTTGGCTTTGTGCAGGCGACATCGCCAGGATTCCGCCAGCGAAGCTGCTGGCGATGAAGGCTCGAAGCAACAACCTGTCCCGATCGCAAGCATGGTGGTCGTCTCCTGGCGCCAGGGCAGCCGAACTGCGATATCAGCGGATCGGCGCCCCTCGACACCAAGACGAACCGGAAAGGCCAAACGGACCGGTGCGGCGAAAACAAATTCGCCGGGCCGCAATGTGCATCGTCATCGTAAGTCGCCTCGTTCGACGATACGGCTCAAAAATGGCGGTGACGGGCTGACGGTATTTTGGGGCCGCTGCGCCGACCGTGGTTTGTCGCTGCGGACGTCGAAAAATCGACTGATTGATGCTGATAGTCGCTGAAACCGAGCGGACTCCGAATCGCGGAAATTCACCTGCAAATTCAAGAGCACAGATTTTTGACGGATCGTGGAGTCGGTTCTTGACGACACGCAGAGAACATTTGCGCTGCTATATCAAAGCGTTACCATGGTTCGAAACAATCGAGTGGGAGTGAGGGATTAAAAATTTTCTTTATAATTCAGTAGTTTATGTAGGATTTGGAATGGCCGGCAACACATCGTTGGTTCGGCCGTCGGATCTGGTAACCGCTTGAACTGTAAAGGGAGTTCCTACGGCCGAAGTATTCTTGAGTTGCGGAATGCTGGGTAAGTTGACGGTCTTTCTGACGGTCTTTTTTGAAGTGGTCACCTGCCGAAATCAAAAGACCGTCAGATAGCGCGGATAGCGCTGACGGTCTTTTCCTGGCCGGTAAGTTTTTGATGCTGTACTGGAAAGGGGAAATTATAGCCTGTTCGGGGCGTTTTTTACGATTGGGGCATGACCGCCGAAACTGTTTCCGGAAAGAGTCATGCGGGGCTTCAGCTCTTGAAATGGCCGGGCATTGGCCGTACATTGGCGGTAGGAGTATCGCCATGGCAAACGTAGCCTCGAAATCGGCCCGCGGTCGCACCCGCGCGCAACGCCTTGAGACGCGGGTGACGGCGGAGCAGAAGACGCTTATCGAACATGCCGCCGCCCTCCAGGGACGGACGGTCACAGATTTCGTGCTGACCAGCGTCCAGGATGCTGCACGGCGGGCGATTGAGGAACACCAGCAGATCGAACTGTCGGTGCGCGACAGCCAGGCGTTTGTTGACGCGCTGTTGAATCCGAAGCCCGTCAATGACCGCCTGCGCGACACGGTGCGCCGCTATCGCGAAGCCACCGGCGTATAGCCGGTGCCGGGCGCTCCCGAGGGATCGCTTCGGGTCGAGGCGCTTGGTCCGCAGCACGATCGCGGTTCGTTCGTCAGCGGCGCCGAAGCGCTCGATCGCTATCTACGAAGCCAGGCTGGCCAGGATGCCCGCAAGAACATGGCGGCGCCGTTCGTACTGGTGCTGCCGGACGGCGCCATCGGCGGCTATTACACTCTGTCCGCGACCGGCGTGAAACTCGCCGAGTTTCCGGCTGATATCACCCGCAAGCTGCCGCGTTATCCACTCGTCCCGGCAACGCTTTTGGGCCGGCTCGCCGTCGATCGAAACTATCAAGGGCGAGGGTACGGCCGCTTCCTACTCGCCGACGCACTGTTCCGCGCGGTCCGTAGTGAGATCGCGTCGTTCGCCGTTGTCGTCGATGCTAAGGATGAGGCGGCCCGCGGCTTCTATGAGCGTGAGAGCTTTTTACCGTTCCCGGATCAACCGATGAAGCTGTTCCGGCCGATGGCGGATATCGAACAACTCTTCAAATAAGAACGGGCAGCTCCATGAGCAGAGCTATCCTGAGCACCTGACCTAAATCAGTTGAGGGATGAATCATGGTCGATTTCAAGAAACTGGCCGCAAGCAAGGGCAAGCCTAAACCAGTTAATCCCCGGGAGATTTTCAACAGCCTGCCCAAGCCGCCAGGGATCAACGACCTCTACGCGAGCCAAGCGGAAGTCCTTGATGCTTGGTTTCCCTGCCGGAACGATCGCGACGTGGTGGTCAAGCTTCACACCGGCGGCGGCAAGACGCTGGTCGCGCTCCTGATGGCGCAGTCGGTAATGAACGAGCTCGGCGAGCCGGTTATCTACCTTGCGCCGACCAATCAGCTTGTCGATCAGGTAATCGCCAAGAGCAAGGAATACGGCATTCAGACGGTTCGCTATGTGAGCGGTCAGCCGTTCGCGGGCGAGTTTTACGATGGCAAGGCGGTCTTGGTCGGCGCCTACGAGACGCTGTTCAACGGCCGCAGCCGCTTTGGGGTTCGGAACTCGGGACAGGACATCATCAAGGCGGGCGCCATCATCCTGGACGACGCGCATGTTGCGCTCTCGGCCGTGCGCCGGCAGTTCAGCCTCACTATTGAGGCGAAGGCACATCCGGACGTCTACGCTGATCTTGCCGGCCGTTTCCGCACGGCGTTCACCGAAGTAGGCCGCACTGGAACTTTTGCCGACGTCACGGGCGGTAAGGACTACGGTGTGATCGAGGTGCCCACTTGGGCTTGGCAAAAGAAACTGTCGGAAGTCACCACCTATCTTGCGGGGCAAGTCGACAAGATTGATCCGTATGTTTGGCCGTTTCTCCGCGACAATCTAGCGGTCAGTCACTGTCTATTCAGCCGTCGATCCGTCACGATCACGCCTATCTTTCCGCCGGTTGACTTGCTGCCGACCTTTGAGGACTGCGGACGACGTATCTATATGTCGGCAACAATCGCCGACGACAGCGAGATTGTTCGTGCCTTTGCCGCTTCGGCTGACGCGGTCGGCAAGCCGATCACCTCCACGTCGCTCGCCGGCGTCGGCGAACGCATGATTCTCATCCCCGAGTTGATGAAACTTGGTGGTGCAGCCATCACACCGATGGTCAAACAAATTGCAACCAAGCTGGCAGAGAGGAAGCAGGGCGCCGCGATCCTTTCGCCCTCTGGCCAGGCTGCGGAGAAGTGGGCGGACATCGCGACTTATCCAAGCACTGCCAAGGATGTCGCAGACCAAGTTGGGTTAATGCAGGCCGGCACGAGTTTTGGGCCGATCGTGCTCGCCAACCGCTATGACGGCATCGATCTCGCCGGCAACGCATGCCGCTTCCTGGTCATAGATAATCTGCCTCAAGGCACGTCGGACTATGACCTCTACCGCATGAATGTTGTTGCGGACTCGGCGGTGAGTTCGCTGCTTGCGCAACGTATCGAGCAGGGTATCGGCCGCGGCACTCGCGGAGGCGGTGACTACTGCGCGGTCGTTCTGGTGGGGAGTAAGCTGGTCGGCTGGATTGGGCGTAAGAGCAATCTCGCGTTCCTGACGGCCAGCACGCGGGTTCAGCTCGCAATGGGTCAGGAAATGAGCCAGGCCGTCACGACCGCGAAAGAGGTCGGAGAGACGATCATGAAGTGCCTGAAGCGTGACCCCGATTGGGTATCCTACCACGCGTTAGAGCTGGCCGACGCTGCCCATGCCGCGCCAGTCAACGCCTTGGCATTGAAGGTCGCTGGTGCCGAGCGCAAGGCATTCAAGCTCCAGCGGCTCGGGCAATACGAAAAGGCCATCGACCTGCTCGAAAAGCTGATTGCAGATCCCGAGCTCAAGGACGAGGCGCAGCGCCGCGCGTGGCTGTCGGCGACCGCCGCGCGGATCGCCTATCAGATGAGTGACGAGGACCGCGGCCAGAAGCTGCAGACCCACGCCTTTTCGGTCAGTAACAACCACTCGCCGCCGAAGGTCCGGCCGCCCTATGTAGCGCGACCGATCCCGGGCAAGCAGGCGGCTGCGATCGTCATGCGGATGCTCGAATATGATCTGCGCGGTTCAATGCTGGCCGACTTCGAGGAGGCGGTCGCCGATTTGGTGCCGACAGCGTCGGCGGCGCGCTACGAGCAGGCGCTCGCTGACCTTGGCGGTTTCCTAGGCTTCGATGCGGAACGGCCGGAAAAGGTCTACGGCAAGGGCCCGGACGTGTTGTGGCGGACTGACGGCGCATTCGACTTCGTGATCGAAGCCAAGAGCAAGAAAGAAGACAACCCGCTGTACAAAAATGACCACGCACAGCTGCTTGAAGCGGAAGCTTGGTTCAAGACTGCCTATCCGAAGCGGGAGTCGGTTCGGGTATCGGCGCTGCCCGACGCGGTTGCGGATCCCAAGGCGAGCACGGCGGGCAGCTTCGCACTTCGGCTCGTCGACATTGATAAGCTGGTTGGAGCGCTGCGCGGCGTGCTCGGCGAACTCGTGGTCAGCCCAGGGAAGGAGGAGGCTCTGCGTGAGCGGTGCGAGGCGGCGCTGGTCAAAGCTAATCTCAAGTCCGACGGAATTAGGAAGACATTTCTCGTGCCATTCGGCAAGGCCGTGAAGGCGAGCTGATCCAGAGGAGCTGAACAGCACCTAGCTGTCAGCTCCTGCTGGCCGCGAGACATGTCCCAACCGAACGGCCGACGCCCGCAGTGTGGAGGCGCATCCATGATCGCGAAAGTGACATCCGAAAACAGATCGTGCTATGGAGATGACGGTCTTTTTCCTCGTGCTCCGGTGCGGCGCTCGGTGAGGCAAGCCAGAAGAAATCGACCGATCGTTATCGATAGACGCTGAAACGTCGCTGAATTCGAATCGCACGAATTTTCCTTTGAAATCATAAGCGAAAAATTTTGACGGACCGACGGTCGGATTTTGACCGTCAGCAGAAATATTTTGCGCTATAAATCAGCGCGTTACGATGCGTTGAGAGGATCGAGTGGGAGTGAAAAGCAACAAATAACCAATATACTACAAGAAATTTGATAGTGTCTCAATGTGGCTTCATGACGCGAAGCCTTGTGGGATTTAGTACCTGCCGACTAAAAGGCCGCCATCGACGACGATCGTCTGGCCGGTGATGTAGCGGGCGCCTGGCGAGGCCAGGAAAACGATGACATCGGCGATGTCGTCCGGCTCGCCTAGCCTGCCCATCGGGATAATGGCGGCGGCAGCCTCCGCGCCGTCCGGGCCGAGCGAATGCTCTTTCGAGAGCAGCTGCGCAGTGCGAATGTAACCGGGCGCCACGCCATTCACACGCACTCCGCTGCGCGCCAACTCGACGGCAAGGCCGCGGATGAGCCCCACGACCGCGGCTTTGGCGGAGGAATAATGCACGTGCTCGTCCCAGCCATAGGCCACGCCCATGATCGACGAGACGGCGACGATGGCGCCCGAACCGCGCGCGATCATGCCGGGAAGGGCCGGCCGGACGGCGCGGAAGATGCCCTTGAGATCGACTTCAAAAGTATGGTCCCACTTCTCGTCCGTCATGGCGCCAAGGGGAACGCGGTGGGCGATTCCGGCGTTGGCCACAATGACATCGGGCGATCCGAGGCGCCCTTCGATATCCGCGATGACCGCATTCGCCTGCACGGTGTTGGTGACGTCGAGATAACGGAAGTCGGCGGCACCTCCCTTGGCACGGATCGCATCAACGACGGCGCTACCCTCCGTGTCGAGCACGTCGGTGACGACGACGTGGTACCCGGCAGCGGCAAAGGCCAGGGCCGTCGCTCGCCCGATGCCAATTCCCCCACCTGTGATCACAACGACCTTCTTCGCCATCTCGACCCCGAAGTCTCGCGCCGGTGACGTCGGGACCAGGCGCTCGCCCCAAGGCGCGGCCGTCCACGGCATCCCGACACCATCCTGGTCCAGCAACGTCTGTGCCATAACGTGGGGTGGCTCTGCGGAAGTCGTTACGTCTGTCCGAACCGGCAGGCAGTGGCGATCCATTGGCCTCGCTCTTGCATCGGACGGGCGTGACGACGCTGTCTGAGGAAGGCCTGGAAGCCGGGATTCTCGCCGTCGTTATCTCCTGAAGAGACCTGACTCGCATTATGTGATCACATAGAGCCTCCCTTCGATTGACAGCGGGCTTGGCACGCAGCACGATGCAGCGACCAGCTGGGAGCACCGGAGTTCATGCGCTACCGCAATGTGGCGCGGGGCGAACCGCAGCGGCGCAAGGTCATCTCGCGCTGGGGCAGCTACCATGGCGGCACGGTGGCGTCGGCCGCCCTGGGCGGCGGGCGCGACGTGCACGATGCTTTCGCCCTGCCGATGGACGATTTCCTGTTCGTCAGCCAGCCCAACTGGCCGGTGGGTGCCGAACCCGGCGAAAGCGAGTCCCAGTTCGTCGACCGCCTGATCGCCGAGCTCGAGCGCACCATCGAAACGGCTGGTCCCGACACCATCGCCGGCTTTGTGGCTGAGCCGATCAGCTTCTCCTGTGGGTTCTTCCCGCCGCCGGCAGGGTATTTCGACCGCGTGCGCGAGGTTCTCGACCGCCACGGCATCCTGTTCCTCGACGACGAGGGTGATCTGCGGCTATGGCCGCACCGGCTACCTCTTCGCCGCCGAGCCGATGGGCCTGAAGCCCGACATCATGACGTTGGCCAAGGGCATGACCAGCGGTTACTTCCCGGTCTCGGCCACCATCATCGACGGCGAGCTCTACGATTGGCTGGAGCAAGGGCAGCGAGCAGCGCGGCACCTTCGCCCATGCCACGACCTCTTCGGGGCATCCGGTCGGAGCAGCGGTGGCGCTGGAGATGCTGCGTATTGTCGAGCAGGACCAGCTGCTGGAGCAGGTGCGAGCCCCGGATCCCGACACTGCACCGCCATTTGCAGGTCCTGGCGGACCATCCCCTGGTCAGCAATGTGCGCACCTTCGGGCTGGCCGGCGGCGTGACGCTGACGGCGGCGAAGATCAAGGGCAGCGAGGGGATGCCGGCCACCGGCGGCGTCGCCATGATGGGTGCGGTCGGCAAGATTCTCGGCCGGGTGATGCTCGACCACGGGCTGATCGTGCGCGTGACCGGCGACAACGCCGTTATCGCGCCGCCGCTGATCATTCAGGACACCGAGATCGAGGAGCTGTTCCGCCGGTTCCACGCCGCCCTCGACGACACCGCGGCCGAGCTGGCGCGTACGTAGCCCTGGGAGCACCGGCTTCCAGCCGGCTGATGGTCCGGTGCTCGGCGCCGGTGCCGGCTGGAAGCCGGTGCTCCCAGAAGACGTCTACGCCCAGCCCAGGCGCTTGTAGATGAAGGTCTGGAAGGTGCGCACATCAGCAGCGCGCAGGTCGCGGGCGCGTGCGCCGTCGTGGTCGCGGATGGCGTCGGTGATCTGATCCTGCAGCTGCAGGCTGAAGCGGAAAAACGGGTCGTCGGCCGAGACGCGGCCGCCGAACGCGGCAGCGATGTGCGGGGCGCAGCGCAGTCGCACGTTCGAGATGTAGCCCATGAAAGGCCCGGAATGGCTGGCCTTGGCCAGCTGCATGGCCCACACGCTGGTGTCCTTCACGAAGGTGCGGGCATCGCCGTCGCGCAGCGCCTGCCACATCTCCTGGGTGATCTCGACCATGCGCTCGATCTCCTCGCTGGTCGCGACCTCGGCCGCCAGCGCCGCGGCGTCGCCTTCGATGAGCCAGCGGATCCGCCACAGCGCATCGATCTCGCGGCGCGACAGCTCGGGCACGACGATGGCGCGGTTGGGCTGCAGCTCCAGCGCCTGCTCGGCTGCCAGACGGCTCACCGCCTCGCGCACCGGCATGATGCTGGTGCCCAGCCGCTCGGCCAGCGCCCGCAGGGTGAGCGCCGTGCCGGGCAGGAAATCGCCGCGCATGAGGGCCGCGCGCAGTTCCTGATGGGCGCGTTGGGTCAGGGTTTCGGCCGGCGACGCGCGATGGGAATCGATGCGGCGGATCGACTTGGTGGCAATCATGGAGGAGACAGCGGGGGCAGGAGGGGACCGAAGCCGTTTGCTAGCACGGCCGACCCGTGGACGCACCATGGTGCCGTAATTCCTGCCGCGGCTGCTACCGGCCCGGTTCGATCAGCAGGCTGCCGGAAGCCAGCTTGCGGGCGCGCGCCCCGGGGTCGATCACGATCGTGGTGAAGGGCGATTCCACGATCGCCGGACCGCAGACCGGCTCGTCGACCGCCAGGCGATCGAAATCGTGCAGCGCCGCGTCGACGAAGCCGGCGCCACCGAAGTAGGCGTGGCGTGTTGGCGGCAGCACGCATGCCGGGCCGCCACCGGCAAGGCTGAGGCCGGAGCTGCCAGCGAGGCGGCAGGCGGCACGCACCGTCCAGCCGACGATCTCGACCGGTGACTGCTCGTCACGGATCGCGAACACGGCCTCATGCGCGGCATGGAAAGCTTCGACGAAGCGGGCGACATCGGCCTTGTCGGCGAAGCGGTCCATCGCCAGCGGGACCTCTATCTCCCACACCTGGTTGGCGTAACGCGCCTCGACGGCGCGCTCGATGCGGCGTTCACCCAGCCCGGAGATGGCGATGAAACGCTCGCCGCGCTCCTGCAACTGATGCAACACGTCATTCGCGGCGGCAAAATCGAAGGCGTGGGTGGTGACGAAGCGGGTTGCCCGGTAGAGCTGGGTGAGCTCCGACATCAGCGCGCCGGCAGCGCTCAGCGCCGCCCCCAGTGAGGGGACGAGCACGGCCGCGCAGCCGAGCCGGCGGCCGATCATCGTGGAGTTGAGACCGGCCGCACCGCCGCCGGCGATCAGAACGGCCGCCACCGGGTCGATCCCCTGGTTGACGGTGATGTCGAGGATCGCCTGCACCATGTTCTCGGTTGCGACGGCGATCACCGAGGCGGCGGCAGCCTCGATGGTCAGTCCGAGCGGCTGCGCCACGGCGCGATCGACGACGGCGCGCGCGGCTTCGGTATCGAGCCGTATGGTGCCGCCGAGGAAATGCGCCGGATCGAGGTGACCCAGCACCAGCGCGCAGTCCGTGACGGTCGGATCCGCGCCGCCCTTGCCGTAGCAGGCAGGGCCGGGAATGGCGCCGGCGCTGCGTGGTCCCACGGTCAGCAGCCCGCCGGAATCGACGGCCGCGATCGAGCCGCCGCCGGCGCCGATCGAGCGCACATCGACCGACGGGAAGCCGGTCATGTGCCCGACGTAGGGCGTGCCGATCCAGGTTTCACGGGTCCAGGGAATGCGCCCGTCGCGCACTAGGCTGACATCGTAGGTCGTGCCGCCGGTGTCGGCCACGACGGCGGTCGTGGCGCTGGTATCGGCGCTGACATAGTGGTGGCCGGCGACGGGCGCCATAGCCGGTCCGGAGTTGATGAGATGGATCGGCGTTTCGGCGCCCGCGGCGGCATCGATGACCCCGGCCTGGGAAGTGACCACGAAGACGCGGCCACCGAAGCCGGCGTCGCGCAGCCGCAACTCGAGATCGCGCATGTAGCTGCTCATCAGCGGCTTCAGCGACGCGTCGATAGCGGCCGACGAGGCGCGGCGGTACTCGCGCAGCGACGGGTTGAGCGCGTGGGACAGCGTGAACGGCACGCCGGGCAGGTGCTGTTCGATCAGGGCGCCGATGCGCCGTTCGTGTACCGGATTGACGATAGACCACAGCAGGCAGACCGCGACCGCCTCGACATGCCGCGCCGGCAGCCGTGACAGCGTCTCGATCACCGCCGTTTCGTCGAGCGCCGTGATGATGGATCCGTCCGGGCCGATCCGCTCCGGCACTTCGAACGTCAGCGACCGCGGGACGTAGGGTTGCGGGAAGGGGATTGCGAAGTTGAACACTTCGTGTCGGCCGCCCTCGCGCAGCACCAGGATGTCGGGATGGCCCTGGGTGACCAGCAGCGCCGTGCGCGCCGTCGTGCCGGTGACGATGGCGTTGATCGCCCGGGTCGTGCCGTGGATGAACATGCTGCCGCGGCCCAGCAGCTCGGCACGCGTCTGGCCCAGGGTATCGGCGGCGACCTGCAGGCTGTCGAGGACTCCGATGATCGGGTCGCGCGGCGTCGTCTGCGCCTTGAACATGCGCAGCTTGCCGTCGTCGGCCTCGACCACGAGGTCGGTGAACGTTCCACCCGTATCGACCGCGAACCGCATTCATCGCTCCATTTGTGATCACATTTTGCGCGCATCGGCACATATTGCTGGCTCGCGCGTTGCAAGAGCCGTGCGAGGGAGGAGACCGAACCAATGCGTGCCTTGCCGGTCATCTATCTCGTCCTTGCCGCGGTCTCCTTCGGCGCCACGTTCAGCCTGAACAAGTTGGCGGCCGAGGCGGGCATGCCGGCGCTGGCCTATGCCTTCTGGCAGAGCGCGCTGTCGGGACTGTTGCTGCTGGCAATCGCGGTGGCCCGCGGCCACCGCGTCCCCCGTGAGCCGGCCGCGATCAAGGTCTATGTGCTGGTGGGTGCGCTCGGCCTGGGCTTGCCGGCGGCACTGCTGACATTCGTCGCGCCGCACCTGCCGTCCGGGCTGGTCACGCTGGTGCTGGCGCTGTCGCCGCCGCTCACCTTCCTGCTGGCCGTGGCGGCACGGCTGCAGGCGTTCCGCTGGCTGGGCCTGGCGGGTGTGACGCTTGGTTTCGGCGGCATCCTGGTGCTGGTGGCGCCGAACAGCGGCGCCCTGCCGTCGCCCGATGCCCTGGGCTGGTTCGCGCTCTGCCTGATCGCGCCTTGCCTGTTCGCCACGGCGAACGTTTCGGCCGCGCTGTTCCAGCCGCCCAGCGCCGATTCGGTTGCCCTGGCGGCCGGCATCCTGCTCGGCGCCGCGGCCGGCGTACTGCCGCTGGCCATCGTCACAGGCCAGATCGTCTGGGTGCCGGGTACGCCGGGCAACGCCGAGATCGCTATGGGGCTGACGGTCCTGATCTACGCGCTCTTCACCTGGCTGTTCCTCGAGATCATCCGCAGGGCCGGGCCGACCTTCTTCGCGCAGTTCAATTACCTCGCGATCCTCGCCGGCCTCGCCTGGGGCTGGATCGTGTTCCTCGAGCCGGTGCGCGGCGCGGTGTGGCTGGCCCTGGCGTTGATGGTGACGGGCATCATCCTGCTGTCAGTGGCCAACAGTCGCCCCGCCACAGCCGTGCCCGGAAAACAGGCTGATGTGATCACATAAGGAGCAGGCTATGGTCAGCCTGGACGGCAAGGTCGCGATCGTGACGGGCGGGTCCGAGGGCATCGGCGCCGCCATCGCCAAGGGGTTGGCGTCAGCCGGCGCGGCCGTGGCGATCGTCAACCGCAGCCATCCCGACCGCGCTGCCGCCGTCGTTGATGTGATCGCCGCAGCGGGCGGCACTGCGGCGTCCTTCGTGGCCGATTGCAGCCGGGTGCCCGACATCGAGGCAGTGGTCGACGCCATCGTTCAGCGCTTCGGTGGCGTCGACATCCGGGTCAACAACGCCGGTGTCTTCCATCCCGTCGCAATCGAGGCGACGTCGGAAGACATCTGGGATGTCCAGGTCGATCTCAACTTGAAGGGTGCCTTCTTCCTCGTGCGCAGCGCGCTGCCGCACATGGAGCGGTGCGGCGGCGGCAAGGTCGTCAATGTCAGCTCGATCGCAGGCGAGGCAGGGGTCCCCAGCGCCGCGGCCTACTGCGCCAGCAAGGGCGGGCTGACGAACCTGAGTCGGGCACTGGCCCTGGAACTCGCCGGGCGCAACATCAACGTCAACGTCCTGGCGCCCGGCAACACCGCCACGGCAATGAACGCGGCGCTGCGCCAGGACGAGTCATGGCGGGCGAAGATGCGCGAGCGTACGCCCTCGGGGGACGACTTCCTGTCGGTCGATGACCTGGTCGACGCCGTCCTGTTCCTGGTCGGTGACGGGGCGCGGAAAATGCATGGGCAGGTGCTGTGCGTTGATGGCGGCTGGACCGCCTGGTGAGACGGCAGGGAGGGTGCGATGGACCAAGCGTCGGCTGAGGGACCGGGCGACGGCGTCAGCCTCGCCATCTTTAGCAACCGCCTGCAGGGCGTGGCCAAGAAGATGGCCAACACCCTGCTGCGCACCGGCCGATCGGGCGTGCTCAACATCGCCCGCGACTTCTCCTGCTGCATCGTCACGCGCGACAACCGCCTGCTGGCCGCGGCCGACAGCCTGCCGATCCATGTGCTATCGGGCCCGGACCTGATGTGTGCCGCCATGCAGCGGTTCCACCCGGTGCTCAGGCGCGGCGACGCCTTCCTGCATAACTCGCCCTACCACGGCTGCTCGCACCCGGCCGACCATACGCTGCTGGTGCCTGTGATCGACGAAGCCGGCACGCACCATTTCACCGTGCTCGCCAAAGCACATCAGGCCGATTGCGGCAATTCGATCCCGACCACCTACATGGGTGCGGCGCGCGACGTCTACGAGGAGGGTGCGCTGATCTTCCCCGCGGTGCAGATCCAGCGCGACTTCCAGGACATCGAGGACGTCGTGCGCATGTGCCAGATGCGCATCCGCGTCCCGGAGCAATGGTGGGGCGACTACCTTGCCATGGTCGGCGCCGCGCGCGTGGGCGAGCGCGAACTGCTAGCGCTGGCGGCCGACGTCAGCTGGGATGCACTGCACCGTCATACCGAGCGCTGGTTTGACTACTCCGAGCAGCGCATGGTTGAGGCCATCCGCAAGTTGAGCCCGGGACGCGCGGTACGCACCTCGCGCCATGATCCGGTGCCGGGTACGCCGCCGGACGGCATCGAGATCAAGGTTGCGGTCACGGTCGATCCGCAGGCCGCGACCATCGAGGTCGACCTGCGCGACAATCCCGACAATCTTCCTTGCGGACTGAACCTGTCCGAGGCCTGCGCCCGCACGGCGGCGATGGTCGGCGTCTATAACAGCGTCGACCACAGTGTGCCCAAGAACGCCGGATCGCACCGCCGAATCAAAGTCTTGCTGCGCGAGGGGTGCATCGTCGGCATTCCGCGGCATCCCGTCAGCTGCTCGGTGGCGACCACGAACCTTGCCGACCGGGTCGCCAACCCGGTGCAATGCGCCATCGCCGAGATCAGCGAGGGTGCTGGCCTGGCCGAATGCGGCGCCATCATCCCGCCATGCTCGGCCGTCGTGTCGGGCGTGCATCCTGGTAGCAACCGGCCCTTCGTCAACCAGATCTTCCTCGGCCTGTCCGGCGGCGCCGCGGCGCCGGCGGCCGATGCCTGGCAGACGATCTGTCACGTCGGCAATGCCGGGCTCTGCTACATCGACAGCATCGAACTGGACGAGCTACGCCAGCCGTTACGCATCCACGAGCGGCGCTTCATGACCGATCGCGAGGGCGTGGGCCGCTATCTCGGCGCCTCGAGCCTCAAGGTGGTCTACGGGCCGGTCGGGGCCAGCCTCGATGTGGCTTTCGTCAGCGACGGCACGGTCAATGCCGCCAAGGGCGTGCGCGGCGGCGGCGAGGGTGCGTGCGCCCGGCAAATGCGCATCGACCGGGACGGAATGGCGCACGAGGTGCCGACCTGCGGGGTCGTCACGCTGCAGGACGGCGAGATGATCCTGACCGAGACGACGGGCGGCGGCGGTTATGGACGCGCCGCGGAGCGCGATCCGGACCGGGTGGTGAGCGATGTCCGGGAGGGCTGGATCAGCCGCAATCGCGCCGCCGCCGCATACAAGGTCGTCGTCGATGACGACGGTCGGCTCGACACGGCAGCAACGGCGCGGCTGCGCGCCGGCCCGCATCACGTGGCCGTCGATGAGCTTTCGCTGCCGCTCGGCTCGGTCGGAGCGGCTGAGTAGGGCACGTTCCGCTCGAACGGAGTCTTCCGATCAAGCGTTTCCGGGCCACGCGAGTCCACGCGCGCATTCGCTCGTAGCGAAGCGAAGAGCGAAAACCTCGACGCTGATGCGCCGATGCGCGCGTGGACGCGTGCGGTCCAAAGGACTACTCGGCCGCCTGGGGTTGTTCCGTCGCGGCCGGCTCGGGCTCGCGTGTGGCGAACGGCCACGGCACCTCGCGGCTCTTGGTGAGGCCCGATGAGCGGAAGAGCAGGATCAGGGCCATGATCACGCCGAGGCCGATTTCCTGCGTGCCCTGCGGCAGGGCGATGGTGACACCGCCGATGCCGACACCGGCCTCGACGGCGCGCAGGACCTCGACGACCAGGGTGACGGCCAGCACGCCGACCACGGCCCCGGACAGGCTGCCGATGCCGCCGACGACCAGCATCGAGAGCGTGATGAAGGTCAGGCCCATATAGAAGATGTCGACCGTCAGCACGCCGAGGAAATGGCCGTACAGCGCGCCGCCCATGCCGACCAGGAAGGCGCTCACGACGAAGGCGATCAGGCGGACCTTGACGATATCGATGGCCGACGCCCGGGCCGCCACCTCGTCGTCGCGCGAGGCCTTCAGCATCAGCCCGTAGCGCGACTGCTGGAAGATGAAGGCGACGACCATGCTGACGAGCGCGAAGGCCAGTGCCTCCCACGGGCCCACAACCTGCGGGATGCCGATGATCGAGCTGGTGCCGGCAGTCACCGAGTCCCAGTTCGAGTAGACGCTGTTGACGATCGCCAGGAAGGCGAAGGTGGCGATCGAGGCGCCGATGCCGGAAAGGCGGATGACCGCGGCGCCGAAGATCAACGCCACGACGGCCGCGAGCAGACCGCCGCCGCCGACCGCGACCAGGAACGGATACTCGCCCTCCTGCAAGAACGTCGGCAGGCCGGTCAACATCAATTGCTTCCAGGACGGATTGCAGGTGGCCCAGCCGGCAGCATAAGCGCCGATGCACATGAAGCCGATGTGGCCGAACGACAGGATGCCGGAATTGCCGATGAACAGATAGGTGGCGACCACCACCGTCATGCGGATCAGCATCTCGGTCAGGGTGACGCGGATTTGGTCGCCGCCCAACCACATGGCAATCGCCACGACGAGGACGACGACCAGCGCCAGCGACAGCACCGGCCACCAGTCGCGCACGCGGCGCATCACGAGCGTGTCGCTCATCGGGGGAACCTCATACGCGTTGCGCCAGGGCCTTGGTCGGGATCAGGCCGGCGGGCCGGTAGAGCAGCACGGCGATCACGATGGCGAAGACAAAGGCGTCGCGGAACGAACGAAGCTGCTCGGGCAGGTAGGCCTGGAACATCACCGACACGAAACCGACGGCGAAACCGCCGATCACGGCGCCGGTCAGGCTGCCCATACCGCCGATCACCGTGGCGATGAAGGCGAATAGCATCAACGGCACGCCCATGACGTAGCTCAGCGTACCGGTCTGCGAGACGAACAGCAGCGATGCCATCGCTGCCAGAACGCCGGATATCGCGAACGCCAGGCCGATGACGAAGTTCGCCTTGACGCCGAGATAGCGCGCCATGCGGAAGTCCTCGGCCGCGGCGCGCATCTGCACGCCGTAGGGCGTGCGGTTCAGGAAAAGGCTGAGCCCGATCATCAGCAGGATCGTGACGCCGATCGTGACGAGCTGCAGCTGCGGCACGCGCAGCTCGCCGATCGAGACCTGCTGCTGGAGGTTGGACCAGACGTCGATCGCCTTGGGGCGGGCGCTGTAGATCATCAGGATGGTGTTCTGGATGACGTAGCCGACGGCGAAGGACGCAATCATCAGCGTCGGTGCCGAGGCCTGGCGCAGCTTGCGGAACACCAGCAGGTCGCTGAGCATCGCCAGCAGCACCACGATCACCGTGATCACCGGCAGCATCAGGTACCATGGCCAGCCGCCGATGAACTTGGTTGCCGTGACCTCGACCGACGGCACGATCAGGGCGTAGGCGCCGAACGAGATGAAATCGCCATGCGCGAAGTTCGTGAGCCGCAGGATGCCGAACAGCAGCCCGATGCCGAGTGCCGCCAGGGCATACAGGCTGCCCAGGCTGAGCGCGTCGATCAGGTTCTGCAGGAAGCCGATCATTCCGCGGCCCTCTTGATCGCGGTGTCGATGTCGGCCGCGGTGGTCGTGACTTTCGCTGTCGAAGGCGCCGCGGCGTGCTCGGCGAAGCCGAAATAGGCCTGCATGATCGCCTTGCCGTCCTGCAGGTTGGCGGCGCGGTCGTGCAGGTGGATGCGACCGCCACGCATGACGTAGATGCGGTCGGCAAACTTGAGCACGCGCTCCGAAGATTGCTCGTTGATCAGCAGGGTGATGTCGCCGCTGCGACGCAGCGTCAGCAGGATGTCATAGACCTGATCGACGATCTTGGGCGCCAGCCCCAGCGACGGCTCGTCGACCATGACCAGCCGGGGACGCGTCATCAGCGCCCGGCCGATCACCAGCATCTGCTGCTCGCCGCCCGACAGGCGGCCCGCAGGCTGCTGAAGTCGTTCGCGCAGGCGCGGAAAATTCTCGAGGATGCGCTCGAAATCGGCCGCTACGGCCGCACGGTCGCGCCGCTGGAAGGTGCCGATGCGCAGATTTTCAGCAACGGAGAGCGTGCCGAACACGTGGCGGCCCTCCGGCACAAGCGACACGCCCAAGCGCGCGATCACCTCCGGCGGCAGTCCGCCCAGGCTTCGTCCCTGCAGCGCGATGCGGCCTGTAAGTGGCGTGACGCCGCCGGCGATCGCCGCCAGCGTCGTCGACTTGCCGGCGCCGTTGGGTCCGACGAGGCAGACGACCTCGCCCTCCTGGGCCGTGATCGAGACGCCACGCAACGCTTGCAGGCGGCCATAGTTGACGTGGATGTTGTCGACTTCGAGCATGGCCGATCCCTGCCGCCCGTTACGCCTGGCCGCCGAGATAGGCAGCGATCACGGTTTCGTCGCGCTGGATCTCGTGCGGCGTACCCTCGGCGATGGTGCGGCCGCCGTCGAGAACGTGGATACGATCGCAGATTCCCATGACCACCCGCATGTTGTGTTCGATCAGCAGGACGCCGCAGCTGAAGACTTTGGGAATGCTGGTGACCAGGTGCATGAGTTCGTCGCATTCGGCGTCGGACATGCCAGCGGCCGGTTCGTCGAGCAGCACGAAGGCCGGCGCCAGCATCAGCGCGCGGGCGATGCCGACGCGCCGCTCGTCGGTGTAGGGCAGGGTGCCGGCAATGACGTCGGCCTTGGCCGCCATGCCCACCCATTGCAGCAGTTCCAGGGCTTGGGTCCGGGCTTGCCGACGGCGCAGTCCAAGCCCGACGCCTGTGACCTCGACGTTCTCGATCACCGTCATGTCGCGAAACAGGCGCCCGGCCTGGAACGTGCGGCCGACACCGGCCTTGCGGAAGCGCTCTGGCTTCCAGTCGGTTGTCACCTCTCGCCCCAGCAGAACGCGTCCGCTGGTCGGCACCTGAAAGCCGGTGAGGCAATTGACCAGCGTCGTCTTGCCGGCGCCGTTGGGCCCGATCAGGCCGAAGATCTCGTGGCGGCCCACTGTCAGGCTGACGTCGGCGATCGCGGTCAGGCCCTCGAACTGCACGACGACGGTTTCGGCGGCCAGCTCTGCTGCATCGGTGGGCCTCAGCCCGGACGGGCGCGGCTCCGATAATCTAGCGCCGGCCATGGGCCACGGTCCGATAGCCGCTTCGGGACGCAGGTTTGCTGCTCGCTAGGGCCAATGCGTTCATGAATCACCGGTGATCACGGCGGCGGTCCATCCGCTCGGAGCAAGAAGCATGCAAGTCGTCCGCTGGACGCCCACGGACATCGTTGGAACAGGATTTGCTTCATCTCCGGTCATGCGGCCGACGAAGGGATCGTGTGGCCATAATGTGATCACACAGTGGGGGCTCGCAACCATGCGCACTCGATTGTTACATGCGGCGGTCGGGCTGGGCCTGCTGCTGTCGGCGACCGTTGCGCCGCCGTCGCAAGCGGCCAACGAGATCGTCCTGGGGTTTGCCGTGGCGATGTCGGGGCCGCTGGCGGCCTACGACGACAACGGCACCAAGATGGCCCAGGTGTTCATGGACGACATCAACGCCAAGGGCGGGCTGCTGGGCCGCAAGCTCAAGGCGGTGTTCTCCGACACCAAGTCCGACCGGGCCGAAGGCGCCAAGGCCGGCCAGGAGGTGCTGCGCCAGGGCGCCGACCTCGTGTTCGGTACCTGCGACTATGACTATGGCGCGCCGGCGCTGCTGCAGGCGCAGAAGGCCGGCAAGGTTTCGCTCTTCCTCTGCGCCGAGGATCCCAAGGCCGGCATCGTCGGCATCGGACCCTATTCATTTACTTCGTCGGTCGCTGCCCAGGTGCAGGGCGCCGTCGGCGCCGAGTGGGGCTACGAGAAGAAGGGCTGGAAGACGGCGTACGTTCTGCTCGATGACACCATCGAGTACGACAAGTCGGTTTGCGCCGGCTTTGACTGGATGTTCCCCCTCAAGGGCGGAAAGATCCTGGGCCGCGACACGTTCAAGAACGGCGACTCGTCGATTGCCTCGCAGATCACCCGCCTGCGCAGCGCCATGCAGGCGCAGAAGATCGATATGATCATGCTGTGCACCTACCTGCCCGGCGGCGGTGCCGCGACGCGCCAGATCCGTGCCGCGGGCATCGATCTGCCGGTCTTCAACGGCAGCTCGATGGACGGCACCTACTGGCTGGACGCCGTCCCCAACTTGTCCAACTTCTACGTGCCGGTGCAGGCGTCGATCTATGGCGACGATCCGCGGCCGGAAATCGCCCAGCTCATGGCGCGTTACAAGGCGAAGTTCAACGAAGCGCCGGTGACGCAATACGCTTTCCCGATCTACTCGGTGCTCCAGCTGTGGGCCAAGGCGGTCGAAAAGGCCGGCTCGGTCGACGCCGCCAAGGTCGTGGCGGTGATGAACACCTACAAGGACGAGCCGACGGTGTTGGGCCCGCGTAGCTTCTCGGACAAGCTGCACATCCAGGATCGCGCACCCTACATGATTGTCGAGATCGCGGATAAGAAGGGCAAGGTGCTGGAGCCGTGGCGCATCAGCCAGCCGATTCCGCACGAAGTGCTCTATCGCTTGAAGAAGCCTTGAGGCCTTACGGCCATGGGCCGTTCGGCGGCGCTGCCGGGTGGCCCGCTTCGTGCGTCAGGCGTATCCGCCGGCCTGTCCGATCGTTTGCACTGATCCTTTTTTGAGCGGCAGTCCTGAAAAACGACAGCCTGTATTCGAATGGGCGATCCCGGCTCAGACATCGCATCGAAATCGTGCAGGGCGTCATGTCCTGCAACGAATCCTCGACCGGAGCGCGGTATGCGGTCGTGGTTCGTGCTCGTGCCTGAGGTCCGGTGCGCCGCAGATGCAGATGCGGGAAATGTTGAACTGAAACCAGCAGTGTGATCACTTTTGAGCGTCGAGCCGCGCTTGAGCGTTGAGCCGCCTCGCGCGCTTGGCATGGTTGCTGCATTTATCTTTGCGATCACATCCATCTACTGCCAGTCACATTTTTTGCCGAACCAGCAAGAGAGAAAGAGCGCCTTCGCCGCAGCTTGTATCATTAGCGATGTTTGCCGGCGTGAGGGCGCGCACACATGGCGCGCAGTGCAGGGATGGGGTGTGCGGTCGCGTAGGAGACGTCCATGCGCTTCATGCTGGGAATAGATGTCGGCGGTACGTTCACCGATTTCGTCAGCTACGATGCTGAACGCAAGTCGATGGAGGTGTGGAAGGAACCGTCGGCGCCGAACGACCCGGTCACCGGCATTCTCAACGGTCTCGCGGGCTTCAAGGACCGCACGCGGCTGGACAATATCCGCCTGGGCACCACCGTTGCCACCAACGCCGTGCTCGAGCGCAAGGGCGCGACCGTCGCCTACGTGACGACGCTGGGCCACCGCGACGTCGTCTTCGTCCAGCGCGGCAACCGCAAATTCCACTACGACATGAGCTGGGTGAAACCCAAACCGCTGGTCAAGCGCCGCCACTGCTTCGAGGTCAACGAGCGCATCGATGCCTACGGCAACGTCGTGGCGCCACTCGACGATGCCGAGGTGCGTGACATCGCCCGGCGCATCGCGGCCATCCCGGAGATCGAGGCGGTCGCCATCTGCCTGCTGTTCTCCTATCTCAACCCGACCCACGAACTGCGCATCAAGGACATCCTGAGGGCCGAGCTGGGCGACATGCCGATCTCGGCGTCCTACGAGGTGCTGCCGAAGTGGAAGGAGTACGAGCGCGCGTCGACGACGATCGCCGATGCCTACCTGCGGCCGGTGGTGAGTCGCCAGCTCTCGGCCATGCGTGGGCGGGTGGCCGATGCCGGCATCCCGGCCAGCACCGTCGTCATCAAGTCCAATGGTGGCGAGATGACGCTGGAGGCGGCGGCTAACACGCCCGTCAACATGGTCGTTTCCGGCCCCACCGGCGGCGTCATTGCCGGCCGGCATGTCGCCGAGTTGGCCGGCATCGATCGCCTGGTCACGCTCGACATGGGCGGCACCTCGACCGATGTCTCTACCATCGTCGGCGGCAAGGAGAGCTTCACTTCAGCCTTCGAGATCGAATGGGGCATCCCGATCCAGATCCCGATGATCGACATCCGCACCATCGGCGCCGGCGGCGGTTCGATCGCCTGGATCGACAACGGCGGCATGCTCCGTGTCGGGCCGCAGAGCGCCGGCGCCAGACCGGGGCCGGCCTGCTACGGCCATGGTGGCCAGGAGGCGACGGTCACCGACGCCAATGTGGTCCTCGGCCGGATCGATCCGGCCAACTTCCTCGGCGGCCGGATGCAACTCGACAGCGGGGCCGCCCATCGCGCGATCGAACGCCTGTCGGGTGCGCTGGGGCGCGATGTCGAGGACATCGCCATGGCGATCGTCCGTATCGCCAACAACAACATGGTGGGCGCTCTGCGTTCCGTGCTGATCGAGCGCGGGCTGGATCCGCGCGAGTTCACGCTCTGCGCGTTCGGCGGCGCCGGGCCGCTGCATGCCAACGACCTGATGCAGGACTGCGGTATCCCGCGCACCATCATTCCCAACAATCCCGGCCAGTTCTCGGCGTTCGGCTTCATCATGACGAACGCCCGTGTCGACCGGCACCGCACGACACAGCTCACCAGCAAGCGCTTCGATGCCCAACGGGCACGCGACATCGTCGAAGGCCTAGTCCAGGAAGGCCTGCAGGAGGTGCGCGTCCAGGGCTACCGCGACGACATCGAGGTCTTTCGCTCGCTGGAGATGCGCTATCTCGGTCAGAACTACGAGCTCGACCTGCCGATCGCGCATGATGCGCTCGACGACGGCGCCGCCAATCGCATCTGGGACTTGTTCCACGAGGCTCACCGCGCGCGCTTCGGCTTCAACATTCCTGGCGAGATCATCGAAATCGTCAACTACTCGGCGACGGTTACGTCGCGAACGACGAAGCCGGAATTCCAGCGCCTTCCCGTCGCAACCGAACCGCCGCACCCGGTCGGGCGGCGGCCGGTACGCTACCTTGATCACACTTGCGATACGCCTGTCTTCGATCGCGCCGCGCTCAAGGCCGGCCACGTCATCACCGGCCCGGCCATCGTCGAGGAGGCCGCCTCGGTGACCGTCCTCGATCCCCAGCACCGCATCACCGTGGACGACTACGGTCACCTCGCCATCGAAGCGGCCAGCCGGTCCTAGGGAGACGTCATGCGCTTCGCACCGAACGGCTACTACATCGAGAAATACCTGAAGTGCGCCAATTGCGGCCTGCTGATCTACGGCAACGGACTCTGCAAGGAAACCGCTGGCAAGCAATCACTCTACTGCTCGGACTGGTGCGTGCAGTGGGCGGCCAAGAAGTGCGCGTCGGAAGGCCACTTTACGCTGCCGATCGCCCACCCCGTGCTCGATGACCGGCAACCAATGCCGCCATCACCCGTGCGCAGTGCGACGCCTGATTTCGTCACCATGAACATCCTCGACTCCTGCATGACCTCGATCTGCCGGGAGATGGGGATCCTGCTGATGAAGACGTCGTATTCGACGATCTTCAACGAGGGCCTCGATTTCACCTGCGCACTGGCCGACGCCAAGGGCGACATGATCGCCTGCGCAGAGTTCTGCCCGACGATGATCGGCGGCATGCCGCTCTTGATCAAGACCTGCGCCCAGGAGATCGACTTCGCCACGCTCGAGGACGGCGACGTCATCATCCACAACGACCCCTATCGTGGCGGGCTGCACTGCCCCGAGCACACGCTCTTCAAGCCGTTCTTCGTCGGCGGCGAGCTGCTGGGCTTCGCGGTCTGCATCGGCCACATCGCCGAGATCGGCGGCATGGTGCCGGGCGCATTCTGCGGCGAGGCCACCGAGATCTTCCACGAAGGCCTGCGCGTACCGCCGATCAAGATCAAGAAGGCCGGCAAGGACGTCGACGAGGTGTGGAAGCTGATGCTGGCCAACGTCCGCACGCCGCGGCAGAACTACGGCGATCTGCGCGCCATGATCGGCGCCGTCGATCTCGGCGTCGAGCGCATCTCGGAGCAGGTTCGCAAATACGGCCGCGAGGTCTTCCAGCGCACCTGCGAGGACCTCATGGACTATTCCGAGCGGCGCATGCGCGCGGAATTGTCGGCCTTCCCAGATGGAAAGTATTCGTTCGAGGACGTCATCGAGGACGACGGCATCGAGGCTAAGCGCTACACGGTGGCGGTCGACATCTACGTGCAGGGCGACGAGGTGGTGGCCGATTTCAGTCGCAGCTCACCGCAGGCGAAGGGGCCGATCAACGCCACCCTTGGGGTCACAACCGGCGCCACCTACAACGGCCTGCTGCACCTGACGGACCCGTCGATTCCGAAGAACTCCGGCTGCTTCCGGCCGATCCGCGTGGTGGCACCGCCGGCCAATGTCACCAATGTCGACTATCCGGCGCCGGAGGTCGCGGGCAATACCGAGACCCATCCGCGGCTCGCCTGCATCGTCATCGGTGCCATGGGGGCTTGCGTGCCCGAGCGCGTCATGGCCTCAGAGAGCTGTACGGGAACGAATTTCGTCTTCGGCGGCCAGCACCCCGACTACGACGAATACTTCGCCTGCTACGACCTGATGTCCGGTGGTTGGGGCGGCCGGCACGGCCACGACGGCAACGATGCCGTGATCTGCATCAACGGCAATTGCCGATTCAATCCGACCGAAGTGTTCGAGACCCGCTTTCCGCTGCGCGTCGAGGACTGCGCCCTGGTCCCTGACTCGGGTGGTGCCGGTGAGTTTCGCGGCGGCCTCGGCTTTCGCCGCACCCTGCTCGTGACCCAGGTGCCGATCACCGGCAGCCAGTGCAGCGACCGCCACCAGGTGCACCCCTGGGCGCTGTTCGGCGGCGGTCCCGGCGGCAACGGCGCCACGCTGATCAAGCAGGCCGGCAACGGCGGCTGGCACACCGTCAAGGAGCTCTACGGCAAGGTGTCGAGCAGCAAATACGCCAACGTCACCTTCAAGCCTGGCGATCGCATCCAGCTAGTGACGCCCGGTGGCGGCGGCTACGGCGACCCACGGGCGCGCAGCGATGCGGCTGTGATCGAGGACGTGCGCGAGGGCTACGTCTCGGCGAAAGCCGCGGCCGCCAGCTACGGCAAGGAGGTCTAGGCAAGCGTTCGTAGTTGCATATGCGTCTGTCATCCCGGGCGCAGCAAGGGGTCTATGGCAGCGCCGGGATATTTCGCCTCACGCGACATGCTCTGGACGGAGGAGATCACATGCCTCGGGATATCTCGCATTCAAGACAACGCGCGGCCGGGGCAAGCAGCCCGGCCACCCGGCGTTCGCTTCTCAAGGCAGCCGGCGTCACCGGGCTCGGAGCCCTGGCTGGTCCGGGCGTGCTCGCGTTGACGGCGCCATCGGTGCGCGCCGCGCCCCCGGCGACCGTCGTCTCCTGGGCATCGGCGGGGCAACGGTGGGAGTTTCCGCAGAAGGGCGTCTATCCGCTGTTCCAGAAGAAGTTCCCGGACATCAAAATCCAGATCGTCGCCGAACCGATCGCCGACATGCTGCCGAAGACGGCGGTGGCGATGGCCGCGAAGAGCGATCGGTACGACGTCATCCATGAGGATTACAACTTCGTGCCGCAGTTCATCGCCCAGCGCGCGCTCGAGCCGCTGGAGCCCTATCTCGACAAGGATCCGGCGTACAAGAAGGAGATCCTGGCTGATATCCCGGAGAACGTGCTTGACCTCTATCGCGACAAGCCCGCCGCACAGGGCGGCAAGCTGTACGGGCTGCCGCCCGACAGCAACTGCCAGATGCAGTACTACCGCGGCGACGTCTTCGAGACGGCAAAGCTGAAGCCTGCGGTGACGTGGGACGAGGCGATCGAGAACTGCAAGGCGCTGTCGGAGGGTGGCAAGAAGAAAGTGGTGGGTGCGCCGCTGAAGCGCGGCTTCTGGGCGGCGCACGTCTTCATCACCATGCTGCGTTCCTATGGCGGCGACTGGTTCGACAAGATGGGACCCGGCGGTTGGAAGGTCGGCATCGACAGCGAGGAGGGCCGCAAGGCGTTCGACACGCTGATGCG
>Ga0187894_10000735_pt1 | contig 44161 bp, 37 predicted proteins | sample GBC1701081metaG_FD_136650 | JGI IMG/M metagenome (GOLD analysis project Ga0187894, IMG submission 136650) | White microbial mat communities from a lava cave in the Kipuka Kanohina Cave System on the Island of Hawaii, USA - GBC170108-1 metaG ... | reverse complement strand
GGGGAGCGAAGCATCCGGTGACCTCGAGTTGTCGAGCCATTCTATATGGGCCGCCCGCCGCGGCGGGCGCGGACTCGCCGAGGCCGGCGCGTACGCAGCGAGTGCGCAGCGCGGCTTCGGCGAGCGAGCTTCGCGCCCCTAATCGCCCCGCGCGCGTCGTATGCTGGCGGCGATGCCGTCCGACCTGCGATTCGCGCGCGAAGCCTGGCTGTCGCTCGCGGTCGGCATCGGCTGGTTCGCGACCGCTCGCGGCAGCGCGCTCGGTCTCTTGTTCGCCGTGCTGCCCGGCGTGCTGCTGACCGCCAGTGGAGCTGCGCAGCTGCTCGGGCTCGCCGAGCCGCGCCTGCGCGACCTCGGCGCGATCGGCGCGCTCGCCGGCGCGCTGTTCGCGTTCCCATCGCCGGCACTGAGCTTCGGTGTGAGCGCGCTGCTGTTCGGCGCCTCGCTGCTGGCCTTCGTCGGCGTCGGTTCGTTCACCGCGCGCACGCACGAGCCGGCGGACGGCATCGCGCTGCCGCCGCGCACCGCCCAGCTCCACGCAGAGATCGCGCTCGATCAGGCGATTCGCGGGCCGATGCTGCTGCTCGCACCGGTCGCGAGCGCTGCCGAGCATGTGAGATTTGCGCGCGAGCTCGGCGAGGCGGCAGCGCTCTGGCGCGCGCGCGGCTGGCACGCGCAGCCCGCGAGCTACCACGCGGCGCCGCCCCCCGCGGAGCGCATCTCGCTCGCGCCGCGCCGAACTTTCGGCCTCGCATTCGAGGAGCTGCGCTTCGAGAGCGGCTACGCGCCCCACGAAGGGGAGCCGGGGCGCGAGCGCTGGCTCGGTTACGCACCGAACCGCCTGGCCTGGGCTTGGTTGTTACGGAGCGCAGACCCAGCGCGGCCCTGGCTCTTGTGTCTGCACGGCTACCAGATGGGGCATCCTGCGATCGACCTCGCGGTGTTTCGCGCGGAGAGCTGGCGGCGCCGCGGCTGGAACGTCGTGCTGCCGGTGCTGCCGCTGCACGGCCCGCGCCGCCTGGGCGCAGTCTCGGGCATCGGCATGTTCGGCGCGGATTTCCTCGACAGCGCCCACGCGCTCGCTCAAACAATCTGGGACGTGCGCCGGCTGATCGGCTGGATTCGAGCACAGAGCGACGCCGAGATCGCTTGTTACGGGCTTTCGCTCGGCGGATATTGCGCCGCGCTGCTCGCGAGCCTGGCGCCCGAGCTGGACAGCGTGATCGCCGGCGTCCCTGCGACGGACTTCTCGCGGATCGTCTGGCGCCATACGCCGCCGGTGGGCCGCGAGCGCCTCGAGCACGCCGGGTTCTCACGCGGGCTAGCGGCCGAAGTGCTGCGCCCGGTCTCGCCGCTCGCGCTGGCGCCGCTCGTGCCGCACGCGCGCCGCTTCGTGTTCGGCGCGCCCGACGACCAGTTCGTCTCGCCCGATCAGGTGCGCGACCTGCTCGCGCATTGGGGAACGCCGCGCCACGTCTGGTACCCGGGCGCGCACCTCTCGTTCCGTGCGCACGCGCCGGTGCAGCAGCTGTTGCACGAGGCGCTCGAGTCGCGTTCGAGGAGCCTTCAGCCTAGGGAGAACTGATGATGAAGAGCGCTCTGCTTCGATCGGTCGTGGTGATGCTGCTCGGCGGAACCTCCGCGAGCGCGCAGGAGAGCGCCGCGGCCTCAGCCGAGAGGCTCGGCTGGCTCGCAGGTTGTTGGGCGTATGACGGCGCGGAGGAGGGCTCGGGCGAGGTGTGGCTCGCGCCGGCGGCCGGCGAGCTCCACGGAGTCGGGCGCAGCGTCGAGGGCGGCCGCGTCGCCTCGTACGAATTCATGCGAATTCTCGCTGGCGAAGGAGGTTCGCTGGCGTTTGCGGTGTCCGCTTCGGGTGCGCCCGAGCGCCGCTTCGCGCTCACGTCGATGACCGCCACCGAGGTCGTGTTCGAGGATCCGACCAACGACTTTCCGCAGCGAGTGATCTACCGCCTCGCGCAGGACGGCGACATCTCCGCGCGCATCGAGGGCGCGCGAGACGAGCCTACGCGCGCGCTCGACTTCACGATGAAGCGCTGCAGGCACCCGCGGCCGCGCTGACCGCCGCGCGGGTCGCGAGTCGCCGCTCACTCGGCGACGAGATCGATCGGGTCGCAGCCGAGGCCTGCGGCGACGAGCACGACGGTTGCGTACTCGATCGGCTCGGATTCTTCCTCGACGTGATGCAGCAGGTTCAGGTTGAACGCGATGCGGCGGCCGGTCGCGCGTTCGTGCGCGTCGCAAATTGCGCGCACGAGATCGCGCTGCGACCAGCCGCGCTCGCGGCGGCGCCGGCGGATGCCGAGGCCGTCGGGCACGACGCGCCCGCGGTCGGCAAAGCGCGTCATCGTGCGCGAAGAGCGTTGCGGACGCGCGGCCGCTCGATCCATTCGAGGCACGCGCCGTCGGGATCCGGAAAGAAGCCAGCGTTCAGCCCGTCGATCGGAATGTCGGGGCCCATGTCGAGCCAGACCGAGCCCGAGTGCACGAGCCCTAATGCATCGAGCTCGGTGCAGGCGCGCTGTGCACTCTCGACGAGCAGCGCCATGCGATACAGGCCGAGCGCATTCGCAGGCCGCAGTGGCCCGCGCACGGCGCGCGGCTCGTCCCACTCTGCGAGCCGGATCGAGAACGCGCCGGTCGCTGCGAGCTCGAGCTCGCGCCAGCGCACCGCGCCCGCGAGCCCGAACGCCGCGCCATCCGCGACACACTTTTCAGCGGCGCTCGCGCGCACGCCGAGCAGTCGCTCGTACCACGCCGCGGCCTCTTCGAGGTTGGCGACGTTCAGCGCGGCGCCGACGAAGCGCGGCGAAGCGGACGCTTCGGTGCTCTCGGCGATCTCGAGCAGCGCGCCGTCGGGATCGCGCGCAACGAAGCCATGCCGCGCGCCGCCGAGCGCGGCCGGCGTGGAGAGCAGCGTCGCGCCCGCAGCGCGGAGGCGAGCGTGCAGCCCAGCGACGTCGCGTGCGCCGAGCAGCAGGCGCGAGAGACCGAGCTCGTGCGCGCGTGCCGGCCGGCCGACCGGCGCAGGCGTCTTCCATTCGAGCAGATCGATCGCCTGCGCTGCCTGGCCGCGGTCATCGTGCAGAATCCACGCATCCCACTGCACGCGCCCCTTCATCCCGAAGCCGGCGCCGTCCTGCGGCACAGGATTCGTGTGCGAGAGCGGCTCGAAGCCGAGCGCGTCTCGGTAGAACGCGAGCGAGCGCGGGAGCTGCGCGCAGTTCACGTTCACATGCGCGACCGCGAGGAATTCGAGCGCCACGCTTCCCTCCGTTGCCCGGCGCCGTCTCTAGCACCGATCGGCCCGACGCGCGGCGAGCGCAGCGAGCGGCTCTGCACGATGCTGCGCGGCCATGCGAGCCAACCTCGAGCTGAAGGCGCGCTGCGCGGATCTCGAGCTCGCGCGCGAGCGAGCGCGAGAGATCGCGACCGCATGGTTAGGCGTCGACGAGCAGGTCGACACGTACTTCGAGGCGCGCGCCGGCCGGCTGAAGCTGCGCGAATCGAGCCTCTCGGGTGCGCAGCTCGTCCCCTACATCCGAGCAGACGCGCCGCAGGCGAAGCGCTCCGATTATCAGGTGATCGCGGTCGAGGATGGCCCGGGCCTCGTGAGCCTCCTGAGCGCGATGCTCGGCGTGCATCGCGTCGTGCGGAAGCGCCGCGAGATCGCGCTGTTCGAGAACGTGCGCATTCACCTCGATCGCGTAGAAGGCCTCGGCACCTTCATCGAGCTCGAAGCCGTGTGGGACGGAGCCGAGGCGGGCCTCGCAGAGCAGCAACGCAAGCTCGCCTTCCTGTGCGAACGGCTGGGCGTGAGCGACGAAAACCTGGTCGCCGGCAGCTACGAGACGCTGCTCGGCACTCCGTAGCGGGCCTCTCCAAGATACGCTGCGCGCATGCCGACCCTCTTCACACGCATCATCCGCGGCGAGCTGCCCGGACGCTTCGTCTGGCGCGACGCCGAATGCGTCGCATTTCTCACGATCGCGCCGCTGCGCGCGGGCCACACGCTCGTCGTCCCGATCCGCGAGGTCGATCACTGGATCGACCTGACACAGGCCGAGGCCGCGCATCTGATGGAAGTCTCTCGCGAGATCGGCCGCGCGCTGCAGGCGGCGTTCTCGCCGGTGAGGGTGGGCATGATGATCGCGGGCCTCGAGGTGCCGCACGTGCACGTCCACCTCGTGCCGATTCAGGAGCTGCGCGATCTCGACTTCGCGCGCGCCGAAAAGAATCCGGCGCCTGCGGCGATGGATGCGGCCGCGGCGAAGCTGCGCGCGGAGCTGCGCAGGGCGGGGCGTGCCGAGGTCTCCGAGTGAAGCGCTCGGACATCGCGCGCGCGCTGACTGCGTGCCTGCTGGCCAGCCTCGCGCTGCCCTCGCTGGCGAAGCCCAGCGTGATCCTCGTTTCGATGGACGGCGTGCGGCACGACTACCCGGATCGTGAGCCGCTGCCCGGCTTCACGCGCATGGCAAAGGACGGAGCGCGCGCGGAAGCCCTAATGCCTGTCTTTCCGTCGATCACGTTCCCGGCGCACACGACGCTCGCGACCGGGACGCATCCCGACCGCCACGGCATCGTCAACAACCAGTTCGTGACGCCGGGCGGCGAGGAGCTCCGCTACGGCACCACCGGGAGCGCGCTCGCGGCAGAGCCGCTCTGGGTAGCGGCGGAGCGGCAAGGCGTGCGCGCGGCGACGTTCTTCTGGCCGATCTCGGAAGCGCGCTGGCAGGGCGTGGCGCCTAGCTACGCGCGCGTTCCATTCGACGATGAGGTGCCAGAGAGCGCGAAGGTCGAGCAGATCCTCGCGTGGCTCGATCTGCCCGACGGGCAGCGACCCGGGCTCATCGTCTCGTGGTGGCACGGCGCAGACGGCTCGGGCCACCAGTACGGGCCCGATTCCGCAGAGGTGCGCGAAGAGCTTCGCGCCCAGGATGCGGAGCTGGCGCGGCTGATCGCGGGCATCGACGCACGCGGGCGTTGGAGCGAGACCACGCTGCTCGTCGTCAGCGACCACGGCATGCTCGCGCCGGGCGGCGCGCTCGACGCGAACGATCTGCTCGAGGCGGCCGGCGTCGCCGGTCGCGCGGTCAACGCCAGCGCGCTCGCGCTGATCCGGCTCGAAGCCGGAGGCGACGCCGTGAGCGCCGCGCGAAAGCTCGCGCAGGCCGAGCCGCGCTTGCGCGCGTTTGCGCGCGCCGAGCTCCCGCCCGCGCTCCGCATCGCTCACGAGAATGCCGGCGACGTGGTGTTGCTGGCGGAGCCGCCGCTCGCGTTCCTCGACGCCTGGACGCAGTTCGACTTCTGGCGGCGCGCGTCTCCGCTCTGGGGCGGAGAGGTCGGCGTGCACGGTTACGAGCCTGAGAAATCGCCCGAGATGCGCGCGATCTTCTTCGCGCTGGGGCGCGGCGTTCCGCCGGGTGCGCGGCTCGGCCGCGTGCGCGCGCTCGACGTCGCCGCGACGGTTTCGCGCCTCCTCGGCATCTCGCCGCCAGCGCAGAACGAGGGCACGCCGATCGCGGGCCTGGGCGCCGAGTAATCATTGGGATCAGGGCTTCGGCATCGCCTCCGCGCTGATGCCGTGGCGCTTTCCGGCCGTGTAGCCGCCGTCCACCGTCAGCGCGGCGCCGTTCACGAACGAAGCGTCGTCGGAGCACAGAAACAGCGCGGCGGCCGCGATCTCCTCGGGCTCTCCGAGCCGCCCTAACGGATGAGCTTGGACCACGCGGTCCGCGACCTCTTTCAGTGCGGGATCGTTCAGTGCTGCCGTCATCGGCGTACGAATGAAGCCGGGGCAGATCGCGTTGCTGCGGATGCGCTGCGGTCCATAGTCGAGCGCGAGATTGCGCGTCAGCAACACGACGCCGCCCTTCGAGGCGTTGTAGGGCGCGGTCGACTCGCCGCCCTCGAGCCCATACACGCTGGCGAGGTTCACGATCGCGCCGGGCCGCTTGCGCCGCAGCATCGCCGCGATCGAATGCTTCGCGACCAGGAAAGTGCCGGTGAGGTTGATGTCGAGGATGCGCCGCCACTCGGCGAGGTCGAGCTCGTGAGCGAGCGTCCCGCCCGCCACTCCGGCCGCGTTGATCACGCAGTCGATTCCCCCTAATGCCTCGTCCAAGGCCGCGAGCGCGCGCTTCACCTGCTCCTCGTCGCGCACATCGGCGAGCTCGAACGCGGCGAGCGGCAGCTCCGCGTCCGGCTTCGTGACGTCGAGCCCCGCGACGCGAGCACCCTCGGCGCTGAACCGCTTCACGCAAGCCGTGCCGATGCCGGAGGACGACCCGGTCACGAGCACGCGCTTGCCGGAGAGTCGACCGGGCATCAGAGCTCCTTCGAGTTCGCGAGGGCGCGCACGTTATCGCGGGCGCGGACGTCTCCGCGGCTGCCGAGCTCGCCGCAGCCGGATCGCAGTCCTCCCCCGCGACGATTCCATTTCCCACACGGCGCTCGCTCAGCTCTTCCCATCGCCGAGCTCACGCCGTTCCGCGTCGCACCCGCGTTGCTCGTCGGCCGGCACCTTCGCGAGCCACGACAGCGCGCGAGAGCGGGCTTCCTCGAAGCGCGCGTCGTCGCCGGCCGCGCGCAGCGCGGCTGCGAGCGCGTAGTAGGCGAAGAAGCGCTCGAACGCGGGCGCGTCGTGGCGCTCGCAGATCGTGAGGCAGCGTTGCGCATGCTCCGCGCCTTCGCGCGGCTCCCCCGCGGCCGTGAGGCTGCGCGCGAGCCGGAACTCCGCGCGCTCTTCTTCGAGCCAGCCGCCCGCGAGCTTCCAATGCGCGAGCGCGCCTCGCGCGGCGCCGAGCATGCCGCGCCGCTCGTCTTCGCTCCGCGGCGACTTGTCTTCGAGAGCCGCGGCGAGATTGTTGCCTGCGATCGCGAGCGAGCGAATCGCGGGCGAAGCCTGCGCAGGCGTGGGCTGTGCCTGCGCGAGCGCGCGCTCGTAGAGCGCGATCGCACGCGAGAAATCTTTGCGGCCCGCGCACGCCGCGGCCGCAGCAGCGAGCGCGCACGCAGCGTCCTCGCGCGCGAGAGCCGCGAGAGAGGACTCGTCGCCGCTCGCACAGCCGAGCGCGGCAACGTGGCGCCCGATTGCCGTGGCCTCCGCTGCGCCGCAAACCCGTGAGGCGCGCAGCGTTTCGAGCAGCTCGATGCCGCGCGTCCACTCGCCGAGATGCTCGCCGAACACGTGCGCCGCGAGTCGCGCGAACGGCTCGATCTGCTCCGCCGCCGAGATCTCCGCGAGCGATCCCGCGAGCCAGTCGGCGACCTGCTTCGGATGCTCGGAGTGCTCCGCCCAGCCCTGATCGATCCGCTCCGCGAACGTCGTCATGCGCTGGAGGATGGCGCCGTTGCTCCGACGACGCGCGTCAACGCGGCGACTCCCACTCCTCGTTGCGGATCTCCTTGCCATTCAGCGCATCGATCACGCGCGTCACCGCGAAGCACTCGGCCGCGTACGTCTGAAAGGCGTCGCGATCCTCCGGCGCGAGCGCGTACCAGAGCGAGCGCACGTAGACCGCGCGCTCCTCGATGCGCCACGCGGCGACGAGCTCGGCGAGCGCGGAGCGCGGCAGCGAATCGCAGAGCGCCTCGCTGGTGCTCGAGCCGGGGGCGAGCGCGGCGTGAAGCGGCGTGAGGCGCTCCGCCAGCCGTTCGGGGGCGCCGACGTCTGCCGTCGCGGCATCGCTGGGCAACCAACCCGTCAGACCTTCGGCGGTGCGGGCGAGCTTCCAGCCGCGCTCGATGCGGTCGACCGCGATGCGCGAGCCCGGCGCGGCGATTCCCACCGCGGCGCCGCTCGCAGAGGGCTGCGCACGCAGCGGAACGTTCGGCGCGAGCATGCGTTCGAAGCGCAGCCGCGGCGGCGCGAACGGGATCTGGAGCGCGGCGTCTGCGGGAGCGCTCGCGACATCGATGCTCGCGGTCTCGGGGCTCGCTGGCGCGAGCACCGGGGCTGCGCCGACGCCTGCGTGGCGGGCGGGCGGCGCCGTGGACGTTTCGCCTTCGCCGGCGAGCTCATCGACGAGCGCCGCGAACTCGGAATCCATGTCGTCCGCGAGCGCGCGCACGTCGCGGACCGTGCAGCCGCACTCGCGGTGTTCCGCATCGGCTGCGAAGCGCACCGTCAGCTCGCGTGCTTCGTCCGCGCGCAGCTCGATGCCGCTCGCGACGGGCGTAGAGAAGAATGGCTCGCCCGCGTCGTCGTAGGCGCCGCAGAAGAGTCCCGGCAGCGCGACCGCCGTCTCGTGAGCGCGCAGTCGCACAGTGGCTTCGAGCAGCGCGTCGCTGCGGCCGATCGGCCGGCAGCGCTTCACGTCGATGCTGAGCCGCGCGCGCAGCTCGCGCGAGAGCTCCGGAGCACGCGCCTGCACACTCGTGGGTGCGAGGGCCAGCGCTGCAGCGAGCCACGCGAGCTTCACGTCGCCATTCCTCGCACGTTTCGAGGCCCTTCTGACGTTACGCTCGGCACAAATGTTCGCGGCGTCCACCCTGCGCGCGAGTTGCCTGCGCGTGCTGCTCTCGGGCGAGCTCGAAGCCAAGCTGGCGCCGCTCGCGGAGCCTGATGACTCGCTGCGCGGCAGCTTGCCCGTGCGCTGTGCTCGCCCGGCACGCAGCGCCGCGCTCGCGATGGCGGCGGGCGCCGAGAAGCTGCCGCGCCCCGAAGCGCTGACGGACGCGGCTGCGCGTGCGGCGGCACTGGCGCGTTTTGCACACCACGAGCTGCAGGCGGTCGAGCTGTTTGCCGCAGCGCTGCTGCGCTGGCCCGCGCTGCCCGAGCCCGTGACGCGCGCGCTTGCCGGAATCATCGCCGACGAACAGCAGCACCTGACTCTCTATCTCGCGCGGCTGGGGTCGCTCGGCGCGAGCTTGTCCGAATTCGCGCCACACTCGGACTACTTCTGGAAGCACGCGCCGGCACTGCTCGGCGGCTCGGCCGCGGCCTTCTTCGCGGGCATGGGCCTCACGCTGGAGCAGGCGAACCTCGACTTCTCAGGGATCTATCGCGACGCCTTCGCAGCGGCCGGCGATCTCGAGAGCGCCGAGGTCTGCGCGCGCGTGCACGCCGACGAGATCGGACACGTCGCGCTGGCCGCGCGCGCGCTGCGCGAGCTGGACGGCGCGGGTGCGGACGACCTGACGCGTTACGAGCGCGCCGTGCCGTTTCCGTTCTCGGCGGCGCGCGCGAAGGGGCGTCGCTTCGATGCGGCCGCGCGGCGCGCTGCCGGCCTCGACGAGAGCTTCATCGCGCACGTGCAGCGCGCGCGCTCGCCGCAGGAGCAAGGGCGCCTCGTGCGCGCGGAGGCACGCGCCGAGCGCGGAAAGCCGCTGTTGATCGCGAACATCGGCGCCGAAGAGGGCGCCCGCGCGGAGCGCGCGCGCAAAGCGCCGCAGCCGGAGCTGCTCGCGGGGCTTTGGCACGCGCTGTGGGACGAGCCGAGCGCTTTCGCGTGGCTGCCGCGCGCGGGCGCGGCAGCGTGGCTCAACGATGCGGCGGCCGAGCGGGACGCTCGCGACGCCGGGCTCGCGCTGTTCGGCTCGCCCGCGAGCGTCACGTTGCCGGTGCACGACAAAGCCTTCGCGTGGCGCGCCGCGCGCGCGGCTGGGCTCGTGCCCACCGCGCTGCGCGAGGTGATTACGGTGCTCGAGCCCGAGCAGCTGAGCGCGCCCGGCGCGGCACGCGAGATCGAGGCGCGCGTCGCGTCGTGGCCGGCCTGGGCGCAGCCCAGCTTCGTGCTGAAGCCGCGCTTCGGGACGAGCGGGCGCGGGCGCGCGAGCGGCGGCGCCGGCGGCGACACGCGCTGGCACGCCGCGCTCGCGCGGCTCGCAGAGCGGGGCGGCGCATTGCTCGAGCCTTGGCTCACGCGAAGCTGGGACGCCTCGGTGCAGCTCTTCATCGACGAAGCGGGCGAGGCCGAGTTGTTGGGATCGCTCCTTCAGCTGCTCTCGCCTGCGGGAGTCCCGCGCGGCCACCGCGGCTCGATCGACGCGAGCGGCCGCGTTTCGTCGCTGCTTGCGCGCGACGCGGAGCTGTGCGAAGCCGCGCTCCAAATCGCCCGCTCGGCGGCGGCAGCGGGCTATCGCGGGCCCTGCGGCGTCGACGCCTTCGCATACCGCGATGCCGAGAGCGGCGCGGAATCTCTCAGGCCGGTCGTCGAGCTGAACGCGCGCTTCACGCTGGGCACGGTTGCGATCGGCCACGCGCTGCGCGAGCTGGCCGCGCTTCGCGCGCGGGGCATGCTCGCGGATGCGTCTCCAATTCACTTCGTCTTCGCGCCGGTCGGCACACGCGGGCAGCCAGGCGCGCTGCATGCGCCGCTCGGCGTGGGAGCTGCGGCGCTGGCGTTTTCAGCGGACCCCGCACTGCTGGCGTGAGCCGCGCACCTCGCTCGCGATACGGTCGAGGCGGAGGAGGGGCGCGATGGACGATCTGCAGCGCATGCTCGACGAGGCGGCGATCCAGCGTGTGCTCGTGCGTTACTGCCGTGGCGTCGACCGCGGCGACGAAGAATTGATTGCGAGCGTCTACTGGCCCGATGCGACGGACGACCACGGCGTCTACCACGGCAGCGGCCCGGGCTTCGCGCCGTACGTCGTGAAGGCGCTGAGAGCCCACGCGCTCGCCACGACGCACTTGATCGCGAACGTCTCGATCGAGTTGTCAGGCGCGACCGCGCACGTCGAGAGCTACACGCTCGCGCGCCACAAAGTGCGCCGCGCTGAAGGGCTCGGGCTCGAGACCTTCGCGGGCCGCTACATCGACCGCTTCGAGAAGCGTTCGGGCGAGTGGCGCATCCAGCACCGCCAAGTCGTCCACGATTGGAGCAAGCTCGAGCCGATCGCTGCGGAGTACCCGCATGAAGCGTTCGAGTCTGGGCAGCGCAGCCGCGACGACGCTTCGTATCGCCGCTGACGCCGCTGCGACCGGGAATTTGCGCGCGCCACTGAGATAGAGTGCGCCGCTCGTCGCGCGCTCGTCCATTCTGGATCCGCAGCGTGCTCACTCAGGAGTGATCTGCGTGCCCGCACCGCTTCGCCTCGCGTTCAGCGCGTTGCTCGGCATGACCTCGCTTTCCGCCGCTGCGCAGCAGGCTGCTCCGGCTCCCGCAGCGAGCGCCGAGGTCGAGGAGCTGATCGTCACCGGCACGCTCGCGCGCGATCGCACGCTGCTCGACAGCCCGGTGCCGATCGATCTACTGAGCGCGGAGGATCTCGCGCGCGCCGGGGCGGTGGGCGACGAGCTCGGGCAGGCGATCGCGGCGCTCGCGCCGTCGTTTCACTTTCCGCGCCAGTCGAACTCGGGGAGCTCGGACCACGTGCGGGCTGGCCAGCTGCGCGGCCTCTCACCCGACCAGATGCTGGTGCTCGTCAACGGCAAGCGCCGCCACACGTCGGCGATCGTCAACTCGGAGACCAAGATCGGCCGCGGCACCGCAGCCGTCGACTTCAACACGATTCCACTTTCGGCGGTGCGGAAGGTGGAGATCCTGCGCGACGGCGCCGGCGCTCAGTACGGCAGCGACGCCGTCGCGGGCGTGATCAACGTGCTGCTAGACGACGACCCGGAGCGCACCGACATCGAGATCACGCTCGGCGAGCACATCACCCACAACGACGCGACCGATCGCGACATCACGGACGGCGAGACTTTCACGCTGAGCGCCAGCACCGGCTTCGCGCTCCCGAACGAGGGCTTCCTGCGCATCGGCCTCGACGTCGAGAACCGTAACAAGACGAATCGCGCGGGCTTCGATCAGGTCCCGTTCTTCGAGGATCCCGGCAATGCGTACCTCGCGGGGCGTCGGAACTACACGATGGGCGATCCGAACAGCGAGGCCTACGGCGCTTGGTTCAACGCCGAGGCGCCGCTCGGCGCGCTGATGCTGTACGGATTCGGCACCTTCAGCGAGCGCGAGACGAAGGGCGGCGCCGCGTTCTTCCGCTACCCGATCGGCTTCCAGAACGTGCGCAGCACATACCCGGACGGCTACCGCCCGAAGACTCGCGCCGACAACCAGGACTTCTCGTTCACCGGCGGAGTCGAGTGGACGCTGGCTGCGTGGGCGATCGACACGAGCCTCACGTTCGGGCGCGACGAGCTCGATTTCGGTGTGGACGACTCGTTGAATCCGTCGCTCGGCACGGCGAGCCCGACGCGCTTCGACTCCGGCGCGTACCTCTTCGACCAGCTCACGTTGAACCTCGACGGAACGCGCGACCTCGACGTCGGCTGGCTCGATACGCCGATCTCGCTGCTCGCGGGGCTCGAGTACCGGCGCGAGACGTACGAGACGCGAGCGGGCGAGCCGGAGAGCTATCAGGCCGGTGCGTTCCTCGACTGCGATCCCAGCTACGCGACGAACCCAACTACCGTGTCGCCCTGCGCAATCGGTGCACAGGCCGGCCCCGGCCTGACGCCCGCAGACGAGAACGAGCTCGAACGCGACGTCGTCGGCGTGTACGTGGATTTCGCCGCCGACGTGTTGCCCAACCTGCTCGTCGATCTGGCGGGCCGCTACGAGCACTACTCCGATTTCGGGAGCCGGGTGACGGGCAAGCTATCCGCCGCTTGGACACTGGCGGAGATTTTCACGCTGCGCGGCGCGGTCTCGAACAGCTTCCGCGCGCCCGGCATCCCGCAGGATGGATTCGCCGACACGACGACGAGCTTCGGCGCCTCGTCGACGCTGGTGCGCACGCGCACGCTTCCAGTCGACGACCCGATCGCTCGCGCGCTTGGCGCGGAGGATCTCGATGCCGAGACTTCCTTCAACCTGAGCTTCGGCGCCACCGCGCAGCTCGGCGACATCTCCGCGTCGGTCGACCTCTTCCGCATCGCGATCGACGATCGCATCACGCTCTCGGAGCGCTTCTTCGACGACGGCGTGAACACCGACTTCGTCGACTACGTGAGCACGCTCCCGGGCGGCGCGGACGTCGAGTCGGTGCGCTTCTTCACGAACGCGGTCGACACGCTGACGCGCGGCGTCGATGTCGTGGTCACCTACGACCGCGAGGCGCTCGGCGGCGAGCTCGGCTTCGACGTCTCGTTCAGCTACGCGGACACCGAGATCGACCATTACGCCGAGACGCCGAGCGAGCTGACCGACCTCTACTCGTACTTCCGGCTGGTCGGCGTCGAGGAGACGAACACGATCGAGACCGCGACGCCGAAGTGGAAGACGGTGGTCACCGTCGATTTCGAGACCGAGCGCTGGCTGGCGCTCGCGCGGCTCAGTGCGTTCGCGGAGGCCGAGCGCGTGTTCAACTTCGGCGGCGGCTTCGAGCCGCAGCAGACCTACGGTGCAGAGCTCCAGCTCGATCTCGAGGGCGAATTCAGGCTGAACGAGCGCGTCGCGCTCGCGCTCGGCGTAGTCAACGTGCTCGACAACTATCCCGATCGCTCGATCCCCGACATCACGTACTTCGGCAACTTGCCCTACGACATCCTGTCGCCGGTCGGCGTCAACGGCCGCTACCTCTACACGCGGCTGTCACTCAGCTTCTGACCCGTAACAACAGCGGACGCGGCGCACGTGAAACTTCGCCTTTCGGTCGTCGACCAGGCGCCGGTGCGCCGGGGCGGCAGCGCGGGCGACGCGCTGCGCGAGACGCTCGCGCTAGCCGAACGCGCCGAGGCGCTGGGCTACGAGCGCTACTGGGTCGCCGAGCATCACAGTCTGCCGGGCATCGCGAGCACGAGCCCCGAGATCCTGATCGGGCAGATCGCGGCGCGCACCCGCACGCTGCGCGTCGGCAGCGGCGGCGTGATGCTCACGCACTACAGCGCGCTCAAGGTGGCCGAGAACTTCCGGATGCTGGAGTCGCTGTTTCCGGGGCGCATCGATCTCGGGCTCGGCCGCGCGCCCGGCAGCGACCCGCGCACCGCGGCGGCGCTCGCCTATCCGGACGCGGTGCGCGACGTGCGGCGCTATCCGGAGCAGCTCGACGACCTGATCGGATTCCTCGCCGACGATCTACCGCCCGCACATCCGTTCCGCGGCGTGCGCGCAGGGCCGACGCCGGGCGAGATGCCCGAGCTGTGGCTGCTCGGATCGGGCATCGACTCCGCGCTGCTCGCCGCCGAGCGCGGCTTGCCGTTCAGCTTCGCGCACTTCTTCGGCGCTCACGCGGGAAGCGGGCCCGCGATCGTCGCCGCGTATCGCCAGCGCTTCGCAGCTTCGCGCTGGTGCGCGGCGCCCCGTGTGCACGTCGCGGTGATGGCGATCTGCGCGGAGAGCGACGCCGAAGCGCAGCATCACGCCGCGAGCCTGCGGCTCTCGCGGCTCGATCTCGCGCGCGGCGTGAGCGCGGGCATCGCGAGCCCGGAGCAGGCGCTCGCGTACCCCTACTCCGCCGCCGAGCTCGACTATCTCGAGCGCGCGACGACGCCCGCAGTCGTCGGCTCGCCGCCGCACGTACTCTCGCGGCTGCGCGAGCTCGCGAGTGATTACGGAACCGCCGAGCTCGGCATCGTCACGATCTGCTTCCACTTCGCGGCGCGCGTGCGCTCGTACGAGCTGATCGCGGCGGCCGCTTCGGCGGGCGCATAGCTCCGACGGAAGGCAGCGCGCGACGTTCGGCCTCGCTCCGGTGCGAATCGTCACAGCTCGCGGGGCGAGACGGGTGAGATTGCCTCATACGGGTCGATCTGCCCCGCTGAATGCGAGTTCCATAATAACTAGCGGGGCGCTGCGCGCGCGCCATTTGAGGGGCCGCACCACCACTTCCCTCGTGAACGCGCGCTCATCTCGAGCGCTCGGAACCCACCGGGGGGAATTCATGTTGAAGCTCCGAAAGCACTCTCTCTCGATTGCCGCCGGCGCAGTGTTTGCGCTGTGGGCCGCGGGCGCGAGCGCAGCCACTTACACGCTCCAGCAACTCACGGACGGAAGCGTCACATCGTTCACGTCGGACGACGGATCGCTCACGTTCAGCAACTTCGATGTGACCAAGATCAAGAAGCTGAACGGCGACCTGTCGCTCTACACGGTGACGACGCTGTCCGACGGCTTTGCGCTCAGCTCGAGCGAGTTCGCCGCGAACTCGGGCGGCCTGCGCAAGCTCGACCTCTCGTACACGGTGAGCGCCACTGCAGGCTCGATCGTCGATGCCCTGTTGAACATGGACGCGACCCGCACGTCCGGCAGGGCGAAGGTCGAGAAGGACATCGAGGATCCGCTCAGCGACGAGGGGACATTCCTGCTCGCATTGCTGACCGGTAACACCTCGGTCCTCACCGATTCCGACACGCTCGGCTCGGGCATCGCATCCTTCGATGTCGAGGAAGCGATTCGCATCAAGAAGGTCTCGACGATCAACTCGATCGAGAACCGGTACACGGTCGTACCGGAGCCTGGAACGCTCGCGCTCCTCGGCTTCGGCCTCGCCGGTCTCGCCTGGACGGGCCGCCGCCGGACGGTCCGCGCCTGACGCGCTCGCCAGGGGCGGGGCTTTCCCCCGCCCCTGACGGGCTCACGCCCGAATCGCCCGCCTGAGAATGAGCAGGTGGGCGCGATTGCTGGTGGCCCAGGCCAGAGTCGAACTGGCGACACCCGCATTTTCAGTGCGGTGCTCTACCAACTGAGCTACCGGGCCGAAGGCGCGGCAACGTAGCCGCGAGCATTCTCCCGAGCCACGCGAAAAGGCGAAAATCCTCGCATTTGCGCGCGTTTCCAGCGGTCGTCGCGCGCTCGGTAGTCACGACGATCGGTTCGATTCCTCCGAAACACCGTCGCGCTCTGGGGCTCGATGGTGCTCGCATTCCCAGAATTCCCCAACTTCGCTCGCCACTTCACGCCGTCCCCTCCCACTTACAGCGTCGGGGAGGCGTGAGGAAATGATGAAGCGGGTAATTCTGGCGGCGGTGGGAATCCTGGCTTTCGCGGGCTCGGCCCAAGCGACCAGCTTCGGATTCGACTGCATCTCGAGCTCGCCGGTGGCATGCGCGGTGGGCGAGGCCCAGCTAGCGGTCGACGTGACCGACAGCGGTAGCGGCACGCTCACGCTCGTCTTCAGCAACTCGGATCCGGGCACGTCGGTCGTTCGCGGAATCTACGTCGACGACGCGTCCAATCTGGTCAAGAAGATCTCGAGCGTCGGCGGTGCTGGGACGAACTTCAAGAAGGGCGGCAAACCGGCGGACCTTCCGGGCGGAAGCGTCGTCGGGTTCAGCGCCGACTTCCGATCGGTCGCTCGCAAGCCGAAGGCCGACAACGGCATCGCCGGCGGCGAGTCGCTGACGGTCGTGCTGACGCTCGAAGGCGGCGTGACTTTCGCGGACGTGCTTGCTGCGATCGCGAACGGCGACATGCGCTTCGGCGTGAACATCACGCGCGCGGATCCCGGTTGCATCGGCAGCACGACGCCAGCCTGCATCGCGGATCCGGGCGAGGGAAGCCTCGTCAGCCTGAGCGCGGTGCCCGAGCCGTTCGCAGCGGTGCTCGGCGGCGTCGCGTGCATCGGCCTCGCGCTGATCGGCCGACGTCGCTAGACGGAGCTCTTTTCAGACTGACATGGCTCGGACGTGCGATAGCGTCCGGGCCATGTTCGTTTGGGGCGCTCTGCAGGCCCGCGCGGTCACTCTCGCGCTGCTGTTCTCGTTCGGTTCGCTCGCAGCGGCTTTCGCCGCGTCCCCCGAGCCCGCGACCGGGCGGCGCGGCATGGTGGTCACGCCGCACATCGCGGCGACCCAGGTCGGAGCGGACGTCCTCGCGCGCGGCGGCAACGCTGTCGACGCGGCGATCGCGGCCTCGCTCGCCGTCGCGGTGGCGCAGCCGCAATCGACCGGGATCGGCGGTGGCGCGTTCATCCTGATCCGGCTCGCGGACGGCCGCGCATTCGCGATCGACGCGCGGGAAACCGCGCCTGCCGCGGCGGCCCCCGACCTCTACACGCGCCCGGGAGTCGCCGCGGATGCACCACGTTTCGGCGGCCTCGCAGTCGGCACGCCCGGCTTGATCGCGGGGTTCGCACTCGCGCTCGAGCAGCACGGCACGCTCTCGTGGAAGCAGGCGCTCGAGCCGGCGATCGCGTTGGCCGAGCGGGGGGCCGTGCTCGGGCCGCATTCGCGCCGCGTCATCGAGTACATGCGCGCAACGCCGTTGCCGACCCGCTTCCCCGAGACCGCCCGCATCCAGCTGCCGCCAGCACCGATTGCGTCGGGCGCGAAGCTGCGGCAGCCCGAGCTCGCGGCGACGCTCCGTCTGCTCGCGCGCAAAGGGCCGCGCGCGTTCTACGCAGGCCCGCTCGCGGCAAAGATCGCGGCGGCGGCGCAGGCGAGTGGAGGCATCCTCAGCGAGGCAGACCTCGCGAGCTACCGCCCGCTCGTGCGCGAGCCGCTGCGCGGCGCGTACCGCGGCGTCCAGCTCTACGGGTTTCCGCTGCCTTCCTCGGGCGGCGTGACGCTGATCGAAATCCTCAACATCGTCGAAGGTTTCGATCTGCGAGCGAGCGGGGCGGGCTCGTCCGCGACGATCCACCGCATTGCGGAGGCGATGAAGCTCGCCTTTGCCGACCGCGCCCAGCACCTCGGAGATCCCGCATTCGGGGATGCCCCCGTGAAGCAGCTGCTCGACGAGGCGTATGCAACTCGGCTGCGCGGCCTCATCCGCGACGACCGTGCGACAGCGGTCGAGGGCTCGCACGTCGCGGTCGACGACGCCGGCACGGCGCACCTCTCGGTACTGGACGGCGCGGGCACCGCGGTCGCGATCACGCAGACCATCAACGGCCCATACGGCGCGTGGGTGACGGTTCCGGGGACCGGCATCCTGCTCAACAACGAGATGGACGACTTCGTCACGAAGCCTGGCCAAGCCAACCAGTGGGGCTTGCCCGCGGTCGAGAGCGCCGCGAATCGGGTCGAGGCGGGGAAGCGCCCGCTCTCGAGCATGGCGCCGCTGATCGGCGTGCAGGACGGGCGCGTTCGCTTCGTCGCCGGAAGCAATGGCGGCCCGCGCATCATCTCGTCGGTGCTGTTGGCGTTTCTGGGCGCGATCGAGTTCGGCATGGACGCGCAGGAGGCGGTCTCGGCGCCGCGCTTCCATCACCAATGGCGGCCCGACGTGCTCGAGCTCGAGAGCGAGACGCCGGCCGACGTCGTCGCAGCGCTACGGGCGCGTGGGCACGAGGTCAAGCTGACCGAGGAGATCACGAGCGGCGTCGAGGCGATCGTCGTCGACCCGGCGAGCGGCGTGATGAGCGGCGGCGCCGACCCGCGCCGGGACAGCGCGGCGTTGGGAATCGATTAGGGCGGCGCGCGAAGCGCGCGGCGCCCTAATCGATCTTTCTCGATTTACTTCGCTCGCCTCCGCAGACTTCGGCTCGCTGCGCGCTTCGCTTGCGGAGCTCGTCCCTTGCGTCCGGGGCGGCTACGCATCGAGGTCAGTGCGAACGCTCCTCGGATCGGGGCCTAGTGCTACGAACCCACCGTTGCGAGCGTGTAGGCGCGAAGATCGAGGAAGCGGCGCGCAACGCGCAGCAGATCGTCGGCGCTGATCGCGCGCACGCGCTCGGGGAAGGTGCGATCGGCGTCCACGCCGCGGCCGTAGCGCGCGTCGAGCGCCATCGCGAGCGCGCGCTGGCCGCCGCGCTGCTGCGCGATCGCGTGCGTGCCGCACAAGTAGCGCCGCGCGCGCTCGGCTTCTTCCTCGCTCGGCGCGCTCTGTAACAAGCGATCCAGCTCTTCGAGGATTCCTCGCTGCGCGATCTCGAGCTTCTCGGGCGCGGTGGCGATGTAGACGGTGAAAACGCCCGGCGCGTAGCCGACGATGTTCGTCGCGCTGACGCTGTAGGCGAGGCTCTGGCGGTCGCGCAGCTCGAGGAAGAGGCGCCCGCCTTGGCCGGCCAGGATCTGCGCGAGCACGTCGAGCGCCTCGCGATCGGCGTCGTCGACGCCGACGCCGCGGAAGCCGATCACGAGATGTGCCTGCGCGCGCGCCTTGCGCTCGCTCGCGCGCCGAATCTCGCGCGGCGCGGGCTCGGTCGCCGGAAGCGAAAGCGGCTTCACGTCGTCCTGGACGAGGTCCGCGAGCTCGCGGGCGAGCGCGCTGGCGGCCTCGTCGGGATCGACGTCGCCTACCACCGTCACGACCAGATTCTCGGGGCGAATCAGCAGCGCGTGGTGCTCCGCGATCGCCTGCGCATCGAAACGCGAGACGGAATCCTTGGTGCCCGGCAGCGGCAGCCGGTAGGGATGACGCTCGAAGTGCGTGCGCTGAAACAAGTCGAACGCGCGCGTGCCGAGTCGATCCTCGCGCCGGTCGAGCGCCGCGATCACGTCGCGACGCTCGCGCTCGGTCTCTTCCTCGTCGAAGGCGGGGAAGCAGAGCGTCTCCGTGAAGAGCGGCAGCGCCTCGCCGAAGCTCTCGCTCGTGCAGTCGAGCGTCAGTCCGAGCGAGCTGCGTCCCGAGAACGAGTCGATCTCGGCTGCGAGCGATTCGACGGTGCGCGCGAGCTCGGCCGCGCTGCGCGTGGCCGTGCCACGCAGCCACACCCCCGACATGAAGCTGCCGAGCCCGGCGGTCTCCTCGTTCTCCGCGAGCTGCCCACCCAATGCGGCAGCGCGCACCGCGACCACCGGCACCTCGCGCCGCGGCAGCACGAAGGCGCGCACGCCGTTCGGCAGCTCGTAGGCGGAGATCCGCTCCGGCGCGCTAGCGCGCGTCGGCGCAGCGAAGCGGCGCGCCGTTCGGCCCGCTCCGCTCGCGATCGCGGCTTCGAGCGCTGCGCGCGCGGGTTTGGCCGCCGCCTCGGGCATCACGGCTACGAGCGAGAGGCGCTCCGGGTCGAGCCACTGCTGTGCGGCCCGCAACAAGTCTTCGCGCGTCGCCGCGGCGATGCGCTCCAAGTAGGCGTCCTCGAAGCCCGGGTCGCCGGTCGCCAGCTGCGCGCTGCCGAGCTTGCGCGCCATGCCCGAGACGCTCTCGCGCTCCCAAGCGCGCGAGGCCAAGAAGTTGCGGCGGGCCTTCGCGAGCTCGTCCGCGCCAAGCGGCTCGCGGCGCAGCCGCTCGGTCTCGGCGACGCAGGCCGCGATCGCGGCCTCGACCTGCTCGGGGCCGGAGTCGACCGAGACGGAGAACAGCCCCGCGTCGTTCGGCGTGTAACAGCCGGCATCGATGCGGTCGGCGATGCCGAGCTCTTCCTTGACGCGCCGGTTCAGCCGCGAGCTGTCACCCTCGCCGAGCGAATACGCGAGCAGGTCGAGCAGCGGCGCGTCTTCGTGCGTGAGCGCGACGGCCGGAAAGGTGAGCTCGAAGCTCGCGCGCTCGAAAGGCCGCGAGACGACGCGCGTGCGCAGGCCGCGCTGCGCCGGCTCGCTAGCGCGCGCGCGGGTCGCAGTGCCGCGCTGCGCGCCTGCGAACGTCTCTCTCGCGCGCGCGATGAACGCTTCTGCGTCGAGGTCGCCCGCCGCGGCAACCACCGTGTGCTCGGGCGTGTACCAACGGCGATAGAAGCCGAGCAGCTTCTCGCGCGTGAACGACGCGACGCTCTGCGCGCTGCCCAACACCGGAAAGCGGTAGGGATGAACCTGATAGACGGTGTCGAACACCTCGTCGTTCAGCACGTGATTCGGGTCGTCTGCGCTGCGCCGGATCTCCTCCAGCACGACCTCGATCTCGCGCGTCACCTCCGCGGGCTCGAACAGCGAGCTCTGCACCGCGTCGGCGAGCACGTCGAAGCCGGCGAGCGCGGCGTCGGAGGGCAGCGTCGCGTGATAACAGGTCGCGTCGAACGTCGTGAAGGCGTTGATCGCGCCACCCACGCCTTCGACGCTGCCGGCGATCTCGCCGACGCCGCGCGTGCTCGTGCCTTTGAACAGCATGTGCTCGTGGAAGTGCGCGAGGCCGCGCTCCCCGTCGCGTTCGTCGGCGGAGCCGGCGTCGACCCAGATCTGGACCTCCGCGACGGGCTCCAGGCGACTCTCCCGCACCAGCACCACGAGACCGTTGTCGAGCACTTCCCGGCGATAGGCAGCGTCGGACGACATGGGCGGCGGAGCGTAACGGCGGGCTCTCTCCATGCCCCTATGTTTCGGCCGGTGAGGGGCCCCGAAGAACGCGAAAAGCCGACCGTCGGCGTCTACTTCCACGTCCCGTTCTGCGAGCGCGTCTGCCCGTATTGCGATTTTCCGGTGGTCGCCGCCCGCTCGCTCTCCCGTGCGGACGAGGAGCGCTACGTGGCGGCGCTGTGCGCCGAGCTGGGCGCGCGCCGCGAGGCGTTCGCCGGGCGCGAGCTGGCGACGATCTACTTGGGCGGGGGGACGCCCTCCTTGCTTCAGACCGGCTCGATCGCGCGCCTCGTCGAGGCCGCTCGGGCCGCGTTTTCGGGCGAGCCCGAGGAGATCACGCTCGAAGCGAATCCGAGCACCACCGAGCTCGGGCATCTGGCCGGCTTCCTCACGGCGGGGGTGAACCGGCTCTCCGTCGGCGTGCAGTCCTTCGACGACGCCACGCTGCGCCGGCTCGGGCGCGCGCATCGCGCCGCCGATGCCCATGCGTTCCTCGACGCCGCGCACGCCGCGGGCTTCGCGAACCTCTCGCTCGACCTGATCTTCGGCGCGCCCGGCCAGAGCCTCTCCGGTGTCGAACGCGACGTGAGCGCCGCGCAGGGCCACGCGCCGCAGCACGTCTCCGCCTACGCGCTCACGCTGGAGGCCGGGACGCCGTTCGCGCGCGCGGTCGCGGCCGACAAGCTCGTCGTCCCGAGCGACGACGACGCGGCCGACATGCTGCTAACGCTAGCCTGCGCGCTCGAGGCGGCGGGCTTTTCCCGCTACGAGGTCTCGAGCTGGGCGCGGCCGGGGCGCGCGGCGGCGCACAACCGCCGGTACTGGCAGCGCCGGCCCGTGCTCGGGCTCGGACTGGGCGCCCATTCGCTCGAGCCACCGCGAGCAGGCGAGCCCTTCGGAGCACGCAGCGCCAATGAGCGCGCCCTGCCGGCGTACCTCGCGCGCATCGCGGCGGGCCGCTGGGCGCCGCCCGAGCGGGACGTGCTCGCGGAGCCGACCGCGCGCAGCGAGGCGGTCTTCCTCGCGCTGCGCACGCGCGAGGGGCTCGAGGCGAGCCGCTTCTCCGCCGAGTTCGGCGCGCCCCCGCGCGCGTTCTTCGCGGGCGCGATCGACGGCGCGATCGCAGCGGGCCACCTCTCCGAGAGCTCTGCCGGAGATCTCGCGCTCAGCGAGGCCGGCTGGCTGTTCGCCGACGACGTGGCGGCACGATTCGCTTGACGTATTTGCGCTCCGCTCGCGTTGACCGCCGCAGGCGTGGGCACCAAACTCGCGCGCGGTGGATTCGCGCATGGGTCCGTCAACCTTCGCCGCAGCTCCGGCGCTCTTGTCCGAGCGCCAAGGCCGCGTGCTGCGCGCGCTCGTCTCCAGCTTCGTCGGCGATGCGGTGCCCGTGGCCTCCGAGACGATCGCATCGCTGCTGCCCGTCCATCTCTCGCCGCAGAGCGTCCGTAACACCTTGGCAGAGCTCGAAGAAGCGGGACTCGTCGACAAGCCGCACCGCTCGGCGGGGCGCGTGCCCACCGCGCGCGGCATGCGCGTCTTCGTCGATCAGCTGCTGGCGCTGCGCGAGCTCGGCAGCTTCGAGAAACGCGACGTCGAGGACCGGCTGGAGCTCGGCAGAGGCCTCGACGAGAGCGCGTCGCGGCTGCTCTCGGAGCGCACGCGGCTGCTCGGCTTCGTGGTCCCGCCGCGACTCGAAGCGGTCGTGCTGCGCCACCTCTCGTTCGCGCGCCTATCGAGCGAGCGCGTGCTCGCGGTCGTCGTGTCCGAGGGCGGCCGCGCATATCAGCGCGTGATCGAGCACGCCGGCCAGGGCGATCAAGCCGACCTCGACCGGATGGCCGCCGGGCTGTGCGAGCGCCTCGCGGGTACGTCGCTGCGCGAAATTCGTCGCCGCCTGATGGTCGAGGCTTCGGCGCTGCGCACGCGCGCCGACCTGCTGCTCGAGCAGCTCGTGCGCGATCTCCCGATCGCGGCGGAGGCGAGCGCTCAGGAAGTCGTGATCGCGACTCGGCTGGCGCTCCTCGATCAGCCCGAGTTCCGCGACCCGCAGCGCGTGCGAGCGCTGCTCCAGGCGGTCGAGGACAAGGAGCGGCTGCTCGGCTTGCTCGAGCAGATCCTCGACGCGCGCGGCGTGCGCGTCGCCTTCGGCAGCGAGCTCGTGGAAAACGAGCTCGACGGGCTCGCGTTCGTGGCGACTCGCTACGGCCGCCCCGGCGAAAGCACCGGCACACTCGGCGTCATCGGTCCGGGTCGCATGGACTTCGCGCGCGTGATTCCGCTCGTCCGCTATGTCTCGGAGCTGTTGTCGGAGCCAGCACGAGCGTGAACGAAGGATCGGACGAGCGCGACGACGAGCCGGAGGACGCCGAGGGCGGGACGCTCGCGCCGAGTCCCGAGCTCGAGCAGGCGCTGCGCGAGGCGACCGAGGCGGTCGCGGGTCGCGGGGGGGCGCATGCGCGCGAGCCCAAGGCCGACCCGACCGAGGCGCTGATCCAGGCCTACAAGGCCGAGGCCGAGAAGCTCGGACGCGAGCTCGAGGCTACGCAGGCGGAGGCGGCCGCGAACAAGGAACGCTTCGTCCGCGTGTCGGCCGATCTGGACAACCTCCGGCGGCGGCAGATCAAGGAGCGGCAGGAAGCGCTCCAGTTCGGCCATGAGAACCTCGTAAAGGACCTGCTCAACACGGTCGATAACCTCGAACGCGCAATCGAGCACGCGAAAGGAAGTGAAGCCAAGGACTTGGACGCGCTCCTGCAGGGTGTGGAACTCGCTCAGCGAGAGCTCGTCACAGTGCTCGGCAAGCACGGAGTCGCCGTGATCGAGGCCGAGGGCGTGCCGTTCGATCCGAACGTGCACGAAGCGGTCGCGCAGATCGAGGAGGCTTCGGTACCGCCAGGCAACGTCGCTCGCGTCTATCAGAAGGGCTACCGGCTGCGCGATCGCTTGTTACGGCCCGCGCGCGTGGTGGTCGCGACGGGCGCGGGGGCGAAGCCGGACGAGACGGAGCCGATGAACTAGCCGGTGCCGCCGCTGGGCGCCGGAGGGGGCGCGGCAGCGATGAGCAAGGTGATCGGCATCGACCTCGGCACGACCAACTCGTGCGTGGCGATCATGGACGGCGACGCGCCGCAGGTGATCGCGAACGCCGAAGGCGCGCGCACGACGCCGTCGATCGTCGCGTTCACGGACAGCGGCGAGAAGCTGGTCGGTCAGGTCGCGAAGCGGCAGGCCGTCACGAATCCGACGCGCACCGTATTCGCGGCCAAGCGCCTGATCGGCCGCCGCTTCGAATCCGAGGAAGTGAAGCGCTTCTCCGCGGTCGCCCCGTTCGAGATTGCGCCCGCGAACAACGGCGACGCCTGGGTGAAGATGGGCGACAAGCTGTGCGGCCCGCAGGAGATCTCCGCGGCGGTGCTCGGCAAGATGCGCGACACGGCGCAGGACTTCCTCGGCGAACCTGTCACGGACGCGGTCATTACGGTGCCCGCGTACTTCAACGATGCGCAACGTCAGGCGACCAAGGACGCCGGCAAGATCGCGGGCCTGAACGTGCTGCGCATCATCAACGAGCCGACCGCAGCGGCGCTCGCCTACGGCCTCGACGAGGAGCAGAACAAGACGATCGCCGTGTTCGATCTCGGCGGCGGCACGTTCGACGTCTCGGTGCTCGAGATCGGCGACGGCGTGTTCGAGGTGAAGAGCACGAACGGCGACACCTATCTGGGCGGCGAGGACTTCGATCAGCGCGTCGTCGATCACCTGATCGAGCGCTTCAAGGCGGAGACGAACATCGACTTGGCAGGCGACCAGATGGCGCTGCAGCGCCTGAAAGAGGGCGCCGAGCGCGCGAAGCACGAGCTCTCGTCCTCGGTACAGACGGAGGTGAACCTGCCGTTCATCGGGGCCGACGCGAGCGGCCCGAAGCACCTCAACATCTCGCTGACGCGCGAGAAGCTCGAGGCGCTGTGCGCGGATCTGATCGAGCGGCTGGTGGGCCCGTGCGAGACGGCGCTCGCGGACGCAGGGCTGAACAAGGATCAGCTGCACGACGTGATCTTGGTCGGTGGCATGACGCGCATGCCGCGCGTGCAGGAGAAGGTCGCGGAGATCTTCGGCCGCGCGCCGCACAAGGGCGTGAATCCCGACGAGGTCGTCGCGGTCGGCGCCGCGATCCAGGGCGGCGTGCTGCGCGGTCAGGTCGAGAACGTGCTGCTGCTCGACGTGACGCCGCTCTCGCTCGGCGTCGAGACGCAAGGCGCCGTGTTCACCGCGATCATCGAGAAGAACACGACGATCCCGACGCGCAAAAGCCAGGTGTTTTCGACCACCGAGGATCATCAGAGCGTGGTGCGCATTCACGTGCTGCAAGGCGAGCGCGCGATGGCGGCCGACAACCACAGCCTCGGGCGCTTCGAGCTGGTCGGCATCCCGCCCGCGCCGCGCGGCGTGCCGCAGATCGAGGTGACGTTCGAGATCGATACCGACGGCGTGGTCAGCGTCTCGGCGAAGGACCTCGGCACCGGCAAGACGCAGAACATCCGCGTGCATGCCTCGGGCGGCCTCTCGAGCGAGCAGATCAACGAGCTCGTCGGCGAGGCCGAGTCGAATGCGCTGGCCGACAAGAGGCGGCGCGATTCCGCCGATCTCGCGAACAAGGCCGATGGCCTGGTCTACTCCACCGAGCGCACGCTCGAGGAGTACGCGCAGCACGTCTCCGACGAGGATCGCCAGAGCCTCAGCGGGGCGCTCGAGAAAACCAAGAGCGCCCTCGCGGCGAAGGATTGGGAATCGCTGGCGGTGGCGGTCGACGAGCTCTCCGCGCTCTCTTACCAGCTGACCGAGCGGCTGTACGCCGCGCTCGGCGCGAAGACCGAGTGAAGTCCGCGCGTTGACCCGGCGCATTTGCGGCTTAGACGTGGGAGCCGCGCCCGGAGAGAAAGTCACCAGTGAGGAACGTCCCCAGGTTGGTGACTTGCGCGCGCGTTCGCACGCGCGCAATGAGCCGGCGGCGAACGGAGCCCGGAACGAACTCGGCTAAGGTGCGCGGGTTTCGCGAGGCGATGCAGCGGTGAGCAAGCGCGATTATTACGAGGTCCTCGGCGTCGCCCGCAGCGCGTCGCCAGACGAGCTGAAGAAGGCCTATCGCAAGCTCGCGCTGCAGCATCATCCGGATCGCAATCCCGACGACCCCGCGGCGGAAGAGAAGTTCAAGGAGGCGTCCGAGGCCTACGCCGTGCTCGCGGATTCCGACAAGCGCCGCCAGTACGACCAGTTCGGTCATCAGGCGATGGGCGCGGGGCCCGGTGGTTTCCAAGATTTCGGGAACGTCGGGGACATCTTCAACGACCTGTTCGGAGACTTGTTCGGCGCGATGGGCGGCGCGCGCCGCGGCGGCCGCGGACAGCGCGGCGCCGATCTCCGCTACACGCACGAGCTCGAGCTCGAGGACGTGCTGGTCGGCGAGGAGGCGACTCTCGAGATCCCGCGCATGCTGCGCTGCGAGAAATGCGCGGGCTCGGGCGCGAAGCCGGGCACGCGGCCCGAGCGCTGCGGCCGCTGCGGCGGAACCGGGCAGGCGGTCTTCCAGCAGGGCCTGTTCCGCATCAGCCGGCCGTGCGAGGCGTGCCGCGGCGAGGGCCAGATCGTGCGCAACCCTTGCCCCACGTGCCGCGGCAGCGGGCGCACCGAAGGCAAGAAGACGCTGAAGGTGCGCGTGCCGGCTGGCGTCGAGGACGGCATGCGCCTGCGCGTCGCCGGCGAGGGCGAGGCCGGAGTCGCCGGCGGTCCTGCGGGCGATCTCTACGTGGTGATGGCGGTGAAGGAGCATCCGCTCTTCACGCGCGAGGGCCCCGATTTGTTATGCGAGGTGCCGGTGCTGTTCACGCAGGCCGCGCTCGGTGCGGAGATCGACGTGCCCACGCTCGAGGGGCGCGTGAAGCTCAAGGTTCCCGAGGGCACGCAATCAGGGAAGACCTTCCGCCTGCGCGGCAAGGGGCTGCCGAGCGTCGGGTCCTCGACGCGCGGCGATCTCCACGTCCGCATCTTCGTCGAGGTGCCTTCGCGCCTGAATGCGAAGCAGCGCGCGCTGCTCGAGCAGCTAGCCGAGGAGAGCGGCACCGAGGCGGCGCCGGTGACGAAAGGCTTCCTCGACAAGCTCCGGGACCTGTTCGATTGATGCCCGAGCAGGAAGCGCACACGAAGCGCGTCGCCCAGGCGCGCGCGCAGCGCGTCGCCCAGGCGTACGCGAAGCGCGTCGCCCAGGCGCACGCGAAGCGCGTCGCCCAGGCGCACGCGAAGCGCGTCGCCCAGGCGCGCGCGCAGCGCGTCGCCCAAGCGCACGCCAAGCACGCGTATCTCGCCGTGCTGATCGCACTCGCGCTTGCCGCGCCGAGCTTCGCGGCGGACGACGCAGTGCCGCCGGAGCGCGCCTACGCCGAGGCGCTGCGCATCGCGGCCGAAGATCCAGCGGACGGCGCCGAGCGGCTCGCCAAGTTCCTGCGCGAGCACAAGCGCCACCCACTCGCGGACGACGCGGGCCTGCGGCTCGCCGAGATCTACGAGCACGCGGGCAAGCGGCGCGACGCGCGCTCGGTATACGAACGGGTGCTCGATCTCGCGCCGGGCGATCAGACCGAGCGCGCTCGGCTGCGGCTCGCGCTGCTCTACCGCGGACAGGACGACCTGGGCCGTGCCTACGACACCGCGCGGCGGCTCCACTTCGCCGAGCTCTCGGCGCCGGAGCGCGAGCGCGCGCATCGCTTGCTCGCGGAGATCGCGCGCGAGCAGGGCAAGAAGAGGGCGCAGCTCGGCTGGCTGGGACAGCTGCGCGGCGACGTGCGCGGCAGCGCCGAGATCTCCGCAGTCGACGCCGAGATCGACCGCGAGATCGCGGCGCTCTCGGACGACGAGCTCGTCCGCAGCGCACGCGAGCTCGACGCGCGCGTTCCCGCTGCGCGGCTTTGGCTGCGCAGCGCCGAGCGCGCACTCGCGCGCGGCGAGCGCGAGACGGCCGAGGCCGCGCTCGAGGAGGCGCGCCGCGCTCCACTCGCGGGTGGGGACGCCGCCGCGCTGGCGCAGCTCGTGCGCAAGCTGTCGGGCGACCGGGGCGCACAAGATCTGTTAGGGATGTCCGCCGCGCCGGAAGTGCGACTCGATGCCACGCGCGCGCACGGAGTGATCGGGATCGCGCTGCCGCTGACGGGCGCGTACGCGGCATACGGCGAGGAATCGCTGCAGGGCGCGCTGATCGCAGCCGGGTTCTTCGGCGCGGCCGGCGCGCACCCGCCCGGGCTCGTGCTCGACGTGCGCGACACGGGCGGCACGGCCGAGGGCGCGCGCGCGGCGTTGGAGGCATTTGCGGCGGATCCGGACGTGCTCGCGGTCGTCGGCCCGCTGAGCGGCGACGAGAGCGAAGCCGCCGCCGCCGTTGCCGACGAGAACGAGCTGCCGCTGATGACGCTCTCCCGGCGCGACGACGTCGCCACCGGCCGCAAGCACGTCTTCCCACTGGCGCTGGCTCCGGCTGTCGAGGCCGAGCTGATCGCCGAGTTCGCGACGGCGACGCTCGGCTTGCGCCGCTTCGCGCTGCTCTATCCCGACGATGACTACGGGCGCACCGTGCGCGCCGCGTTCTGGGACGCGCTCGCGGCGCGCGGCGGCGAGGTCGTCTCCGTCGTGCGTTACGCGCCCGACACGCAGGATTTTTCGACGCCGATCCGCAAGCTCGCCGGCTACGAGCTGCTGCCGCCGGCGACGCTCGCCGCGGTCAACGAGCGCGAGGCGATGCGCAAACGCGCAAAGCGGCTCACACCGCCTGCCGCCGCGGAGCTGCGCGCGAAGGCCGATGCGCTGCTCGCGCCCGACGGCTCGGCGCTTCCGCCGTACGTCGACTTCGAGGCGCTGTTCATCCCAGATGCCTCCGGGACGGTCGGCCTGATCGCGCCGCATCTCGCCTTTCAGAACGTGCTCGGAGTGCGCCTGCTCGGCACGAGTGGCTGGCACGATCGCGAGCTGCTCGAGCTGGCAGGCCAGCACGTGGACGGCGCGCTCTTTCCGAGCGGCTTCTTTCCGGGCAGCAGCCAGCCCCACCTGATGGCGTTCCAGGCGGCCTATCAGAACGCCTTCGCGCGCACGCCCGGCTATCTCGCTGCCCAGGCCTACGACGCGATGCAGCTGCTCGTGCGCGAGCTGCTCGCGGGCGCGGACGAGCGCGAGCAAGTGAGCGAGCGGCTGCGGCAAGGTTCGCTCTTCGCCGGCGTCTCCGGAGTGATTGCGATCGATCGCACCGGTCGCGTGACCAAGCGCCCGCACCTCGTCGGCGTCGAGCGCGGCGCGTTCCTCTCCGTCGACGAAGCAGGTGGAGCGCCACTGCTGCGCGCGCGCAGCGCGCCGCCGGCCCCGATCGCGAGCCCGGCTCCGGACTAGTCGAGCAGTGGCCTCGGGGATCGCGACGCCACGGCATTCGAGATCGCGCATCCCTGCGTGACGGGTGCCGTCAGCGGCGCGCTTATCCTCAAGCGCGCTTCTCGCGGCGTCGATGTTCTCGGGGATGCCGTCGCCGCGCGCTGCCGATTTCGAAGTGCCCAGCGAGCTGCCGATCCTGCCGTTGCGCGAGTCGGTGGTGTTCCCGTACATGGTGATGCCGCTGTTCGTGACGCGCGAGAAATCGGTCGCTGCGATCGAGGATGCGCTGGCGGGCGACCGCTTGTTACTGCTCGTCGCGCAGCGCAATGCCGAGCTCGAGAATCCCGGTCCGGACGACCTGTATCGCGTTGGCACCGTTGCGATGGTGATGCGCATCCTGCGCATGGCGGACGGGCGTGTGAAGGCGCTCGTGCAGGGCGTCGCGAAGGCGCGCATCGAGTCGTTCGTCGAGAACGAGCCGGCGCAATGGGCGCAGGTCGCCGCGCTGCCCGACGACGAGGACGGCGACTTCAGCGCGGAGGCCGAGGCGCTCGCGCGCACCGTGCGCGGCCGCGTCGAGGAGCTGCTGCCGCTGAAGAATCTCCCGCCCGAGATTCTCTCCATCACCGCAAACATCCACGAGCCGGGCCGGCTCGCGGACCTGATCGCGTCGAACCTGCGGCTGCGCATCTCGGAGGCGCAGGAGGTGCTCGAGGCGATCGATCCGCTGGCGCGGCTGCGCCGCGTCGATGCGCTGCTCCGGCGCGAGCTCGAAGTGACGTCGATGCAGGCGGAGATCCAGTCGCAGGCGAAGGAAGAGATGTCGCGCGGACAGCGCGAGCACTATCTGCGCGAGCAGCTGCGCGCGATCCAGAGCGAGCTCGGCGAGACGGATCAGCGCCAGGAGGAAGTCTCCGACTACCGGCAGAAGCTGGACGACGCGGGCCTCAGCGCCGAAGCCAACGAGGAGGCGACGCGGCAGCTGCGGCGGCTCGAGCGCATGCATCCCGACGGCCCGGAAGCTCAGGTGGTGCGCAGCTATCTCGACTGGATGTGCGAGCTGCCGTGGTCGCAGCTCTCGCCCGATCGCCTCGACTTGAAGCGCGCGAAGCAGATCCTCGACGAAGACCACGCGCATCTCGAGTCGATCAAGGAGCGCATCCTCGAATTCTTGGGAGTGCGGAAGCTGCGCGCTGATTCGCGCGGCCCGATCCTGTGCTTCTCGGGCCCGCCTGGCGTCGGCAAGACCTCGCTCGGCCGTTCGATCGCGCGCGCGATGGGCCGCGAGTTCGTGCGTGTGTCATTGGGCGGCGTGCGCGACGAGGCGGAGATTCGCGGGCATCGCCGAACCTACGTCGGCGCGCTGCCGGGGCGCATCCTGCAGGGCCTGAAGCAAGCGAAGACGCGCAACCCGGTGTTCGTGCTCGACGAGCTCGACAAGCTCGGCGCTGATTTCCGCGGCGATCCGTCGTCTGCGCTGCTCGAGGTGCTCGACCCCGAGCAGAACAGCAAGTTCAGCGACCACTACCTGAACGTGCCGTTCGATCTCTCCGCGGTGTTCTTCATCGCCACCGCGAACGTGCTCGACCGCGTACCCGCTGCGCTGCGCGACCGCATGGAGGTGGTGCGCGTGCCGGGCTACACGCCCGAGGAGAAGCTCGACATCACGCGCGCGTTCCTGATTCCGCGCCAGACGGAGGAAGCGGGCCTGCCTTCGGGCCGCATCCGCTGGAGCGAGCCGGCGCTGCGCAGCATCGTCAGCGATTACACGTCCGAGGCGGGCGTGCGCGAGCTCGAGCGGCGCATCGCGGCGATCTGCCGAAAGGCGGCGCGGCGCGCGGCCGAGGGCGACACGCGCGTGGTGCGGGTCGAGCCGAAGACGCTCTCGAAGTTCCTCGGGCCCGCGCGGCACGAGCAGACGCTGGCGGGCTCGGTCGCGGAGATCGGCGTCGCAACGGGCCTCGCCTGGACCGAGGCGGGCGGCGACGTGTTACGGATCGAGGTCGCGATCACGCGCGGCCGCGGGCTGGTGCTGACGGGTCAGCTCGGCGACGTGATGAAGGAATCCGCGCAGGCAGCGCTCACCTGGGTGCGCTGGCGGCTCGCGGATTTCGGTCTCGACGAGGATCTGTTCTCGCGCCGCGAGCTGCACGTGCATGTGCCGGCGGGGGCGATTCCCAAGGACGGGCCGTCCGCGGGCGTGACGATGGCGACGGCTTTGGCTTCGATCGCGACGGGCATTCCGGTGAAGCCGACGGTCGCGATGACGGGAGAGGTGACGCTGCGCGGGCGGGTTTTGCCGGTGGGCGGCGTGAGGGAGAAGGCGCTTGCTGCGCTGCGAGCTGGGATTCACACGATGCTGTTGCCGGAGAGGAACCTAGATGATTTGCGCGAGGTGCCGAAGGAGCTCGCAAAGCGGATGAAGTTCGTTGGGGTGGGGCATATGGATGAGGTGCTCGAGTGGGCGCTCGAGCGGAACCCGGTTGTTAGGAAGAGGGCGCGAAGGGAGCCGGTGCGGGTGGCGACGCGCGGGCCGATCGCGAGCGTGAAGGCGAGAGGGCGGCGGTAGGAGGAGATCGGCGGCTTCGGGGACTCGCCGCCGAGGAAGGGGTTGTTGCGGGCAGCGCCGCGCGGGCGGGCGGGGGCTCGCCTCCGCTCACCCGCGTGGCCGCGATGAGCGGTGCAGTGAGGCGTCCCGGGTTGTTGGCGGTTGGCTTCTAGCTTGCGCGCGGCCACGCCTGGGGTTCGCTCCGCGACCGCCGCCTCGCTTCGCGAGGCGCGGTCCACCCCCGCCCGCCCGCGCGGCTCTTGCTCGGCTCCCGGACTGGTGCGCGGGGGTGGGTGCTGGTCGTCAGCCCGGAGGACTGAGGGGGAGGGCGAATCCGAGCGGGCCGTTGAGGCCCGCTCGGATTCGCTGTCGCGGAGGTCGTAACAACTGGGGTGGTGGTTCGAAGATCGGCGGCATCGGGGACTCGCCGCCGAAGAGGATGGTCTTTTCCTCGAGACCGAGGTGCCGGACGTCGGGGGGTTCGTGATCTACCAATCGGGCGTCGAATGGAACGCATTCGTGACGTCGGCGAGTTTGGGCTGATTGCGCGCATCGAGGGGATGGCGCGGCGCGCGTTTGCGCGCGCGCCTCGCGGTGTCGTGGTTGGGATTGGTGATGACGCGGCGGTCTTGCGGGTGCGGGCGGATGAAGAGGTGGTGGTTACGACGGATGCGCTGGTCGAGGGCGTGCATTTCGATTTTGCGCACGAGACGCCGCGGGTGGTTGGGCGGAGGGCGCTCGCGGCGAATCTGTCGGATCTCGCGGCGATGGGGGCGCGGCCGCTCGGGTTCGTGGTCGCGATGTCGGCGCCCGGCGCGACGCCGCTCGCGCAGGCGCTCGGGGTTGCGCGCGGGCTGATCGATTGGGCGCGGCGTTTCGAGTGTCCGCTCGTCGGAGGGAATCTCGCGCGCGGCGGTGAGATTTCCATCGCGATCAGTGCGTTCGGCGCAGTGAAGCGCGGACGCGCGTTGTTACGGAAAGCAGCGCGATCCGGCGATCTGATCTTTGTCACGGGGACGCTCGGCGGTGCGGCGCTCGCGCGGGCGCGCGGTCGGGTGGTGCGGGCGGCGGAGCCGCGGCTTGCGGCGGGGCAGGCGCTCGCGCGCCTGCGCGGTGCGGGGGCGTGCATCGATCTCTCGGATGGGCTCGCGGGGGATCTCGGGCACGTCTGTCGCGCTTCGCAGGTACGCGCGCGAATCGACGTCGAGCGGCTGCCGGTACCGCGGGGCTTCGCGGCGGCCTGCAAGCGCGCGGGATGCGATCCGCTCGCGCTCGCGCTCGCGGGCGGTGAGGACTATGAGCTGCTGTTCACCGCGCGCGGCGCCGACGCGCGAGCAGAGCTGCTCACGCGACGGCTCGGGGTGGCCGTTACGGAGATCGGGCTGATCCAAGCGGGGCGGCCTGCGATCGACGGCTTGCCGGCCCGCTTCGCTGCGAAGGGCTTCCGGCACTTCTGACGTCGCTTCGCCGGTGTGCAGGCGATCCGCGCCTCGGCGCCCGAAGCTGGCTTTCGGATTCGGCTTCTGGACCGTCAAGCGCACGCTTCGCAGCGCCGATAGGCAGCGCGTGCGTCTCTCTCTGCTGCACAAGTTCGCGCTCGGCTCGGCCGCAGCGGCGGGCTCGGCTTTGGCCGTGCCCTCGCTCGCGCATTCGCTCGGCTTGGCGGCGAGCTCGGGACTCGTGAACGCGCTCGCGACGCTCGCCGGCGCGGCGACCGGCGTCGCGGTCGCGCGGCGTCTGCTCGGCGATCACGCCGCGGCCGCGCAGCAAGTAAGGCGCGCGATGCGCGGCGACGCCGGTGCGTGGCAGGAGATCGCTCCGGTCGGCGCGCTCGCGGACGAGGCAGACGAGCTCGCCGCCGGCGCTGCGTTCCTCGGCGAGCGGCTCGCGCACCTGGCGGCCGAATCGCAGGCCGCGACCGAGCGCATGCAGCGCTCGCTCGAGTCGTTCGGCCAGAGCGGAAAACGCGCGGACAGCGGGGCGCGCGAGATCTCGGAGACGATCGCCGAGGTGGCGAAGTCCGGCGCGCAGCAGAAGACGCTGCTCGCGGACGTACAGCGGCTCTCCGCCGAGATCGCGGCCGCGATCGAGGCGAATGCATCGCGCGCTCGCGAAGCGTTCGGCTTTGCAGCGGAGGCGAATCAGAAAGCCAACTCGGGCGTCGACGTCTCGCGGCTCGCGATCGAAAAGATGCGCAGCGGCTTCGAGCGCATGGAACACACCGGCAAGATGGTCTTCGATCTCGAGAACAAGACGCGGCACGTCCACCAGATCACGGAGATCATCACCAGCGTCGCTTCGCGCACGAACTTGCTGTCGTTGAACGCCTCGATCGAAGCGGCGCGCGCCGGCGAAGCGGGCCGCGGCTTCGCGGTCGTCGCCGACGAGATCAGAAAGCTCGCCGAGAGCGCGCAGCGCAGCGCCGACGAGATCTCGAAGCTGGTCGGCGAGATCGAGAGCGACACGCGCAGCGTCGCGGACGAGATGCGCGAATCCGGTCAGGTGATCGCCGAGGGTCGCGACGACGTGAACACGATCGCGCACTCGCTCAGTCAGATTCAGGCCGCCGTCGGTGAGGCGTCGACGCGCGCGGAGGAGATCTTCGAGCAGGCCGACGTGCAGGCGCAGGGCGCAGAGCGCATGGTCGCCGCCGTCAGTGAGGTGACGGGTGTTTCGGGCGCGAACGTCGCGTCGGTGGACCTCGTTGCCGGCGTCGCCGAGCAGCAGATCGAAGCGATGGCCGTGATCGCGGCAGAGGCGCAGGAGCTGAGCGAGATTGCTCGCGAGCTCGGCGACGCGACGCAGCGCGCGCGGCAGGGCAGCGCGCGATGAACGCCGCCGCGAGCGAGAACCGCATGCTCGCGTTCGAGCTCGGCACGACGCTGTTCGCGCTGCCGATCTCGGGCGTCGTCGAAGTGGCGGAGAGCGCTCGCGTCGCACCGGTGCCGATGCTTCCGCGCGCGAGCTTTGGCGTCGTCAACCACCACGGCGATGCGCTGCCGGTCGTGTTCGGCGGAGCGGTGCTTGCGTTCTCGGGCGCTAGCGCGCCGACGCGGCTGCTCGTGCTCGCAGGGGACGTCGACGACCCGGATCGTTACGGCCTGCCCGTCGACCGCATCTTGGGCCTGGTCGCCGGTGAGGCCGCGCTCGCGCGCAGCGCGAATCCGATCGCCGAGCGCCGGCGCCACGAGGGCCGGGTGCTGAACGTGCTCGATCCGCGCCGCTTGCTCGCGTGCGCGCAGGCGTTGGTCGAAGAATCCATGAGCGGCGACCGGCCGCAGGGGGAAGCGAAATGAAGAGAGTGCTCATCGCAGACGACGCGTCGTTCATGCGTCAGATGATCCGCGACATCATCGAGCCCGAGGGCTACGAGGTCGTCGGGGAAGCGTCCGACGGCGTCGAGGTCGTCGAGAAGTTCCGCAAGCTGCGGCCCGATCTCGTGATGATGGACATCGTGATGCCGAAACGTTCCGGCATCGACGCCGTGCGCACGATCCGCTCCGAGGACGGCGGCGCAACGATCATCATGTGCAGCGCGCTGGGCCAGGAAACGCTGGTGATGGAGGCCATCCAAGCCGGCGCCAAGGACTTCATCGTGAAGCCCTTCAAGCCCGACGCCGTCGTCCAAACGCTCGCGAAGGTGATCGAAAAGTCCGAGTAGTCATTGGGGCTCGGCACTCATTTGACGGGTCTGTGCGCCGTGATGAGTTCATGAGCTCGAAAGACCACGGCGACGTAGAGCGTCCTGAAGCAGGAAACCACCGCAAACCGGACTACCCAGGAACCTCCGCGTTTCGTGATGCCGCACGAGGTGGACGTTCCAGCAAGCGCGCGAGCGCCAGCAAGGCTGGCGCAGTGCGCGCGCAGTGAGCCGTAGGCGAACGGAGCTCGGAAAAGACGTGGACCTCGCGAAGTACCGAGCGCTCTTTCTCGAGGAAGCGACCGAGCATCTGGCGGAGCTTTCGCGCGCGCTGCTCGCGCTCGAGAAGAACGCGGCCGACGCGGACGCGATCGATCTCGCCTTTCGCATGGCGCATTCCATCAAGGGTATGGCGGCCTCGCTCGATTATCAGGGCCCGGCGGAGCTCTCGCACAAGCTCGAGGATCTGCTGGCGAGCCAGCGCGCGGCGGGCGCAGTAGACGCGCGCGCGAACGCGCTGCTGTTCCGGGCGCTCGAGGGGCTCGAGCGGATGGTCGCGACGCTGCGTGCGACAGGTGAGGCGCCGGCAGCCGATGCGGCGCTGCTCGCGGAGCTGTCCGGCGCTCCGGCGCGCGAGTCTCCAGCAAAAAAAGTGCGAGCGCGGCTGCGCTGAGCGAAGCCGCGCCAGCCGAACGCACGCAGTTGCAAGCCCCGATCGCCGAAGCGTCGCCGCCGGCAGCGGCGCCCACCCCCTCGGCGCCGACTGGTGCTGCTCCGACGCTGCGCGTCCGCGCCGAGACGCTCGATCGCTTCCTCTCGTCCGTCGGCGAAGTGGTGCTCTCGTCGAGTCAGCTGCGCGGCATGGCGCAGCGCGAACGCTCCGCGTCGCACGAGCTGAGCGCCGGCCTCGATCGCATGGATCGCGTCGTCGGCGACCTGCAGCGGCGCGCGCTCAGCCTGCGCACCGCGCCGCTGCTGCGCGCCGTGGAGCCGCTGCCGCGCATGGCGCGCGAGATCGCGCGCGAGCTCGGCAAGCAGGTCGAAGTCGAGCTGCGCGGCGCGGAGCTCGAGCTCGATCGCTCGATTCTGGACCGGCTCGGGGATCCGCTCGTGCATCTGGTGCGCAACGGCGTCGATCACGGCCTCGAGACCCCCGAGCTGCGCACGTCGGCGGGCAAGCCGGCCACCGGCCGCATCCTGATCGACGCGCGCCGCGAGCGCGACCACGTGCGCATCGCCGTCGTCGATGACGGGCGCGGCATCGACCTCGCATCCGTGAAGCGGCGCGCCGTCGAGGCCGGCCTGCTGCATCCCGATCTCGCGGACGATCTGCCGCCCGAGGAGATCGCGTCGCTGGTGTTCCGGCCGGGCCTTTCGACCGCGCGCGAGGTCTCGAAGATCTCTGGGCGAGGCGTCGGCATGGACGCGGTGAAGGCGACGATCGAGGCGCTCGGCGGCAGCGTCGAGCTCGCCTCGCAGCCAGGCCTCGGCACCACGACGATCCTGCTCGTGCCGGTCACTGCCGCCGTGCAGCGCATGCTGTTGTTAGGGGTCGCGGGGGAGATCGTCGGGCTGCCGATCTCGAAGGTGGAGCGCGTCGTCGAGATCGACGCCGCGCAGGTCGAGGACGCCGGCCCCGAGCGCTTCGCGATCGTTCAGGACGCGCCGATGCTGGTGATCGATCTCGCCGAGCGCCTCGGCTTCGGCCCGCGCAAGCAGAGCGGCCTCGCGCCGCTCGTGCTCGCCGACGTGCGCGAGGAGCGCGTCGGACTGCTGGTCGACCGCCTGTACGGGCAGCAAGAGATCTACGTGAAGCCGCTGCCGCGCCTGCTCGCGAAGGCGCGCGGCCTCGCCGGCCTGACCGTGCTCGCGGACGGCGTGCCCGTGTTCCTTCTGGACCTGAACCCGCTCGGATGACGGCGTTCGCCCACCACGACGAAGCGAGCGAGAGCGCGGTCGACCGGCTCGGCGAGCTTGCGAGCATCGGCGCCGGCCGTGCAGCCGGTGCACTCGCGACGCTGCTCGCGCGCCCCTTCGAGATGCGGGTGCCGCGCGCGCGGGTGCTCTCGGCCGGCCACTTCGACGCAGCCTTCGCGGCCAAGCTCGGCGGCGATCTCGGCGCTTGGTCGGGCGCGTTGTTCGAGGTGCGCGGCGGACCCGGCGGCGTGCTGGCGGTGTTGTTTCCGCCCGCGAGCCGCGACGCGCTGCTCAGCGCGCTGCTCGGCGAGAACGCGGGCATCGAGCCGCAAGCCGAATCTGCACTTCGCGAGGTGGGCAACATCGTCGCCTCGCACGCGCTCTCCGCGATCGGCGATCTGCTCGGCGAGAGCATGCTGCCCTCGCTGCCGCAGCTCGAGCTCGAGGGTGCGCCGCGGGAGCTCGCGCGCATCGTCGCGGAGCGGGCCGGCGAGCACCCGGCGCTGCGCATCGAGGTCGAGCTCTGCGACCGCGCTCGCGAGCTGCGCGGGCTGCTCGTATGGGTGCCGAGCGAGCTCTCGTAGCAGCGCCCGAAGAGTCCGACCCCCCGCACGTCGCTCGCCGCCGACTCGCTCTGATAGCCTCGCCTGCCTGATGACTCCCGACCGCATGCGCGCACTGCTCGATGCCGTACGCGCGGGTGAGCTGTCCACGGACGAGGCGCTCGAGCGCTTCGCACAGCTGCCGTTCGTTGCCAGCGAGCATGCGCGCGTCGACACGCACCGGGCGCTGCGACAAGGCATGCCCGAGGTGGTGTTCGGCGTCGGCAAGACTTCGGAGCAAATCGCGAGCATCGTGCGCACGCTGCGCGAGGCGGGACAGACTGCGCTCGTGACGCGCGTCGCGCCCGCCTCGGCGGACGACGTGCTGCGCCGCGAGCCGGGTGGCGATTACGACGCCGGCGCCCGCGTGCTCTGGTACGGCCCGAACGAGGTAGCGATCACCGGCGTCGGCACGATCGCGGTCGTATGCGCGGGCACCGCGGATCTTCCCGTTGCGCGCGAGGCGGAGGCGGTGGCCCGCAAGCTCGGCAACAAGGTCGAGCTGATCGTCGACGTCGGCGTGGCCGGGCTGCATCGGTTGCTCGCGGCTTCCGAGGCCTTGCGCGCGGCGCGCGTCGTGATCGCGATTGCCGGCATGGAAGGCGCGCTGCCGTCGGTCGTGGGCGGGCTCGTTGCGCGGCCGGTGGTCGCGGTGCCGACGAGCATCGGATACGGCGCATCCTACGGCGGGCTCGCAGCGCTGCTCGGCATGCTGTCGAGCTGCGCGTCCAACGTATCGGTGGTGAACATCGACAACGGCTTCGGCGCCGCGGTCGTCGCGTCGTTGATCAACCGGGGCTGATTTGGCGGCGCGGAAGCGGAAGCGTGCGTTCAGCGCACCCGGTCACGGCGGGGAGCGGCCGCGCACGGTGCTCCACCTCGACACCTTCTCGGGAATTTCGGGGAACATGTTCCTCGGCGCGCTGCTCGACGCGGGGCTTCCACTGCGCGAGCTCGAGGCGGGCCTCGCCGGGCTCGGGGTCCCGCATCGCCTGCGAGTCACGAAGGTGAAGCGCGGCGCGCTCGCCGCGCGTTACGTCGAGGTCGAGGTTCCGGGCGCGCAGCGTGCTGCTCGCCGCGCGAAGAAACATCGCGCGCATTCCCATTCCGATGACCATCACGAGCATGGCCATCGAGATCACGTGCACTCGCACGAGAACGAGCCCGGGCACGCGCACGCACACGATCATGGGGAGGGCCGGCGCTACGAGGAGATCCGACGCCTGCTCGACCGCGCAAGGCTGTTGCCCGCGGCGCGCGACCGCGCGCAAGAGATCTTCGCTGCGCTCGCGCAGGCGGAGGCGCGCGTACACGGAATCCCCATTGCGCGCGTGCACTTCCACGAAGTCGGTGCGGTCGACGCGATCGTCGACATTGCGGGCGCGGCGCTGGCTCTGGAGCTGCTCGGTGTCGCGCACGTCACGTCGACGCCGCCCGCGCTCGGGCACGGCAGCGTCGAGACGGCACATGGTCGCCTTCCGCTGCCGCCGCCGGCTGTGCTCGAGCTGTTACGGGGCAAGCCGGTCGCGGCGGCGCCGGTCGCCTGGGAGACGGTGACGCCCACCGGCGCCGCGATCCTGCGTACGATCGTCGACGATTGGTGCGCGCTGCCGGCGATGACGATCGACGCGATCGGGCACGGCGCGGGCAACGATCGCGAAGGGCCAATGCCGAACGTGCTGCGCGCGGTGCTCGGCCGCACCGGCGGGGCGATGCGCGACAGCGTCAGCGTTCTCACCGCGCATCTCGACGATCTCGTGCCCGAGCACTTCGATCTCGCGCTCGAGCGGCTGCTCGCGGCCGGTGCACTCGACGTGGCGCTCGCGCACGCGCAGATGAAGAAGAACCGACCGGGCTACGCGCTCACGGTGATCGCACCCGCGCACAAGCGCGCAGAGCTCGCGGAGCTCGTGCTGCGCGAGACCGGCAGCCTCGGCGTGCGCGTTCAGGACGCCGAGCGCGTGCTCCTCCCGCGCGAAATCGTTCGGGTCGCGACGCGGTACGGCCGCCTGCGCGTGAAGCTCGCCTACGACGCGAGCGGCACGGTGAGCGCGTCGGCCGAGTACGACGACGCGAAGCGCATCGCGCAGGCGCGCCGGCTTCCGCTCACACGGGTGATGCGGGCTGCGGAAGAAGCCGCTCTCGCCGCGGCGAACGCGGCCCCGGCTGCGAGAGACGCAGCCCTGGCTGCGAGAGACGCAGCCCTGGCTACGAAAGACGCGGCGCTGCGCGCGTTGACAACGCGGAGCCGCCGCTCGTAGGATGCGCGCGTCTCGTGGAGGAACACGTGAGCGATCTACCGAATGCGGTTGTGAAGCGGCTCCTGGCGAAGCACGGAGACGGCATGCGCGTCTCGGGCGACGCCATCGACAAGGCAGTCGCCGCCGCCGAGGACTACATCGCCCGGCTCGCCCGCGAGGCTCATGCGCTGGCCGTCGCCGACAAGCGCAAGACGATCATGGAGAGCGACATCGTCCAGGCCCGCGCGCGCGTCAGCTAGCGCCCGCATCCGCCGGCGCTAGTCGGTCACCCGCGCCAGCGGGCTCGCGAAGAGCTCGGCGAGATAGGTGATCCAAGCGGCCTCGTCGCGCTCGCCGAAGCCACGGAACAACACGCCGACGCCGCCGGCCCCTGCGCCCGCCGGCTCGACCCGATAGATGCCCTCGGTCTCGACGGCGAGCACGCGGCCGAGCTCGGGCAGCTCGATTTCGCAGCGCTGCACGGCGCCTTCCGGCGCGCTCCACTCGGCGCCGATGAACGCGCCGAGCCGCGCGACGGAGGTGGTGAATGCGCCTCGGCCGTCGTCGAGGCGCACCGAGAGCCGCCACGGCAGGCGGCTGAAACGCCGGCGTGCGCGCGAGGAGAGGATTCGATCCACGCCGGCGGCGACCCGCTCCGCGTCGAGCGGCTGCACGATGTAGCCGGCGGCGCCGACGCTGCGCGCCGCTTCGCGCACCGGCTCACGCAGGTGCTCGTCGACGAGCACCACCGGCACGTTCTCGACGCCCGGAAGCGCGCGCAGGTCCGAGATCAGCTCGAGCCCCTCGGAGCGTCCGATGTGCGTGTCCGCGAACACGAGCTCGAAGCTGTGCTGGTGAAACGCCTCCAACGCTTCGTGCGCCGAGAATTCCGCGCGAACGCGAAAGCCGAGCTGTTCGAGCCGACGCGCGAGCGCGGCGCTTCGGCCGAGATGAGGGCCGACGAGCAGAATGCGCCGGCCCGAACGCGCCCGTGGCTGCGGGCTACGGCCCCTCGCGAGGCGCTGCGGAATCGACGCGGCCGCCACGATCAGAGGAGCGCGCTCGCTGGCAAGCCGCCCGCGCAGCCGTTCGAGGTGCTCGGTGAGCCCAATCTCGGCGTCGGACGCGCAGGTCCAATCCGGGTCGAAGCGCACGCTGCGCTGCTCGGGTGCGGAGGCGCGAAGCGATGCGAGCGGGCCGCGGCCCGGCAGGATCAGGCGATTCGCGTCGAGCATGCGCAGCGCGGCGCGCGTGTCGTCGTGGCCGAGCGGAAACGCGAGCACTTGGCCGCCCGCTTCGGCCGAGCCGACGATGCCGAGCTGCGCGAGCCGCTGCGCGGCGACCCGCAGGTTGCGTTCGCGCAGCGCAAACGCGGCGCGCACGCGAGCCTCGAGGTCTGCGGCGCTCGAGCAGCCGCCGAGCGCGATCAGCGGGAGGAAGAAGAACGGCAGCGGCGACAGGCACTTGATCTGCGTCGCACCGATCGTGCTGAAGTAGAGCTTTTCGTAGCGATGCGAGCCGGCGAGCGAGGCGAACGGAGCCGCAGAGAGACGCAGCTCTCCGCGCAGGCTGCGTCCGCCCGGCAAGCGCTCCACCGGCACGCCCATCTCGGCGAAGCGCGCCGCGAGGTCCGAAAGCGTTGTTGCAGCGTCCGCCACGCGGGTGCGCGCCTCCGCAGGGGGTTTTCGACGGAGCGGAAGGCGCGCTTGATCAGGCGTTGGGCGATTGCTGTGAAGGAGGCACTGGGCCCCTTTCGCGGGGCCGTCGGCGGCTCGCTTGCGGGACAGCATTCGAGATCAAAGAGGAACGGCCCGAGAGGTCTCCCTCCCGGGCCGTTCGTGATTGGCGCGTGATGCGCCTTACATCATGCCGGGCATTCCGCCGCCGGCGGGGCCGTGGCTGTGGCCGCCGGCCTCGGCCTTCTCTTCGGGCTTGTCGGCGATCATCGCCTCGGTCGTCAGCAGCAGCGCTGCGACGCTCGCCGCATTCTGCAGTGCGGAGCGCACGACCTTGGTCGGGTCGATCACGCCGGCCTTCAGCAGGTCCTCGTAGACCTCGGTGGCCGCGTTGAAACCGTAGGCGCCCTTCCCCGACTTCACGCGGTCGACGACGATCGAGCCCTCGACGCCGGCGTTCTCGGCGATGCGGCGCAGCGGCTCCTCGATCGCGCGGCGGATGATCGAAACGCCCGCCGTTTGCTCCGGCGAGAGGTCCTTCTCGAGGCCATCGAGAGCGGCCTGCGCGCGGATCAACGCGACCCCGCCGCCCGCGACGATGCCCTCTTCGATGGCGGCGCGGGTTGCGTGAAGCGCGTCCTCGACGCGGGCTTTCTTCTCCTTCATCTCGGTCTCGGTCGCGGCCCCGACCTTCACCACCGCAACGCCGCCAGCGAGCTTCGCGAGCCGCTCCTGCAGCTTCTCCTTGTCGTAATCGCTGGTGGTCTTCTCGATCTGCTGGCGAATCTCGGTGCAGCGGCCCTCGATCGCCTTCTTCGCGCCGGCGCCGTCGATGATCGTCGTGTTGTCCTTGTCCGCGGTGACGCGCTTGGCGCGGCCGAGATCCTTGACGGTGACGTTTTCGAGCTTCAGGCCGAGCTCTTCGCTGATGACCTGGCCGCCGGTCAGGATCGCCATGTCCTGCAGCATCGCCTTGCGGCGATCGCCGAAGCCGGGCGCCTTCACCGCGAGCACGTTCAGCGTGCCGCGGATCTTGTTGACGACGAGCGTTGCGAGCGCTTCGCCTTCGATCTCCTCGGCGACGATCACCAGCGGGCGGCCCTGGCGCGCGACCTGCTCGAGCACCGGGAGCAGGTCCTTCATCGCGCTGATCTTCTTGTCGTTGAGCAGGATCAGCGCGTCGTCGAGCACTGCCTCCATGCCCTCGGTGTCGGTCACGAAGTAGGGCGAGACGTAGCCGCGGTCGAACTGCATGCCCTCGACGACGTCGAGCGTCGAATCCATCGACTTCGCCTCTTCGACCGTAATCACTCCCTCCTTGCCCACCTTCTGCATCGCGTCGGCGAGCATCTTCCCGATCGCTTCGTCGCCGTTGGCGGAGACGGTGCCGACCTGGGCGATCTCGCTCGAATCGCGCGTGGGCTTGCTCTGCTTCTTCAGCTCCTCGACGAGCGCCGTCACGGCTTTGTCGACGCCGCGCTTCAGCTCCATCGGGTTCATGCCCGCGACGACGAGCTTGCTGCCCTCGCGGAAGATCGCCTGTGCGAGAACCGTCGCGGTGGTGGTGCCGTCGCCGGCGACGTCGGAGGTCTTCGAGGCGACCTCCTTCACCATCTGCGCGCCCATGTTCTCGAACTTGTCCTCGAACTGGATCTCCTTCGCGACCGTGACGCCGTCCTTGGTCACCGTCGGCGAACCCCAGCTCTTCTCGATCACGACGTTGCGGCCCTTCGGGCCGAGCGTCACGCGCACGGCGTTCGCGAGCCCGTTCACGCCCGCGAGCAGCTTCGCCCGCGCGTCTTGGTCGTACTTCACTTCCTTCGCCATTGATCGACTCCTGTTCCCTGATGAGTGATTGAGGTGTTAGGCGGACGGGCTACTCGATCACGCCGAGCACGTCTTCCTCGCGGATGATTATGTGCTCTTCGCCGTCGAGCTTGACCTCGCTGCCGGCGTACTTCGTGAAGAGCACGCGGTCGCCCTTCTTCACGTCGAGCGGCCGCAGCTTGCCGTCGTCGCCGACCTTGCCGTTGCCGACCGCGACGACGCGCCCCTCTTGGGGCTTCTCCTTGGCGGTGTCGGGAATGATGATCCCGCCGGC
>Ga0187894_10000734_pt1 | contig 44161 bp, 38 predicted proteins | sample GBC1701081metaG_FD_136650 | JGI IMG/M metagenome (GOLD analysis project Ga0187894, IMG submission 136650) | White microbial mat communities from a lava cave in the Kipuka Kanohina Cave System on the Island of Hawaii, USA - GBC170108-1 metaG ... | reverse complement strand
ATGCTGCGCGACGACCTGCTCGAGGTGGAGGCCGCGACGCCCGGCGACGCCGCGACGAAGGCGCCGATCGAGCGCGGCCTCCGCTACTTGGGCTTCGAGCCGCGCCGTGGACGCCGCGCCGCCGCGCGGCCGTGAAGGAGGCTCGCGATGAGCCGCACCGCATTCGACCCCAATAACCCGATGGGAACCGACGGCTTCGAGTTCGTCGAGTACACCGCGCCCGATCCTGCGCAGCTCGCAGTGCTGTTCCGCCAGCTCGGCTTTCGCGCGGTCGCGCGCCACCGCTCGAAGAACGTCACGCTCTACCGCCAAGGCGGCGTGCATTTCATCCTGAACGCCGAGCCCAATTCCTTCTCGCAGGCCTTCGCGCGCGTGCACGGGCCGTCGATTTGCGCGATGGCGCTGCGCGTGCGCGACGCGGCGAACGCGCTCGAGCGCGCGAAATCGCTCGGCGCCGAAGAGGTCGAGAACCCGGTCGGTCCGATGGAGCTGCACATCCCGGCGCTTCGCGGCATCGGCGGCAGCCTGGTCTATTTGGTCGACCGCTACGGCCCGAAGACGATCTACGACGTCGACTTCGACGAGGTCGACGACTCCGCCGAGCACGGCAACGACTGCGGACTGCTCGAGATCGACCACCTGACGCACAACGTGCATCAGGGCCGCATGGACCACTGGGCGACGTTCTACGAGCGGCTGTTCGGCTTCCGCGAGCAGCACTACTTCGAGATCGAGGGCAGGCAGACCGGTCTGCGCAGCCGCGCGATGGTGAGCCCGTGCGGGAAGATCCGCATCCCGATCAACGAGAGCGCGGACGACCGCTCGCAGATCGTCGAGTACCTGAACGCATATCGCGGCGAGGGCATCCAGCACGTCGCGATGCGCACGCACGACATCGAAGCGTCGATCGACGCGATCGCGAAGCGCGGCATCCGCTTCCTGTCGACGCCGTCGACTTATTACGAGGCGATCGGCGCGCGGCTGCCCGGCCACGGGCTCGACGTCGCGCGGCTCGAAAAGCGGGGGATCTTGGTCGACGGCACGACCGGCGGCTCGCCGCGCATCCTGCTGCAGATCTTCACGGAGAACGTGATCGGGCCGATCTTCTTCGAGGTGATCGAGAGGCGAGGCGATCAGGGATTCGGTGAGGGGAACTTCAAGGCGTTGTTCGTCGCGATGGAAGAGGATCAGGTGCGGCGCGGAGTGCTTGCTCGAGAGTGAGTGCAGTGCCGTGGAGAGCGGAGTCGAGGGCGGGCCGGAGCGGCGGCGGGGCCGGCTCCGCGGGGCTCGGCTGCGCTCGGCCGCGCCTGGGCGCTCGCTCCGCGACCCCGCTGCGCCGGTCCCGCCGCCGCTCCGGCCCGCGCGCTGCTTGTGCCGCGACCGGAGGAAAAGAGAAGAAGCGAAGCCAGAGCGCCATCGAGGCGCTCTGGCTTCGCTCGGAATCGTTCGCGTTAAGTTGCGGCGATGCTCGAGCTGCATGACTACTGGCGTTCGTCGGCGAGCTATCGCGTGCGGATTGCGCTCGAGTGGAAGCGGCTGCCGTTCGAGCGGGTGCCGGTGCATTTGTTACGGGACGGCGGGCAACAGTACGCGCCGGCTTATCGCACGCTGAACGCACAGGCGATCGTGCCGACGCTCGTCGACGGCGAGCTCGTGATTCCGCAGTCGCTCGCGATTCTCGAGTACTTGGAGGAGACGCACCCCGAGCCGCCGCTGCTGCCGCGCGACGCCGCGGGCCGCGCGCGCGTGCGCTCGCTCGCGCTGGCGATCGCGTGCGAGACGCATCCGCTGCAGAACACGCGCGTCATCGCGCAGCTCGGCGAGCGCTTCGGCGCGAACGACGAGGCAAAGGCCGCGTGGAATCGCCACTTCATCGAGCTGGGCCTCGGCGCCGTCGAGCAGCGCCTCGCGCACGAGCCCGCCACCGGACGCTTCTGCCACGGCGACGCGCCGACTCTCGCGGACCTCTGCGTCGTCCCACAGCTCTACAACGCCGCGCGCTGGGGCTGCGACCTGAGCGCGCTACCGCAGCTCGTGCGCGTCCGCGACGAGTGCCTCACGCTCGCGGCGTTCCAACGCGCAATGCCGGAGGCGGTGCAGACGGAGGCGGGGTGAGCGCGCGCTCAGCCCTGCAGCCAAACCGCGATCGCCAGCCAGATCCCGATTGCTGCGGCACCCGTGGCGACGTTCGCGATCGCCTTCATGGGTATCGCGAGCCGCGACCTGTGGATGGCGAGGTTGATCGCGTAGGCGCCCCCGCCGAGCGCGCCACCGACTGCGCCGCCCACCGCCACCAACGCGAGCGGCCACCCGCAGGCGACGTGCGCTGCGACGCCGAGCTTCTCAGGATGAGCATCGCCCACGAACTACTGTCGCTCCGCCGCGAGAAACTCTCCGAGCGCCGCCCCCAGCGCCGGTGCGTTGTCGAACATCAGCGCGTGGCCGGCGTTCGGGATCTGCACGAGGCGCGCGTTCGCGATGAGGTCGATCATCTCGAGCGCGACCGCCTCGGGCAACATCGCGCTGCGCTCGCCGCGCGCGAGCAGCACGGGGCAGCGCAGCTTCGCGAGCGCGTCCCAGAGCAGCGCCTCGGTCTCGCGCAGCTGGTCCTCGGTGCCGAGCAGCTCGAGCAGCACCGGATCGAGCTTTGGCTCGAAGCGGCCGTCGCAGCGCTGGACGAGGCTGGTGCGCGCGAGGCGGTCGAGCGCGGCGGGCGCCGCGAGCGGGTACGCGAGCCCTAGCAGCTTCCGGTACTCGGCGACGTCGCCGTAAGCGCGCGCCTGCTCGCTCACGTCGCCGGACGCGCGGCGCCACGCGTCGGCGCCGAGCGCGGGGCCGGTGTCGACGAGCGCGAGCGCGCGCACGCGCTCCGGGCTCTGCGCCGCGAACAGCGTCGCGACGTTCCCGCCCAGCGAGTGGCCGACGAGCGCGGCGCGCTCGATGCCGAGCGAGTCGAGCACGAGGCGCAGATCGCGCGCGTGGTCGAGCAGGTGGTAGCGACAATCGAGCGACCAACCGGAATCGCCGTGGCCGCGCAGGTCGTAGCCGATCGGCCGGAAGCGCTCGGGCAACGCCGGCGCGAGATCGTCCCAGACGAAGCGGTCGTTCGAGAAGCCGTGCACGAAGACGACGGGCGCGCCTTCGCCGCGCGGGTCGCTGACTGCGAGCGCGACGCCATCGGCCGTCGTGATGCGCGCGTCCATGCGGTCCCCTAAGCGCTCGCGCCGAGCGATGCGGAGAGGCGCTCGACCACCGCTTCGAGGTTCGGCTCGGCGAACAGCAGTGCCGGCGGAATCTCGATGCCTGCCGCCTCTTCGATGCGCGCGTGCAGCTCGACGCCCATCAGCGAATCGAGCCCGAGCTCGGCGAGCGGGCGGTGCCAGTCGATGCGTGCTCGCTCGGCCGTGCTGAGGCGCAGCACGATCGCGAGCGCGCCGCCGACGAGCTCGCGCAGCTTTGCGCGGCGCTCTTCGGGCGCTGCGCTGGCGAGCCTCGAAGCGGCCGGCGCGTTCGCGGCGCCGAGCTCGCGGAGCAGCGGCGCGCTGGCCGGGTCCCACGCGCCAGGCGCGGTCGCGTGGAGAATGCAGGCCGAGACGTCGGATTGCGCGATGCGCGCGAGCAGCGCGGCGGCGCCGGGCGTCACCGCGAGCGCGCCGAGCGCGAGCGCGGTGACGGGCTCGCCGCTCGCGCGCCGCGCGCGGGCGAGATCCGCGAGCGCGGCGCCGAGCTTCGCGGCCTCGGGATTCGCGTGCGGCTCGAGCACCGCATTCGCCTCGGCGAGCAGCCACGTGAACGCGGCGCCCTGCTCGCTCGCGAGCGAGAGGATCTCTCGCGCGCGCGCGATCGCTTCGCGCGCGCTGTGGCTGCTCGGCGCAAACACGACCGCGCGCAGCGGCGCGCTCAGCTTCGCGCTCGCGGCCTCGAGGCTCTCGCCCTCGCTCACGCAGAGCAGCTCGCGCGGGGGCTGCGCCGCGAGCCAGTGCGCGACCGCGGGGAAGCGCCCGAGCTCGCCGAACGCGAGCACCGCGCCATCCGCGATGCGCTCGCCGGCGCCGAGCGGCGCGATCTTCGCTTCCGCGCGCTGCGCGAGCGAAACCACGACCTTCCCCGCGTGGCGCGCCTGCGCCATGAAGCGAATCGCGCGGCCGTGCTGCGAGATCGGGAAGACTTCGAGCGGCAGCGACGTGAGCTCGCTGCCGCTCGCTTCGGCGAGCGAATCGCGCAGCGCGGCGACCAGCGGTTCGGGCCGCGACCGGAGCAGCTCGTGTGGATCGAGGAAGTGCAACGACAGGTTGCGGCGAGACGACGCGCGCTCGATGCCGTGCGCTCGGCCCGTGCGCTGCATCGCGACGTGGCGGCCGCCGGGCGCGAGCAGCGCGAGCGCAACGCCGTCGCCGGCGAGATCGAGCGCGACGTCGAAGAGACGACCGCCGCTCTGCGCGAGCAGATCGTCCGCGACGCCCGGCGCGCGCGAGTCGGCGACGTGCGCGGCGCCGCGCGCCCGCAGGTTGGCCCGCTTCGCTTCGCTACTCGCGGTCGCCGCGACCTCGGCGCCGAGCCGGCGCGCGAGAGCCACGGCTGCCTGTCCGAGCGCGCCGCTCGCGGAGTGCACCAGCACGCGTTCGCCCGCGCGCACGTGTGCGAGCTGGCGCAGCGCGTGCTGCGCGACGGCGCACGCGAGCGGGAGCGCCGCGGCCTGCTCGAACGAGAGCTGCGCGGGCTTGCGCAGCAGCAGCGCAGCGTCCGTAATCACTCGCGACGCCAGGCCGGCGGGCGCGAAGCCGAATACCTCGTCGCCGGCGCGCAGCGCGCCGACGCCGCGCCCGACCTCGCGCACGATACCTGCGACTTCGCAGCCGAGGCCCGCTGTGCCTTCGCCCTCGAGCCCGAAGCTGCGCAGCACGTCGAGGAACGAGAGACTTGCGGCCTTCACTTCGAGCGCGACTTCGCCCGCGTGTGGCGCGCGCGGGAGCGTCTCGCGCAGTAGTGCACCGGCGAGGCGCGTCGGCTCCCCCGGCTCGGCCGCGAATTCGCGATCGCCGGCGGCTGCGCGACGCGCCGCGCTCTCGGGCAGCGAGAGCGGCACGAGCCGCGGTGCGCACAGCACGCCGCACTGCAGCGCGCGCTGCGGCTCGTCCGCCACGCTCGCCGCACCGAGCGGGCGCCACGCGAGCTCGTAGAGGAACGGGCCGCTGCCGGGCGCGATCGGTTTCGCGCTGCGCTCGAGCCGCACGCCCGCGACCGATGCGATCAGCTCGCCGCGCGAGTCGAGCAACGCGACATCGCCGATCAGCTCCTCGTGCGCCGAACCCTGCCTCGGCGCCAGGCGCGCATGCGCGTACAGCTCGCTTGTTACGGGCGCCGCTCCCAGCGCCACTTCTTCCGCCGCGGCGAGCTCGAAGCGCGCGAGCGCAGCGTCGCCCGCGCGCTCCGCGAGGCGCACGATGAGCTGGAGCGCAGCGTCCAGCAGCAGCGGAGGCACCGTCTCGTTCGGCGCGGGCGGCGCCACGTGCGAGAGCTTCGCGAGCGCCTCGCTGGCACCGAAGCTCGCCTCGCGCAGCGCGCGCCGCTCCTTCGGCACCGCGAGCCCGCTCGTCTCGAGCGCGCCGTAGAAATCGTTACGGGACTCGGGCTCGCTGCAGCGCGAGCGAAGCGCGTCGAGCTCGAGTGCCCGTTCCACGGGCCGAGCGCTGCGCTCGATGCGGCAGCTCGCAATCGACTCGAACGGTGCGGTGCTCCCGGCGGCGCGGGTGGCGAAACGCAAGCTCGCCGCGTGCGCGCCGCACTCTGCAGCAACCTGCAGCGTGCGCGCGCCGCTCTTCGGAAGCACGAACGGCGAGCAAAGCTCGAGCTCCGCCAGCGCCGTGCCTTCGCCCGGCCAGAGCCGCGCTCCGATGCCGAGCGCGGTCGCGATCAGCTCCGCCGCCGGCACGACGAGCTCGCCGTCATGCTTCACGTCGCAGCCGAGCGCCTCGCGGAACAGGTCGATCTGCCAGAAGCGCTCCCGGCCGTTCGCCGCCTCGAGCACGCTCGCGTTCGCGCCGATCAAGCCGGCGAACGGATGCGCCGAGCGCCTTCCGTCGACGCCCCGCTTGGCGCCGAACCAATACTCCTCGCGCTGGAACGGATAGAGCGGCGCCGCGACGACGCGGCCCTCGGGATGGAGCGCTGCGAGGTCGACGCTCGCGCCGGCGCAGAACAGCGCGCCGAGCGAAGCGAGCATCTCTGCTGCGTCGTCGCCGTCGCGCCGCAGCGAGGTCGCGACGAGCGCGCGGGCCTTCGCCGCGCGCGCGATCTCCTCGAGCGCGAGCTTCAGCACCGGATTCGGTCCGATCTCGACGAACGTCGTGAAGCCGTCCGCGACGACGCGCGCCGCAGCGTCGGCGAAGCGCACCGGCTGGCGCAGGTTCTCTCCCCAATACGCCGCGGAGAGCGAGGCGCCTTCGACGACGCCCGGCGTCACGGTCGAGTAGAACGGCACGCTGCTCGCTACGGGTGCAACGCCCGCGACGCGGCGCGCCAGCTCGGGCGCGAGCGCGTCCATGTGCGGCCCGTGCGACGCGAACTCGACGCGCAGCTTGCGCGCGAAGACGCCGCGCGCGTCGAACGCTGCGACCAGCGCTTCGATCGCGTCGAGGTCGCCCGAGAGCACCGTCATCGTCGGGCTGTTCGCGCCGGCGACCGCCGCGCGGCCGGCGTAGCTCGCGAGCGCGCTCGCGACTTCGCTCGCGGGCAGCGCGACGAGGGCCATCGCGCCCGGCGGCGCGAGCTCGCGCACGACCGCGCCGCGCGCGCACGCGATGCGCGCGGCGTCGGCGAGCGAGATCGCGCCCGCGATGTGCGCCGCGGCGATCTCGCCGCTCGAGTGCCCGAGCACCGCGGCGGGCTTCACGCCCCAGCTCTCCCACTGGCGCGCGAGCGCGATCGCGATGCCGGTGAGCGCGGGCTGCAGCACGTCGATGCGATCCAGCTCTTCGCCACCGATCGCGCGCTCGAGCAAGTCGCGCAGCCGCCAGCGCACGTGCGCGCGCTGCTCGCGATCCCACGCGTCGATCGCAGCGCCGAACACCGGCTCGCGCGCGAGCAGCGCCTTGCCCATACCGGCCCAGTGCGTGCCGTGGCCCGAGAACGCGAACACCACGCCGGGCGGCTTTCCGCCTGCGGCGCCGGACGTAGTCGTCGGGGACGGGGCGCCGGAGAGGAAGCCCGCGAGCTCGCTCGCCAGCTCCTCTCGCGAGCGCGCCACCACCGCGAGGCGTTGCCCGCGCAGCGTGCGCCGGCGCGCGAGCGTGTAGGCGACGTCGCGCAGCGTTGGCCAAACGGGGTCTGACCCCGTTTGGCCAAGTGCGGCGTCGGCGCGCACCGCGTCCGCGAGCTCGGCGAGCGCGCGATCCGTGTGTGCGGTCAGCGTGACGAGCCGCGCGCGTCCGTCGTCGGGCGGGGGCGCGGGCCGCGCGGGCGCTTCCTCGAGCACGACGTGCGCATTCGTTCCGCTGATGCCGAACGAGTTGACGCCCGCGAGCGCACGCTCGGGATACGGCCACGCGATGCGCTCGGCCTGCACGCGCACCGGCACTTCGTCCCACGGAATCTTCGTGCTCGGTGTCTCGAAGTGGATCTGCGGCGGGATCTCGCGGTGCTCCACCGCAAGCGTCGCTTTGATCAGGCCCGCGACGCCGGAAGCCGGCTCGGCGTGGCCGATGTTCGCCTTCACCGACGAGATCAGCAGCGGGCGATTGGGGTCGCGCCCGGGGCCCATCACGTCGGCGAGCGCGCGGACCTCGACCGGATCGCCGACTACGGTGCCGGTGCCGTGCGCCTCGACGAAGTGCACGTCGCTCGGCGCGATGCCCGCGCGCTCGTACGCGTCGCGGATCGCCTGGCCTTGGCCGAAGCGGCCGGGCGCCATCATGTGCCCGCCGTCGCGGCCGTCGGCGCTGAAGCCGGTTCCCCTGATGACTGCGTGGATCGGGTCGCCGTTCGCGAGCGCTGCGGCGAGCGGGCGCAGCACGACCGCGCCAGCGCCCTCGGCGCGCACGAAGCCGTTCGCGCGGTCGTCGAACGCCTTGATCTTGCCGTCGGGCGCCATCATGCCGACGCGCGACAGCGCGATCATGCCCTCGGGCGTGAGGAAGACGTTCACGCCGCCCGCGATCGCGGTGTGCGTCTCGCCGGACCAGAGGCTCTGGCACGCGAGATGGACGGAGAGCAGCGAGGTCGAGCACGCGGTGTCGATGAAGAAGCTCGGGCCGCGCGTGCCGAGCCAGAACGAGATTCGCCCTGATAACACCGAGCCGGTGATGCCCGCCGCGTGCCAGACGTCCATGTTGCGGCGGAAGCGGTCCTCGCCGAGCACCGCGATGTGCTCGCGCGAGTAGTCCTCGTTCATGCGGCCGAAGATCACTGCGACGCGCTCGCCCATCAGCGCGTCGTGCGGGATGCCGGCGTCGTCGAGCGCGTCGAAGACGACTTCCAGCGCGTAGCGCTGCTGCGGCTCCATCGCGACGACGTCGCGCGGCGAGAGCCCGAACACGAACGGATCGAACAGCTCGGGATGATCCAGAAAGCCGGCGAGCTTCGACGAGATCTTCCCCGGCGTGCCCGGCCGCGGGTCGTAGATCTCGTCGATGTTGAAGCCGAGCTCGACGCGGTGCGCCGGCGGCTCGCTGATGCCGCTGCACCCGTCGCGCAGCATCTGCCAGAAGGCCGCCGGCCCGCGCGCTCCGCCGGGAAAGCGGAGCCCGATGCCGATGATCGCGATCGGCTCCGCCGCGGCGCGGATCAAACGCGCTGCCAGATCAAGTACGCGGTCGGCGCCTGCGCGTTGATCGTCAGCGGCGGTGTCTCGAGGATCAGGCGATCGCCGTCGATCTTGAACACGCGCTCTTGGTCGATCCCGCACCACTGCGGCAGCGATGCGACCTCGACGTGATGGATGACCCGCTCGCCTTTCACCTCGAAGCGCCCGCAGTAGGCGTTGAACTGGTCGTAGTTCACCGTCTTCGAGGTGTCGGCGAGATCGCTGGACTGCGGCTTCACGCGATCCGCGCCCATGAAGGCCGCCGACATGAAGCCCTGCGCGTTGTAGAAGACATATCCGCGCGGGGCGGTGCCGAACGGATACGAGACTCCGCCGTTCGGGAGGCGCAGCTCGAACGACACCAGCTTCCAGGAGCCGCACAGCGCGTGGCGGCCCGCGTCGTCGCCCATCATTCCCTCCGCGAATCGAGGCATGATCGGCGGGGGCCTCGGGCGTGTCCGCGCTTTCCGCTGACTCCAGGGCGCGATGGGTCTAGACTTTTCGCTCGATCGAGTCTGAGTGTCTTCGCCCTCACTGCGTGCGCGATCGACCCAGCCAGTAGAGTGCGTGACCTCGCGCACAGCGCGAGCGGGAGCGAGCCGCGAACGAGACGACTCGAAGAGCAGCGTTTGGCGCAGTGGAGGGTGAGATGGCGAGCAGCACCGAGAACGGCGGCGGCCGCCGCGGCGGCAAAGCCGCGACGCAAGACGCGATCCTCGCAGCCGCTACGCAGCTCTTCATGGAGCGCGGTTACGAGGGGACGACGGTCGCGGACGTCGCGGAGCGCGCCGGCGTCTCGCGCGCAACCGTGTTCTGGCACTTCAGCGACAAAGGCGGCCTGTTCCGCGAGGCGTTCGTGCGGCTGTTCACGCCGTTCCGCGAATCGCTCGCGCGCGATTTCCACGATCTGCCCGCGCCCAAGCGCCTGCACGAGCAGCTCGGCGCAGCGGAGCTGTTCGCGCGCACGCACGGCGTCGAGCTCGGCGCGTTCCTGCGTTGGGCGTTCGAGTCGCCCGAGCATCGGGACGGCGTCGTCTCCGCGCTGCTCGACCTGAACCAGCGTTATCAGGGCGTGCTGATCGAAACGATCTCGGAGATCGTCGGCCCCGAGCGCGACGCGCGCGCGCTCGGCGGCGCGCTCTGGCTCGCCGTCGACGCAAACTTCTTCCTCTCGATCTTCGACAAGACCGACCGCGGCTTCGAGCAACGCGCAATGGCGGCCCGCGCCCTCGCCGACCTGATCATCGAAGAGGCCCAGCTCGCGAGGGCCGTACGCGGCGAGAACGCTTAGGCCTCGCACCAGCTCGAAGCGCGCGCGCACGAAACCTCTAGCAGCGCACGGCTCGATCCATCGCGGGTGAGCGGCGCGAGCCCCCGCCGGACCGAGCAGCGGCGCTCCGAAACGAAGGCGACCGCGAGCACGCTGCGCATCGATCAGCGCTCGCGATCCAGCCTCCACCAATGCAGCGCCGCGATCACGAGCGCATGATCGATCTCGCCCGCGCGCAACCGCGCCGGCAAATCACGCTCCGGTACGAGCTCGACCCAAGTCTCCTCGAGCGCCCCGTTCTGAATCTCCCCGACTCGCTCGCAGTTCTCAGCGAGGAACGTGTAGACGCGATTCCCGAACAGCGCGGGATTCGGATTCACGTCACCGAGCCGCCGCACGCTCGGCGCCGCGAACCCCGTCTCTTCGAGCAGCTCGCGTGCCGCCGCCGTTTCGGGCGATTCGCCCGGATCGACCAGCCCGCCGGGGATCTCGAGCGTCACCTTGCCCGCGCCGTGGCGCCATTGGCGCACCATCACGAGCTCGCCGCGTGCGGTCGTCGCGACCACGTTCACCCATGCGTCGGCGTCGATCGTGAAGAACGGATGCGAGGCGCGGGTGTGCGGCGAGAGCACGGTCGCGCGCGCGACGCGAAAGACTCGGCAGTCGTGCAGCAGCTCGCGGCCGACGACCTCCCACGCGGGCGGCGCTGCGCCGCGCGGCCGATCAGCGCCGGGCTTGCGCGGCGGTCTCATCCCGCCGGCTCGAGCACGATCTCGATGCCGGAGTCACCGGGCGCAGCAGGCGCGGCAGCGCGCCCCTCGAGCCCGCCGGCGTCGCGCGTCGTCGCGTTTCCGTCGAGATCGATGCGCGCGGTCAGCTGGAACGGACCGTCCCAGGGGAGCGCGGCGATCATCCGGTTTTCGGGCCCGAGCCGGAAGTCGAACGGAAAACGCGGCGCCGGAATTCGCAGCACTGCGGTCGGCGGGCCGGCCTCCCCCGTGCGAGCGATCACGAATAGCGTCGCGCCCGTCGGAAGCTCGGCGCTCTCGCCGAGGCGAATCGTGCCGCTGAGCGGCGGCCCCGCGTTCTCGGGTGCGGTGATCCCGGCGACCGCGGGCGCGCCGTCCGCGAGCTGCTCGGGCGAGGGCGGCATCTCCGCCGGCGCACCCGCCGCGCGCTCTGCGCCTTCCGGGAAAATGCGCGAGAGATCGGGCTGCACGACCGGCTCGTTCGGGTCGTACGGCTCGACCTTGCGGTCGAACGGATCGCAGCCGGCGAGCGCGAGCGAGACGGTGAGAGCGAGGGCGAGGCGCGCGTGCATCGGCGCACCTTAGAGCCGTTCCCACCAATCCTCCCGTCGGCGCGGATCGCAAAGAAACCGCCGCAGTGCGCGCATGAAGCGCTAGCGTGGCTTCGAGCCTAGGGGTGGATCGCGAGAAGCGATCCTGAGAAGACACCCTACGAACCTGATCTCGTTCATGCGAGCGGAGGGAAGGCTCACTGGCGCGCGCGCCGGCGACCTCCTTCGTTTCGCGGAGATTCGAAGGAGCGCACGATGCCGACCCAACAACTTCCGCCGCTCGGACACAACCCTTCGAGCCGCGCGCAAGGCACGACGCCGGGCAGCTTCGCGAATGCGCCGCAGCTCGGCGGGCCGCGCAGCTTCAGCTCGCCCGATGCGCCCGGGATGCCGGAGCCGTCGGAGAAGACCGCGTGGGACTTCCTGCCGCGCGGCTGGCGGCGCGACGCGGCGAGCGGCTTCGCGAGCGCGCCGGCGGGCTTCGAGCCTTCTACGCAGCTCGAGTTCGCGCGCCTCGGAGTCATCACGCCCGAGATGCGGCGCGTCGCGGAGCGCGAGGCGCACCTAACACCTGAGCAGGTGCGCGACGAGGTCGCAGCGGGGCGCATGGTGATCCCCGCGAACAAGGTGCATCTCGGCTACGGGCTCGACCCGATGGCGATCGGGCGCGCGAGCAAGACGAAGGTGAACGCGAACATGGGCGCGTCGCCGATCTCGAGCTCCACCGACGAGGAGGTCGAGAAGCTGCGTTGGGCCGAGCGCTGGCAGGCCGACACCGTGATGGATCTCTCCACCGGCGGGAATCTCGACGCGACGCGCGAGGCGATCGTCCAGCACGCGACGGTGCCGATCGGCACCGTGCCGATCTACTCGATGATCATCGGGCGCAAGATCGAAGAGCTCGACGAGCGCATGATCCTGGACGGCCTCGAGCATCAGGCGAAGCAGGGCGTCGACTACATGACGGTCCACGCGGGCGTGCTGCACGAGCACCTGCCGTTCGTGCGCAGCCGGCTGATCGGCATCGTCTCGCGCGGCGGCTCGCTGCTCGCGAAGTGGATGATCACGCACGGCAAGCAGAACCCGATGTACACGCTGTGGGACGAGATCTGCGAGATCCTGCGCCGCTACGACGTGACGTTCTCGATCGGCGACGGGCTGCGCCCGGGCGGGCTCGCCGACGCGACCGACGCCGCGCAGCTCGCAGAGCTCGAGACGCTCGGCGAGCTGACCGAGCGCGCGTGGCAGCACGGCGTGCAGGTGATGGTCGAGGGCCCCGGTCACGTCCCGTTCGATCAGATCGAATACAACATGAAGCTGCAGCGCCGGCTGTGCCACGGCGCGCCGTTCTACGTGCTCGGCCCACTTGTCACGGACATGTTCCCTGGATACGACCACATCACGAGCGCGATCGGCGCCACCGCCGCCGCCTATCACGGTGCGGCGATGCTCTGCTACGTGACGCCGAAGGAGCATCTCGGCCTTCCGAAGAAGGACGACGTGAAGCAGGGCTGCGTCGCGTACAAGATCGCGGCGCACGCGGCCGACGTCGCGCTCGGAATTCCGGGCGCGCGCGACCGCGACGACGAGCTGACGAAGGCGCGCGCGGCGCTGAACTGGGAGCGCCACTTCGAGCTCTCGTTCGATCCCGATCTCGCGCGCGCGTATCACGACGAGGATCTCGACGTCGACACCGACTTCTGCGCGATGTGCGGCCACGACTGGTGCTCGGTGCGCATCAGCAAGGAGATCGAGCAGTTCGTCAGCGGCAAGGACGAACGCTACGCGTGGAGCTCGCCGAAGCTCTCCGCCGCACTGACGGCCGAGCAGAAGCAGGTGCTCGAGAAGCGCGGCGTGCTCTCGCCGGGAGAGATCCATCGACTCGCGACGAAGACGCGCGAGAAGGTGGGCGCGGACGCGGGACACAAGGCCGCCTGCCACAGCGACCTCGCGTCTGACGAGCAGGCGCACGTGATCCAAGGCGAGTGACTCCGGCGACGGAGCGACGCGCCGGTCGAACGCGGCTCGGAAAGCCGCAAGCGGCCCAGCGCCGAGAAGCGGCGCAGGCCGCGCGCAGTGAGCCGAAGGCGAACGGAGCTCGGAAAGAATTGGGCCCCGGACGGATCGCCGCCGCGGGGCCCGCAGCATCCAGGTCTCACCCCCCAGCTCGACCTGGTTGCCTGCTTCATTTCGGCGCGGCGCCGCTGCTCTTGAGGGAAATTTCGCGGAGATAGTGGCGATGACTGCGCAACGGCTGCTCAACGACGGCGAGGTGCCTGCGTATCTGTGTGAGCGCGGTCTCGCCGCCTCGGGCGAGCCCGTGTCGGTGACGGCGGCCGGGGACGGGAACATCAACTGGGTGCGGCGCGTGAGCGTCGGCGGCAAGCGGGCGCGCAGCTTCGTGCTGAAGCAGGCGCGGCCGGCGCTCGAGCGCTTCCCGCAGTACGCGGCCCCGACCGAGCGCCTGCTGTTCGAGGCGCGCTGGCTCGAGCTCGCTGCACCGCACGACGCGGATGCGATCTGCCCGCGCGTGCTCGCGCTCGACGCCGAGAACCGCGTGCTCGTGCTCGAGGACCTGAGCGCGTGCGAGCGTCTCGACGCGGCGCTCGCGCGCGAGCGCGACGTCGCGGCGCGCATGGAAGCGCTCGCGCGGCTGCTCGCGCGCGTGCACGCGGCGACCGCGCGCGACGAGCACCTGCCGGCGCGCTTCGAGAACGACGCGATGAGGCGCCTGCACGGCGAGCACATCTTCGTGCTGCCGTATCAGCCGAACGATTTCGGTCTCACGCCTCGGCTCGAAGCGGCGGCGCGCGACGCGCGCGCTGACGCAACGCTGGTGCGCGCCGCGCGGGACGCATACGCGAGCTACGCGCGGCCGACCGGCGCACTCGTGCATGCCGACGTGCAGGCGGGCAACGTGCTGCTGACGCCGAGCGGCGGCGTGAAGCTGCTCGACGCCGAGATCGCGCACGTCGGCGACGCCGCGTTCGATCTCGGCACGTTGCTCGCGCATCTCGCGCTGCCTGCGCTCGCGCGCGACGGAAACGCCGCTGCGCTGCAGGAGCGCGTGCGCGCCGCCTATCGCGACGAGCGCGCGTGCGACGCGGAGACGCTCGCGCGCGCGCAGCGCTATGCCGGCTGCGAGCTGATCCGCCGCACGATCGGCGCCGCGCGCGTCGCGGCGGTCGCGCGCGACGAGGCCGGACTGCGCGTGCTCGCCGCGGGCCGCGCCTGGCTGCTCGGGGGCGCGATCGGCTAGGCCCCCGCGCGGCACGCCGCTCGCTAGGGCCAGTCGCTCGCGTCGCCGTCGGCCGCGGCCCAGTGAATCCGCTCGTAGTCGAAGGTTCCGCTCTCGATCACGTTGAACTTCACGACCTCGAAGTACGGCGACAGATCGAAATCGCGCGGCGTGAGCAGCGTCGGATGCCGCATGCGGAACAGGCCGGTGAAGTGCTCGCTCTCGTGGCCGAGCACGCGGCTGATCAGGCTGGCGCGGCGAGCCTCGCGGTCCGCCGCTGGCAGCTCCATCTGCGGCAACACCGGGAAGCCGACGCGCCCGAACAGCCGGCCGAGCAGGCTCGAGCAGATCACCTCGGTCGGCTGACCGCTGCCGATGTGCAGCGCGTCGCGCCGGAAGCGATGCGGCACGATCTGCGCCGGCAGCAGGTAGCGCAGCAGGTCGAGCACGTTGCGCAGGTCGTAGCGCCAGCCGATCGCGCCGATCGCGTCGTCGAGGATCTGCTTCAGGTGCTCGGGCCGCAGCCGGTGCGGCCGCACCAGGCGCACGTTGTAGTCGATGTACTTCGAGAGCGGCGCGGCGAGCACACCGCGCGGCAGCGCCTCGACGAGCAGGTGCTCGGCGTCCGCTCCGAACTCACGGCGCGTGCGCTCGGCGAGCTCGCCGCCGTGCCGCAGCAGCTCGTCACCGATGTACAGCGCCGCGTGCGACCAGCTGCTCTGCGTCAGGTACTTGATCACGACCGAGATGCGGTTGTCGCCCTCGACCAGCAGCACGTCGCCCCGCTTGATCGCGCGCCGCAGCGCGTGCGGATCGTTCCAGACACGCTGCTCATAGGCGGGGATCGGCTCGGAGAGCCAGTCGAGCAGGTGCCGCGTGAGCCAGGTACGAAGGGACATGGGTGTCGCTCGGCTTCGGCAAGGCATGCGCGACAACTGAGTCGAGCCAGAGCGCCCGAATCGCTGCAAACACGCGAAAAGACGCAGTTTTTTCGTAGCCTTCACCTGGGGCGTCGGGTATGATCTGCGCCCTGTCGGGATAGTCCTTTATTTCCGAGGACTTACAGGCGCTCACGCACCGAGTTTCGAGCGTTGAATCCGAGAGCAAGCGGGCGCCGGAGTCAGTCATGGACGTCAGGATCAAGGCGAATCTCTCGTTCACCATCAGCGGCCCCTCGCTCGAGGACGCGATGGCTGAGTACGACGAGCTCACGGTCGAAGGCCTCGTGAAGGAGATCTTGGACAAGGCGATCGCCTGCGACTCGATCCAGGTCGACGTGGTCGAGGGTCCGAACACGCTCGAGGACTACGACTCCCAGAGTGGCTGAACGCGATCAGCCCCGTTCTTCAGCGATCGAACAAGCCGAGCTGAACCGGGGCGGGCTTCGGGAACGGACGTGACATCGGGGTGGACTGGGGCCGCGGCGGCGCGGCCCGCATGGCGGCAGGGTCCGGACCCGGGCGATAGATCCGGACGTGGCGCGCGTACTCGAGGATCTCGCGGTACAGGCGCTGGAAGCGCGCGCCGTGGTTGAAGTGGCGCAGGTGCGCGAGCTCGTGGCAGAGCGTGTTCACGAGGCTCGAATACTTCAGCGGCTGTCCGCTCGCGGCGTGCGCGAGGCGGATGCGAATCGTGCCGTCCGCATAACAAACGCCATAGCGGCGCTTCACGCGCGGCCGCTCGGCTTCGATCGCGCGATAGCGTAGGCCGAAGCGCGCTGCGATCGACGCCCCGTCGCGATTGAGCCGCGCCATCAGGTCGTCGGGGCGAGCGCTCTCCACGGCCGCGCAGCTTCTCGGCGGGGCATGCGCGCGTCAAGTATCGTGCGCGCGTGCCGAGCACTGCGCTTCCGCTCTTCCCGCTGGCCGCGCCGGCGCTGTTTCCTCACTGCGCCGCGCCGCTGCACGTGTTCGAGCCGCGCTATCGCGCGCTCGTCGCGGACGCGCTCGCCGGTGAGCGGCGGATCGGAATGGCGACGGTGCGGCCCGAAGCCGTCGCTTCGATGCCAGGCGATCCTCCGCTGTTCGCGATCGGCTGCGCGGGCTTCATCGCCGAGCACCAGCGCCTCGCCGATGGGCGCTACCTAATCGTTCTCGAGGCGACCGCGCGCTTTCGCATCGTCGCGGAGCCGCCGCGGCCGCGCGAGCGGCTCTACCGCGTCGCCGAGGTGGAGCTGCTCGAGGATGCGCTCGGAGACGAGGCGACGATTTGCGAGCAGCGCGCCGCCGCGATGCGCGAGCTGCAAGCCCTCGCAGCTGCGCTCGGAGGAGAGACTGCGCTCGATCTCGAGCGGCTCGAGCGCGAGAGCGCGGCGCGCTTTGCAGGCGAGGTTTGTGGCGCGCTACGCCTCCCCGGCGCGGAGAAGCAGGCGCTGCTCGAGGCCGGGTCCGCGGCCGAGCGCCTCGAGCGTCTCGCGCAGACGCTCTCGTTCTACCGCGCTCTGGCCGCGACGCGCGGCTCGAGCGAGGCGACGCTGCACTGATCCGGCCGGCTCGCGCCGCATCGGCGCGGCGGCTTCCGAGCAGCGCGACAGATGCCCCGTCGTCTCGGCGCCGACTCCTTCGGATCTTGCCGCGCGCTTCATCGTCCCGAGCGGTTTGCCCAGCTTCCGCCATCGAATGCCTCGGGAAGGATTCAATCGTAAATCGCTGATTTCTCGCAAAATCGATCGAACCGAAGGATCGGCCTCGCGGGCGAGTGACACCGAACGGCGGCAGAGCGCCGCGCTTCATGGAAGCTCGCGAACCCCCCGATCTCTCGCTGACTTTCGGATTGCAAACGCCGGTTTCCTAAGTGCTGAAACGGTTTTTCGTCCGAACCGCCGCAGTGTCGGTCTGCAGCGGCGTTCGGGGGCGGCCAGCTTTGCCCGGCTCATCGCGAAGTGATGTACTCCGCCGCGATTTGACGGGATTTGCCGAGCGAAACCGGCTCTCCCGTCCAAAGTCTCCGCAAAACCCCCTCCTCCCCCCGGAACTCGATGCCCGCACGCCTTGCGGCCTGGGACGGCGCCCTCCGTCGCCTGTCGGCCGACATGTCTCAGCTCGCGCTCAAAGCCTGGATCCTGCCCCTCGGGATTCGCGCGGAAGAAGCACACCTCGTGCTGACGGCCCCCACCGCGTTTCACGCCGAGCGCGTGCGCACTCGCTATCTCGCCGCGATCGAGGGCCTGCTCGCCGCCGAGGCGGGCTCCGCGATCGCAGTTCGGATCGAGGTCGGGAGCGCGTCCGTCGACGCAAAGGAGGAGCCGCCCCGCGTGATCCCGATCCGTGCGAGTGCCGTGGCGCATGAGCCCGTCGAGGCGCCCGCGGGCCGCGCGCCGATCATCCGAGTCGCAGCCGCCGAGCCCGCAGCCGCGCAGCTCACGTTGCCGCACACGTTCGAGACGTTCGTCGTGGGCCCCGGCAACGCGCTCGCCCGCGAGGCCTCGCTCGCGGTCGCGCGCGGCCGCGCGCTCGGCGCGGGGCCGCTGTTCCTCGCGGGCCCGCCGGGCACCGGAAAATCGCATCTCGCGCGCGCGGTCGTGCACGAGGCCCGCAGCCGCGGCGCGCAGCGCGCGATCTACACCTCCGCCGAGGCGTTCACGAGCGAGCTGATGGTTTCGATTCGCGAGCAAGAGACGCCCAGCTTCCGCCGCCGCTACCGGCGCGAGTGCGAGCTGTTCGTGCTCGAAGACGTGCAGTTCCTCGAGGGCAAGAACGCAACGCAGCTCGAGCTGTTCCACACCGTCGAGCACTTGCGTTTGGTCGGCTCGCGAGTCGTGCTCACCGGCGACCGTTTGCCGCGCGAGCTGCTCCGCCTCGACCCGCGCCTCGCCTCGCAGCTCTCGAGTGGGCTCGTCGCCGAGATGGAGCTGCCCGACCGCGAGCTGCGCCGCGACATCCTGCGCGATCGCGCAGCGCGCGGCGGCTTCCGCCTGCCCGAAGACTGTCTCGAGCTGCTCGTCGACAGTGTGCACGGCAGCGTGCGCGATCTCGAGGGCGCGCTGATGCAGCTCGTCGCGAGCGCCGCGCTACTCGGCCGCAGCATCGACCGCTCGCTCGCCGAGGCGGCGCTGCGCAAGGTCGCGGGACCGAGCGGCGCCGCGCTCACGCCGGACGACGTGATCGACTCGGTCGCGCAGTTCTTCGGCGTGCGCCGCGCCGACCTCGCGAGCCGCTCGCGCCGCCGCGCGACGCTGCGCCCGCGTCAGCTCGCGATGTACCTGTGCCGCCAATACACGAGCGCGAGCCTCTCCGAGATCGGCCGCGCGCTCGGCCGGGATCACCCCGCCGTCGCGAACGCGCTGCGCGTCGTCGAGCGCGCCTTCCTCGAGCGAGCGCCGCTCCGCTACCAGCTCGAAGAGCTCGCCGCCCGCCTCGACCGCAAAGCCGGCAAGCGTTCTTGAGCCCGCACGCAAAGCAAGAGCCGAGCGAACAATCCGAAAGTGCGGGAGGCGCGGCTCAACGCCGCGCCGACCCGCACCGTTCCCTCTCGTTCACCGCGAATCCATCACGAGCGCGGCGGGGGCGGGCCCTGGAGCGCGAGTCAAGCGCAGCGAGGGGGCCAACTCCGCGTCCCACGGGCTGCAAGACGGGATGGTCGCCCGAGCATCCCACCCGTCACCAAAGCCCCCGAGCGAGCCATCGCGCGCAGCCGGCCCCGCCCCCGCCGCGCGCTGCCCGCGCGAGCGAGGCGAGACCCATCCCTAGTAGGACGCCCGCGCCCGCGCCTCCGCCTCGATCCGCTCGCGCACGCGCTGCACCCCCGCCTCTCCGCGGAAGCGCTCCGGCCCCGCCATCGGCCGCAGATGCTCCGGCTCGAGCGACGGCGGATCCAACGCCGGGTCGTCGAAGCGGCGCAGGATCTGATACGTCGTGCTGCGCTCGACCGGCGTGCGCCCCATCTCGCGAATCAGTCGTCGCATCTCCTCCGGCGCCAGGTTCTCTCCGAAGTCGGCCCCGGATTCGCGGCTGATCGACTCCTCCATCAGCGTGCCGCCGAAGTCATTCGCGCCCGCCGTCAATGCGACCTGCGCGAGCTTCGGCCCCATCTTCACCCACGACATCTGCACGTTCACGATGTGCGGGCGCAGGAACAGCCGCGCCAGCGCGATCATCTTCAGGTCCTCGGCCGCCGACGGCCCGGGCCGCGTGATGTCGACGTGGCCGAGCGCGTTCTTCTCGTGGATGAAGCCGAGCGGCACGAACTCGGTGAAGCCCCCGGTCTCCTTCTGCAGCTCGCGGATCGTCTCGAGGTGCGCGGCGACGTGGTGCGGCTTCTCGAGGTGGCCGTACATGATCGTCGAGGTGGAGCGCAGCCCGACGCCGTGCGCGGCGCGCACGATCTCCCGCCAGCGCTCCGTCATCAGCTTGTTAGGCGAGAGCTGGCGGCGCACCGAGTCGTCGAGGATCTCGGCCGCGGTGCCGGGGATCGTCCCGAGCCCGGCGTCCTTCAGCCACGCGAGCAGCTCCGGCAGCGGCCAGCCGCTCTTCTTCTGCATGAAGCTGATCTCTTCCGGCGAGTACGCGTGGATGTGCAGCTTCGGGTACTTCGCCTTGATCGTCTCGAGGATCAGCCGGTAGTGGTGGTGATCCTTGTGCGGATCGATGCCGCCTTGAATGCAGACCTCGGTCGCGCCGCGCGCGACCGCGTCGTCGCACTTGGCGAGGATCTGCTCCATCGAGCGGTCGTAGGCCTCGGGCTCGTCGCGATGGCGCGCGAAGCCGCAGAACGAGCAGCCGACGTAACAGATGTTCGTGAAGTTGATGTTGCGGCAGATGACGAACGAGACGTCGTCGCCCTTGTCCGCTCTACGCGCGGCATCCGCGCTGAGCAGCAGCGCCTGATAATCGGCGCCGTGGGCGCCGAGCAGCGTGATCGCGTCCTCGCGCGAGAGCTCGCGGCCTTCCAGCGCGCTCTCGAGCAGCCGCGCGAAATCCGGCTTCACGCCGGCGAAGAGTCGCTCCAGCATCAGGCAGCCTCCAGGGAAAGGCGCGGAAGTGCGTGAAAATCGTCCGCGGCGGCGGCCAGCACCGCCTCGTAGACCGCAGGATGGAAGAACTCCGGGCGCCGCGCGTGCTTCGGATAGACGGGCAGGCGCTCGACGAGGCGCCGGCCGTGCTGCTCGGTGCGCGCGCGCAGCTCGCGCAGCGCCGGCCACGGCGCCTCGGGATTGATGAAGTCGACCGTGACCGGCGAGACGCCGCCCCAATCGCTGACGCCCGCCGCGAGCAGCTCTCCGAACGCCTCCGGCGAGAGGTTCGGCGGCGCCTGCACGTTGATCTCGCGCCCGAGCACGAGCCTCGCGAGCGCGCTCCAATCCGCGACCTCCGCGTCGGTTGCCGCTGCCGCCCAGCGCATGCGCGTGCCCGGCTTCGGATGGAACGGCTGGATGATCGCTTCCTGGATGTGCCCGTGGCGGTCGTCGAGGTCGCGGATCGCGAGCAGCGTGTCGACTCGCTCTGCGACGTTCTCGCCGATCCCTAACAGCATTCCCGACGTGAACGGAATCTTCAGCTCGCCGGCTTCCTCGTGCATGCGCAGCCGCACGGCTGGGTCCTTGTCTGGCGCGTACTGGTGCGCCATGCCCTTGCCGCGCAGGCGCGGGCTGACCGATTCGAGCATCAGGCCCATCGACGCATTCCAGCGACGCAGCGCGATCATCTCGTCGCGCGTGAGGATCCCGGCGTTCGTGTGCGGGAGCATTCCGCCTTCGAACGAGACTCTGCAGCCTTCGACCAAGTACTCCGCGGTCGAGCGGAAGCCGACGCCGGCGAGCCACTCGCGGTACGAGCGGTACGCGATCTCCGGTCTGTCGCCGAGGCAGAACAGCGCCTCGATGCAGCCGGTGCGCACGCCGCCGCGCGTGACGTCGGCGACCTCGGCGAGCGTGTAGGTCTTCGCCTCGGGCGAGTCGGGCTCCTTCGCGAACGTGCAATACGCGCAGCGGTCGCGGCACAGGTTCGTCAGCGGGATGAACACGTTGCGTGAGAACGTGACGGCGTCGCCCTGCGTGAGGCGCGTGCTCTCGGCGGCCGCCTCGAACACCTCGCCGCGGACCGACGGATCGCTCATCCGCTCGGCGAGCCACAGCGCGCTCTCGCGCGCGAGACGCGCATCGTCGAGGGCCGCGCGGGCGATCGCCCGCGCTTCTGCCGAGGTGGGGGAGGTCACGAGCGCAGCATACCTCCGTGGGCGCCGCGGGCAGCGCGGTGAGCGGGTGAGCTACTTCCCGTCGGCGACGCCGACCCACGCGCGCAGCTGGGCCGGATCGGTGCGGTGCAGAAAGTCTCCGGCCGGCTCGCCGGCGCCGTGCTCGCTGACCGCGCGCAGGATGCCCACCAACGCAGGCACCATCTGCTCCTCCGAGATCCGCGCGTACAGCGTGTGCGCGAGACGCTCGCCGTTGCGCGCCCCGCCGACCAGGATCACGTGGTCGTTCTTGCCGTAGCCGAAGATGCCGACCTCGGCCGAAGGCGGGCGCGCGCAGTTGTTGGGACAGCCGGTCATCCGGATCACGACGTCGACGCCGCCGAGGCCGGCGGCTTCGATCGCGTCCAGGTAGTGCGGGAGGATGTTCTCGGCGTCGGTCATCGCGAGCCCGCAAGTCGGCTTCGCGGGGCACGCCATCGCGTTCGCGCGCGCGCGCGAAACCGCCTCCGGGCGCTTCGCGCCGTGCGCATCGAGGATGCGCTCGACGCTCGCGGCGTCCGGCGCGTCGCACAGGATCAGGTCCTGCTGCGGCGTCAGCAGCACCGAGCAGCCGAGCTGCTCGACTGCGTCGCGCACCGCGGCGCGCTGCGCCCCCTTCAGCCGTCCGTTCTCGACGGAGAGCCCGTAATAGCCGCGCCCGCCGCGCTGCGCGTGGAAGCCGTGGTGGAGCTGCATGTCGGCGATGCGCACCGGCGGCGCGTCCTCGAGCGCGATCGCGAAGCGCTCCTGCAGCTCCTTCTTCACCGCGGGCACGCCGAGCCGACGGAGCGTGTACTTCCAGCGCGCCTGCCGGCGATCTCTGCGCTCTCCGTTCTCCTTCTGCAGGATCACGATCGCGCGGCACGCCGCGACCACCTGCGCGCGCGCGATGCGCCCGAAGTGCTCGCCGAGCAGCGGTGCCGTCTTCGGGTTGTTGTGGGTCATGCCGAGCCCGCCGCCGGTGTAGAGATCCCAGCGCTCGCCGCGCTCGTCGGCCGGCACGAGCCCGACGTCTTGCGTGCGCACGTCGACCGAGCCGTCGCGCGGATGCGCGATACCGATCTTGAACTTGCGCGGCAGGTATTGCGGCCCGTAGATCGGCTCGTCGGTGTTCATCGGCGCGAGCTGCCGGCCCTCGCCGTCGGACGCGAAGATCTGGAAGTAGGACGAGCTCTTCGGCGTCAGCTCGGCGGCGATCTCATGCGCGAGCGCGAGGCCGCCGGGCGCGCAGCTCGGATCGAGCTCGTCGATCGGCGACGCCATCACGTTGCGGTTCACGTCGCCGCACGCCGATACCGTCGCGCCGTCGCGATAGCTCCGATTCAGGTGGCGCATCAGCGGCGCGAGCTGCGGGCCGTAGACCTTGTGGTACTGGATCGCCTGGCGCGAGGTGAGCCGCAGCGTGCCGTCGGCGAACTTCTCGGCGCCGTCGTCCAGCGCGATCCACTGCTTCGGCGAGAGCCGTCCGCCCGCCGGGTTCTTGATGCGGACCATGAAGAAGTAGTCGTGGGTCTTGCGGCCTCGCTCGCCGCGGCCCTGCTGCTTGTAGATCCCGAAGAACTTCGACAGCTCCTTCGCCGTGCCCGAGATCGTCGGGTCCTCGCCGCTGTCGAGCTTTTGCACCTCGTCGAGAAACGGGTGCGTGCCCTTGCCGTCGGCCACGAAGAACAGGCCCTGGCTCTCGCGCTTGATCCGCTCGTTGTCCGACATCTCGGCGAGCGAGGCCGTCTTCAGGCTGGCGACCGGCTGCGGATCCGAGGACATCAAGCCATCTCCGGGCGGCGAAAGGGAAGCAAACTATCGGAAGCGCCCTAGGGGAGCTATGCGGGCGTAAAGCAAGCGGATGCCGGCGCGCGGGCTTCGGGATCAAGCAATCTCGCGCACTTACCGATTCACAGGCGTCGTGGAATCGGACTCCCAAACCACGTCGCGCTCACACGCGTGGCTGCGCAAGAGCCTTGCGCGCGACACCGGCGTCTTCGTTTTGGGATTGTGTTTGCTCGCTGCGGGGTTGATGGGGTTGGCTGCGAGAGAGGTGCTGGTATCGGCGGTGCGCAGCTCGCTGATGGCCGACCTGAACCGCGAGTTCGAGCGCGTCGAAGTCGGCTTCGAGGCGTGGCGCGCTCAGGAGGCAGAGGATCTCGCGGCGATCGCGAGCGCCCCGGAGCTCGCTGCCGCGGCGCGCAGCCCCGGCGGAAACCTTGCCGTGCAGCAGGTGCTGAGCGCCAAGCTCGAGGCCGAGCCCGCTGCGCTCGGCCTCGCGCTGATCCGCGGGCGCTCCATCCGCGCGGACGTCTCGGTCGCTGCGGCGAGCTGGCTGCCCGAGCAGTGGTCGACGCTGGTCGACCTGCGCAGGCTCTCGACCGAGAAGCCCGAGATCGTTCGCATCGAGGACACCCTGGTGCTGATCGTCGCGGCGCCGGTGGCCGGTGGCGCAGAGCGTGGGACGCTGATCGGCGCGATCAACCCGGCGGCCGCGTTCAAGGGCCTCGGCAGCCAGGCGCGCGCGCGCATCGCGATCGCCGACGAGAAGGGCAACGCGATCGCGGGCTCGAAGGCCGCGCTCGAGCTCGCGCTCGCGAACGGCTTCGTCGAGGCGGATGACGCGGAAGGCTCGCGCTACCTGACGCTGCGGCGCGCGCTCTCGAACACGTCGTGGGCGGTCGCGATCGCGGTTCAGCAGCCGAGCGTGCCGAGAGACACGATCACGAACGTCGTGCTCGCGAGCCTGCTGATCGCGTTCCTCGCCGGCGCGATCGCGTTCGGCGTCGGAGAGCGCCGCATGCGTCCCGTGCACGAGCTCGCCGAAGGCGCGCGGCGGCTCGCGTCGGGCGAGACCGGCGTGCGCGTGCCGTTGCAGCACGCGCACGACGAGCTGCAGATGCTCGCGCGCTCGTTCAACGAGATGGCCGGCCAGCTCGAGGCCCAGCGCCGCGCGCTCGAGGACCGCAACCACGAGCTGCTGCGCGCCAACGAGGTGCTCGAGCAGCTCTCGATCACCGACGGCCTCACGCATCTGCACAACCACCGCCACTTCCACGATCAGTTCGCGCGCGAGGTGAAGCGCGCCGACCGCAGCGAACAGTCGCTGTGCCTGCTGCTGATCGACATCGACGACTTCAAGGCGCTGAACGACCGCCACGGCCATGCGGCCGGCGACGCCGTGCTCGCCGCCGCGGCGCAGCTGATCAACGATCAGGTGCGCGAGTCCGACTACCTCGCGCGCTACGGCGGCGAAGAGTTCGCGATGCTGCTGCCGCAGACCGAGATCGACGGCGCGGTCGCGCTCGCGGAGAAGATCCGCGTCGTGCTCGCGGAGCACGCGTTCATCCTGCAGAACGGCGAGCACACGGTCGGACTCACGGTCTCGATCGGCGTCGCGCGTCACTCGGTGACCGCCGACGAGACCTTCGACGCCGCCGACCGCGCGCTCTACGAAGCGAAGGCCGCCGGCAAGGACTGCGTGGTCGCGGCGACGCCGCTCGACCGGCCGCCGCCGACAGAGCGGCGCCGGCGGCGCACCTAGGCTGCCTAATACTTCTGGCGCGAGCGACGATAGGGCGGAGACGGCTCGGCCGGCGGCTGCGTGCGCCAGCGCCGGTGCGGCCAGCTCCACATCTCGGGCGCGCCGTCGACCTCGCGCTCGATCGCGCGCGTCATGCGGCGCGCGTTCTCGAGCAGCGCCGCCTCGCCGTCGCCCTCGGCGAGCACGAGCGGCGCGCGGATGCGCGCGACATGCCGCATCGGATCGCCGCGCTCGCGGTGCAGGAACGCAGGCAGCACCGGCGCGCCGGTCGCCATCGCGAGCCGCACTGGCCCCGCGCTCACGCACGCGAAGCGCCCGAAGAACGGCACCAGCACACCATCGTGCGCGCGCGCGTTCTGATCGAACGGGAGCGCGAGCAAGCTCCCGCGGCGCAGCGCGAGCAACGCGCCGAGACCCGCGTTCCCGCGCTTCAGGTAGGAGGCGCCTCCGCTGCGGCGGTGCTGCTGGAGGACGCCGTCGAGCCCCGCGTCATCGCGCGCGCGCTGCACCGCGACGATCGGGAAGCCGTGCGCCGTCATCGCCGCCGCGAACAGCTCCCACGAGCCGAAGTGCGCGGTGAGCACGATCAGCCCGCCGCCCTCCGCGCGCTCGCGCGCCGCTTCGACGTGGTGCAAGCCGTCGATCGCGACGCGCGCAGCGAGCGCTCGCTGATCGCGGCGCCCGAGCCACGCGAGCTCGACGAGGCTGCGCCCGAGGCCCGCGAACGATTCGACGAGCACGCGCTCCCGCTCGGCCTCGCTCCAGTGCGGGAACGCGATGCGCAAATTCACGCGCGCATCGCGCACGCGCGGCATGCCGAGCCGCGCCCAGCAGCGACCGAGCGCCGCGCCGAACGCGAGGCCGGTGGGATCGGGGAGCGCGGCCAAGCCGCGCAGCAGCGCTCGCGCGGCGCGGCCGCGCGAGGTCACGGGGGCGGCGGCGAAATCCGCCGCGCTCCCGGTCGAGACGGTCTGCGCGTGCAACGTCAGCTGGTGATCCCCAACGAGCGCTCGAACGCCTCGAGCTCCGCCCACACCTCGCGGTCGATCGCCCGGAAGCGCTCGAGCGCGCGCTCGAAGCGATCCGGTGTTCCGTCCGCCTCGGCGAGCTCACGGCCCTTCTTGCGGATCCATTCGATGTGCCAGCCCTCGTCCTTGCTCACCGCGCGCAACACCTCGCGCGTGCGCTCGTCGACGCCGGGCCGGCGCAGGTGCTCCTGATAGCGGCGCAGCGCGCGCTGCTCGACGACGACGGTGAGCGCCAGCAAGTCCACGGGATGGCGCGGGATTCCGGCGCGCTTGCCGATGCGCACCTGGTAGCCGTCGTCGATCGGGAGCGGCGCGGCGCCCATCTGCTTGATGCGCTCGGTCCAGAGCCACGCGTGCCGCGTCTCGTCTGCGAGATGCTCGGCGAGCAGCAGCTGCGAATCGCCGTCCGGCAGCATGCGCAGCATCCGGTAGATCAGGTTCGAGCCGCGCAGCTCCGCGTCGCGGTAGTACGAGAACAGCACCAGCAGCGGGTCGGGCTTCGCGGACGGCGCTTCCATGCGAGGACCTGGGCGGAGCGCCGCGGAAGACGACGCGGGCGCGACGATAGCCACCGAGGTCGCACCCGCTCGGTGAGCCAATCGGGTCCGACGCCATTGACTCACGCGAGCTCTCGGTGCATCCGGAAATGCGGGCCGACGCCGGCGATCTCGAAGCGCTCGCCGGTCGCGACGAAGCCCGCGCGCCGGTAGAAGCCCGCGGCCGCTTCGCGCGCGTTGCACCAGAGCAGCCGCGCGCCGCGGCGGCGCGCTTCCGCTTCGCATGCGGCGAGCACCGCCGCTCCGAAGCCGAGGCCTCGCACGCTCGGATCGCTCGCCATGCCGCGCACTTGGCAGGCGCGTGCGCCGGCGCGATCGGGGTGCGGCGCGTCGAGCAGCGTCGCGACCGCGAGCAGCTCGCGGCCGCGGAACGCGCCGAGGTGCGCCGTCCCGAGCGCGTCGTCGCCGGCGAAACGCGTCTCCTCGAACGGGCGGCCCGGGCGCAGCACGAGGTGGCGCAACGGGCGTACCTCGTCGGCGCTGACGCAGCGGACCTCGATCTTCTCGGTCACGCCCCGCGCTCGCGCCGGATCCGGACGCCCGCGTATTCGACGACGCCGGCGAACGGGCGCGATTTGCGCACGCTGATCGTCACCGCGTCGACGTCGAATTCCGCGAGCAGCGCCGCGGCGACGCGCTCCGCGAGTGCCTCGACGAGGCGGTGGTCCTGCCCGCCGGCGACCTTCTCGATCGCGTCGTAGACGGTCTTGTAGTCGATCGTGCTCGCGATCCGGTCGCTGCGGCCGGCCGCGCGCAGATCGCGCTCGAGCTCGACGTCGAGCCGCACCGGCCGGCGCATGCGCCGCTCCGCCGCCGTCACGCCGAGCGCCGCGGGAATCTGCACGCCCTCGAGCAAGATCGTGTCGCGCACGCGTCGCCTCCGCGCGCACCTTAACTCGTGCCAGGCGGCGTACGGCGGCCGGTGCGAAGGCGACAGAGATCGCGCGAAATGTCAGGACACGTCGCCGTTCGTTGCCCGTACACTGCGCGCGCGCCAACCGAGCTCGGGAGATCGCGATGAAGTTCGAGGACGTTCAGAAGCGCGAGGCCAAGCACATCCTGCCCGTCGCCGCGCGCCTGCCGGTCGCGCTCGTCTCCGGCCGCGGCTCGCGCGTCACCGACGTGGAGGGACGCGAGTACCTGGACCTCACCTCGGGCTGGGGCGTCTGCGCGATCGGCCACTGCCACCCGGCGCTCGTCAGAGCGATCAGCGATCAGGCCGCGCGCCTGATGCAGACGACGAACGTCTTCTACACGCTGCCGCAGCTCGAGCTGGCCGAGGCGCTCGCCGAGGTCGTGCCGCACGAGATCACGCGCTCGTTCTTCGTGAACTCGGGCACCGAGGCGGTCGAGGGCGCGCTGAAGCTCGCGCACCGCGCGACCGGCCGGCGCAAGTTCGTCTCGACGCTGAGCTCGTTCCACGGCCGCACGCTCGGCGCGCTCTCCGTAATAGGTCAAGCGAAGCATCGCGATCCGTACCGCGCGCTCTTGCCGGAGGCGGTGAACGTCCCGTTCGGCGACGTCGACGCCGCTGCGCACGCGATCGACCTCGACACCGCCGCGTTCATCGTCGAGCCGGTGCAGGGCGAGGGCGGCGTGAACCCCGCGCCGCCCGGCTACCTGCAGAAGCTGCGCGAGCTGTGCGACGCGAGCGGCGCGCTGCTGATCTTCGACGAGGTGCAGACCGGGATCGGCCGCACCGGCCGCATGCTCGCGCTCGAGCACGACGGGGTCGTTCCGGACATCCTCACGCTCGGCAAAGGCCTCGGCGGCGGCTTCCCGGTCGCGGCGTTCCTGTGCAGCGAAGAAGTCGCCGCGACCGTGAAGCTCGGCGACCACGGCGGCACCTACGTCGGCAATCCGGTCGCGTGCGCCGCCGCGCTCTCCGTGCTGCGCGTCGTGCGCGAAGAGAAGCTCGCCGAGCGCGCCGCCGCGGTCGGCGCGCGCACGCTCGCGCGCCTGCGCGCGTTCGTCGCGCAGCATCCCGAGCGCGCGAGCGAGGCGCGCGGCCGCGGGCTGCTGTTAGGTCTCGTGCTGCGGGACCTCGATCGCGCCGCGACGCTCGCGAAGCGCGCCGCGGCCGCCGGCGTGCTCGTCAACGTCACCGCAGGCAACGTGATGCGGCTGTTCCCGGCACTGAACATTCCGGAGGCGGAGCTGGAGGACGGGGTGGAGAAGCTGCTCGGACTGGTGAAGGGTTAGCCCGACGACTCAGAGACTGTGAACAATCGCTGCGCGCCGCGAAGCGCGGCTTGCACTCAGCTCGATTCCTGCGAGACCCAGCGCTCGACTTTCAGGAAGGGCCTCAGCGCCCGCATCAACGCGGCTTGATCGGCGGTCGCCTCGGCCTCGGAGAACTCGAGCCGTTTCGTCGTGCCGTCGTCCGCGGCGACGGTGATCGAAGAGGATCCGACGTCCGGTAGCGGCGACCGCGGGGACCGTTCTTTCTCTCGCGCCGCCGCCAACACCCGGCGCAGCGTTCCCTCGACGCTGGCCCGCTCGCTCGGAGGAAGCGACGCGGTATCGATCACGCCGCTTCTCCGAGTCGGTACGGGTCCGCTGACGTGAAGCACTTCGAGCCGCACGCGGGCAGGCTAGGAGACCGACTCAGGATCCGCGATCAGAGGCCGACGAGCGACCACGCCTTGTCGATCTCCTTCGCCTCCGCGCTGGTGCTGCCGAACAGGCCGCGCGACACGACGCGACACTGGTGTGCGGCGTCCGCGAACTGCGAGTTGGGTTGGAGGTTGCGCATGACCTCGTACCAGACGCGTCCCGCGCGCTCCCACGCGAAGCCTCCGATCGCGGTCGCCGCGAGATAGAAGGCCTTGTTCGGAATGCCGGAGTTGATGTGGACGCCTCCCCAGTCTCCCGCCTGAGTCACCGGCAGGTGCAGGTAGCTACTCATGTGCTGCGGCTGCGGGTCGTCGCCGAGATCGGGGTCGTTCTGGTAGGCGGTGCCGGGCGCCTGCATCGAGCGCAGCGCCTTGCGCGTCGGCGCTGGCGTCAACAGTTGGGCGCCGATCAGCCAATCCGCCGGCTTCGCCGCACTGACCTTGATCTTCTTCTTGTACATGCGGACCAAGACGCCGAAGACGTCTGCGAAGTGCTCGTTGAGCGCACCGGACTGGGCTTGATACACGAGGCCCGACGTGTGCTGAACGACGCCATGCGTGAGCTCGTGACCGACGACGTCGAGGCTGCGGGTGAAGCGCAGGAAGAGCACGCCGTCGCCGTCGCCATAGACCATCTGGGAGCCTTCCCAGAACGCGTTGTTGAAGCCCGAGCCCGCGTGCACGCTCGAGACGAGCGGCATGCCGGCGTCGTCGATCGAGTTGCGACCGAACACTCTCCGATAGAAGCGCCACGTGCTTCCGGCGTGGGCGTACGCTTCGTTGACCGCGGCGTCGATCGTTTTCTTCTGGCCTTCCTTCCGTAACAGCTTGCCGGGCAGATTCGACCAAGGCGGCTGGTTGTTTCCCTGCGAGTAGACCAGGCGATTCAACTTCGGAGCGCCGGCCGCAGTCGGCGCCGCCGCGAGCACGAACCCCGGGACGGCGTTCGCGACGGCTCGCATCGCGCGCATCGTCTCCGCGGCTCGAACTTGAAGGGACGCCGCGTTACGCACGACTGGGTTCGAGGACTTCGCGAGTCGATCGAGAATGTGCGGAGGCAGGATGCAGTGAACGGAATTCCGACACGGATGCGGTTGCATGGATTCGTCTCCTGGGCGTCCCGCGGCCGGTGCCGGCAGTGAAGGAGGATTCCGGCTCGCGTCGGACGCTGATCCAGCCTGAGGAGTCGCCGAGCGCGGCGGTATGAACTGATTCACACCGCGAGCGAGAACGTGGCGTGGGCGAGGACGAACGCGCAGGGGCGGGAGCGACCGCTCAGAACGGCGGCTTCTCGTTCTCGCCCAGCGTCAGCGGCTCCACGCCGGTCTCCGTCACGAGCACGGTGTGCTCGAACTGCGCGGACAGGGACCCGTCGGCAGTCACCGCGGTCCAGCGGTCTTCGAGGATCTCCGTCTTCCAGTGGCCGAGGTTGATCATCGGCTCGATCGTGAAGGTCATGCCGGGGACGAGCGGGTCGCCGGTGCCGGGCTTCCCGAAATGGAAGATGCTCGGCGCGGTGTGGAAGATCTTGCCGGTGCCGTGGCCGGTGAACTCGCGCACGACGCCGTAGCCCTGCGCCTCGGCGAATGACTGGATCGCGTGGCCGATGTCGCCGGTGGTGCCGCCGGGCTTCACCGCGCGGATGCCGAGCCACATCGCGTGATACGTGTCGGCGACGAGGCGGCGGGCTCTCGGCGCGACGTCGCCGACCAGGAACGTGCGCGAGCTGTCGCCGTGGTAACCGTTCAACTTCGGGGTCACGTCGACGTTCACGATGTCGCCGTCGCGCAGGATCGTCTTCTCGCTCGGGATGCCGTGGCAGACGACGTCGTTGATCGAGATGCAGCTGCAGCGCGTGTAGGGCGGGTGGCCGTAGCCGAGCGTCGCGGAGACCGCGCCGTGATCGCGCGTGAACTCGTCGATGAAGTCGTCGATCGAGAGCGTGTCGAGGCCGGGGCGGATTCGCTTCGCGACTTCGTCGAGCAGCTTGCCGGCGAGACGCCCGGCGGCGCGCATCTGCTCGACCTCGTTGGGCGCGAGCAGCGGGATCATTCCGCTGCGCCCGCGGCGCGGCTCCTGCTTCTTCTGTTTGGCTCGCGTGAAGCGCATCTCGGTTCCGTGAAGGCTGCCCAACATAGCGGCAGGAGCGGGTGCTCGGCTGAGCCGGCGCCGCAGAAAGGCGAGGCGGGAGACGCTCCTCCTTTTCGCGTAGAGAGAAAGGAGGAACGTCTCCGCTACTTCACCTCGTTTGCTCCTCGCGCAGCGTGCGGATCAGAAACGCGCGCATCTCGCGGGCGGGGACGATCGTCTCGAGCGAGCCGACGGCCTTCGCGCGCTGCACGGAGTGGATCTGGTCGAACTCCTCCGCGAGCTCGGCCTGCTTCTCGAGCCGCACTTCTTCCAGCACGCGCTCGAAGCGCGCGCGCGCTTCCTCGTTCGCGCTCCGCCCGGGCTGCGCGGCGCGCACGCGCGGGTCGGCCGCGGCGCGCGCGCGCACGTCGCGCGCGAACACCACCGCCGCGGCGGGCCCGCCGCCGATCACGCTCGCGTACGAGCCTTCGAGCGCCGCGGCGCGCAGCCGCGGATTCAGCGCGCGCGAGAACACGACGTAGGCGCCGCCGTGATAACGCGAGACCACGAGGAACACGATCGGCCCGGCGAAATTCACGACCGCACGCGCGATCTCGGCGCCCCACTCGAGCTGAAGCTTGCGCATCGATTCCGGCGAGCCGTCGAAGCCTGACAAGTTCGCGAGGATCACGGCGGGTCGATTCCCGCTCGCCGCGTTGAGCGCGCGCGCGACCTTCTTCGACGAGAGCGGGAACAGCGTGCCGCCGGTCCAGGTCGTGGGGCCGTCGGGCGGGCGGAAGCCCTCGCGCGTCAGCGACTGGCTCTCGATGCCGATCAGGCAGGCCGGCTGCCCGCCGAGATGCGCGTCCCAGACGATCGCGGTCTCGGCGCCGACCCAAGCGCGCCAGCGCTCGAGCTGCGGGCTGTCCTGATCGACGACCGCGCCCATCACCGGCCGCATCGAGAACGGCCGCTTGCGGCCGGGGTTGGTCGCGTCGTCGAAGATCTCGCCGACGCGCGCGAAATCGCCGCCCGGCGTCGGCGTCGCGCCGGCGTCGCGCTCGTCCGGATCGCTCGTGCGCTGCGGGCGCGGGCCGCGCTCGCCGGGCACGACGTAGGTGTGCCGGTAGTGCTCGAACAGGATTCGGTACGCGTCGCGGATGTCGGAAGCGAAGTACTGCGCCTCGCCGTTCGGACCCATGATGCGCTCGAAGCCGCCGATCGCGGCCTCGTCCTCGGCGGAGACCGCACCCGACGCCTCGAGCGCGGCGCGGCCGGTCAGCACCATCGAGCCGCCCGGCGTCATGATCAGCGCGCCGCGCGTGTGCATCAGCATCGTCGCGAGCGAATCCCAATAACTCTGCGCGCCGACGTTCACGCCGGTGACGATCACGTGGATCGCGCCGCCGCGCTGCGTGAACTCGATGATGCGGCGCACGACGCGCGCGGTCGCGTCGAGGTTCTCGGTGCCGCTGTCCATCGCGATGCGCGCGCCGCTCGAGACCGGCACCCACTCGACCGGCAGCCCGCGTCGCTCCGCGAGCTCGAGCGCCGCGACGATGCGGTCGCACTCCTCCGGACCGAGCGAGCCCATGCCGAGCGTCGGATCGGAGAGCACGATCGCGCGCTGCATGCCTTCGGGCACTTTGTCGGTCGGCGTCGTCACGAGGCCGATCACGACGGCGCAGCTGTTACGGCCGTACGGGCGCGAGACCGGCACCAGCCGGCGCTGCTCGTCGAGATCCCACTCCTCGAACGAGCCGACCGGCAGCTCGACGTCGCCCGCAGCGTCGCCGTGCGAGCCGGTCAGCATGCGCACGATCTCGTACGGGTAGATCAGCCGGCGGCGGCGCGCGTCGACGACCTTGCGCTCGTAGAACGAGGCCAGGCGCAGCGGCTCGCTGCGCGGCTCGCGCATCTCGAGCGTGAGATTCGAGCCGGTGATGTTCGCGATCACGAGCTCGCGCGGCGCCGCGGGCGCCGCGGGTTGCGCGCGATCGAGCATGCGCAGCCGCACGATCACCTTCTCGAGCCCGAGGTTGCGCGTCGCGGGCGCGAGCTTGCGCGAGAGCCGGTCGGCGAGGCTCGCCTCGAGCACGATCTCGGGCGCGAGGTAGATCGCGATGCGGTTCCACTGCAGCCGCCGCTGCGGGTCGCGCAGCGCCAAGTGATTGCGGAGCGCGCGCGTCGCCTCGAAGAACGCGTGCTCGAACGCCGGCACGTGCAGCGCCGCCTCGCGGCCCGCGTCCGGCGAGCGCGAGCGCACGTCGGCCAGCACGAACATGCGCTCGTCGCTCGGATCCTCGCGGCTCTTACCCCAGAACGCGTAGAGGCCCTCCGGTGCCGGCAAGCGCTCGAGCGAAAACTCCGCGAGCCGCGCGAGGTCGACGCGCCGCGCGGCCTCGGGATGCATCCCGTGCACGCTCTCGTCCTCGCGGAAGCCGCCCGGCGTCGGCACGAACGTGAAGTGCAGGTCCGGCCCGCCGCTGCGCACGAGCGTGATCGTCACGCGGCTCGCGGCGAGCGTGCCTGCGAGCACGCGCGTCGCGAGCGCGCCGACGTCGGGCGCGGGCTCGTCTTCGCCGAGCGCCGCGAACAGCTCGAGCGCGTAAACCGCCGGCCAGTCGTGGCTCTCGCGCGACGACTCCGCGGCGCGCACGACGACGCGCAGCGTCTCGGCGAGATCGGAGAGCGACGCGGTCGCGCCGAGCACGACGCGCCCGCCCGAAAAGTCCATGCGCTCGATCCAGCGCCCGCTCTCGCGCGTCGAGAGCTGCGCGATCGCCTCTTCGGGCGCGTACGCGCGCTGCAGCTGCGCGGCGAGCGCGATCGCACGCCGGCGCGGATCGGCGTCCGCGATCCAGCTGCCGACGCGATCGAAGACCGCGCGCTGCACGCCGGCGAGGTCCAATAACACCTCGGCCGGCGGCGCGGTCGGCTCGGCCTCCGCCGCGTCGAGATACGCTTGCACCTGCTTGCTGGAGCGCTCGGCGAGCCGCTCGTTGTCTGGGCGTTCGAAGATCACGTAGCGCGCCTCGACCGCGGCGTCGGCGACCGCGTTCGAGAGCAGCCCGCGCATGCCGGCGATCAGGTCGAGCGCGCGCGCGAGGCGCGAGTCCTCGGCGAGCGGGACGCCGTGGCGCGCGAGTGCGGCCGCGCGGCGCAGCATCGCGAGCACCAGCCGGTCGCGCAGCTCGGGCTGCTGCTGCGACGCGAGCAGCCGCAGCACCGCGCGCTCGAGCGCGTCGCTGTGCTCGAGGCTCTCGACGCCATAGTGGGCGAGCGCTGCGCGTACGAGATCGAGGAACTCCGCTGCGATGCCCGCGCCGTTCGCGCGCACGCGGCGCGCGAACATCCGCAGCCGCGCGTCGTTCGAGGGCCCGAGCTCGCCCGAGACCGACGCCGCCGGCGAGCGAATGAACAGGCGCGCGACGTCCGCGACCATCGCCAGCTCGCGCCGCACCTCCGCGAGGTCCTCGTAGAACGCGTCGGGCAGGCCGGGCGGGAGCGGCGCCTCGAGAAATTCCGCGAGCTTCTCGGCGCGCGCCGGCGTGACGTCGTAGCCGAGCAGCGCGCGACGCGCCTCGTCGCGCACCGCCTCGATCGCGCCGCGCCGCACGTCGGCCGAGCTCGCGGCAGCGCTCGCGAGATCGGGCGTGCCGAGCGGATCGTCGCCGCGCGGCCGGAACAATGACGCGAGCGGCTCGCGCAGGTCCGGCAGCGCGAGCCGCGCCGCGGCTCCCGCGCTCGCGGCGCCCGCTTCGTCCTGCTTCGGCTCGATCACGAGCATCACGTCGCCGGCGGCGACCTTCGCGCCCTTGCGGACCAGCACCTCCGTAACAACTCCGGAGACGGGCGCGTCGAACGCGACCTCCATCTTCATCGCCTCGAGCAGGCCGATCGTCTGTCCCGCCGTCACGCTGTCGCCGGGCTTCACGTGCACCGCGACCACCATCGCGGGCGCTGCGGCGCGCACCTGGCCCGCCGACTGCGACTCGAAGCGGAACGCGCGGCCCTCGATCTCGATGCGCAGCGCCGCCTCGCCGACGTCGTAGAGCACGCGGTAGACGCGCTCGCCGAGATGCAGCCGCGCGGTGTGCTCGCCCTCTTCGCGCAGCGTCGCCGTGAGCGCGCGGCCGCCCTCGTGCACGCGGTAGCGCCAGCCGCCGATCGCGAACACCTCGAGCCGGTACTGCTCGCCGCCAAAGCCGAGGTCGATCTGCTGGCCGCTCGAGACGGGCACGCTGTGGGCCGCGAAGGTCGCCTGGCTGAAGAAGTTGAGCCGCGCCCGCGCGCGTGCGGCCTGATAAGCGAGGATGCCGGCGGCGATCAACGCCGGCGACGCGAGGCCGTCGTCGCGCTCGCGCGTCAGCGCGAAGCGGTCGAGCCAGGTCGTGTCGACGCCGCCCTTGCGGTAGTCGGCGTGGTCGAGGATCTCGGCGAGCCAGCCCTTGTTCGTCGCGCCGCCTTCGACGACGAGGTCGAAATCGCCGAGCGCGGCGGCGAGCCGCGCGCGCGCCTCTTCGCGATCCGCGCCGGTCGCGATCACCTTCGCGATCAGCGAGTCGAACGCGGCCGGCACTGTCGTCCCCTGCACGTAGCCGGTGTCGACGCGGATGCGCGGGCCCAGCGCGGGATCGAAGCGCGCGATCCGGCCGGGCGCGGGCAGGAAGCCCCGGTCAGGGTCTTCCGCGCAGACGCGCGCCTCGATCGCCCAGCCGTGCTCGCGCAGCTTCACGCCCGCGAGCGATTCGCCGCGCGCGATGCGGATCTGGATCTGCACCAGGTCGAGGCCGGTCAGCTCCTCCGTGATGCCGTGCTCCACCTGGAGCCGCGGGTTCATCTCGAGAAAGAAATGATGAGTTCCCGAGACGAGGAACTCGACCGTGCCGACGCCGACGTAGCCGACGCGCTTCGCGACCTTCACCGCCGCCGCTTCGAGCGCCTCGCGCACGCCCGGCGCGAGCCCGGGCGGCGGCGCCTCCTCGAGCACCTTCTGGTGACGGCGCTGCACCGAGCAGTCGCGGCAGCCGACCGCGAGCACGTTGCCGTGCGAGTCGCCCGCGATCTGCACCTCGATGTGGCGGCCGCCGGTGACCTTCTGCTCGACGAAGAGGCGCCCGTCGCCGAACGCGGCCTTCGCCTCGGAGCTCGCCGAGCGGAACGCGGGCGCGATTTGATCGATCGCCTCGACGACGCGGATGCCGCGCCCACCGCCGCCGGCCGAGGCCTTGATCACGACGGGCAGCCCGATCTTGCCTGCCCACGCGTCGGCGTCGGCTTCGGTTTCGACGACGCCCTTGCTCCAAGCGGTCACGGGGACGCCGACTTCTTCGGCCAGGTGCTTCGAGCCGATCTTGTCGCCGAGCGCGAGCATCGCGTCGGGCGACGGGCCGAGGAAGCGAATGCCCGCGCGCGCGAGGCGTTCGACGAACGCCGGATGCTCGGAGACGAAGCCCCAGCCCGGCCAGACCGCGTCGGCGCCCGCCTTGCGCAGCGCGGTCATCAGGCCGTCGTAGTCGAGATACGCCGCGACCTCGCCGCGCGGCGCGGGCATCGCGACCGCGAGATCGGCGTGCCGGACGAACGGCGCGTCGCGGTCGATCTCCGTGTAGAGCGCGACCGCGAGCGTCTCGCAGGCTTCTTGTGCGCGCAGCGCCTTCACCGCGCGGATGCAGCGCATCGCGGCCTCGCCGCGATTCGCGATTGCGAGGCGGCGGATCGGCTGGATGCGCGTCACGACGCGAGCCTCGCCGCGAGCGCGGCTGCCCGGAGCTCGCACGCGTAGGCGACGAAGCGGCCGTGGTGCGAGAGCGAGAGGTCGACGCGCGCCGGCTCGCCGTCGACGCACAGCACCGGGATGCGCCCGCGCTTCGCGATCGCGAGGCGCGCCACCGCGATCCCGAGCGGCGCGGCGAGCTCGCGGCACGCGAACGCGCGCGCCTCGGCGGACGCGTCCGCGCTCGCGGCGATCTCGTGGACGCCGAACTGGACGTCGCGCAGCGCTGCGTCGTCCGACGCGAGCGCGTGCACGAACGTCTCGTTCTCGAAAACGCGCAGCGCGAAGCGGCGCTCGCCGTGGCGCACGCTCCCGCCGCTGCACGAATCGAGCGTCACCTCGAAGCGAGCGGGCGCCCACACCAGCGCGCGCTCGAGCTTCTTCGCGGCCTTGTAGGCCGCCTCCTTGGCGGCCCAGCACACCCAGCGCACGCGCTGCGTCGCGTCGGCCGCGATCAGCGCGCGCTCGCGCTGCGAGAACACGCGCGCGTCGAAGCGCGGGTGCTGCGCGCCGGGCTGCGTCCCGCGCTGCGCGAGGTCGACGACGTCATTCCCGAGCATCGAAATGACTCCGCTCGAGCTCCGCGAGCTTCGCCACGATCTGGCGCGCGATGTCGAGTGAGCCGCGCAGTCCGCGCTCGTCGCTCTTCGGCTCGAAGAGCAGCGCGCGCCCGCGGAACACTTCGCCGCGCGCCGGCGCGTCGGTCATCGCGTGCTGCGAGTCGCCGCGCAGGTAGACGCACAGCACGCGGCAGCCGGGCACGGACGAGACGATGCGGCCGACGCCGTAGGCCGCGCTCTCCAGCTCGACGCGCGCGCTGCGGCTGCGCTGGCCCTCCGGAAACACCATCACCGCCTCGCCGCTCCGTAACAGGTACGCGACCTTCTCCAGCACCAGCGCGACTTCCTTGCGATCCGAGCCGCGCGTCAGCGGCACGCACTTCAGCAAGTAGGCGAGCGCGCGCTTCCACCACGTCGACGCGAAGTGCACGCGCTCGGGCGTGTTCCACGGCAGCGACGAGAAGTGCGTCAGGTACCACCAGGAGCCGCCGAGCGCCCAGCCGATCACGAACGAGTCGAGCATCGTCAGGTGATTCGCGCAGATCAGCAGCGGCGCGCGCGACTTCTCACGAATCTCGCGATACGTGCGACGCAGCTCCGTCGCGCCGTCGATGCGCCAGCGAAACGCGAACGCCATCAGCGTGACGAAGACCGGGATCCAGAGCGGCGACGAGGCACGCGACACCGCTCGCTGCAGCCGCAGCGCGCGGACTTCGCCCGCCGAGAGGCCGTCGGCCAAGGCGGCGGGCTCTCAGATCTTTTGCGAGATCAAGTCGACGCAGTCGCCGATCGTGTTCACGTTGTCGACGTCCTCGTCGGCGATCTCGATGTCGAACTCGTCCTCGAACGCGAGCACCACGTCGACCAGGCGCGCCGAGTTCACCTTCAGGTCTTCGAGAATGTTCGTCGCCTTGCTCGCGCTCGCGAGCGCCGCCGTATCTTTCACGTAGGGCGTCAGGATCTTGATCACGCGCGATTGGATCTCTGCAGCTTGCATCGTTCTCTCCGTTCTCGATGGGTTGGTGCCGCACGCGGGCGGCGAAGAGATTACGCCTGCGCGTCCCACTTCCGGAACACGAGCGCGGCGTTGACGTCCCCGAAGCCGAAGCCGGCCTTCATGATCGTGCGCAGGCCCGGCGCCGGCGTCGTCTCGTGCGGGATCGACGCCGCGAACGCCGAGATCTCCGGATGGACGTCCTCGCAGTTCTTCGAGCCGTGCACGTAGCCGCCGCGCAGCATGAGCAGCGCGGCGACCGATTCGATCGCGCCGGCCGCGCCGAGCGTGTGCCCGACCAGCGACTTCGTCGACGTGATCCACGGGAACCGCTCCGGGCCGCGGCCGAGCGCGGCCGACCACGACGCCACCTCGCGCGGATCCGCGCCGGTCGCGGTCAGATGACCACTGATCGCGTCCACCTCGTTCGGATCGAGCGCGGCGTCGGCGACCGCGGCCGCGATGCAGCGCCGCACCGCCTCCGGATTCGGCGCCGTCATGCTGCCGCCGCCGCGGTGTCCTCCGCAGTTCGTCGCCTCGCCGAGCAGCTCGGCATAGATGCGCGCGCCGCGCGCGCGCGCCGCGTCCAAGCTCTCGACCACCAGCACAGCGGCGCCCGCGCCGGGAATGAAGCCGCCCGCGCTCGCGCTCATCGGACGCGACGCGGCCTCGGGCGTCTCGTTGTGCTTGCGGTTCAGCACGCGCATCGCGTCGAAGCCGGCCCAGTTGTACGGCGTCGGCACCTCGGCGCCGCCACACAGCATGCGCTCGGCGAGCCCGGCGCGGATGCGCCCGGCGCCCATCGCGATCGCCTCGGCGCCGGTCGCGCACGCGCTCGAGTTCGTCGTCACCTGATTCCCGAGCGCGAGGATTCCAGAGACCCGCGCGGAGAGGCCGCTCGCCATCACCTGCTCGACCGAGGTCGAGCCGAGCCGCTTCACCTTGTTCTCGTTGACCATCGGCACGACGCGATCGCCGACCGTGTCCATGCCGCCGATGCCGGTCCCCAGCACCGCGCCGGTGTCCCAGTGGACGCGCTCGTCGCCGAACTTCGGGCGCTCGAGGCCGGCGTCGCTCCACGCCTCCACCGCCGCGACCGCCGCGTAGCGATGGATCGCGTTCATCGCGAGTAGCTCCTCCTCGGTGAACAGCGACTGCGCGAGCGCGTCGACGCCCTGCGGCATGCCGCCGACCGTGCACGCGAAGCCGTGCTTCACCATGAAGTCGACCGTGCGCAGCCCGCTCTGCGTCTTGCGCAGCGCCGCGTCGAACGCGCCCACGCCGTTCGCGTTGGGCGCGATCACGCCCATGCCCGTGATGACGACGCGCCGCTTCATCGCGGCACTCCCATTCCGGCGAGCTGGCCCGAGCACACGACCTTGCCGTCCTCGCTCGTCATCGTCGCCTCGACGCGCACCTTGCGCCGCCGATAGAAGATCACGCGCGATTCGGTCGTGACGAGGTCGCCCGGCCGCACGACCCCGGAGAAATCGACCTGCGCGTCGGTGAAGAGCGTTTGGAACTTCTCCGCGTCGGCGTCGTCGAGATCGCGATAGAAAAGGAACAGCGCCAAGGGCACGACGCCGCACTGCGCCATCGACTCGACCAGCAGCACGCCCGGCGTTACGGGGTTCCCCGGAAAGTGCCCGCGGTAGACATCCGCGTCCTTGCGCCAGCGGTAGCGGCCGACCGCGCGCTCGGCCGACAGCTCCGCGATCTCGTCGACGAAGCGGAACGGCTCCTGCTGCGGGACGCGCGCGAGCGCCTCGGCCGGCGTCAGCACTCTACCCACCGTACATCCCCCCGTTCACGTGGATCACGGTGCCGTGCACGTAGCTCGCCTTGGTCGCGAGCCAGGTGACGACTTCGGCAACTTCGTCGGCGCTGCCCATGCGGCCGAGCGGAATGCGACCGAGGATCTGCTGCTTCACCTCCGCGGGCAGCTCGCTCGTCATCTCGGTGTCGATGAAGCCGGGCGCGACGGAGTTCACGCGGATCGGGCGGCCGGCGAGCTCCTGCGCGAGCGACTTCGTCAGCGCGTCGAGCCCGGCCTTCGCCATCGTGTACGGAGCCTGCCCGGGATTCCCGGTGTGCCCGACGACGCTCGTGATGTTGACGATGCGCGCGTCGTCGCTGCGCATCAGGAAGCGGCGCAGCGCGAGCTTCGTCAGGTACCAGGTGCCGCGCTCGACCGCGGCGACCGCGTCGTAGTCGTCGAGCCTCATCGTGACCATCGGGGCGTTCACGTTGTAACCGGCGTTGTTCACGAGCACGTCGAGCCGGCCGGCTTTCTCCTTCAGCTCCGCGATCAGCGCGTCGACCTGAGCCGCGTCCGCGATGTCCGCCTTCAGCAGGAACGCATCGCCGCCGCACTTGTCCGCGACCGCGCGCGCCTTCTCCTCGCTCGAGCGGTAGTGCACGCCGACACGGAGGCCGGCCGCCGCGAGCGCGAGCGCGCACGCGGCGCCGATGCCGGTACCGGCGCCCGTGACGAGCGCGACGCGCGCGTCGCTCACGGCGCGCTGCCGAAGCGGAGCACGCTCCGCGCCCAGGTGAGCCCGCCGCCGACGACGACCGCCGCGAGATCGCAGCCGGGCGGAAACTTCTCCCAGTGCTGCGAGATCACGGTGGGACAGCTCGCGCCGCCGGTGTTGCCGAACCACTCGACGTTCGAGAAGTGCCGCTCCGGCGGAATCTCGCAGCGCTGCGCGACCTGCTCGAGCACGCGCAGGTTCGCCTGATGGCCGACGAAGTAGAGCGGCCGCTCGCTGCCCTCCTCCGCGAGCTGCTCCTTCACCTTCTCGTAGCCCTCGCGCGTGCGCTTGATCGCGAACATCTGCACCGCGCGGCCGTCCTGGCTGAAGTAGCTCGTGCGCCGGATCAGCACCTTGTCGGCCCCAGCCGGGTCGGATTGCGCGTGCGTCCAGAGCGCTTTCACGCGCGCCGGCACGCGCGCGGAGACGATCGCGGCGGCCGCGCCGTCGCCGAACAGCGTCGCGGAGGAGCGATCCGAGTAGTCCATCGCCGAGGTGAGCTGCTCGGTCTGCGTGATCAGCACGAACTCGGGCATCTTCGCCGGGTCCATCAACGAGAGCTGGTGCAGCTGCGTGAGGAAGGTCGAGCACGCGCTGTTCACGTCCCAGCACGGGGCCTCGATCTGCAGCTGCTTCGCGACGAAGCTCGCCTCGGCCGGGCACAGGATGCGCGGCGCCGAGCTGCCCGAGATCACGAGGCCGATCTGCTCCTTGCGGATGCCGGCACGCGCGAGCGCCATCTCCGCGGCGCGCTGCGCGAGATCCGCGTTCGTGTAGAGCAGCGCGCTCTCGGCCTCGCGCACGTCGCGGTTCTTCGTCGTGCGGATGTAGTCGAGCGGCAGCGCGCTGCGCCGCTCGCGGATGCCGACGCGCTCGACGATCCACTCGTCGTTCGTCCCGATGTCGAGCTCTTCCAGGAACTTGTTGGTGATCACCACCTCGGGATTGAAGTGGCCCATGCCGTGGATGTAGAGCGTCACGTGGTGCTCCCGGAGACGCGCTCGCCGCCGTCGATGCGGAGGACGACGCCGTTGATCCACGCCGCCTCCGGCAGGCAGAGCAGGTAAACGACATTCGCGACGTCGGGCGGCGTCGTGAGCCGACGGAACGGGTTGCGCAGCCGCGAGTGCGCCTTCAGCCGCTCGCTGCCGGGGATCGCTTGCAGCGCCGGCGTGTCGGTGACGCCGGGCTGGAGCACGTTGCAGCGCACCCCGTGCGGGCCGAACTCCGCCGCGACGGAGCGAGCGGTCGCCTCGAGCGCGACCTTCGCCGCCGAGACCGCGGCGTAGCCCTTCCACGCGACCTCGTTGCCCTCGCTGGTCAGCCCGAACACGCGCGCGTCGCGGGCGAACAGCCCGCGCTGGAAGACGTCCTGCACCCAGTCGAGCAGCGACGTGCCCATGCAGTGGATCGTGCGCGCGAAGTCTTCGGCATCGAGCAGCGAGTGCGTCGGGTAGACCGGCGCGCTCGAGAGCTCGGTCAGCTCGTCGACGCCCTCGGCCGCGAGCTTGTCGACCGCGCTCGCGATCGCCTCCTTCGAGAGTCCGAGCGCGTCGGCGAGCTTGCTCACGGCAGCGCCGGCGTCGGGCTTCGGCACTTCCGGGACGATCAGCTTCAGGTTCCCGAACGCGATCGAGTGCAGCAGCATCTTCGCGCGCCCGCGCGCACCCATCTTCTCGGCGAGCTGGCCGAGGATCCGCGCGCGCACCTCGGCGTCGAGCGCGTCGTCGTTCTCGATGATCAGCTGGACGCCGCTCGCGCGCAGCTTCTCGAACTCGGGCTCGATGCGCTTCATCGCGCCGCGCCGATCGCGGTGCACGATGCAGAGGTTCATCCCATGCGCGGCGAGCTTCTGCGCGGTCGCGAGACCGAAGCCGCTCGAGCCGCCGAGAATCACGCCCCAATCGTCAGCGGAGAATCGTCCGCTCATCGCTCCCTCCGCCTGTGTCCAGCTCGAGTGCTGCGCGACTGCGCCGGGCACGTCCCAAGCGCGCCGCTTCCAGTCATTTTGACCCGAAGTCAGGCGCGCGAGGGCCGGAACATTGCCGAGGCGACTCGCGTGTCAATCAAACCGCGCCTGCAACGAGCAAGCCGTGTGCCGCCCGCCGTAGGCACACGCGACGATAGGTGAAGGCCCGCGCGCTTTCTCGGTTTTTCGTGCGGATCCGGCGCCGCGAAACGGGCGCTCGTCAGGCGCTCCGAGGCGGAAGCGTGAGCAGTCCATGCGCTGCTGGTGTGCGCGTCTTCGCCACAAGCCCGGGGGCGCTAGAGAAGGATGGACGCGCCGCGGGGGGCCTCAGCGTGCGGCGCCCTCGGTGTTCCCCTCCGCGGGCACCTGCCACAGCGCGTCGTCCGCGAGCGCCGCCTCCGCGATCTCGATGTCCGCCTTCTCGCGCAGCTCGGCCATCAGCTTCGCGAAAATCCGAACCCGCGAGCCATGGATCAGTCCTCGGGTCGTTTGAACCGGCGCGAGCATTCTTTCCCCGCGGTTCCGTAGATCAATTTGCAGCAAGTGTCTGGGTCTCCGTAAATTACTTCGCAACAGCGTGCGTTCGATGAATACCTCCCAGTCTCACCGCAGACAGTGCGCCACTCGCGGATGTCGAGCATCGCCTTGGCGTATACGGGGTGTGTCCGTTCAGCTCGGATGACCGCCGTCCTCGGGCGCAGCCAAGCCCAGGGGCGATACCGCGTGAAGACATCGCGGTCAGGCCATTCCT
>Ga0187894_10000733_pt1 | contig 44161 bp, 35 predicted proteins | sample GBC1701081metaG_FD_136650 | JGI IMG/M metagenome (GOLD analysis project Ga0187894, IMG submission 136650) | White microbial mat communities from a lava cave in the Kipuka Kanohina Cave System on the Island of Hawaii, USA - GBC170108-1 metaG ... | reverse complement strand
TAGGTGATCAGGTGCGAGTAGCCGAGCTGCTCGGCGGCCTGCGCGAAATCGCGGATCGCGATCGGGTCGGTCCCGATCTCGCACGTGGGGAACACCGCACCGAATTTCATTGGGGGACTCCTCGACGGCTCGAGTTGTTGGGCGCGTCGCTCAGCTCTCGACGAACTTCTCGAGCAGCGGCTCGACGCGCAGCTCCGGCGGAATGCGCTCGCGGCCGATCGCCCGATCGATCTGCTCGTGCTGGTGATAGATGCGGCGCTCCTGATAGTTCAACGGGATCGAACGCAGGCCCGGCGATTCCAGCGAGCGCTGCATCGGCGCGAGATTCATGAAGTCCTCTTCCATCACGCCGTCGAAGCCGGGCAGCATCGCCTGCCAGAACGGATCGCTCTCGGCTTGACCCTCCGGCACGTACCACACCCACTCGATGTCGGTGGTGCGAACGTCCTGCGGCCAGAACATGATCACTGGAAAGCCGATCGTGTCGAGCGGCGTGATGAAGTTCGGGAAGATGCCGTACGCGACGTTGGTGTCGCGGATCAGATCGTTGGCGCCGGGGATCAGCGGCACGCCGCCGCGCACGGCGGCGCGCTGCGCGATCGCCTGCTGCCACTTCGGCGTGACCATGCGCGTGTGTCCGTTCGGGAAGAGCGCCATCGCACCGCCGCGGTGATCGAGCGTCTGCGACACCGTGCGCGTATGGATCGTGTTGATGTGATAGACCTCCATGAAGGCATCGGTGGCGACTTTCCAGTTGCAAGGGACGCGCTTGTTACGGACCGCGAGCTTGCGCAGCTTCGCGCATTCGAGCGCCGCGAAGTCGCGCGCGACCGGGCCGAGCCACTCGCGCAGCGGGGGCGCGGCGGAGTCCTCGTTCACGAACACGAAGCCGTCCCAGCTCTCGCAGCGCACCGGACGCAGGCCGCGCTCGCTCTCGTCGAGCTTCGGAAAATCGCGGCGATCGGGAACTCCGACGAGCTTGCCGGCGAGGTCGTAGGTCCAGCTGTGGTACTGGCAGCGCAGCCGCTTCGCGCTGCCGCAGGCATCGCGCACCACCGGCGCACCGCGGTGCTGGCAGGTGTTATAGAACGCACGCAGCGCGCCATCCTCACCGCGCACGATCAAGATCGGCGCACCGGCACGCTCGAAGCGCAGGTAAGCGCCGGGCCCCGCGAGCTCTTCTTCGCGCGCCGCGAGCAGCCAGCTCCGGCGCCACAGCTGCTCGCGCTCGAGCGCGAAAAAGGCCTCGCTGGTGTAGCGGCCGCCTGGGATCGGCGTCAGCGCGGGGAATCCCGGAACCGGTCCCTCGCGCGCAGTCTCCCAGGCGATCTGCTTGCGGATGCGTTCGGCGGTCGCGGCGTTCATCGCGCCCATGCTCTCGCGGGCTGGCGGGGGCGTCAACGCACCGACTGCAAAACCGTACGGTTTCAGATCCGCATCACGCCGCGGCGCGGGTGCTGCTCGCCGTAGGTGCGCGCGCTGAGCGGTGCAGCGAGCGGCGCCAGCGCTTCGCGCACCCGCGGCGGCGACACTCGTAGCGATGCCTCCTCCCACGCGCGCAGGCGCGCGAGCGCGTCGTGCGCCAGCACGCGCGTGACGTAGCCCGCGCAGGTTGGCCAGCGCGCCACGTCGATCGTGAAGCGCGCGAACGCGGCATTGCGAAACGGAGCGGCAATCGCGAGATCGGCGACACCGAGCGCGCCGAACAGGAAGCCGTCCGCGGGCAGCTCGCGCTCGAGATAGTCCAGGCATTGCGGGATGTCTTCGTTCAGCGCCTTCGCCACCACCGCCTCGTCCGTCGGTTCTCCCCATACGCCGCGCCGGATCACGCGCTGGTTGAAGAGTCCCCAGATCATCACCTCGCCGAGCCGCGTGTCCGCGAACTCTTCGAGCCAGCGCGAGCGCGCGCGCTCGCGCGCACCGCGCGGCAGTAGCGCGGGTGCTGGCGTGCGCTCTTCGAGGTACTCGCAGATCACCGTCGAGTCGGAGAGCACGACCGCTCCGTCGATCAGCACCGGAATCCTGCGCAACGGCGAGAGTCGCGAGAACTCGTCGCCGCCGTAGAACGGAACGATCGGATCGACTTCGTACTCGATGCCCTTCAAGTGGAGCGCCGCGAGCACTTTGCGCACGTAGGGCGAGACGAAGCTGCCGACGATGGTCACGCGCTCGGCCAAGCGGCTCTCCCTAGCAATCGACGCGCAAGCGACGCGTGCAGCGAGCCCAACGGGCGAGCGGAGTCGAACAGTCGCCTCCGCGTGCGCTGAAGCCTCGGCGTGCGGTGATCGCGCATCTCAGTCGGTCGCCTAATGACCGCGCTTCCAGCCGCGCGGATTCGTTTCCAGCTCGCGCTGCCATGCAGCGCGCATCGCCTCGAGCCGCGCGAAATCCTCGGCGAATCGCTCGTGGACGTCGTACGCCTCGTCCGGGTCGCGCGCGAGATCGAACAGCCACGGGCCCTGCCTCACGAGCGGCGCCAGCGGATAGGACCACGGGGCGCCTCCGTAGACCCCGTGGCGTGCGTGCAGCTTCCAGCGGCCGAGGCGCAGCGCTTGCAGCTCGCGATCGGAGTAATAGAAGATGGGGCGCGCGGGCAACGCATCGCGCCGCAGCAGCGCGGCCGTCAGGTCGATCCCGTCGACGACGCGATCCCGCGGAAGCGGGACGCCTGCGAGCGCGAGCACGGTCGGCATCACGTCGATGCCCGCGGCGATCTCGGCGACGCGCTGCGGCGCGATGCGGCTTGGCCACGAGGCGATGAGCGGAACGCGCATACCGCCTTCGAACGAGTCGTTCTTGCGGCCGCGCACGCCGCCCGCGCTGCCCTGATACCAAGGGCCGTTGTCGCTCGAGATCAGCACGAGCGTTTCGTTCGCGATGCCGAGGCGCGCGAGCGCGTCGACGAGCTCGCCGACGCTCGCGTCGAGGTCCGCGATCACGTCGCCGTAGAGGCCCGCATCGCTCTTGCCGGCCTGGGCCGGCGAGGCATGCAGCGGGATGTGCGGGAAGTTGTGCGCGAAGTGCAGAAAGAAAGGTTGCGAGGCGTGCTGCTCGATCCACGCGATCGCCTCGTCCGTGTAGCGCGCAGTCAACAGCCGCTGATCGAGCGGATGGGGCTCGGCGATCTCGCGATTTCTCCAGAGCGGCAGTGGCGCCATGTCGTTGCTGTGCAGCACGCCGAAGTAGTGATCGAAGCCGAAGTCATTAGGGAGCGAGGGCGTCTCGTCGCCCAGATGCCACTTGCCGACCAGCGCGGTCGCATAGCCCGCGGCCTTCAGCGCCTCGGGCAGCAGCAGCTCGTCGGCTGGCAGGCGGGTCGTGCGTCCGCTGATGCGCTGCACGTGGTTTACGACGTGCCCGCGCGGAAACACTACCTGGGTCAGCGTGGTGCGAATCGGCCAGCGGCCGGTGAGGAAGCCCGCGCGCGAAGGAGTGCAGTACGGGGCCGGCGCATAGAAGCTCTCGAACACGGCCCCTTCGGCGGCGAGCCGATCGATGCGCGGCGTCGCGAGCACGCGGCTGCCCTGTGCGCCGAGATCGCCGTTGCCGAGGTCGTCGAACAGAATCAACACGATGTTCGGGCGCGCAGCGCCTGCGGAGCCGCGAGCCTGCTCCGCCATCCAGGCGAGCTCCGCTCGCTTGCTGACGAGCGCGCCGGCGTCGTCGCGCTGCTCGTAGCTCACGTCGCGAACCGCGAGCCACGCTCCGCAGCTCAGCACGCCGAGCAGCACGAGCAGCGTCAGGGCTCCGAGAATCTTCAGCATGCGCGCGAGCTCGCGACTGCCATTCGCGCAGCAGACGCCAACTCGCGTTCGGAGTCAACCAGGGCGCCCGTATACTGCGCCGCTTCGCGGAGACCAACATGAAGCTCGGCCTCTCCCTGCCGTGGGCGAATCCGCAGGTCACGCTCCCACTGCGGCGTGTGCTGCGCGCAGAGCAGCTCGGCTACGACTCGGTTTGGACCGCGGAGATCTACGGCCAGGATGCGATCACGCCGCTCGCCTATCTCGCGGCGCATACGAAGCGCATCCGCCTCGGCACGGCGGTGATCCAGACCGCGGCACGCACGCCGGCGGCCACCGCGCTCGCGATGGCGACGGTCGACCAGCTCGCGGGCGGGGGTCGCGTCGTGATCGGGCTCGGGCTCTCCGGCCCGCAGATCGTCGAGGGCTGGTACGGCACGCCCTGGGGCAAGCCGAGCGCGCGGCTGCGCGATTACGTCGAGATCGTGCGGAAGGTGTTACGGCGCGAAGCGCCGCTCGCGCACGACGGGCCGGAAATCCAGCTGCCGTATCGCGGGCCCGGCGCTTCGGGTCTCGGCAAGCCGTTGAAGAGCGTGCTGCACACGGATCCCGCGACGAAGATCTTCCTCGGCACTGGCCAACCGGCGAACGTCTCCCTAACAGCCGAGCTGGCCGATGGCTGGCTGCCGATGGGATACAACCCGGAGACGAAGCAGATCTTCGCGCCGTGGCTCGAGCGCGGCTTCGCACGCGCGGGCGGCGGCAAAGCGCTCGGCAAAGGCTTCGAGATTCAGTGCGGCTGTCAGGTGAACGTGACCGACGACGTGCGCGCGGCGCTGGACGCGCTGAAGCCGTTCATCGGCCTCTACGTCGGCGGTATGGGCGCGCGCAGCAAGAATTTCCACAAGGAGATGATGAAGCTGCGCGGCTTTCCCGAGGCGGCCGAGCGCATCCAGGAGCTGTTCCTCGCCGGCAAGAAGGCGGAGGCCTTCGCCGCGGTACCCGACGAGTACGTCGATCAAGGTGCGCTGATCGGTCCGCCCGCGCGCATCCGCGAGCGCTTCCGGGCGTGGCGCGAGCTCGACGGCATCACCGGGCTGACGCTGCACACCGAGCAAGAGCAGGCGATCGAGCTGATGGCGGAGATCGCCGAGCTGGAGCCCGCGCGATGAGGCCGGTCCGCGCGGTGTTGTTCGATTTCGGCGGAGTGTTCACGCCGAGCCCGTTCGACGGCGCGCGCGCTTATGGCGCCTCGATCGGCGCGAGCCCGGAGCATGTGCTCGAGCTCGTGTTCGGGCCCTATCACGACGACACGGACCATCCCTGGCATCGGCTCGAACGCGGCGAGGTCACGCTCGCCGACGCGCGCGCCGCGATCGTCGAGCTGGGCCGCGCCGCTGGCGTCGACGCCGATCCGTTCAAGCTGTTCGCCTCGATGGCGAACGGCCCGCGCGGCGCATACGACGCGATGATCGAGCGCGCCCGCGCCGTGCGCTCGCGCGGCTACCGCACCGCGCTCGTCACCAACAACATCGTCGAGTATCGCGAGTCCTGGCGGAAGATGGTGCCTGCGGACGAGCTGTTCGAGGTGATCGTCGATTCGAGCGCCGTGCGCATGCGCAAGCCGAACCCGGCGATCTTTCGTCACACGCTGGAGCTGTTAGGCGGCGTCGCCGCCGAGGAGTGTCTGTTCCTCGACGACGCCGCGAGCAACGTCGAGGCGGCCGAGAAGCTCGGCATTCGCGGCGTGCTGGTGAAGAGCGACCTCGCGGACGCGCTCGCCGCGCTCGACGCCTTGCTCTGAGCTGCGGTCCCGCGCTGGTTCGACGCGCCTTCGCGCCGTTCATCGCTTTCTGCGCGTAGACGGTCGCGAGGCCTGGAGATAGGCTGCGTCGAATGCGCCTGGTCAAAGGCAAAGTCGTCGCCGGCAAGATCGAAGTCGCCGGCGAAGAGCTCTACGACGGCGAAGAAGTCGACGTCGTGCTGCACGACGACCGGACGTTCGAGCTCACCCCCGAGGAAGACGCCTTGCTCGCCGAGTCCATCCGCGACGCGGACGAGGGCAAGCTGATCGACGGTCCCGCGTTCATGCGGGAACTTGCGAGACGAAAGCTCTGAATACGCGTTCACGCTGACTCTGCGGGCCAGCCGACAGATTGTGAGCGCGCTCGAGTGGTGGCAAAGAAACCGCCCCGCGGCTCCCCGTCTACTCCGGGAGGAGCTCGACGAGGCAATTCGCGCCGCACGCGAGCGGCCGCGAGCAGCGGTGCGCGGAAGGACACACGGACGCAGCCGCGTTCGACGCCGGCTGCTCCCACAGACGAGCTACCTCCTCTTCTATCGCGTCGACGAAGGGGCGCGTCGCGTCGAGTTCCTCGCGCTTTGGCTCTCGAGCGGCGAGGAAGATCCGCTGCGCAAGCCACGCGGCGCGCGCTGACTTCAGCGCGAGGCGCCGGCCGCACCGCACCTCACGCTCCTCCCGAAGAGCATGCCGTCCCCTTAGTGACACGACCCCTCGAGTCCCGCGCGACCTGCCGCTCGATGTCCCGCCATGCAGTGAATCCCTACTACCTCGCGCGAAAGCCCTCCACTTAGAGAAGGCGATAGGGCACTCGACGCCCGCGCCGACGCGCCACCACGGCGCCAAACGGAGGATTTTCGATGTCTTGGAAGCTTCTCTCGGCAGTGTTGATCCTGGCCAGCATGCTCCCGGCGGTTCAAGCGTTCGCCGTCGTGATCGATGACTTCGAGGACGGAGCCTTCCAAATCGTCGCATTCGGTGTGGGCGAGGAGGAGGTACAGCTTGGGCTCGATCCGGCGCATGTCGTTGGAGGCAGCCGCACCGTGCAGCTGTCCTCCGGCTTGAACGCAGACCCGATCGCCGCATCCATCGTGTTGTCGGCAGGCGATGACGGCCTCGTCTTCCGCTCGGGCAACAACGGGCTGATGCAGGACGGCGTGCAGATCTATTGGGATTTTTCGGCCGGGACACTTACTGGCTCGTCGTTGAGAGTGGAGCTCGATGTGGCCTTCTCGGCCCCGGCGAACCTCATCGTTGTCTTCGAATCGAGCTCGGGCGCAGTGACCATCCACAACGGCTACCCGTCCATCTCTGGAACCATCGTGTTCCCCTTCGTGACACCGTCGATCTCGCCGGACCAAATCACGCGAATGTCTTTGGTGCTGACTGAAGCTGTCCCTCTTTTGAGCTTCTATGAGATCCGTGAGGTACGCGTGTCTGCGCCGGAACCAGGCGCGACTTTTCTGATCGCGGCAGCCGCGGCCTTCCTGCTGCTCGCGCGGTTCCGGCGAGACGCTGATGGCTGATGCCGCGACGTGCCTTTGGGGACGAGCTACGGCGCGCCCGCCGCCGCGCGGCCCGCCCTGCGGCCGAAGAACGTCCCGTCCCCTAATGACAGCCCGCTCGAGTAGCTGCCGACCGAAACGCCCGCGCTCGACCGCCCTGCTGCGAACAGCCCAGGGATCGCGCGCCGGCCGGGATCGAGCACGCGACCGTCGGCGTCGGTGACGAGCCCGCCGAGCGTGAACACTGCGTAGAGGCAATTCTCGGTCGAGCAGTGGAACGCTCCGAACGGCGGCTTTACGAGCGGCCTCAGCCACTCGCGGTCCTTCCCGAACAGCGGGTCTTCTCCGCGCGCCGCGAATTCGTTGTACTGCGCGATCGCGCTCTGCAGCGAGCCTCTCGCGAAGCCGAGCTCCGCTTCGAGCTCGGCGATGCTCTCGCCCACGGCAGCGACGTTGCCGGTGTTCGGGTACTCGGGCTTCTCGAAGATCTCGTCGTCGACGATCATGAACGCGCGGCCGCCGTGATGGAACAGCGCGGCCTCGCCGAGCCGCCCGTAATAGGTGTCCTCGTTGATGAAACGCTGGCCTTGCCCGTTCACGATCACGCCGCGCTTCAGGCCCCAGGGTTGCGTGACCGGCAGCGAGATCGAAGCCTTGTCCATGTGCGCGACGTCGGCGCCGGCGGCCATGCCGAGCCGGATGCCGCTGCCGTCGTCGCCGTCGGCCGCCACGCGCATCGAGCAGCGCAGGCCGTCCGGCACCCAGCGTTGCAGCATTTCGTCGTTCAGCACGAAGCCGCCGGTGGCGATCACGACGCCGCCGCGTGCGCGAAAGCTGCGCTCTTCGCCGTAGCGCTCGGCGACGGCGCCGACCACCGCGCCGTCCGCCCCTAACACCAGCGCGGTCACGCGCGAATCGCCGTGGATGCGCGCGCCGTGCTCCCGCGCGCTCGCGATCAGGTGCTTCATCAGCACGTGACCGGTCTGGTGCGGGTGCTTCGGGACGTGACCGCGCGGCGCAGGCTTGGCGAGGTCCTTGTACGGGTGCGTTTTCTCCGAGCCGGACCAGACGAGACCGTCGTCGGTCGGCGGCTCGCCCGAGCAGCCGTAATAGAACGTCGCTTTGAACGGAACGCCCTGCGCGCAGATCCAGTCGTAGTGCGCGACGCTGCCCTCGCAATACGCGCGAATCTTCTCCTCGTCGGGAAATTTCCCGACCGAGGCCATCAGGTACTTGAACATCTCCTCGGGCGAATCCTCGAAGCCGCACGCGCGCTGCAGCTTCGTGCCGCCGCCCAGATAGAGCACGCCGCCCGACATCGCGGAGGTGCCGCCGCCTCCACTCGAGCGCTCGAGCACGACCACGTCGGCGCCGGCCTCGCGCGCCTCGATCGCCGCTGCGGCGCCGGCGCAGCCGAGGCCGACGATCAGCACGTCGCACTCTTCGTCGAAGCGCGAAAACTCGGACAGCGCGCGAATTCCGGTCCTCACTGGTTCCCTCCGCTTGCGCTGCGCGCGGCGCCGCGCCGCTTGCCTAGAACTTCGTGCGCTTGCCGGCGCTGCCGCCCGCGTCGACCGCGTAGTCCGCGCCAGTGCACGAGAGACTCTCGTCCGACGCGAGGAACAGCACCATGCGCGCGACGTCGCGGATCAGCTCGAGGGGTTCGCGCCCGCGGTTGTACGGAATCACGTCGTGCGTGATCGCGAGAATCTTCTCGGGATCGACACCGGCAGGCACATACGGCGCGCGCATCGCGGGGCCGCCGACCTCGGGGCAGACCGTGTTGACGCGGATGCCGTGCACGCCCAGCTCGAGCGCCGCGACGCGCGTGATGCCGCGCAGCGCCCACTTCGTGGCCGCGTAGGCGATCAGGTTGTTATGGGCGGTGAGGCCGTCGATCGAGGAGATGTTGACGATCGAGCCGCCGCCGCCCGCTCTCATCACCGGCGCCGCCGACTTGATGCCGAGGAACGGACCGAGCTGGTTGACGCGAAACAGGCGCTCGAACGTCTCGGGCGTCGTCTGCTCGATCGGCGCGCGATGCAACAGGCCCGCGTTGTTCACGAGCACGTTCAGCCCGCCGAAATTCGTACGCATCTCCTCGACTGCGTTCGCCCAGCTGGCCTCGCTCGTGACGTCGAGCTTCACGAAGCACGCAGCGTCGCCGAGCGCCTTCGCGACCGCGCGGCCCTCCGGCTCGAGCACGTCGCCGATCGCAACGCGCGCGCCTTCCGCGACGAACAACCGTGCGGTCTGCTCGCCGGTGCCGCGCGCGCCGCCGCTGATCAGCGCGATCTTGCCTGCGAGTCGCATCGTTGCCTCCAATGCGTTGCGATGAGCTTCGCCGTACCGCACACCGAGGCCACTGTTCGACCTTCGCTCGCCTCCGGCTCGCTGCGCGCGGCGAAGCGCCGCCTGCTGCTCATTGGGCCGCGAACAAAAGCGCGTCGACCGAGTACGCGCCCGGGCCGATCAGAAAGAACATCGCGCAGATCACCGCGAGGTTGATCGTGTACTCGGCGCCGGGCGGGTTGTTCGTGATCAAGTAGCCAGCGCCCTTGTGACCCATCATGCCCGCGACCAGCATCGTGCCGATCAGCAGCATGCACGCAGGGCGCGTCAGCAGACCGAGCGCGAGCGCTGCCCCGCCCGCGAGCTCCGACAGCATCGCGACGCGCGCGTTCAGCTCGGGCATCGGCACGCCGAGGTCGCGCAGCCACGCAGTGAAGCCTGCCATGTTGCCCGTGCCCACCAGGCCGAGCTTGCCGAGCGCGTGAATGACGAAGCACACGCCGATCGCGAGCCGGCCGACCAGCAGAGCGAGATCGAGCGCACCGGGAAACAGCGAGCCGGTGAGCAGCGAGGCGAGACTCATTCGAAACCTCCGCGCGGGGGCCGCTTTCTACCGCAGCGCGCCGGCTCGTTCGAGCTTCGCTCGGCTTCGCCTCGCTGCGCGCCGACTACGCCGACGGCGTCGGCTTTGGTCGGCTTGCGGCCTCCCGAGCTGCGCCGGCTCGTTCGAGCTTCGCTCGGCTTCGCCTCGCTGCGCGCCGACTAGGCCGACTGCGTCGGCTTTGGGTAGTCAGCGCCCGATGAACTTCGCCGGCCTGCGCTCGAGGAACGAAGCCACACCCTCGCGATGATCTTCGGACGCGAAGCAGGTCTTCATCGCGGCCGTGTGGGCGTCCATGTGCTGGCCGAAATCGCGCGTCTCGCTCTGGTAGACGAGCTCCTTGATCAGGCGATGCGAGAGCGGCGAGCCCTGCAGGAAGCTCGTCGCGAGCGAGCGCGCCTCGCCCTCTAGCTTCTCCGGCTCCACCACCTTCAGCACGTAGCCGAGCGCGAGCGCCTCCTGCGCGTCGACGAAGCGGCTCGAGTAGAGCAGCTCGAGCGCGCGCGCGCGCCCCAATAACTTCGGCAGGATCCAGGTGCCCGCGCCGGTGTCGGGTACGAGGCCGCGCTGGGCGAAGTTCCACGCGAAGCGCGCTCGGGTCGAAGCGATGCGCACGTCGCACTGGCTCGTGAACTCGGCGCCCATCCCGACGGCAGCGCCGTCGACCGCGGCGATCACCGGCTTCATGCACGTCACCAGCGGCCACCAGCGATCGGTCTCGTCAGCACGCCCGCGCAGACCGCGATTCTCGGGAGGCCGGCTCGCGAGATCCGAGAGGTCCGTGCCGGCGCAGAACGCGCCACCCGCGCCCGTCACGATGAGGACGCGCGCGTCGGCGTCGGCGCCGGCGCGCCTCGCCGCCTCGATGAATTCGCCGAGCACCGCGAACGACATCGCGTTGCGCTTCTCCGGGCGGTTGATCGTGATCGTCGCGATGCCGTCGCGAACGTCGTAGAGAATTGCGGCCACGTTGGGCCCTCCCGCTTGCCGACCCCCTAATCACTCGCCAGCGCCGTCTCCGCGGGCGCCGGCGCCGCCCAGATCGGCGACGACCATGCGACCGGCTCCTCGGGCGCGAGGCACTCTTCGCTCGCATCCTCGCGCGCGCACATCGCGACGCCGGTGCAGTTGCCCTCGGCGTCGCGCGCGCAGCGCATCCCGGCAGCGTTCACGGTGGGCGCCTCGGCCTCGAAGGCGCGCGCGTAATAGAGCGTCTCTCGCCCGCTGGCGACGAACTCGGCGTCGCTGACGGTCGCGCTGCAGCCTTCGGCGCTCGGCGCGCAGGCGACCGTGAACCACGGATCCTGGATCAGCGGCGCGATCGCTTCGTCCTTCTCGCGTTGCGGGCGGATGCGCACGACCTCGATGCGCGTGATCGGTCGACGCACGTCGCTCGGGTTGTGGCATTCGCCGCGGCAGATGCGCGCGATCTGCTCGGGTCCGAGCGCATCGACACTCTCGTCGGGACAGCCCGGCTGCTGCTCGAGCGAGCCGAGCGCGCGCACCTGAAAGACCGGCGCTTCCGCGAGCGCGACCTCGCTGCCCATCGGCAGCGTGCTGCCCGGCGCCGCGCCGGGCGGGTTCGTCAGCTCGAACCAGAGCTGCATCCGGTGTCCGCTCGTCCCGTACACCTCGCGGCGCTGCAGCGCGCGCCAGATCGCGTCGCGATCGCGGCCTTCGGCGTGCACCGCGGTGAGCCCGCCGGTCGTCAGGTACGACTGCTGGCGCTCGGTCTCGAACAGCTGGAAGCCGCTCAACTTGTTGGTGGGATCGAACGCGACGGAATGCGGCTGCACAGCGACCTGCGGCGGCGCGAAGGTCCGCGCGACGAGCCCGCGGCTGCTCGGCCGCGCGGCGCCGTTCATCGCCTCGCTGTGGCCGAGACGAATCGGCTTGTAGCCGGTGCCGGGGCGCGCGAAGTGGTTGTCGCTCGCGGCCATCAGGCCGAGCCGGAAGCGCCGCGGGCCCGCCGCGCCGTCGAAATTGCCGAGCGCGAGGATGTACTGCGCCGAGCTGCGGGGCCGATAGTTGAAGGCGGGCCGGCTGCAGTCGCGGCATTGCCCCGCGTCGAGCCAATCCTCGGCCTTGGCTCCGGGCACCGTCAGGTAGCCCGGCACGCCGGCGGCGACGTAGTTCGCGCGCGCGGTCAGGGCGCGCCGCTCGCACTCTTCCTCGCTCTCGCCGGCCGCAGCGCAGCGCTCGCGGATGATTTCTCCCGCGTGATGGCAAGAAGGCAAGTAATCGGGCCGCGGCGCCGGGCAGCGCGCCGCCCCCTCCGCGTCGAGCTCGACTTCCTGCCAGTCGCGGTAGACCTCCGAATCGCCGTGGCCGGAGAACACCTCGATCAGCGTCTGGCGCTCTTCGTCGTGCTGCGCGCCCGCCAGCTGCTTGTCCCACTTCGAGCCGGGCGGCGTGTACATGCCCCAGGTCGTGCCGTGCGGGATCACGATCGAATCGTGGCCCCAGTCGTCGAGCTTCTCGAACAGCTCGGCCGGCGTCGCGGCGAGCTCGATGCAATCCGCGGGGAGGTCACGCACCGGCACGCCCTTCGGGCAGATCGCTGCGGCGTCGCTCTCCGCCTGGAAGCGAGCGAAGTCGTGGAAGCGCCCGCCCTCGCTGAGCGCTGCGATTCCGCGTCCGAAGATCGGTGCCGCGACCAAGTTGCGCGAGGCGGGGCGCTCCGCGCCGATCGGGCGCGTGGGGATGCGCGCTCCGTCGGTGTGCGCGAGCACGACGTTCTTGTGCCCATAATGATTCTCGGGTGTGTCGCCCATCTGCGTCCATTCCCAGCCCAGGAACGCGACGCTGTCGGGGTTCGCAGCGTCCGCGCCCGCGTTGCATTGGCGGATCGAGTCGACGATCTCGCTCCAGTGCTGCGGCGTCAGCCGTTCGGCGTGATCGTTGATCGACCAAAAATCGAGCGCCGAGCAGTAGCGCGCGAAGTCGCAGGCATCCGCGGGCGGATGTGCGCCTTCCCCGCCGAGGGCCGGCAGGCTGAAGCTGTAGGCGTCGTCCGAGAACGTCGTGTGCACGTGCAGATCGCCGAACAGGATCTGCTTCACGCCTGGCGGCGCGGGCGGGACCGCGCGGCGCCCTTCATTCGGCGTGCCCGGCCCTTCATGTGCGCCGAAGCGCCCGAGGCCGGCCTCGCGCACGACGAGCGCTCCCGCGCCCGCGAGCAGTAGCAACACGACGAGCACGATCCCGAACAGGCGCATGCGCGACTCCTGAGAGGCGCGCAGCGTGCCACGCCTGCCCGAGCGCGCGCGAGGGGACTCCGCAAACGAATGCGGCCGCCGACTGCGCTGCAGTCGGCGGCCGCGAAAGAGCGCCTGCGCCTACTCGCCGAAGTGGTAGGTGGCGGTGACGCCGTAAGTGCGCGGCGTCTGCTTGAAGGCGCTGAAGCTGCCGGCTTGGAAGACCGTGTCGAAGTTTCCAGTCGTGACGATCTCGTCCGTCACGTTGTTCACCCACGTCTGGATGTCGAAGCGCTCGTCCGGTGAGCGGAAGCCGGCCTGCAGGTTCAGCTTCCAGTGTTCGTCCTCGGCCTTCAGCTTGTCGAGGTCCGACGACGTCTTGTGTCGACCGCGGTAGTAAGCGTTGCCGCCGCCGTACCAGAACCAGCCGGTGCCGAAGAACGGCTTCTGGATCGAGGCCTGGAGGCTGCCGGTCCACGCCGGCGATTGCGTCATGCGGTGCCCGTTCGCGAATTGGTTGCGCGGGAAAGAGACGCACGGGGGATCGGTCACTCCGAGCGGCGGATCGTCCTCGCAGCCCGAAATGACGTCGGATTGGCCCGGGCAACGGTTCAGCGAGAGATCGGGTCGATTCAGCCGGAAGCACTCGTCATCGTGCCCGTAGCGCGTGTCGGCATAAGTGATCGACAGATTCCCGATCACTCCGTCCCACGGAAACGCGGTCAGCTCGAGCTCCGCGCCGTCAGACTCGACGTTCGGCACGTTGCGGATGATGAAGCCGAGGCCTGTGAACTGATTGAGCTGAAAGTCTTTGAAGTCCGTGTGGAAGACCGCGAGATTCGCGACGAGCCGGCCGTCGAACCAAGTCGACTTCACGCCGATCTCGTAAGCGTTCGAGAACTCGGGATGGAAGTCTGTCTGATCGTCCGGCGTACAAGTGATGTTGCCGGAGACGACGTCGCCGCCGCTGGGCGTCGTGCCGAGCCCACTCGGGAGACAGTTGAACGCATCCGCATCGAGGTTGTATCCGCCGGACTTGAAGCCGCGCGACGCGCTCGCATAGACGTTGAGATCGTCGGTCAGCGCGTAGCCGAGCTGAAGCGTCCCGCTCCAGTCGTCGCGGTCGTAGCTCTCGTCCCAGCTGAAGTTGTCGCACGTGTTACTGATCGTTCCGCGCAGGATCAGACCGACGTTGTTGAGCGCGGGGCCTGGGAAGCCGGTGATCCGATCACAGAACGGCGAGCGGAAGATCTGCCCGGCGGGCGTACCCGCGTTGAGCACTGAGCCCTCTTTCCGCTCCCAGCTGTATCGAGCGCCAATCGTGAAATCGAGCCTGTCGATCAAGTGGAAGATGTTGTGTGTAAAGAACGAGTAGCCCTTGTTGTCCTGCGCGAGCGTCGATCTGCGGCCCTCGCCCGTGAAGAATTGGCCGCCGAGCGCGCTGCCGATGAAGGGGGACCCCGTGGACTGCCCCACGAGCAGCCCGATGTACGCGGGTCCCTGGGTACCGATCAACACTTGGCCGTCGTTCTTCAGATCCTCGGTAGAGCCATAGAACCCGAACACCCAGTCGAGACGCATCGCCTCGACGAGGCCCGAGGCTTGGATCTCGAGGCTCCAGGTCTCCCACTTCTCATTGGTGTCGCCCGGCAGCAGGATGTCCACGTTCGTGAAGTCGATGTCCTGGGTGCGGAAGATGTCGGTCTGGCGATGCGCGAGGATGCCCTTGAGGCGAACTACGTCGAGGTCCCAGTTCGTTTCGAGTGAGAGACCCCAATCATTCACGTCCTCCTCTGGGTCGGAATTCGTGCCGACGTTCAGGTTGTCGTCGTTGTTGGCGCCGAGATAGGGGCCGGCGAGCACGCCGCCGGGCACCACGACGGCATCGCGTTCGGGGCCAAACAGCGACCCGCCCAGTGCGAGCACGTGCCTCGCGTTGAGTCCGACCACCGAGAACGTCGCCGGGCAGCAGTGCTCGCGCATCTTCGTGTAGTCGGCGATGAAGCGGAAGTCGAGGTTTTCGGTCGGCGCAAACAGGAGTTGGCCCTTCAGCGCCCAGCGATCGCGATCCGCGAACGTGTCGTCCGAATCGATGTCGTCGTAATAACCGTCGCGGACGTGCAGCGAGCCGGCGAGCCGGAACGCCAGCTTTTCGTCGAGCAGCGGCCCGGTGATGCTGCCCTGCACCTTGCGCTGGTCGTAGTTGCCAAGCGTGCCCTGCACGTGGCCACCCCACGAGAACTCGGGCTGCTTCGTGATGATGTGGATCAGGCCGGCAGAAGTGTTCTTGCCGAACAGCGTGCCCTGAGGGCCACGCAGGATCTCGACTCGTTCGACGTCGATCAGGTCCTGCATCGCGAGGCCAGCGCGGCTCCGGTAAACGCCGTCGATGAACGAGCCCACCGCCGACTCGAGACCGGGGTTGTTGCCCGACGTGCCCATGCCGCGGATGCGGATCACGCCGCCGTTCGTCGTGCTGTTCGAATCCGTGATCACGAGGCTCGGCGCCGCCTGCTGGAGCTCCTTCACATCGGTGATGCCGCGCGCCTCGAGGCCCTCCGACGTGATCGCGGTGACCGCGATCGGGACGTCCTGGATGTTCTGGGCACGCTTCGTCGCGGTAATCGTGATCTCCTCGACGCCCGCGAACGACTCGGCCTCCTCCTCTGCCGCCGGCTCCAGCTCGGGTGCTGCTTCCGTCGGCGGCGTCTCCTGCGCGAGCAGCGGGGAGGCGAGTGCGAGCGTGAGCACAATCGCGCCGATTCGGCGCAGAGCGGTGGCGGGCGCGGACATGCGGGTCTCCTTCTCAGCGGCACCGGGCCAGCGCGCAGCTTCAGAGCGCGCCGGAAGGGGCGCATTTTGAACGGACTCGGGATCCGATGGAAGGGATTTTGCTCGCGTTCTCGGTTGACTCGGCGTCACGGCAGTGGTGCGAACGGAGCCCATCGCGAGCTGCAGCGCGACTTGGAGGCCACTGTTCTACTCCGCTCGGCTCCGCCTCGCTGCGCGCGGCGAGCGGCGCTTGCGGCGTCAGCGCGACGCGCTCGAAACGGGCGCGGGCTTGGCCGGCGGCGTCCACTCCAGATAGATGGGAGACGACCATGCGCGCGGCTCGCGAGGCGCGAGGCAATCGTCCAGCACGCCATCCGGCCCCGGGCAGAGCTGCGCCTTCGTGCAGTTCCCATCCGCGTCGCGTTCGCAGCGCACGCCGCCGGCGTTGATCGCCTCGTCGGGCGCCTCGTAGACGCGGGCGTAGTAGAGCACCTCGCGAGCGAGCGTCGGAAACTCCGGATCTTCGAACTCGGCAATGCAGCCGATGGGATCGCCCGAGCACGGCAGCACCAGGAAGGGATCGTCGATCAGCTTCGCGATCTCCTCCCCGGGCACTTGTTGAGGGCGAATCCGCACGATCTCGATGCGCGTGATCGGGCGGCGCACATCGCTCGGGTTGTGGCATTCGCCCTTGCACAGGCGCTCGATGCCATCGAGCCCGAGCGCAGACGCCGCATCCTCCGGGCAGCCGGCCTTCTGCTCGAGCGCTCCGGCTGCGCGCACCCGGAAGCGCGGCGTCTCCGACATCGTCCGCTGCGCGCCCATCGGCGCCAAGCCGTCTGGCGCGTTGAGCAGCTCGAACCAGAGCAGCGTGCGCTGACCGGTGGTCCCGTAGACCTCGCGGCGCTCGAGCGCGTCCCAGATCGCCGCGCGATCGCGGCCGGCGGCGTGCACCGCGCTCAGCCCGCCCATCATGAAGAACGAGGTCTGGCGTTCGAACTCGGTGAGCTGAAAGCCCGTGTAGAGCTCGCGATCGAACGGCCGCGGCTGCGATGAAGGCGGAAGCGGCGCGGCGGCCTGCTGGCGCGCGAGGATTCCGCTGACGGGCTCGCCGTTCGACTCCGTGTTGCCGCGCCTGTGGACTTGCTTGAAGCCCGTGCCTGGCCGCGCAAAGTGGTTGTCGCTCGCGGCGAGGAAGCCGAAGCGGAAGCGGCGCGGGCCACCCTCTCCGAACGCGCCGAGCGCGGCGATGTACTGCGCGGCGCCGCCCGGCCGGTAGTTGAACGCGGGCTGATCGCACTCGCGGCACTGTCCCGCATCGAGCCACTCCTCGGGCGTCTCGCCGTCGACGACGAGATGCGCGGCCGTGCCCGCCGCCGCCGCGAGCTCGCGCGTCTTCGCCGCGCGTGCGGCGCACTCCGCTTCGCCAGTGCCCTCGGCGAGGCAACGCGCGCGGATGATCTCGCCCGCCCGCACGCAGGTCGGCAGATAATCAGGCTGCGCGGGCGGGCAATGCGGGGTTCCACTCGCGTCGTACTCGACGTCGCGGTACTCGACGTACTTCTCCGAATCGCCATGGCCGGAGTAGATCTCCAGCAGCGTCTGGCGATCGTCGTCATGCATCCGCCCAATGAGCTGCTTGTCCCACTTCGAGCCGGGCGGCGTGTAGAAGCCCCAGGTCGTGCCGTGCGGAATCACCAGTGACGCGAAGCCCCACTCGTCGAGCTTGTCGAACAGCGCTGCCGGCGTCTCCGCGACCTCGACGCAATCTGCGGGCAGCTCGCGCACCGGCACGTCGTCCGGACAAAACACGGCCGCGTCGCGTTCGGCGAAGTAGCGCGCGAGATCGCGGTAGCGTGGGTGCCCGCCGGTGAGGGCCACCAGGCCGCGCTGCACGAAGCTCGGCCCGCCACTCAGACGAATCTGCAGTGCGCGCCCGCCGGACACGATGGGACGCGTGGGCAACTCCTTTTCGCCCAGCCCGCGCAGCACGACATTCTTATGCCCGTAGTGATTCTCTGGCGTGTCGCCGATCTGCGTCCACTCCCAGCCGAGGAACGGGACGGTGTCGGGTCGCGGCCCGCTCCCGCTCACGTCGTTGCACTGGCGGATCGACGCGATGCTGTCCTGCCAGTTACGGGGCGTGAGGCCCTCGGCGTGGTCGTTGAGCGACCAGAAATCGAGCGCCGAGCAGTGGCGAGCGAAATCGCAAGCATCCGCGGGCGGATGCGCACCCTCGCCGACCATCGCCGGCATGCTCAGCATGAACGCGTCGAACGAGAACGTGGTGTGGACGTGCAGATCGCCGAACAAGATCTGCTTCGCGCCGGCGGCGAGGGGCGCATCCGGCGCGGCGACGCCTAGTTCCGGCTGCGCGGCTTTCGACGCCGCCTGGGCCGCGTCGAGCGCGGCCTTGACGCTCGCCTGCGCGCTCTCTTCGCCCGCGAGCCGCGCCTCACTGCGCGCGGCGCCGCGAATCTCGCCCGGCGCCTCGCTCTTTCCAAGCCAGCCCTCGCCCGCCACGAAGAGCGCCGCGGCCGCTGCGACCCCCAACAACACCAGCGCGATCGCGATCCGCCTCATCGCGTCCTCCCTGCCGGGAGGCGACTCTACTCCGGAGCGCTTACCGGCCGGTGCTCGCCGAAGCGGCGCTTGCGTTCAAGCCTGCAGAGAACCCGGCCGAGGAATGCGAGATGGTGCCGGGCGCCGAAGGCTTCAACGCGAGCTTCGACTTCTCGCTGCCCACGGCGGCGAAGCCGCGCGCGCGTTGGGCTCGCTTCCAGCGCGGGCTGAAGGCGTTCCTGATCGGGAGCCCGGAGGACGCGCTCGTCGCCGCGGCGACCACCGATCGCACGCTCACGCATGCGGCCGCGGTCGCGCTGCTCACGCTGCCGCTGCTGTTCGTGTTCGTCGGCGACGGAGCGATCCAGCGCTGGGCGATGCTGTTCTCGGTGCTCAGCGGTCTGTTGATCGCGGTGCGGCTGGAGATCGTCGATCACCCGCGCGTTCAGCCGGTTGCGGAGCTCGCGGGCAGCGTGCTGTATGCGTGCGTGCTCAGCGCCTTCGCGTGGAGCGTGCTCGGGCCCTCGGCGCTGCAGGTGGAGCCGGCGCACGCGCTGGCGGCGCTCGCGATCGGGCAGGCGCTGCTGGCCACGCGCGGCGATCCGCGTCTCTGCTTGCTCGCCGGCGGAGTCGGCGTGCTCTCGATCGGTGCGCTCGAGACGTTCGGACATGCGCAGCGGGGATTCGTCGCGGCGCTCCCCAGCCTGATGACGGCCGCGGCGCTCGCGGTCGCGAGCACGCTCGCAGCGCTGCGCGGCCAGAAGATCCAGCGCCTCGCGATTCTCGACAGCGCGAGCGGGGCACTGCATGGAGCCGCGTTCGCGCGCTGCCTCGCGCACGCGGAATCGCGCGCGCGTGCGGCGTCGCAGTCGATCACGCTCGCGCGCGTCGAGTTCGGCGCGCTGCGCGAGATCCGCGAGGCCCACGGCGCCGCGTTCGCGGACGCACTGCTGCGCTGGCTGGTGCGCGAGCTGGGAGAGCGCTTTCGCGCGACCGACTTGTTGGGCCGCACCGGCGCCGACGAGCTCGCGGTCGCGCTGCTCGACGCGGACCATCCCGGCGTCGAGCAGCGCTTCCAGCGCCTGCGCAACGAGCTCTCGACGATCGAGCTGCGCAAGGCCGGGCTGCGCGAACCGATCGCGCTGCGGCTCTCGTTCGGGCTCGCCGTCGTGCCGCGCGAAGCGCTCGAGAGCGCCGGCGCAGACAAGCTCGCGCAGCAGCGGCTCGCGCTGGCGAAATGGAGGACGCGGCACGCGGCGTAGGGCTCGCGTGGCGGGGGTGCACGCGCGAGCGACGGCGCGGGCGGCCGCCGCGCGGTCCGGCGGGGGCTCGGCTGCGCTCAGCCGCGTGACCGCGATGGGCGGCGGCGTGAGCCGTTTGGCGCTCTTCGCGATTCGCTTCGAGCTTGCGCGCGGTCACGCCTGGGCGTTCGCTCCGCGACCCCCGCCTCCCCGCGCAGCGGCCGCCCGCGCCGTCGCTCGCGATCGGTGGTGTACGGCGAGCTCACGTCGCGTTTGTTAGTGAAGTGGTGACGCTCGCGCGCCGTTGAGGCGCGCGAGCGTCACTCTTCGTTGGGTGGAAGGGCGCGCGCTCACGCTGCCGCGGCGCGTGTAGAGTGCGCGGCACTCGGGAGCAGTGAGCATGAACACGAGATGAGCGAAGCCGCCGCCACGCATCAGCCGTTCGTTCCAGCGCGCCAGTCGATCGCCGAGCTCACGCTGCTGCCGATCTTGTTGGGGACGCTGCTCGGCGTGCTGTTCGGGACGGCCTCGCTCTATCTCGCGCTGAAGACGGGGCTCACGGTCAGCGCGTCGATCCCCGTCGCGGTGATGTCGATCTCGATCTTCCGCTGGCTGCAGCGCGCGTTCGGGCTGCGGCGCGCGACGATCCTCGAAAACAACATCGTGCAGACCGCGGGCTCGGCTGGCGAATCGATCGCGTTCGGCATCGCGGTGACGATGCCCGCGCTGATGACGCTCGGCTTCGACATGGAGCTGCCGCGCATCATGACGATCGCGCTGCTCGGCGGCGCGCTCGGCATCCTGATGATGATCCCGCTGCGCCGCGGCCTCGTCGCGCGCGAGCACGGCAAGCTCGCGTTCCCGGAAGGCACCGCCTGCGCGGAGGTGCTGATCGCCGGCGAGAAAGGCGGCACGACCGCCAAAACCGTGTTCACGGGCCTCGGCGTGGGTTTCCTGCTGAAGGCGTTGAACGGCGACGGTGGCTTCGCGCTGCTGAAGGGATCGGTCGAGCGCGGGCTCGGCTGGCTGAAAGGCGGCTCGGTCGCGATGGACGCCGCCCCGGAGTTATTAGGGGTCGGCTACATCCTCGGGCCGCGCACGGCCGGAATCATGTGCGCAGGCGGCGTGCTCTCGTATCTCGTGCTGATTCCGCTGATCGCACTGGTCGGCGAGAGCCTCAGCGAGCCGCTGTTTCCGGCGACGCAGCGCGTCGGCGAGATGAGCCCGGGCGACATCCGTAACGCCTACATCCTCTACATCGGCGCCGGTGCCGTCGCGACCGGCGGATTGATCGCGCTCGCGCGCGTGCTGCCGATGCTCGTGCGCGCGTTCGTGACGGGGCTCCGCAGCCTACGCGGCGGAGCGGCTCCTTCCGCCGCGCCGGAGCGCACCGACCGCGATCTGTCGATGCGAACCGTTGCGCTCGGCAGCCTCGCGCTCGTCGCCGCGCTGATGTTCACGCCGGCGCTCGGCGTCTCGTTGCCCGCGGCGATCTTGATCCTCGCGTTCGGTTTCTTGTTCGTGACGGTCTCGTCGCGCCTGACCGGTGAGGTGGGATCCACTTCCAACCCGATCTCGGGCATGACCGTCGCGACGCTGCTGCTCACCTGCTTGCTGTTCCTGGCGTTCGGTTGGACCTCGCCCGCCGATCGCCTGACGGCGCTCTCGATCGCGGCGGTCGTCTGCGTCGCGTCGGCCAACGGCGGCACCACGGCGCAGGATCTGAAGACCGGCTTCCTGGTCGGCGGCACGCCTCGCTCCCAACAGATCGGGATCCTGATCGGCGCGGGCATCTCGGCGCTCGTGATCGGCGCCTCGCTCCAGCTCTTCAACGACGTGCGCACCGTCTACGCGAAGCGCGACTTCCCAGGCGTGACGATCGAGGCTTCTCGCTTCGTTGGACGCGAGCCGCTCGCCGGCCCCGACGCCGCGCACGACGCGGCCAGCTACAACGTCGTCCACCTAACAGCCGATCGTACGCCGCCGGGCGTCCCGGCCGGCCGTTATCTGGTCGATGACGCCGGCGCGATCCGTTACCTCGTCGATCCCGGCATCAACGGCGTGGTGACGGAACGCGACGACGGCACGCCGGTGCCGAAGTTCGACGCGCCGAAGGCGCGCCTGATGTCGCTGATCATCGACGGAATCCTGACGCAGAAGCTGCCGTGGGGCCTGGTCGGCATCGGCGCGTTCATCGCGCTGACGCTCGAGTTGGCGAGCATCTCGGCATTGCCGTTCGCCGTCGGCGTCTACCTGCCGCTCTCCGTCTCGAGCCCGATCTTCCTCGGCGGCGTCGTGCGCTGGCTCGTCGAGCGTCGCCGCAGGCGGCCCGACGAAGCGAGCGCCGACAGCGACACGAGCCCGGGCGTGCTCGCCGCCTCCGGCCTGATCGCTGGCGGCGCGATCGGCGGAACGATGCTCGCGCTGATCGCTGGCGGCAGCGAGCGTTTCTCGCAGCAGCTCGCATCGTTCGGAAAGAGCGTTCCGGCGATCTCGACCAGCGAGCTGCTCGCGCTCGCTGCGTTCGCGCTGCTCGCCGCATGGCTCTGGGGAGTGGGCCGCGAGAAGCTGCTCGCGCGCTGAGCTGCTTCGCGCGACTACGTCAGCGCGGCGGTACGTTCCGCCGCTTCGGACGCTGCCTCGAGGCACGCCGCGAGATCCGGCACCACGTTCTCCGGGTTCTCCTCGTACTCGAGCGACAGCGCGCCCGCGAACCTCACTTCGCGCAACGCCGCGAACACGGCGGCCAGCTGGAGCTTGCCGTCCCCCAGGATGCAGCCGTCCGCCAATGCGCCGGCTTCGACGAAGTCCTTCAGGTGGACACCGTGCACGCGCGCGCCGAAACGCCTAATCGCTTCCGCGGGATCGATGCCGCTGCGGATGAAATGACCGGTGTCGACGCACGCACCGAAGCTCGGGTGCCGCCCTTCGAGAGTGTTCGAGATTTCTTCGATCGTCTCCCACGGCAGGTGTGGGCCGTGATTGTGAATCGCGAGCCGCACGCTCGGATTCGCGGCGCACAGCGCGTCGAGCTCGCCCAGCGCGTCTGCGCTGGGCATGATCGTCAGCAGCGGAATCCGCGCGCGCTGCGCGAACGCGAACAGCGCGCGCGCCGTCTCCGCGTCCGGCACGGAGTTCACGCCGTGCGCGGCGATCGCGATGCCGCGCGCGCGGCAGGCGGCGAGCGCTGCGTCGATCTCCGCTGCGTCCGCACTCACCGGCAAGTGCTCACCGACCGAGATCGGGCCGAGCCCGGTCGCGGGAATCAGCTCGACGCGCGCGAGCCCTAATGCCTGAACGATGTCGAGCGCGGCCTCCAGCGTGTAGTGGCGCAGCGAGAAGCTCTGAATGCCCATCGCGAAGCCGCCGTAGGAAAGGTGCAGCGGGGGCACGTGCGGCGCGCGCGATTCCGCGGCGCCGCAGCCGAACGCGCCGCCGGTTGCGAACGCACCACCCACCGTCAGGCCAGCGCGCAACAGCTCGCGGCGCGTCACGTTTCGCATCGGCTCTCCTCGCAGCAACCGTCGTATCGTACGCCCGAGTGGAAGGGCGCCGCTTCTTCTGCCGTATGCTGCTCGTTTGCAACTCGCTCTCACGAAGAGGAGTCCGCACATGCTCTCGAAGTTCGATGACTACCCGATCCATCAGACGCCCGAGCCAATCGCGCACGTCGCGACCGCGAGCCGTAATGCCTACGACCGCTACTGGTTCAACGGCTACGCCGACGATGGCTCGTGGTATCTCGGCATCGGCGCCGCGATCTACCCGAACCTCGGGATCATGGACTGCGGCGTCTCGGTCGTGATCGACGGGCAGCAGCACGCGTTCCATGCCTCGCGCCGCGCACCGCGCGAGCCGAGCGAGCTGAGCGTCGGCCCGTTCAAGCTCGAGATCCTCGAGCCAATGAAGTCGCTGCGCGTCGTCGTCGACGACAACTCGACGGGCATCAGCGGCGAGCTGACCTGGATTCCGCGCACCGCGAACATCGAGGAAGGCCGCCAGACGCATGGGCGCGGCAAGGGCTTGATGGACGCGACGCGCTTCAACCAGTTCGGCCACTGGCGCGGCGAGCTGCGCTACGCGGGCAAGACGCTGCGCCTCGATCCGCGGCGCAACTACGGCACGAAGGATCGCTCCTGGGGGATTCGGCCGGTCGGAGAGGGCGACCCGGCCGGCGCTCCCCAACAAGTGCCGCCGCAGTTCTTCTTTCTGTGGGCGCCGCTGCACTGGCCTGACAAGTGCACGCACATGTGCCAGTTCGAGGATTCGTCGGGCGTGGCGTGGCACTTCGACGGCATGGTCTGCCCGGTGTACGACGACCCGAGCGAGATTCCTGGCGTCGAGGATCCGGGAACGGAGCTGCTCGCCGCGGCGGAACATCGCTTGGTGTATGTGCCGGGCACCCGACGCGCGGCGCGCGCCGAGCTTTCGCTGCTGCACAAGAACGGCAAGCGCACGGAGATCGAGCTCGAGCCGACCCTCTGCTTCCGGATGAAGGGCATCGGGTACTCGCATCCGGAGTGGGGACATGGGCGCTGGAAGGGCGAGCTCGCGATTGGCGGCGAAAGCTGGAAGCTCGCGGAGCTGAACGAGATGGCGCCGGAGAACCAGCACATCCAGCAGGTGATGAAGGCGCGGAGTGGGGGGGAGACCGGGATCGGGGTGCTGGAGCAGATCGCGATTGGGCCTTATCCGCGGTACGGGTTCAGGGAGATGCTCGATCCGGCGCGCTGAGGTGAGGGGAATGCGAGGGTCGTGCCGCGAGGTCGCGGACTCCCTCGCGGCGCGGCCTCGTGCGCGCGAGCGACGGGGCCGCGGGCCGGGGGGGCTCGGCTCCGCTCAGCCGCGTGACCGCGATGGGCGGTGGCGTGAGCCGTTTGGCGCTCTTGGCGATTCGCTTCGAGCTTGCGCGCGGTCACGCCTGGGGCGTTCGCTCCGCGACCCCCGCCGGCCCGCGGCCCCGTCGCTCGCGGTCGGTGGTGTGCGGGGAGGCTTTCGCCGCCATTGACTATGGAACGCGGTGAATCGGAGCGCGCCGTTGAGGCGCGCTCCGATTCACTCTTCGTCAGAGGCGTGCGATGGGGTTGCCTGAGAGATCCAGGCGGGCTTTTCGCCGATGATTTTCTTTGCGCGCAGCTCCGCGATCTCGTCAATGCGGAGGCCGAGCTCCCGAAATACTTCGTCGTTGTGTTGGCCGAGCGTCGGCGGGGGAGTGCGGCGCAGAGGGCGCGGGAAGGCGGAGAAGTGCAGCGGGAGCTCGGGGTAGCGCGTTGCGCCGGTGATGGGGTGCGAAAGGACGGTGTATGCGGCGCGGGCTTCGAGCTGTTCGTTCGGAAGTAGGTGATGGGCGTTGATGCAGGCTGCGGCGGGGATGCCGGCGCCGAGTAGGGTGGCTTCGACGGCGGCGCAGTGTTGGTCGGCGCACCAGGCCGTAATGACTGCGTCGATCGCGTCGTGTGCGGCGCGCCGGCCGGCGGCGGTTGCGAGCTTGGGGTCGCGTAGCGCGGCGGGATCGCGGAGGACTTGGCGTAGTGCCTGCCACTGCGCGTCGGTTGTGACGGCGAGCGCGAGCCATTCGTCGCCGCGCTCGTCCTTCGCGCAGCGATAGACGCCCTGCGGCGCGGCGTAGGGGCCGCGGTTGCCGAGGCGCGGTAGCAGCACGCCGTTCTTCGTGAACTCGATCACTTGCTCCGCCGCGGCGTTCAGCGCCGGCTCGATCAGCGGCAGCTCGACGAGCTGGCCTTCGCCAGTGCGCTCGCGCTGCAGCAGCGCGAGCAGCGTCGCGAACGCGGCGTGCATGCCGCCGAACGGATCGCACGCGCCGCGCACGACCAGCGGCAGGTCCTCGTAGCCAGTGAGCCAGGCGAGCCCGCTCACCTGCTCGACGTTCGGCGCGAAGCCGACGCGGTCGCGCCACGGGCCCGTGAGGCCCCACGCCGGCATGCGCGTCATCACGAGGCGCGGGCTCCGCGCGTGCAGCACCTCCCAGCCGAGGCCAAAGTGATCCATCACGCGCGCGGAGAAGTTCTCGACCAGGACGTCGGCCGTGTCGGCGAGCCGTAACAACAGCTCGCGGCCTTCGGGCGCGTCGAGATCGAGCGTGATGCCGCGCTTGTTGCAGTTCACGCCGTGGAAGACCGCCGAACGTTCCCAGAGCGGGTCTTTGCGCACCGCGCCGGCGAAGCGCATGCCGTCGGGGCGCTGGATCGACTCGATCTTGATCACGTCCGCGCCCAGGTCGGCAAACAGGCTCGTGACGATCGGCCCCGCCCAGAACGCGGTGAGGTCGACGATGCGCAATCCCTCGAGCGGCAGCTGGCGGCGCGCGCTCTCGGTGCGCTGCGCCGGGGCCGCGGGGGTGGGCGGCTCGAAGCTCGCGCTGGCGCTGTGCTCGCCCAGCTTCGGCGCGCGCTCGAACGGACGCGGCGGGCACGCGCTCAGCTGATACGGCGCGCGCGGCTGCATGAAGTCGCCATGCGGCGAACGCACGAACACGCCGCGCTCGCGCAGATGATCGAGCTCGAGCACGCGCTTGCCGTCGCCGATCGGCGCTGCCGGGATGCGCAGCTCGCTCGCGCGCGAGAGGATCTCGTCGACGCTGTGCTGCTTCGTCCATGCGTGCATCGCTTGCTGCACGAACGCCAGCTGCTGCATCCGCACGCGCGCCTCGTAGAATCGTTCATCCTCCGCGAGCTCCGGCCGCCTGATCAGCAGGCAGAAATCCTTCCACTGCTGTCCCGTATAAGCTGTTAGGCCGACCCAGCCGTCGCTCGCGGGCTCGATCGAGGGCGTGTCGATCGAGATCGCCGCAGGAATTCCGAGCAGCTGACCTTGGAGATCGTGCAGCGTCGTCAGCGATGCGAGCACGCATTCGAACTGCGAGACGTCGACGTGCTGGCCGCGGCCGCTGCGCCGCGCGTGCAGCCACGCGACCAGCGCGCCGAGCGAGATGAACGGGCCGGCCATCCACTCGCCGATGCGCCCACCCGCGCCGACCGGCCCGCGCTCCGGCAGGCCTCGATAGCCGGTCGCACCGCTCGCGGCTTGCTGCGTCATCTCGGTGGACGGCCGCGCCGCCCAGGGGCCCTCGAGACCCCAAGGCGAGAGCGAAACGACGCTGAGCCGCGCGTTCGCCGCGAGCAGCGCAGCGACGCCGCCGAGCGGCGCGAGCCCGCCCGGACCGAGCGACTCGACGAGCACGTCCGCGGCGCGCGCGAGGCCGAGCACGCGCTCGCGGCCCGCGCCGCTCGCGAGATCGACGGCGACGCTCGACTTCCCGCCGTTCAGGAAACGAAACAAAGCGCCGTCTTCGCCCGCCGGAACCTCGGTGTGCGATGCGCTCCAGCGCCGCAGCGGGTCGCCCTCCGGCGGCTCGACCTTGATGACGCGTGCGCCTGCATCGACGAGCAGCTTCGTCGCGTACGCGCCCGCGATCTCGCTGGTGAGATCGAGCACGCGTAGGCCTGCGAGCGGCATCGTCATCATGCGCGAGTGTGCCAGACTGCGCCGCCCTGCGGTCAGGAGGCGCGATGCGTAGGTTCGACGGAAAAGTGGCACTGATTACGGGCGCGTCGGCGGGCATCGGGCGCGCCGCGGCGGAGCGGCTCGCGAGCGAAGGCGCGAGCTTGTTCCTCGTCGACGTCGCGCGCGAGGGGCTCGCGCAGACCGCGAAGCGCTGCGCCGAGCTGGGCGCGGAGGTCGCGACGCGCGGCTGCGACGTCGGCGACGAAGCGCAGGTGCAGCAAACCGTGCAGGCCTGCGTCGACCGCTTCGGCAAGCTCGACGCGCTCGTGAACATCGCCGGCGTGCTGCTGCTGAAGCACCTCGCCGACATCTCGCTCGCCGAGTTCGAGCGCGTGATCCGCATCAACCTGACCGGCACCTTCCTGATGTGCAGAGCGGCGATGCCGCACTTGTTGATGACGAAAGGCGCGATCGTGAACACCGCCTCCACGTCGGCGCTCGCGGGCATGCCCTACGGCTCCGCTTACGGCACGAGCAAGGGCGGCGTGCTCGCGCTGACGCGCACGCTGGCCGTCGAGTTCGGCAAGCAGGGCGTGCGCTGCAACGCGCTCTGCCCCGGCTCGATCAGCACCGCGATGAGCGGCGGCGGCGTGCTACCGAAGGATGCCGACTGGAAGCTCGTCGCGCGCGCGACGCCGCTCGACACCGCACGCGGGCCAGAGGTCGTCGCCGGCGTCGTCGCGATGCTGTGCTCCGACGACGGCATCCACATCAACGGCGAGTCGATCCGGATGGATGGCGGCACGCTGGCCTAATAGTTCTGACTGCGCTCGCTCCCGCGAATCGCGACGAGCAGCGGCAGCGTCAGCACGAAAACGCCGAGCGCTGGCACCAGCGCGTGGGCGAGCAGCAGGTGCATCGCCTGATCGCTTCCGCAGCATGCTTGCGCGACGCTTCCGCCGAGCGCGGCTGCGCCGGCGGCCGCCGCGAGCGCGAGCGCGAGCGGGCGGAAAGGCGCGGCGCGGCCGCTGAACCACGCGAGCGCGAGCGCCGGCGCGAGGCTGATCACCAGCGCCGTCAGCAGGCATGGGAGATCGCCGGCTCTCGGGAGGCGCCACGCGAGCGAGCTGTCGGCCACGAGCGCAAATCCCACCCACGCGGCGATCGCGACGCCGGCGCCGCCGAGCGCGAGTCCGGCGCGCGCGAGCGGCTCTCGGCCCGGAATCGCGAGCGCGAGCGCGGCGAGCACGCCGCCCAGGCCCGCGAGCAGGAGGCCCACGAAGATGCCGCCCGCACTGATCGGAACCGCGAGCGTCTGCCAAAACGTCGGCGCGAGCCCCTCCAGCGCGATGCCGCCCACGCCGATCGCGAGCCACGCCAGCAGCACCGCGGCCGCGACGAAGCGCAGGCGCGGCAACGGTTTCACCGGCGTGAGATCGCTCGCCAGCTCGCGCAGGAGCTCGCGCGTCGATTCGGCGCTCACGTGCGCTCCCGCCCTAACAGATCGCGCAGCAGCCGATAGCCGCGATGCGCGCGCAGCTTGAGCGCGCCCGGCGTCGTCTTCGCGCGCGTGGCCGCCTCGGCGACCGAGAGCCCGTACACCTTCAGCAGCAGGACCGCCTCGCGCTGCACGCTCGGCAGCTTCTCGAGCGCGCGCTCGAGCGCCCGCGGCAGCGGCTCGGCCTCGGCGCTCGCGCGCGCGCCGGGATCCTCCGGCAGGTCGGCGACCTCCACGCCCGCGTCGCGCGCGCGCTGCCGGCCGCGGCGCCGCACCGAGTCGATCACCGCGTTGCGCGCGATCGTTCGCACCCAAGGCTCGAGCTCGCGGCCGGCCTGGAAGGTGTGGCGAGCGGTGTGGATCGCGAGCAGCACGTCCTGCACCACGTCCTCCGCGTTCGCGTCGTCGCCGAGCCGTGAGCGCACGATCCCGCGCACGAACGGCAGCAGGTCCTCGAGCAAGCGCTCGTAGGCGAGCGAGTCGCCGCGCTGCGCGGAGGCCATCCACTCGCGCCAGCGAACGCTGCGTCCATCCGAACCCTGCAAACCTGCCTCGCGCTCTACGAATCCGGCCGCGCGATGGTTACAGGTCCGTTCCGAGCTCCGCTCGCCAGGTTCGTGCGAGCTCCGCTCGGCTGCGCGGGCTCCGCCTCGCTGCGCCGGGTCTTTTCCGAGCTCCGCTCGCCTTCGGCTCGCTGCGCGCGGCCTGCGCCACGTTCGTGCGAGCTCCGCTCGGCTGCGAGGGCTCCGCCTCGCTGCGCGCGGCCAGCGCCGCTTGCGCGGCGCTGGGCCGCTTGCTGGAACGTCCTTACCTGCGCCTTCACGCGCTCGGCGGTTCTGTCGTCATCGCCTCGCCGGCGACGGAGCTGATGGGCGTAAACTCCTGTTACGCCGGCATCGCCTCCGCGCGTGCGGCGCGGCGCTCGCTCCACCAGTCCCAGGCCTCGATCGTGAGCAGGCCTACGCCCTCGAGAACGATCACGATCGTGGCGATCACGCCCACGACCGGCAGGCTGATCAGGATGCCGAGCAGCAGCAGGCCGACGCCGAGCGCGATCGCGAACTCGCGGAAGTTGCCGAAGCCGGAGCGCATCACCGTGCGCCCGACGATCGCCGCGACTGCGATCGGCCCGACGAAGATCAGCACTGCCATGCCGAGGAAGACGAGCGCGGCTGCAGGTAGGCCGACGATCGTGGCGCCGATCAGCCCTCCGCCGACGATCAGCGCGCACAGAGCCACGAAGCCGGCACCGACCGCGCCGAAGAAGCGCCCGGCGGTCTCGACGCGCGCCGCGAACATGCCCGGCGCGAGCGCGAACAGGACGATGCCGACGAGGAAGGCGCTGACGACGAGCATGATCTGCCGGCGGATGAACTCGAACTGCGAGAGCCGCTTCAGCGGGGTGCTCGGCGCGCCGTCTTCCAGAACTTTCCGCTCGATCGTGCCGAGCGCCGCCCCGGCCGCGATCTCCGGCTCCTCGCCCTCGGGAAGATGCAGCTCGAGCTTGCCCGGAATGACCGCGGTTGCGAGGAACTCGATCTCGCCGGCGTGAAAGTTCGCGTCCCGGCCGACGCGCCCCGCCACGGTCACGTCCTCGCCTGCCCCGATCACGTCGCGCGCGATCTCGCCTTCGAGCCGGCCATCCTGGAACGCGATCGCGACGTCGGCGCCCACCTTCGACGCGCTCCCGAGCACGACCTCCGAGCCGGCGCCGTAGAAGTTGCCTCCAACTGCGCCCGTGAGCGTCACGTCCTCGCCCGCGCAGTGCACGCTGCCGGTCACCGCGCCCGCGACCTCGACCTCGCGGCCCGCGCAGAACACGTTGCCCTCGACCGTGCCGGCAATGCGCAGGCTCTCGCCGAACGCGAGCAAGTCGCCGCCGACGACACCCTCGATGATCACGCTCTCGCCCATCGCTACCAGCGAGCCGTCGATCGTCTCGCCGGCCGCGACGCGCACCTCGCCCTCATCCGCCTCGCGCACCACGATCTCCGCCTGCGCTCCGCGCGGAGCGAGCGCTGCGGCGGCGAGCAGCAACAGCGCGGCGGTGCTGCGGCCAGCGGCGCGCGTGCGCCGGGCGAGCGCATCGGCGGCGAAGTAAGCACAGCCGGCGGCTGCAGCGAGCGCCGCCAGCGCGAACGCGAAGTCGAACCACGCGGCGAAGTTGTTACGGACCGCGAAGGCGACGTCGAACAGCATGTTCGTGACTCCGAGCTCTTCAGTGGGCGCTAGCCAGCGAAACGGACGGGGAACGGATTCGATCAGCGCGCCGGCTCCGAACGAGGCCAGCGCGAGAGCGCCGATCGCGATCGGCAGACCGAACGCAATGCCACGGCCGACCTGCGCGGGCTGCGCCGGCGCGGGCAGGCGCTCGTGCGCGAGCTCGCGCAGCACGCGCGCCTCGTCGCGCAACGCGACGACGCGGCGCCGGCAGCGCGCGCACGAGACGAGATGCAGCTCGAGCGGTTTCATGCTCGCCGCGTCGAGGCCGGCGTCGACGTACGCGGAGAGCTGCCATTCGGGCGGGCAGGTCATCGATTCGTTCTCCGCGCAGCCTTGTCTCGCTGCTTGCGGCCTGCGCCAGCGAGCGCCGCGCGCTCGTCCGTGAGCGCTTCGCGCAGCCGCGCCTTGGCGCGAAACACCAGCACCGCCACCTGCGCATCCGTGACGCCGAGCGCCTCCGCGATCTCGGCGTAGCTCTGATCGGCGAGGAAGCGCAGCACGAGCGGCGCGCGGTACTTGTCAGGCAGCTCTGCGAGCGCCGCCTCGAGCTGACCGCTGCGTTCGCGCGCGAGCAGCAACGTGAGCGGGCTCGCTCCCTGCGCGGGCAGATCGTCCTCCGCGAGATCCTTCGCCTCGAACAGGCGCCCCTCGAGCGCTCGCCGGCGCAGCCGGTCGATGCAGTGATGGGACGCGATCCCGAGCAGCCAGGCGCGTACGGGACGACCGTCCCAGCTGGCGGCCGCCTGCTGCGCGCGCAGGAACGTCTCGCTGCGCGCGTCCTCGGCGTCGTGCGCGTGCCCGAGCATGCGGCGGCAGAGCCGCAGCACCTCCGGACCGTAATGGCCGACGAGGCCGGCGTGATCGAGCGGCGAGGAAGGGCCCGTGCCCGCCACGGCGCGCAGCGCCGGTGCGCCCGCGTTCCTCTGCCTCGCATCGGGTCCGGCCATCGGTAGGCGCCAACCTAACTCGAACGGCCACGCGCCGGGGAACGCTGTGGGGATTTCGGTCACGCCCGGTCATACGAGCGAGCGCGGGTTTCCTTGCACTGCCCGCGAAGAGCTGTGCTCGGGACCTTTCGTGCGCTCAGGCGCGGCCTTCCGCGACCCGCTGCCGGCGATTCACGAAGTAGTAGACCACCGCGAAGCTGAACAGCAGCGCGGTGCCGAGCGCGGCGCCGAATGGCCAGTTGCGCGCGTTCCCTTTGATCTGGTTCTCGATGATGTTGCCGATCATGTCGACGCGGCCGCCGCCGAGGATGTCGTTCACCGCGTAGATGCCGAGCGCGGGCACGAACACCAGCAGCACGCCGGCGGAGATGCCGGGCGAGGTGAGTGGGACGATCACGCGCGAGAAGGCGCGCACCGGCCCGGCGCCGAGATCGAGCGCGGCCTCGATCAGCGCGCCGTCGAGCTTCTCCACACTGGTGAAGATCGGCAGGATCATGAACGGCAGGAACGTGTAGACGAGCCCGACGATCACGGCGCCGGGCGTGTAGAGCATCTCGAGCGGCTGCTGGATGAAGCCGAACGCGAGCAGCGACGAGTTCAGGAAGCCCTGGCTCTTCAGGATCGTCACCCAGGCGTACGTGCGGATCAGGAAGCTCGTCCAGAACGGAATCATCACCGCCATCAGTAACAAGTTGCGGTAGCGCAGGTTCGCGCGGCCGATCAGATACGCGACCGGGTAGCCCGCCGCGAGGCAGAGCAGCGTCGTGATGCCGGCGTACAGGATCGAGCGCAGCACGATGCGCAGGTAGACCGGATTGCCGACGCCGGCGTAGTTCTCGAGCGTCGCGGTGCTCCACTCGACGCCGCCGAGCGTGCCACGCTCGAGGAAGCTGTAGACGAGCATGATCGCGGCTGGCGCGACGACGAACAGCGTCGCCCACGCGACGAGCGGCAGGAGCAGCAGCGTGCCGGCCCTTCCGGGCGCACGCTGCGTGCCCGCTGCCGCCGTGAAGCTCGTCGCGCCCTGTCTCATGCCGAGCCCCTAATTCCTCAGCTGCCGCTCTGCGCCTTCATGTCGGTGAACAGCTTGTCGACGTCGGCCGCCGCGGCGCCGATGTCTTTGAACGTCGTCAGCTTTGGATCGCCGGGCGGATAGCTCGCCGCGTTCGCGCGCTCGGCTTCGCTCAGCAGCTTGCGCGCCTCGACGTTCGGGTTCGTGTACGGGAAGTCGGCGGAGATCTTCACGCTGACCTCGGGGCGCAGCAGATAGTCGATGAACTTGTGCGCCGCGGGCAGATTCTGCGCGCCCTTCGGGATCGCGAGGCTGTCGATGAACATGTGCGCGCCGTCGCTCGGCAGCGTGTACGTGAACTTCCCGCCGCCCTCGTTGATCAGGATCGCGCCCTCGCCCGACCAGACGACGCCGAGATCGACGTCTCCGTTCAGCAATGCGGTCTTCGGGCTATCGGAGTCGTAGACCTTCACGAGCGGCAGCCATTTCGCGAGCACGGGCTTCGCTTTCTCCAGGTTCTCGGGCGTGATGTCGTTCGGATCGACGCCGACCGACGCGAGCGCCCAGCCGACCACCTCGCGCGAATCGTCGAGCACGACGATGCGGCCTTTGTGCGCGTCCGTGAACACCTGCGCGTAGCTCGTCACCGGCTCCTCGATCTTCTCGGTGTTCGCGACGATGCCGACGGTGCCCTGCATGTAGGGCACGCTGTACGTGAGCTCCGGGTCGTGCACGCGGCCATAATATTCCTGCCCGATGTTCTTCAGGTTCGGCAGCTGCGCCTTGTCGAGCGGCAGCAGCATGCCCTCCTTCACCATCGCCTCGACCGTGTACTCGGACGGCTGCACCAGGTCGTAAGCCACCGCGCCCGAGGTGAGCTTCGCGAGCATCTCCTCGTTCGATCCGTACTGCTCGTAGTTGACCTGGATGCCGGTCTCGGCAGTGAACTCGTCGATCACGGCCTGCGGCAGGTACTCCGACCACGCGAACAGGTTGAGCTCGCCGCCGGCGAGGCTCTCCGGCTTGGCCTCCTCCGCCGGCGTGGCGGGCCGCTCTTCCCCGCCGCAGCTCACCAGCGCGGCGAACGCAGCTGCCGCCAAGAATCGCGTCCATTCGAAACTTCGCATCGTTTCTCCTCTCGAACCGCGTGGGTTCATGCATTCCGTTTGCGCAGCGCCTCGGTGACGAACAGCGCCAGCACCGTGACGCCGATCAGCACCGTCGAAATCGCGTTCAGCGAGGGATCGAGCCCCTTCTTCACCCTTCCGAAGATCACGAGCGGGAGCGTCGCTGTGCGCGCGCTCGCGGTGAAGTAGGTGACGATCAGATCGTCGAGCGAGAGCGTGAACGCCATCAATGCGCCCGACACGATCGCGGGCATCAGATACGGCACCAGCACCTTGAAGAAGGCTTGCAACGGCGTCGCGCCGAGATCGAGCGCGGCCTCTTCCAGCGAGGGATCGAGGCCCGCGAGCCGCGCTTGCACCGCCGCCATCACGAACGGGAAGCAGAACGTGACGTGCGAGATCACGATCGTCGAATAGCCGAGCTGCAGGTTGATCGAGACGAACAGAATCAAGAGGCTCACGCCGAGGATCACCTCGGGCACGATCATCGGCAGGAACACGAGCGTCTCGAGCAGGCCGGCCGCGCGGTAGCGGTAGCGATGCAGCAGCCAGGCGCCCGCGGTCCCTAACAGCACCGAGATCGCGGTCGAGAACGCGGCGACGATCAGGCTGTTCTTCACCGCGCGCATCAGCACGTGGTCGCGCCAGAGCTTCACGTACCAGTCGAACGTGAAGCCGGTCCATTGGATGTTGAGGCGCGACTCGTTGAACGAGAACAAGACGAGGATCGCGATCGGCAGATAAAAGAAGAGCAGGACGAGGCCCGTCCAGCCCGCGAACAGGCGCGTGATCCAGCTCATCTGCGCGCTCGTTCAGCCATACACGCTCAGTGCCGCCTCGAACGTTCCGAGATGCACGTCGACCACCTTCTTCACGTCGGGCGTGTAGCCGCCGGCCAGCACCCAGGCCGTCGGAATGCGTTCGCGCTTCGCGAACGCGAACACGACGCGGTCGCGCTCGCGCAGATCGGCATGGTCGAGGTTCAGCGGCGAGTACGGATCTTCGCGATACGGATCGGCGCCTGCCTGATAGATCAGCAGATCCGGCTTGCCCCACGCGAGCAGCTCGCGCATGCCGCGCGCCAGCGCGTCGAGCAGCTCGGGCCGGCCGCTGCCGTTGGCAAGCGCATACGAGACGTGATTCGGGCCGTCGCTGTGGCGGCGGTGCTCGACGTCTTTGTACGGCTTGTTGTGCCAATAATCATTTCCGTAGATCGAGCAGTTGAAGAGCCACGGCCGTCCCGCGCACAGCGAGGCGGTGCCGTTGCCGTAGTGCAGGTCGAGGTCGAGCACCGCGACCGTCTTCACGCGGCCCGCCGCGCGTAGCGCCTCGGCCGCGACGACGAGCCCGTTGAAGGTGCAGAAGCCTTCGCCGTGGTCGGCGTGCGAGTGATGGAATCCGCTCGCGATTGCGGCGGCGACGCCGTCCGCGAGCGCGCGCTCGGCGGCCGCCAGCACGCCACCGTTCGTCAGCAGCACCGAGGGCCAGAGCGCCGGCGACCACGGGAACTTCTGCGACTCGGCGAGATCGCGCGGAACGCCGGTGCGCACGGCCTCGATGTACGCGTCGGTATGCGTGCGCCGGAGCTCCGCGGGATCGAGCGCGCGCGGCGCCTCGACGCGCACGCTCGGCCAGCTCGCGACGCCATCGGCCACGAGCTGGAACTTCCGCATCGGCATCACGTGCTGCTCGCCGATCGGCGCAGCGAAGCCGGGGTCGTGATAGGCGGTGATCACGCCGTGCAGCGTGGCCCAAGAGCGGGGGCGGAGTAAAGGGAAGATGTGACGCGCGCCGTGAGCCGCGCTGCGCGCGCTGTTTGCCGCGCCGCCGGCGGCGCGGGCGTGCTTGCTTCCGCGCTCCTCAGCTCGCGAGCGGCGAGACGAGCGGGAAGCTCGGCGATCGCTGAGTCCACTTCGCGGCTGCACGCCTCAATGGGCCGAGCGCGGTCTCCGGGAGATGTGCGCCGTAGACCGCATAGATCGAATCGACGATCGCCGCGAGCTCGGCTGCAGGAAGCGCCGACTCGGCCTCTCGGCTCACTCGGCGCAGCACGAGCTCGAACCGCAGCGCTGGCAGCTTCGGATCGCGGAAATCCGGCTGCGCATAATCCGCCAGCGCAGGATCGACCCTCAGGAAACCGGCGCGCGCATAGGACCGCTTCGCAGCGAGGGCGTCTGCCTCCATTTCGGCGACGAGCACGATCTCGGCGTCCGCGCGCAGCCCGGCTGCGGCGAGACAGCGGCGTGCGGCGGCGAGTGGCAGCGCGCGCAGCCACGCGGCGAGTCCGCTCCCGCGATGCGCGGGGCTGACCAGCGCGTGGGAGAGATGGACGACGACTGGGCCTGGCGCGGGTGCGCCGCTCGCATCGAGCTGGACGACCGCTGTGTGATCTCGCACTGCCGCGATCTCTCCGGCGCTGCGAAAAATCAGCATTTCGTACGCGAGCCGCGCGCGCCCGACGGGCTGCGCGGGATCCCAGGCCAGGCGTTCGGCGATCACGGAACGCCTTTCCATCGCGCCGTCGGCGCCGAACTCGGCCCACAGCCGCTCGTAGCCGAGCGCGAAATCCGGATCCTGCGCGTTCGCGACGCGATGCACGCGCAGCGCGTCCCAGCTGCGCGCCGCGACCGCGCGATCGCCGGGCGCGAGGTCTTCGGGGCGCAGCGCGGGGTCCATCGGCAACGGCACGTAACGGCTCGCACGTGCCGCGGCAAGCCGCGAAGCCGCGCAACAAGGTGAACCGGGGACGTTCCTCCTTCTCAGGTGAGCCGGGAACGAGGACCGGGGACGTTCCTCCTTCGAGGTCGCGCTCGCTTGCTGCGCGCGAGGCGGTTGCGGCCAGGTGCGCAACGCGCCGCAAACAAGGAGGAACGTCCCCGCGTCTCCTTTTCGCGCTGGCGGCCCTGCGCGTGGAGTGCTGGAGTAGGCGCATGAGCACTCAACTCGATCTCGCGACGCTGCGCCGGCTCGACGCTGCGCATCATCTCCATCCGTTCACCGATCACGTCGCGCTGCACAAGGCAGGCACGCACGTGATCCGCTCCGCGAAGGGCTGCACGCTCGTCGACGAGACCGGTCGCGAGCTGCTCGACGCGCTCGCGGGCCTCTGGTGCGTGAACATCGGCTACGGCCGCGAGGAGATTCTGAACGCGGTCGCTGATCAGATGCGCCAGGTCGCGTTTTATCCGTCGTTCTTCAACACCTCGACGGAGCCGACGATCCGCCTTTCCGCGCGGCTGGCTGAGCTCGTGCCGCGCGGCCTCGGCCACGTGATCTTCTCGAACTCGGGCTCCGAGGCGAACGAGACCGCGCTGAAGCTCGCGCGCGCTTACTGGAAGCTGCGCGGTAAGCCGGCCAAGAAGAAGGTGCTCTCGCGCACGTTCGCTTATCACGGCGTCGGGCTCGCGACGACGAGCCTGACTGGCTTGCCGAGCTGCCTCGATCCGTTCGACCTGCCGCTGCCGGGCTTCCTCCACGTGCCGGGCCCGCTCGCATACGGCACCGGCAAGAGTCCGACCGATCATGGGAAGTGGTGCCTCGAGGAGACGGAGCGCACGATCGCGCGCGAGGGTGCGGACACGATCGGCGTGATGTTCGTCGAGCCGGTGCAGGGCGCCGGCGGCGTGGTCGTGCCGCCGGCCGGCTACCTCGCGCAGCTGCGCGAGCTCTGCCGCAGGCACGAAATCCTGTTCGTCGCGGACGAAGTGATTACGGGCTTCGGCCGCCTCGGCGCGTGGTTCGCCTCCGAGCTCTGGTCGCTCGAGCCCGACCTGATGACCGTCGCGAAGGGCATCACCAGCGGATACATCCCGCTCGGCGGCACGTTCGCGCGCGACGAGATCGCGGACACACTCGCCAAGGGCGGCTACCTCGCGCACGGCTTCACCTACACAGGGCACCCGGTCGCGTGCGCCGCCGCGCTCGCGAACCTCGAAGTGTTGACGCGTGAGAAGTTGGTCGAGCGCGTGCACGACGACGTAGGGCCGAAGTTTCTCGCGAGACTCGCGAAGCTCGGAACGCATCCGGCGGTGGCGGAGACGCGCGGCTTCGGGCTGATCGGGGCGTTCGAGATGCGCAAGCCGCCGCGCGGGCCGCTCGCGAATGCCGGACCGAACGCGCTCGGGCCGGCGCTGCATGGGCTGTGTCGGGAAGAGGGCGTGATCGTGCGCGGAATCCGGGATTTGGGCGCGATGTCGCCGCCTTTTGTCGTGACGGACGCGGAGCTGGAGCGGATGTTCGCGATGACGACGCGGGCGCTGGATCGGCTTTGGGGTGGAGAGGTGGCGAAGAGTTAGGGCGGCGGGCTCGCGCGTCGAAGACTCGCGCGGAGAGCGTGTGCGCCGCGGGGTGCCGGGCGCGGGCGGAGGGCGGCCCGCTGCTCCTCGTGGCTCCCTCGGGCCTTTGGAGTGAACCGCGTCCGTTGAAGGGGCGATCTCGGGTTCGAAGCCCTGCCGGTTGTTGGGCCCTCGGTCCGCTTTTACCTCGGCGCAGCGGGCCGCCCTCCGCCCGCGCCTCGCGATCGGTCGGTTCGCGTCTCGGGTCGGTCGTCGTGCACGGGGACTGGGATGGGTGGTGAATCGACGGCGCCATCGAGGCGCCGTCGATTCACGCTTCGCGTCGTTGCGTTGGTTGCCTCGGCAGCGCGCTGGTTGCGATCCGGGGGCCGCTAGCCCTGCTTCCGCGGGCTCTTGCCCGTGAGCTTCGTGTAGACCTGATAACCGAGCCAGCGCAGCGGCTCGGGCGGGAGTGGGAGCAGGCGCTTGTCGTGGAACGGTAGGTCGCGCCAGGGTTCGTGATTGCCGACGTAGCGGTCGGCGAGGATCTTGCCGGCGAGCAGCGCGAGCGCGATGCCGTGGCCGCTGTAGCCGAGCGCGTGAAAGAGGTTGGCGTGCTCGCCGCGTACGCCGATCGAGCAGACGCGATCGAGCGTGATGCCGAGCACGCCGGACCAGCGGTGCTCGATCGGGACATGCGCGATCCCCGGGAAGTAGCGGTGAAGAATGCGCGTCATGAAGGGCTGCGCGCGCGCGATCGCCGCTTCGCTGGCGACGACCCGGCTGCGGTAGTGATAGGTGTAGGCGCGGTTGCCGCCGCCGCCTAACAAGAGGCGGCCGCCGGGCGTGCGCAGTGCGTAGGCGATGCGGTCGTGGTCGTCGCTGAAGCCGTCCCAGGCGCCCCAGCCGATGCGCTGCCAGTCGGCCTCCACGAGAGGTGCGGTCGCGAGCACGTGGGAGTGCAGCGGCAGCACGCTGCGCCGAAAGAAGCCGAGCGCGGGCGTGTAGCCATTGGTCGCGAGCACGAGCGCGCGCGCGCGCACTTCTCCAGCGGCCGTCTCGAGCGTGAATTCACGGCTTCCGCGGACGCGCGAGACGCGCGTGCCCTCGTACAGCGCGATCGCCTGAGAGGTCAGCACGGGTCGAAGCGCCTGCAGCAGCGCGAAGCCGTTCAGGCGGCCCGCGAGCGGATTGCGCACGGCGCCGTGCGCACCGTGGATGCCGAGCTGGCTTCCGGGAATGAACTCCACGGGAATTCCGGCCGAGGTCCAGCGCTCGACGCGCGCGTGGGCCTCTTCCGCGCGCCGCGCGTCCGTGAGAACTTCGAGCGCGCCGTGCCTACGGAACGACGCGGGCGCGTGCTTCGCGGCGAGCTCTTCGGCGATGTCGATGCCGAGCCCCGTCACCGCGTGGATGCGCCGCAGCGGCTCGGGCGTCTGCGGAGAAACGCCGTTGATCCAGTGCAATACCTGCCCGCCATTGCGGCCGCTGGCGCCCTCGCCGAGCACGCCTGCTTCGAGCAGCGCGATGCCGAGCTCGGGACATCGCTTCCTCAGGTGGAGCGCTGTCGAGACGCCCGTGAAGCCGCCGCCGATGATTGCGACGTCGGTCGTTAGGTGGCGCGCGAGCGGGGCCGCAGGCTCGGGCGGCGCAGATTCGGCCCACCACACCGAACGATTCGCATGTTCGTGCTGGTCAGGCGCGCGCATCGGCGCTTAATCTCGCACGACCATGAGCTTCGGCACCCACGTTCGACTGTGCCTGAAGGATCTCTACGCGCAGGACGTGGTGGAGATGATCGAGCGCGAAACGCGCCGCTACGAGGTCGAGTCGATCGAGCATCCCGATCACCCGGATTTCAAGCACGCCTTTCAGATGCTGTGGGACGCATTCGGCCCCGCCGGCGAGATGGAATCCGAAGACGTGATCCGCGAGATGATGCTGGAGGATCCGACGCTGGCGATGCCCGACGGCGGCTTCGCGCGCTTCTTCATGCTGGTCGCGCGCGATCGGGCGACGGGTGCGATCCGCGGCGTGCGCGACGGCCGCGTGTTCGTCAACCAGCACTACGACGCCGATCTGTGCGTGGTCTACCTGTCCCACATCTTCATGGCGCCGGAAGCGCGCGGCACCGTGCTCACCTACTGGCTGCGCATCGCGCCGATGGATCTCGCGATCACGTATCTGCACCTCTTGCACCAGCGCGGCAAGATCGTGCTGCCGGCGCCGGATGCGCCGCACAAGCATTATGGGATGCGCATCGATCTCGCCGCCGAGGTCGAATACTTCAGTCCCGAGGACAAGCTCTCGCTGCAGCGCCTGCTCTTCTACGGGCGCGGCGGCTTCGATGCGATCGACCCGCGCCACTTCCCGTATCGCCAGCCCGATTTTCGCCCGAAGGAAGTGATCGCCGCGACCGGCGACCGACCGCACCCGTTCATGCTGTTGCTGCGGCGCGTCGGCCGCGAGCGCGAGGCGCGCCTGCCGCTCGAAGAAGCTCGTGCGGTGATCAGGCTGCTCTACGACGACTTCGAGACCTTCTGCGAAGAGCAGCACTTGGCGACCAGCCTCGACATCGTGCTCTCCCGGCTCGACGAGCGCGAGGGGCGCGGCAAGAAGGACGTCGCGCTGCTGCCGCTTCCGACGGGTCCGCACGACCTCCGCCGTCTGAAGGCGCTCTTCCGCTACGACGTCTACCGCAAGCATTATGAGCCCGGCCCGGCGACCGACGAGTATCTCGCGAGCGAGACCGCCCGCATCGCAGCCGCCGACCCGCACTGGATCGACGCGCAGATCGCGGCGATCGCAGCGCAGCTCGCGAAGGCGCCGCGCTGGGTTTACGCGAGCCGTGAGAAGAGCTTCGATCCCGAAGCCCCGGCAGAGCCGCCGCCCACGCCGATCCCCGGAGGACCCCAGTGACCGCAGCGACCCCGGAACCGAAGACGCTGATCTCCGTCGAAAACGTCTCGAAGCGCTTCGGCGATTTCTACGCGACGCGCGAGATGAGCTTCGCGATCGGTCAGGGCGAGTTCTTCGCGATGCTCGGCCCTTCAGGCTGCGGCAAGACGACGATGCTGCGGATGATCGCGGGCTTCGAGGAGCCGACCAGCGGCGCGATTCGGCTCGACGGACAGGAAATGACCGGCGTGCCTCCGTATCGGCGGCCGGTGAACACGGTTTTCCAGAACTACGCGCTTTTCCCGCATCTGTCGGTGTTCGACAACGTCGCGTTCGGCCCGCGCATGCGGGACACCGACAAGGCAGCGGTCGAGAAGCGCGTCAAGCAGATGATCGACATCGTGCGCCTCGGCGATCTCGCGCAGCGCATGCCGAGCCAGTTATCAGGCGGACAGCGCCAGCGCGTGGCGCTCGCGCGCGCGCTCGTCAACGACCCGAAGGCGCTGCTGCTCGACGAGCCGCTCTCGGCGCTCGATCTCGAGCTACGCCGCCAAATGCAGATTGAGCTGAAGCGCATCCAGCGCGACGTCGGCATCACCTTCATCTTCGTGACCCACGATCAGGAAGAGGCGCTGACGATGTCGGATCGCATCGCGGTGATGCGCGCGGGACGGCTCGAGCAGGTGGGCACGCCGGAAGGTATCTACGAGCAACCGGAGACCGCTTTCGTCGCGCGCTTCATCGGCCACGCGAACCTGATTCCAGTCAGCGTCGAGCGCGCCACTGGAGAGCGCGCGACGATCGTGCTGCCCGGCGGCGGGCGCTGCGACGTCGCGACGCACGGCCGCGCGTTCGAGGCCGGTGCGCGGGCGCTGCTGATGGTGCGCCCCGAGCGCATCGAGGTTTGCGCGGGTGAGCCGCCCGCCGGGAAGCCGCGCATGCCGGTCACGTGCATCGACGTCGTGTTCCAGGGTGCGGTGGAGCGCTGCGCGGTACGAACGGCGAACGGCGAGGAGGTCGTCGCGCACCTCGAGAGCGACAAGCCGGTGAAGGAGGCGCGCGCGGGCGCGGCGCTGTGGCTTTACTGGGAGCCGGACGCGGCTCTGCTGCTGCCGCCCGACGCTTAGGCCCGCTCAGCCCGCGTCGTAGAAGGTCGTCTCGTAGCGCGCGTAGAGGGCGGTCCAGTCGCGGAGATTGGGCGGCGCGCCGGTTCGCTCGATGATGCGCGCCAGCTCGCGGAAGTACTGCGCGAAGTACGCGCCGAACGTGCCGATGATGCGGCCCGGCGTGCCGCCGCAGTTGCGGAAGCCGTGCGGTTGCCCGCGCCGGACGAGCAAGAACGTCCCGGGAGGCGCGACGTAGAGATCCCTTCCGAGCGCGAACTCGAAGGTTCCCTCGACCACGCAGAACGTCTCGTCGTGACGGCGATGGATGTGCTGTGCGGAGCCGCGCGCGGCGGGCTGCGCGATGTACTCGTAGTGCGCGATCGATTCCGCCGAACCGTCGCCCGTGCTCTTCAACACGAGTGAGCTGTCGTCGAGGAAGCGCAGGCGCTCGCCCTGGTCGGGCGCGCAGAGCAGGAAGGGGGACGCCGACATCTGCGAGCCTCCGGTGCGAGGCGGGGGTCAGAACTCCGCGGTCAAGCTCAGCATGCCGACCGGGTAGCTGCTGTCGCCATTGTTGACGGTCTCGAGGTCGTTCCCGAAAAAGAAGTACTTGAAGCTGCCGCCCGCCGACCATGTGTCGGTGATCGGGACACCGATTCCCACGCCGATGTTCGCGTAACCAAAGGTGTCCTCGCTCGAATCGACGCCCTCGTAGTAGTCGTCGATCGTGAGGCCCACTTCCGCGGAGCCGCTCACCGAGAAGGCGTCGCCTTCGTAGAACGTGGGCGCGATTCCGAACTGCACGCCGGTGCCCGAGTTGGGGCCGAGCGAGGTGCTGTGCGTCTCGATCGCGAAGTTCACCCACGGCGAGAGGCCGAGGCTCTCGCTGTCGTCGTAGCTCAACTTGAAGTTCAGCTCCTCGACCGCGTCGTCCCAAGCGCCGTTCGGGCTGTCGTAGAAGTAATAGATCGTCAGCAGGTTGAACCCGCCGGCGAAGTCCGTGGAGATCAGCGGGTAGTAGTCCGCCTCGTAGAGCGAATGCGGGCCGTTGGTGGCGAGCGTCTCCTCGCTGTGGATGCTGAGCCAGACGCCGACGCCCGCGGTGACATCGCGGATCAGCCCGTCCTCGGACGAGTAGAGGTTCATGTACAGCTCGCCCCACGGCTGCGCGATCAACCCGTCGTTCTCGTTCAGGATGCCGCGGAAGTAATAGGCGTTCGTGAGATCGAGCTGCGCGATTCCCGAGAAGCGGCTCTCGTCGTCGGCGTTTGCGGTGACCGGCCCGAGCGCCGCGAGCCCGGCAACGAATGCGAATGCGGTGAATGCGCGATGCATCAAGGTCATTGGGACCTCCTCTGCCCAGGGGACTATCAGATGGCTCGAAGCGGGCAAGGGAGATTCGGCCGGCGGGGCGGCCAGCGGCGGCTGAAACGCCTCGAAGCGCTGCGCCCCGGCCGCGCGAGGCGCACAGCTCCCTAACGACTCTCGATCTCCGGCAGGCCCTGCGCGTCGCTGCGGCCGTACGACTTCACGACCGGGATCTCGTGCTCGGCGAGCGGCTTCAGGTGGCGCTTGCGCGCGAGCGCCGCGGCGACGAACGGCGCGAGCTCCTCCGCCTTCGCGCGCTCGCGCTGCACGCGGCGCTCCGCGAATTCCGGCATCACTTGCTTCGCGAACAGCTCGAGGCTCTCGCAAATGTGCTCGTGCTTGTTACGGCCAGCCTGCTGGATGAAGACGGTCTGGTCGACGCCCGCCTGCTCCATGCGCCGCAGATGCGCGCGCACCTCGTCGGGCGTGCCGATCGAGCGGCCCTCGGGCCCGGGGAACATCGGCGCGAACTTCTGGAAGTTCTCCCAGATGTTGGTGCGGCCGACGCGCTGCTCGCCGAATGCGTAGTG